>Ga0214923_10000395_pt1 | contig 67361 bp, 55 predicted proteins | sample LL1510_MetaG_FD_177993 | JGI IMG/M metagenome (GOLD analysis project Ga0214923, IMG submission 177993) | Freshwater microbial communities from Lake Lanier, Atlanta, Georgia, United States - LL-1510 | ecosystem: Environmental > Aquatic > Freshwater > Lake | place: USA: Georgia | collected...
ATTAAATATAAAATCTACTAAAAACACAACTACTAAAAATCAAGAAAATAAACAAGAAACTAAACAATTAAATATAGTAACAGGAAATATATTAAATGATAAATATAATATGATTGAAGGATTTGATAATGAAAATATGATTGAAGGATTTGATAATAATGAAATAATAGAATCATTTGATGGACCAGAATTTGCAAAATATTAATTTCAATATATAGTTATAAAAATTTAAATAAAATTTAATTTAATATATATTATATATATATTAGATCAAATAAAATAATGTCATATAGTTATTATAATTATAATAAGAATAATGATTATTGTAATGAATATCCAAAATTACCAACTAGAATAGATAATGTTAATAGAATAATAGCTATTGGTGATATACATGGTGATTTAGATTTAGCATTTAATTTTTTAAAAGTTGGTAAATTAATTGAAATTTTTGATAAACCTCCATCTAATAAAGATTATATTAGAATACCTTATGATATACAATCTGAAAATGTGAATGATTTAATTACAAATTTTATTAATGGTACTAATAATTATAAAAATGAAAATAAAATGAATTTTAAATATATTACATGGATTGGTAATGATACTCATGTTGTTCAAGTTGGTGATCAAATTGATAGATGTAGACCATTAATGAATAAAAAATGTGATAAAAAAAGTACAACATTTGAAGATGAAAATTCTGATATAACAATAATGTATTTATTTGATGAATTAAATAAATTAGCTATTAAAAATAATGGTAAAATATTTAGTTTAATTGGTAATCATGAAATTATGAATTTTGATGATAATTTTGATTATGTTTCTTATAAAGGTATTAATGAGATTAATAATAGACAAAAAGTATTTAAAAATATGAGAAAAAAAGTAGCTTGTACTAGATTAGGTATCTTAGTTATTGGTGAAATTGGTTTTGTTCATGGAGGTTTAGCTTTATTATTAGCTAAAAAATATGCAGAAAGTCCTCATATTAATGATAGTTTAAATGATATTAATAGAATTATTAAAGAATATATATTTTATGAACAAAATAGTATTTTAGTTAATACTGATAATAATAATATGTATAAAAAATATCTATATGATTCTAAATTCTCACCTTTATGGTATCGTAAAATGGGTATGTTAAAATCTGATAATATCACTTCTAATAATAATTATGAATGTAGAAAAATTGTTGATCCCGTCTTTAAAACTTTTAATTTATCAAATCTTATTATCGGTCATACTCCTCAATTTGGTGTTGATAATCAAGGTATTAATAGTGCTTGTAATCAAAAAGTTTTTAGAGTTGATATCGGTGCTTCTAGAGCTTTTGATAATATTTTAGATGAAAAAAATGATATGTCCAGAAAACCACAAGTTTTAGAAATATTATTTGATAATAATCATTATATTTTTAATATTTTAAAATAATTTTATCTATAATAAATCATAATATATTATATAATAAGTTATGATTTAATTTATTTATTCTTTTTTATTTTCTTTAACTATTTCTTCTGCTCTCTTTTTATATTTAGCAACATTTGAATCAAATAATTTAATTGCTTCTTTTGCTACTTTATCATGTTCATCTTTCATTCCTGGATTCTTTGCTAATATTTCTCTTCTTACTTCTCCTGCTAATTTCATTACATATTTTCTTGCTATTTCTACTTTTTGTTTTTTCATTGCTTCATTTACATGATCTATAATACTTCTCATTGCTGCTGCCATTTCTTTAAATCCTTCTCTATTTTGTTGAACTTTTGATGATACTTTAGATGATCTTTTAGAACCTTTTTTTGTTTTTCTTGATCTTTTTTTTCCACCTTCTAATTCAGCATCTACTTTTTTAGAACCTTTTTTAGATTTTCTTCTTTTCCCACCTTCTAATTCAGCATCTACTTTTTTAGAACCTTTTTTAGATTTTCTTCTTTTCCCACCTTCTAATTCAGCATCTACTTTTTTAGAACCTTTCTTAGATTTTCTTCTTTTCCCACCTTCTAATTCAGCTTCTACTTTTTTAGAACCTTTTTTAGATTTTCTTCTTTTACCTGAGGTCCCCGAAGCTAAGGCTTCTCCCTTACCACCTTCTAATTCAGCATCTACTTTTTTAGATGATTTTTTACCGGAGGTACCTTTGGTAGAAGATCTTTTCATTTTACCCCAAGCACCACCTTCTAATTCAGTTTTTTTAGATGATTTTTTACCTTTTCTTCTTTTACCTGAGGTCCCCGAAGCTAAGACTTCTCTATTACCACCATCTAAATCGACTTTATCTTGAATTAAGTTATATAAATTTTTAGCAAGAACAGAAGAGTTTAAATCTTCAGTATGATTTAAAGAATTAGAACCACCAGATTTTAAAAATAATTTATCAGACATAATAAAATAATATATATATTAAACTAAGAAATTATATATTAATTTTATAATAATTTTTTTAAAATATAATAAAAAAATGATTAAAAAAATAAGATATATTTAAAGATTGATGAATAAAAAATTGATTAATTAATATATAATAACATATACTATTATTATATAAAGTTATAATAAATTATTAAATAATAAATATTTAAATATTAATAATAATATGGGAGTACCTGGATTTTTTGCTTATTTATATAAAAACTATTCAAAAACACATGATATTATCATTAGAAAAAAAAATATAATTGAACGTAATTATTTTTCTAAACATGATCTATTAAATGTTAATAATTTATATATAGATGCTAATTGTTTAATTCATCCTCAAGCAGCTAAGATTTGTGAGGAATATAAAAATTTATTAAATAATGATAATATAGAGATATTAGAACAAAAAATTATATCAGCATGTATTAAATATATTTCTAAATTAATTGAAGAAACTAAACCTACTGATTTAATATATATTGCAGTAGATGGTGTAGCACCAATGGCAAAAATTAAACATCAAAGACAAAGAAGATTTAAATATATTTATGATAATGATAAAATAAATGAAATAAAGAAAAAATATGGAATAGAAATAGAACATAAATGGAATACATCAGCTATTACACCTGGAACAATATTTATGACTAAATTAACTAAAAAAATTATTGCTTGGATTGAACAAAGTAATTATAAAGTTAAAAAAATAATATTTTCATCATGTTATACACCAGGTGAAGGAGAACATAAAATATTACAATATATAAAAAATACTATAGATACATTTAATGAAAATAAATTAAATGATGTAAATGTAATATATGGTTTAGATGCAGATTTAATATTTTTATCATTAGCATCTAATATAGATAAAACATATTTATTAAGAGAAACAACAGAAATAGAAACAAAAAAAGAGAATTTATCAAATTTAGATGATTTTAGTTATGTTGATATAGATTTATTAAAAAAAATAATAGTAAAAGAAATGACAAAATATTTAAATGAGAAAGAAAGAAAAGAAATAAATAAAATGAGAATAGTGAATGATTTTATATTTTTATGTTATTTATGTGGAAATGATTTCTTACCAAATATACCATCATTATCTATTGGTATTCATATGACTAATACTCGTAATGGATTAGAATTAATATTAGATACATATAGTGTTATAATGAAAAATAGATTAGATAATAATAATAATATAGAATATATTTTAGATATAGAAGAATTAAATAATAAAAGAAATTTAATTATATATAATAATGATATGTTAATTGAAATATTAGAAATATTATCTAATTATGAAGAAACATATTTCAAAAGTTTATATAATTATAAAAGAAATAGTTTTAAAGAAAATGAAAATAATTTTGATAATGAAAAATATAATTATGAAAATCTAAATTTTTATATTGAAGATAGTGTTAAATTAGGTGATCCTAGTTTAAATTTAAATGATTATAAAAGAAATTATTATTTAGAATATTATAATATTGATATTAATAAGAAATATATGGATTATCAATTTAATCAATATATTACTGGTTTAGTTTGGACTTCATATTATTATTTTGATAAATGTGTAAATTGGTTTTATTATTATAAATATCATCATGGACCATTTATTTCTGATATTGTTACATATTTAAAATCAAATACTAATGAATTTAATAAAATTTCTCAATTCTTATGTAATAAAGAGTTATATCTTGATAAATTAAAACCATTACATCAATTATTATTAGTTTTACCTAAAAAAAGTTCTAATTTAGTTCCTGCATCTTTTAAAACATTATTCTTCTCTAAACAATTAATGAAATATTTTCCTGATAATTTTAATATTGATTATTTATATAAAAATAAATCATGGCAAAGTATTTTAATGATTAAAACTATTGAACCTGAAATTATTATTAATCTATGTAATAAATTAATTTTAAATGATAGTGATAAAGCTAGAAATAGTAGTTATTATCCGTATATTAAAGAATATTTATGATATTTAATTATATAACAATATAATAATTTGTTTTAATAATTTATTATTGATTTATATAATTATTATATATTATGAGTCTATTATAATCATATATAGTTATTATATAGTTATTATATAGTCTAACAAATATAAAGAATATTAAATTAGTTTATTATATATATAGATATATATAGTCTAACAAATATAAAGAATATTAAATTAGTTTATTATATATAGTTATATATAATCTAACAAATATAAAGAATATTAAATTAGTTTATTATATATAGATATTAAACTAATCAATATATTTTACAATAAATTAATTTTAAATGATAATAATAAAGTAAGAAAAACTTGTTATTATCTATTTATTATTATATAATATAACAAATATTAAGAATATTAAATTAGTTTATTATATATAAATATTAAACTAATCAATATAATATTTTTTTATTAAATTATATAATAAAAAAAAATATTATATTAATAAAATTATAATATGAATCAAAAAAATAATAAATTAAAAGATTTTTTAGATATATGTGAATCATATATTGATAATTGTGATACAAATAATCTCAAAAATATATTTTTAATACAAAATAAAATTAATAAATATATTAATAATAATAATGATATTGAAGTTAATATAATAAATAACTATTTAGAAAAAAATATAAATAATGATGATAAAAAGATTCAGAAAATATTATTATTTATACAATTAAAAAATAAACATATGATAAATGAAGGAAAGAAATTAGAATCATGGAGTAAAACAATTAATGATTTATGTGATAAATATAATTCTATTAATAATAATATTATAGATATTGAAGGTGATAATATATATAATAAAATTGAAAAAATATTTATTAAATTATTATTACAATCAAAATATAAATTAAATGGTAATTGGGATGTTATATTAACAGATAAATATGGCAAACCCAAAAAAATAGAAATAATAGATCCAAATTATATAAATTTAATATTTGAAAATTTAAAATAATTTTATATAAATAAATAAAGATATAATTATATATTAAAAAATATATAATTATATATAACCACTATGTCAAATAACAATAAAATTATTAAAAATATAAATAATAATGAATTAAATAATATTAAAGATAATAATACTACTCTAAAAACTAAATCTAAAAATATAGCTATTAAAAAATCTAATAATGATACAATAAATACTTTAGATGATAATAATGATATAAAAATTACTATTGATGATAAAAAATTTGATAATATTCAATATCGTATTAATTTTATTATGGATTTATTAAAAGGTAAAAAATTAGATTCTATGGTTAATTTTGATACATGTGATACTGAAGCTGTTGAAAATTCTTCTAAAGATTTTGATGTTCGTAATATTATGCATAAAAAATTTATTGATTTTAATAAAATGATATGTGAAATTGGTGGTAAATTATTATATATTAAAAGTGGTACTACTGGTCATACTTTCAAAGGTATAGGTATACCTGATCCAAATAATCCAGATAATGTAATTAATTATGCAGTTAAAGTAGTAGCATTTCCAGTAAGAGAAAATTATGGAGATTTAAATAATATAAATAGACCAGAAAATGCGGAATTAATGATGTTAAGAGTATTATCATATTTTGTAGTTAATGGACAAACACCTCATATTGTATTACCAATTGGTACATTTAATACTAATATTAAACCATTTATTGATTTAGCTAAATCTAAAATTATTGATAATAAGAAATATGATCAATTTTATAAAAAATATAAACAAGGTGAATATCATAATGAAGTTAGTATATTAATATCAGAATGGGCTAATGGTGGTGATTTATTAGATTATATACGATCTAATTATAAAAATATGGGTATAAGAGAATGGAGAGTATTATTTTTTCAAATATTATCAGTATTAGCAATAATACATGCAAAATATCCAGGATTTAGACATAATGATTTAAAAGCTAATAATATATTAATACAAAATATAGATTCTAGAAAGAAAAATAATTGGTATCATTATAAAATTAATAATAATGATTATTTTGTCCCTAATATTGGTATTCAAATTAAAATTTGGGATTTTGATTTCGCTTGTATTCCTGATATTGTTGAAAATTCTAAAGTTGCTGCTGATTGGACTTCCAAAATTAATGTTAAACCTATTAGAAATCAATATTATGATATTCATTATTTTTTTAATACTTTCACTAAAAAAGGTTTCTTTCCTGAATTCTGGGATGCTAAAGAAATTAATTATAAAGTTAAACAATTTGTTAAAAGAATTATTCCTGATGATTTAATTTGTGGTGATAAAGTCACTGAACGTGGTAGAACTTTATTAAATCATGAATATACTACTCCTACAAAATTATTATTAGAAGATCCATTTTTTGATAAAATGAGACCAGAAGAAAATAGAATTGATAAAAATATAACTACTGATAATGATAAATAATTATATTGAATTATATAACTCATTATATAACTATTATCACTATATAACTCGTGCTCATTACATTCGCGCTTACTCATTTTCACTATATATTTTTAAAATAAATTATAATAAAATAATAAAATAATATTATAATTTAGTTGATTTTACAAGCTAATAGATAACTAAATATAGCAATAATAAATACAAATAATGGTATAGAAATGAAATCATCAATTGATTCATAATTATTTATTTTATTACAAAAATAATTCCATGATTTTATACAATTAGATCTATTATCATAGAATAATTGATTTTTTTTATGTAATAAGATGAAAAATAAAATAGTATATATAATAATAGAATAAACTAAATATTTTTTCATAATGATAATTTGATATATAATAATGGTTGAAAATTTTAATTATTATTTAAATATTTTTTGTTTAATCCACGTAAATATAATTTTGATACATATATATTTATATCTTCTTGTTTATCTCTTGCAAAAAAATTATTTTCATTATTATATAATCTCTTAATAATAATAGAACAACCAATAATAATATCATTATAAAAAATTTCTAATGGATTATCATTATTTAATATCTTAAAATCAACTAATAAATCAAAATCATATTTAATTTCATTATCAGTTTTATATTCAATAACATTATTTTTACCTTTGATAAAAATATTATAATTAATAAATATATTATTTAAATATTTAATATATGATAAAACTTTATCATCATTTTTTTTAGTTAAATTAGACTGTTTCACTGGTTGTAATGATTTATTAAAATTTATAGGTGATATATTTTTATTAATAATTATTAAAATATCATTTAATAATTTTGTTATTTTTCTTTTTATTTTATCATCATATAAATTAATATTTAATTGATTATTTATATTAATAGGAGATGCTAAATCATAATAAAGAAAATCATTATTATTAATTATTGTATTTAAATTTAATTTATTATTTGGTTTATCTAATGAATCTATATTATTTTTTAACATGTTAATAGAAGGGAAAAAATATTCATTATTATTACAATATAATAAATATAAACAAAAAAAAATAAGTGTGATATATAGATAATTCATTTGAATATTATAATATTATTATAGATAATATTATAAAATTTTTTATTTAGAAAATTAATAATCTCCTGATACTCTATCTAATTCTAATACATCTTCATCACCAAAATCTTTATTTGCATCATCATTAACAGTATCTAAAGCATTATTCATTTCATAATCATCTAATTTTTCTTCTTTTAATTGATTAATTTGTTCTTGAGTCATATTTTCATAATCAATATCTTGAATATCATAAAAATTATCTTCAGTTTGTATATATGAATCATATTGTAGAGATAATTTAAGTTTTTTAGTATGAATATCATATCTAGTATCATTATATAATAAATGAGTTTTATATTGAGAATCAATAATATTAAGTATTAAATAAATAACATTAATTTTATGATATTCATCTTTTTGTAATTTATATAATTTTAATAAATTATCAATATAATAAACTAATATTAATTGATCTAATGTTTTTGTATGTGTTAAATTATATACACTTAAATAATATTTTTCTTTTGGTACTATTTTTATATCAAATTTATATTTTGGATTTATATAATCTGCTGTTATAAATTCACTAAATTTTATCCAATCTCCAAATATTCTATCATGTAAATCATTAATAGTTGTTATATTAGATAATTTTTTAATATATATACTAGATATAATATCAGCTATATTATTAGGAACTCTATTTTTTATTTGATATATTATTTTTTGTGTTTGATTTATTATATTTCTTAAATTATTTATTCTTTTATTAATTGAATAATTCGCTTTATTAATAATTTCATTATTATCTTCATTAGATTTAATATCATAATATATATGATCAAATCCTAAATATTTTAATTCATTCATTATCGATTCTTGTATTTTTATAAAACATCCTGAATTTGATACTAATATTACTTCTTTATCTTTCTCTTTATATCCTATATATTGTCTTGTTATTATTGAATAATACATTGTTATATTATTTGTTTGATCTTGATAATAATATATATCTTGTTTAAAATAATCATCATTTTTCTTAAATTTAATCTTATTATCATTACTTAATATTATTATTGGTTCTCTTAATATACTTGTATAATCATGATCTATTATATATACTATATGTCTCAAATATATATTTTGATTATTTATATTTACATCTTTTCCAATTAATTCTTCTATCTCTTCTATAAATTGTTCAACATATGATTCTATATTTGTTTTATTTATTATTTCACTTAATGTTGTTATTATCTTATCTGCTTTTTTATATCTTAAATCTAAATTTATTTCTTTAAATTTATTTTTATGATCTATTTTATTTAATTCTTTTGTTCTAATATTTCTTATATTATTCACTAATTTATTATAATCATCTTTTTTCATATTATCTAATAAAGTAATATCATTCAATGGAACATTTCTTTTAGTTCCATCTAAATTATATAATATTGCTAATTTAATTAATGATTCATCATATAATTTCGTTTTTAATTTATCATATTTTGTTTTATTACTTATTTCTTTTAAATAATTTATTTTTTCTATAATATTTTTTGTTCTATATACTAATGGATATAAATAACTTGGTCTTAAACCATATGGTGATTTTATTATATAATTACCATCATTAATTAAATCTTTAATTTGTATTGGTTCAACAATTTTAATATTATATTTTAATTTATTATCAATTAATGATATTTTTTTCTTATTAAATGATTCTATTATTTTAATACTTTCATCTGCATTAATTGATGAATATACTGTTTTTAATTTATTATAAAATTTAGTTGATATTGTATTATATAAATAATTTTGTTTATTAGTTATATTATTATTAAGAATTGAATTAAGAAGATCACATATTGTATGAATAAATTTTTTTTGTAATTCTTTATTTATTGTATTCGGTTTTTGTTTAATTGATTCATTAAACCATAAATTATATTTATTTATCATTATACCTGTTAAATAATATATCACAAAACATAATAATTTATATTTTTTCATCTCTATTATATTATTAGTTTTATTAATATGAATTTTTAAATTATCAAATAAATTAAAACCAATTTTGTCAAATGTTATATAATTTGTTATTTTATCTAATGTAAAATATATTATTTGATTATTATTCAATTCTAATAACATACATATAATTAAATAACTAAATAATACATTTCTTTTTATAAATTTAAATTTATCTTCTTCTTTTGATGAATAAGTAAATAATTCATTATCATTTTTAAAAAAATATGCTTCTGTTTCTCTACAACCATATTTCTCTTTACTTATATTTGTTCTTTTATTTCTCTCTTCTAAATTTTTTGAATATAATGTATCATATTGTATTGTAACTAAATCAATAATATTCTTAATTAATACATGTCTTCTTAATTTATATTCATTACTTGAACCTATATAATATTTATAATCTATATAATTTACTAATCTATCTATTTCTTTATCTACATTTTTTATTAATTTATTATATTTCTCATAACCTGTTATATTCTCTAATTCTGTATCTAAATATACTTCTAATATTATATTATTTGTATCTTCATTTATATTATATTCATTAACACTATCTTCTTCAATATAATTTGATATATAACGTTTAATTTCAATCATTTCATAACATGATTTACATATATAATCTCCACTCTGATTTGTTATTAAATATTTCTTCGTAAATTCATATAATAATTGATTAAATCTATTTGGATCATATTTTTTATATCTTAACATTTGTTTCCATGTTATTATATGTTGACATATTGAATCTTCTAATAAAATATCATCTTGATCTAATAATGAATCTAATTTATAAATATCTTTTTTAGTAATAGTAATAATAGGGATTTTTTCTCTAGGAATAGTAATAATGGGTAATTTAATTAAATCACTTTCAATACCTGGTATTTTATTATCATTTTTATCATAATCTATTGATATACATTTCAATATCGTATAATATATTATTATATTAATATTTGATAAATAATTTTCACCGAAGGTGCCTGTGGCATTATTTATTGTTAATAAATCATTTTGTGTTTCATTTATTATATTTTGTATATATAATAAATTTTTATATTTTAATGTTCTTAATTTATATAATATTTTTTTATATGTTAATTCTGATATATAATCATATATCTGTCCTAATAAATTTATATAATAATCATTACTATTATTATTTATTATATTAAATTTATTCTCTTCATATATATCTTTTTTCTTATTAAATAACCAATATATCATCTTATTATATGATTTATCTTCTAATATCATCTTTTTAATATTATATAATGTCATATTATAACCATTTGAATGAAAATTTGTAATATTAACAGTATTATTAACTTTATTACAATATATATTTGATATTATATTGTTTTTTGTTAAATTATTTGATAATAATACTCCCACTATATTCGCCTTATTTCTATTACTTATTACTCTCCATTCTATTTTATTATTTTTATTTTGTTCATATTTAAAATTATTATATCTAATTGCATCTATTGTATTATTTATATTAATACTAAAACCATCTTTTGATAAATTTTTAAAATTGATATAAGAATAATTACGTAATTTAATTAAATCACTATAATATTCATTATTTTGAACTACAGATTCTATTTGTAAATTTAATTTTCTTATAATATTTGTTTCTTCTATATCATTTATTAATACTATATTTCTATTTATCATTGGTTGATAAAATATTTTCATTATTTCTTCTTTTTTTTCTTTTGAATTTTTTTCATTATATAATTCCATCATTTTATTCATTTTTGTTACTATATATCTTATTTTTGTATTATTCTTCTTATTTGTTCTATCTTTTATATCTATTTTTGTTGTTGATCCTATATTAGTCTCATATGATTCTGTATCTTTATGATATCTTAAATAATCTTCTGTTATTGGTATTAATATCTTTTTTCTAAATAATTCATTTATTTTATATTCCAATAATTTATTTTTTGATAATTCATCTATTGTTATCTCTTTCTCCATTAACATATTATATATATCTTCCACATAACCTTTTTTTATATCATCATAATCAAATAATGATTCTATATTACTATAATCTATTTTTTCATATAAACTTTCTACTATGTCTATATATTTATATTCTAAATCATTTAAATAACTTGTCTCTATGATTTTATATATTATTTTCTTCTCATTCTTTAAATATTTCTCATTAAATAATACATATTTTACTATATTATGAGGTTTTATATCTATATTTACTAAAAATAATTTCTTTAATATTTCTTTATCTAATTGTTTTAAATCACTTATTATATTATTATATTGTTTATCATCTTTATATTTATCTAAATTATCTATATCATCTAATAAAAATAACATATTAGAAATATATTTTTGATATTTTTGTAATTCAGCTATATTCGAAGATGATAAAAAATTTGTTTCATATTTATTTTTAATATCTAATAATATATTAATAAATTCAATATTATCATCAATAAAATAACCAAATAATAAAAATATATAAAAATATAAATATGTTACTATTATATTTGTTATTGTTATATTTTCTTTTTCATTTATATTTATATCTTTTATTAAATTTTTAAATTGTGGATCTATTGCTTCTGTTATAAATAATTCTTTTATTTTATTTTCATTAATAAATTGTTCAATAAATTTAATTATATTATCAAATTTATTAATAAATTCTATTGATTTTTTTTCATTTTTTTCATTTTTTTCTAATTCTTTTTTATTCATTCTTTTCAATGATGATATTAAATTTGTTTTTAATAATAATAATATCTTTTTATCTATTAATTTAAAATAATATATATTTAATAAAACATCTATAAGTTGATCAATTTGATTTAAATACATTTATTAATACAATATATTAATAAATTATATTTTATAAATTTTTTGACTTCTCAATTTTATTATATATTTTATTTATCTAATAATATATATTAGATATTTCTATTATTTTTTATATTTATATATTATTATACATCTCAATTATACTATTATTATTATATTTCTATAATTATTATATAAAAAATATTATATTTCGTCAATTTATTTATAAAATAATATTATTATCATACCAATAAGTATTAATCTTGCTCACTTCGTTCATAAGATTAAAAAATTGAGCCTGATAATAATTATCATACCAATAAGTATTAATCTTGCTCACTTCGTTCATAAGATTAAAAAATTGAGCCTGATAATTATTATCATACCAATAAGTATTAATCTTGGTCACTTTGTTCATAAGATTAAAAAATTGAAAATTTAATATATTAATTAATTCATATAATTAATAAAATATTATTAATAAATAAAATAGTATAAAGAAATATTATATAAAAATGTAATAAGTACAAGAAGATAATTCAATTAATATGAATAATTTAAATTTTAATTCATTAAATTTAACAACTGAAAATATTAGAATCACTTTATATAATAAATTTAATCATTTAGTTAGAGTTAAAAAACATAATGATTATGATTTATATTTAGTTAATAATCGTTGGAATACTCATTTAAATAATCAATTATATAAACAATTACATTCTGTTATTTATAAAAAAAATCAAGATAATGATGAATTAAAACCTTTTATCTATAATTATCCAACAATTAATGATGATATAAGAGATAATTTTAATCATGATATATTTATTAAAAATGTGGAAAATAATAAATATAAATATAAAGTATGGCAAAGTATTGAAGGTCCTGTTATTACTGTTTTTCATTATGCTGATAAATGGCATTTTATTACTACTAGATGTTGGAATATTGATGATTCTATTTATTCTTCTCAATTATCTCATGGTAAACAATTAGATTCAATTTTAGAATTTTATGGATATAATAGAGATAAATTTACTGAATTATTAGATAAAAATATTTCATATAGTTTTGTTATGATTCATTTTAATTCTAGTTATTTAGTTGATTATAGATCAAGTTATAATCATACTCAAAATGATGATAAAAAATCACCAGGATTATTAGTTAATATTTTAAATAGAAATTTAGAATCAAGTGAAATTTTAGATATAACAACTAAACCATTATCTAATTTAGATTTTATCACATATAATATTATTTATGATTTTGATGATGAAACTTCATTAATTAATTATATTAAACCTTTATTAGATTATAATATGATTAGTAATGATTATAAAACTTCAGCACAAGGTATCATTGTTAAAAGAATAGTTAAAGAAGATGAAAATAATGAAAATTTAATGGAATATTATAAATTACATTCATTAGCTTATAAAAATTTATCTAGTGTAATTCCACATAGTAATACTTTTATGGAAAATTGTATTACTACATATCAAAATAATAAAATTAGATATTATTTAGAAATCATTAAATATCAAGATAATAGAGCTATGATTACTACTCAATTAAATGGTTTATTTGCTTTTATTTCAAATATTTTATATAGTATTTATAAACATTTCACTAAATTTGATAAAAATAATAAAAGATATGAAAAAATTAATAATGATGATTATACATCCATTAATAATGCTAAAATTCTTAAATATCAACTTTTTAAATTACAAAAATTAGTCATTTATCATGCTAATAAAAATATTTATACTACTACTGATTTATCTAAAGATGATATTATTAGACATTTACATAATCCTAATTATACTGATGCTAATGAAATTGTAAGATTATTACAAGATATATTCAATTTAGATGTAGATTTCTTACAAAAATTATGTAATACTAATAAATTACCATATTTTTCAAATAATAAAAAAGAAAGAACTTATGATATGGTTAATTCTAAAAATATTTTATCATTATATAATGAACAATTTAATAATATTGTTAAAAATGTTCCTAATAAATAAATTTAATAATTATCTTAATAAATTCAATAATTACCATTTGATAATGATTAATAATAATTATCATTAGATAATGATTAATAATAAATTAATTGAATGATTTATTGATTCATATTTTTTTTATTAAATTAAATTAAATTAAATTATATTAATTTTATTATAAAATTACTATAATTTATATATAGATCATTATTTGATTGTTTCAAATTGTTTAAATAATTGATTATATATTTTGATTATTTTATCAAAAATATTATTAAAAATATCTAATATATTTTTACCATCAGTTTTATAAGTGATTTTTAATTCTTTAACTAATAATTGTTCTACTTTATAACCAGCAAATAATATATGTTTATCTTCTTGTAAATATCTTGTAATTAATGGTCCCATTGTATGAGATTCATGTTCTAATTTAATTATACCATTAATTAAATGAATATCTAATTCATCATTTAATGAATTAGTTTTATTATCTAAATTATATATATCTTTAATAGTTTCAGATTTATAATTTTTTATTTTATCATATATAACATCTTTTAATATTTTTAATTTATTAATGATAATTAAACATGATCTCATTAATAAATCTTTTTCTGTCAATTGACCCAATGATTCTAATTTAAATAAGAAATTATTAATATCATTTTCTTCATATGAACAAATAGAACATGGTAAATATATTGCATTTCTTAATGGTATATCTAATGATGAATAACATTCACATGAAAATTCTTGCCCTGGTTTTAATTTTATTAATAATAATGGTGGATTATAAGGTGATGGTATTATTTTAGTATTATATCTAAAAATAGCATTATCTGTTGTTATATTCATTATTTTATTACTATTATTAATAGTTTTATTTACAATTAAAGTTAAATTGTTAGCTCTCTCTTTTAATTGTTTATCTTCCATTTGTTTTAATACTTCTACATTTTCTAATTTCTTATCAAATATTGTTTTATTCGTCTCTGCTTCTAAATTTAATACTTTTTCAATATTACTTATATCATTTTTAACTCCTAATACTGGTACTAAACTTAATCTTAATCTCATATAATCATTATTAAATATACTTGTATTATGTTTTATTATCATATTTTTTAGATCAAATGCATATGATGGAATATATTCTTCAATACCTCTTCTCAATGTATTAATAATATTATAATTTATATCATCTCCTGATAATACAAATTCAATTCTATTATTATAATCTTTTTTAGTTTTATCTATTATTTTAATATCACTTATCTTGATACTCATTTCTTTTATTATGTTATAATGTTATATATTTATATTATATCTAAATTATTTATTTATATATTTTATTTATCAATTTTTTTAATACTTGATAATACTTGTTCAATAATATATTTCATACAATCATATCATATAATAATTTATCATATAAATATTTTTTTATTATATTAGATTTAATATTCTAGTTCTTTCAATAATATTTTTACCTAATATTCTGTGATTTTTTATTTCCATACCTTTTAATCTAATCATATGATTCTCATAAAATATTTTTTTATATGGTGATAATTTTATATTATTATTAGGAATAAATGGATATTGTGATTCTATTTTTTTTAATTTATCAAATGATTTTTTAGATATTTTTACAATATCTTTATTAATATCAATATTATCACTTGTATTTATAATATTATAATCTTTATTAGATTTTTTTAATCTATCTAATATTGGTATTATTAATTCACTTGATGATAATTTTTTATGTTTTTTTTTTAATTTTTTTAATAATTTTTTAGGTATAATAATTGAATCTTTATTCATTTCTATTTTATCTAAATTTGAAAAATCACTATCTAATGATTCTAATAAATTTTCATTATCACTATCATTATCACTATTATTAATATTTATATCAATATTACTTATTTTATCACTATCTGAATCTTTTAATTTATCACTATCTGTATCTTTAATATCACTTAATTCTAAATTATCTAATGATTTTATATTTTTTGTTGCATACATTTCATATTTTGTTTTATATACACTTTTCTCATAAAAATCTATTATATAATTAAATACTTCATCTAATTTTGATTCATCTAATTGATTATCTTCTGTTATATTATTATCTTTAATATTAAAATATTTATTAATTTTATCATTAGATATTAATTTAGATAAATTATCATAATCATCTTTTGTTTTTTCTGGATATATAGCTAAATATTTTGTTTTTGATATTGAAATATGTATATGTAAATCTACATTAAATTTTATTAAATTAGTTGGAAATGATGTTCCTATTATAGCAATAGATGAACCTAAATAAACAGGAGATAATTTCATTTTATTTTTATCATCCTCTAATATAGTATTAATTTTATTATTAATAATAGAAAAATCAGTATCATATGAAATGATTGTTTTTAAAGTTAGATCATTAGATAATAAATTTACTATTGATTCAATTTTAATACCAGATGTATGAGTAACAAGTAATATAAATTTTTTATTTAATTTCAAAAAAGCATCTTTAATATTATAATCCATTATATAAAAACTAATATATAATAATATAATAAAAAAATTAATAGCGTAAGAAAATAAATAAATAAATAAAATATTTTATTATATATCATAATGTATTTTCTCTTTTATAGTAATAAATGTATTTTCTCTATTAATTTATTACAAATTATTTCTAATGAATATTTAGATGATAAATTTATTAAAATTGATGTAGATGATCCAAAAAATAGAGATAAATTATTTGGAATACAAAAAGTACCAACAATAATAACAAAAGAAATAAAAAGTCAATTAGTAGGAAAAGCGGCATTTGAATGGGTTAAAAATAAAAAATATTTTCATCAAATTACGAATAATATTAATTATTCTAATACCATTATTGATCCTAATATTAAATCTGATATCGATCATTTAGCTAATAATAATAAAGATGCTAATAGAATAACTGATAGATTTACTGATGTTAATGATAATAAAGATGATACATCTAGTGAAAAAAATAAATTAGCTTTATATAATAAATTAACAACAGATGTACCAATAACAAATAATATAGATAAAGATTATAAAATAACAGATAAAAAAATAGGTAATACTTTAAATAATCAAATACAAAAATATATTGAAATTAGAAATATGATGAATCAATATAATAATAATAATAATATTTCTGTAACTAATATACAAAATTAATTATCTTTATATAATATTTTAATTAATAGTTTATTTATAAAAATATTGTTATATAAATGATTTTTATTATTTATTTAAATTAATTTAAAGTATATAATTATATTATTCATATATATATCTTATTATAATGAATACTAATAATGAACCAAAAAATATTGATAAAACTTTTCCTATCGAACATTTTAATGATATGATTAAAAAATATGATGAAATTCATATTTTATTAAAATTAGATAATTCTTCTAATGATATTGAAACTAAACTTAAATGGTGTAATGATTTTACTCATTATATCACTAATGATGATAAATTATTTAAAAAATTTAAAAAAAGAGTTCAAGATTTATTAGATAATTATAATGATAATGATAAATTATTCTTATCTATTAAAGATTATATTAAAACTATTAAAAAAAATGATATCTTCTGGGATAATCTTCATTTAATTGTTTTATTAAATACTATGGTTAATAATGGTGATAAACATATTTCTAAACAATTATTTAAATCTATTGAAAAATTTCAATTTGGTAAAGATGATGATGGTAATGATATTGTAAATGATTCATTAGTTTTAGTATCTACTAAACAAAATAATTTAAAAAAATCAAATAATGTTATAGATAATTTATTAGGTGATTTAAAGAATAAATTAAATACAAAAGATAAATTCGGTATTGGTGATATTTTTGAATTAACTAAAGAATTAACTAATGATTATCAAACTAAATTACAAAATAAAGAATTCTCTTTAACTGATGTATTCACTGGTATTGTTGATTTAGTTCAAAATCCTCAAAAAGTTGAAGATGAATTTAAAGGTATGGATAATAAATTAGATGCTAAACCTGAAGATTTATTAAAATCAGTTCAAGAAGATCCAAAATTAAAAGAAATAAATAATTTAATGGGAGATACTTTAAAAGATGGAAAATTTAATCCAATGGATATGATTAATAATCTTACTAAAAATCTTAAAACTGAAGATAAAGATAATTTAATGAAAGGTTTCGAAACTGCTAAAAGTTTAGTAGGTAATGCAATATCTAATAATACATCTGGTGAAACAAATAATTTATTAAATAATTTAACTGGTGGTAGTGGATTTAATCCAATAAATATGATAACAGATTTATTATCTTCTAAAAAAGAATTAACAAAAGAAGAAATATAAGTAAAACAAAAAGAATTAGAAGAATTTTATAGTAATTTACAAGTTTAAATATAATAATAAAATTATACTAGATTACTTACTAAAATATAAATTAAAGTTTTTCTTTTTTTAATTTTATATAACATATATTATATTATTTATTATTTAATAATATAATATTTATGATGTTAATTTATATTTTAATTAGATGTAATAATGATATTTAATGTTTAATAATATAATAAAAGATTCATAATAAATGTTCATAATGTAAATAATCATTAAAATGAATAATTTAATAAAATTATTTTAATATATTATAATATATATTGAAATGAATAATACTAAAATAGTTATAGATAACATAATAAATGATTATGATGATTTTTTTCCAATAAATAAAAGATTATTAGATAAGAATATATATTCAATATTTAGATTTTTATTATATTCATTTATTATTATTTTATTTATAAGTGATAAATATATATTGAAATTAACATTATTTTTCTTATTAATTATTTTATTCATATGTCTATTATTAATTGAAGATAAACAAAATAATTATATTAAAAATATTATATATAGAGATCAAATTAAAAATTTTAAACCCGGAACATGTAGAAAATCTACTATTAATAATCCATTAAGTAATATTTTAAATACAATGGATAATAAAGAATTAGATATGAATACATGTAATGAAAATATAAATACAGAAAAATTAATAGAAGATAATTTAACATATAATTTATATAGTGATTCAATGGATTTATTAGATAGAAGAACAAATAAAAAAAAATATATTAAATTAAATACTCAATATCCTAATAATAGTAAAAATTTTAAAGATTTTTTATATGATTTTAATGAAAATAATTGTAAAGTTGATAGTATGATGTGTAGATCATATGATGATTTTAGATATCATAAATAATATAATAAATAAATTTAATATAGATTTAAAATAAAAAATATGATGAGTTAATATATTAATCTAATAAATGAATAAAAATAATTATACAACATTAGATGATTTTTATAATACTTATATAACAGATGAATTAAATCAAAAAAAAAATTATAATAATGAGAAAGTGAAATATTCAGATAAAGATATGGAAAGAAATGATGAAGAATTATTAAAACCAGATAAATATAATTTAGATATATCATATCAATTACGTTTTAATATGGATTATTCAAAAATGATACCTACCAAAGGCACCTTCGGTGATAAATTAATTACAGACAGTAAAGTATTTGATAATAATACCTATATGACACAAAATATTAAAAGAATTCCATTAGATACTTCTAAATATTTAAATCCACAAAATATGGTTGGTAGAGGTTTTGGTGATCAATCATATCCAGATAATTATGGTTTATATACAAGACAATTAGAACAAAATACTAATCCTAGAAGTATTATTTATGATAATAGAAATTTTCAAACTAATGGTAATTTATTATATAGTAATTATATAGAAGATAATATAGATAGAGGAGGTAAAGATACCAGATATTTAAATAAAAAAAGTTTAAAATAATTATTGATAGTTTAAAATATTATAAAAATTTTTATTTTAAAAGTATAAATATAATATTATAAAAAATCTAAACTATTATATATTAGATAATTAAATATGTCATCAATTTGGGGTAGAACTTTATATGATAGTTGTAATAACGAACAACAAATTAATATGTCAGTACAACCTGGTATGTATCAAGTCTTTAATCATAAATTTGAAAATGCTAATAACTCAACTTCAACTTTATTACCATGTAATACTGATGAAAAACAAAAAATGGGTTGTAAACCTTGTAATGTTAATTCTAATGCTAATATTAATAATATTAATGATCATTATGCAAAAAAATTAGTTGATATTGAAGCTGATTTAAAATTATATACTAGACAAACTACTAGATGTGCAAATGGTAAATATCAACATAATGATTTATCAAATAATGTTGTAGTTAATCCTTATTTATGTGATAGAACTATTGTTCCAACTAATATGAAACAACATAATAATCCAGGTTTTTAAATTATTTTTATTTTAAATAAATTATATATTTTTCTACTATAATAATATATAGTTTATGCCAAAGATATCTTCGGTGAATAATTTCATTAAATATATTTTTATTGCACTTGTCATTAAAATTATTTTTGATATTTATAATAATAATATAAAATTATCAAAAAATGAAGCAGATATTGGTGAATATTCTGATAATAATAATTATAAATTTATCTCTTCATTAAAACATGATATCTTTAAACAAATTACTATTGATATCTTTCCTATTATTTTTACTAATCTATTATTTAATTCTAATAAACAAATTAAATTAATTGAATATGATAATATTGATAATTTTACTGATTCTATTATTGGTAAAGTTGTTTTATCTTCTTTATCTTTTATTATTTATTATCATATTGTTCAACCTTATATTGTGAATAAATTTAGAAATTTCTAATATATATTTATTATAAATAATGAGTTTTGAAATACCAGAAAATAAAAAAATAAAACATAATGAAATAATGAATTATAATTATAATTTATTATGTAGTGGTTTAAGTCAATATTATGATATATTTATGAAAATTAATTTAATTAATAATGGTATACAAAATTGTGTAAAAGGTGCTTTACAAGATCCTGCTGGTTCTGCTGTTAATAATATTATAAATGATAAATTTGATAATCCAAGTGGTTCTGGTGCATCTGGTGCTATTTATAATAAATTTAAATTTGATAATACTTATATGAAAACTATTAAACCAACAGAAACAGATGTTGCAAGAAATAATTCAATTAATGGTGATTATGTAATGTTTAATAAAGAAGGTAATATAATTATATTTCATACACATTCACCACAATTTAATAATAAAACATTAGATGAAGCTATAAAATTATTAATTTTATCATATAAAAGTTATTTAAATAAAATATTAGTTGTTAATAAATTAAATATAATTAATTTTGTTCCATTATCAGCAGCTATATATGGTGAACCATTTAATACATATAAAAAAGTTAATTCTAATATTCCACATTTAGATCCATTTATTACATTATATTCAATAGTTAGAGCAATAGATGAATTAAATTTTGATATAAAAAAATTTACATTAAATTTATATTTTTATGATGATATAATATATAATATTGCTAATCAATATATTACTAAAATTATATTATTAAACAAAATTCCTTCTATTAAAATAAATTATTTAAATTATTCTAATAAAGATGATATTATATTTTATGATAAAAAAATAGATGATAAAACTAATAAAATTGAATTATATAAGTATTATTTAAATAAATTAAATATTAAAAATATAAATGAATATGATAATAATAATGATGATCATAATATATTAAAATCAATTATATGTAATATTCATAAATTAGATGATGATATTATTATAAAAAATAAAGATATTACTAGATTTACACAAATAATTATATATGAAAAAGATACTATATTGAATGATCTAAATAATAATATAAAACAAAAACATTGGATGTGGTATGGTTTTCCTCAATATTATTCTGGTGCTAGTACAGATATAGCAAAATTATATAATATAACAGATAATGAAATAAGATTATATTTATTAGATGAATATTTATATAATTATTATAATAAAGTATTAAAATTATTATATGAAAAAATAAATAATAAATATGATAATGATATATTATATAATTATTTTAGTAATATTGATTATCCTAAAATAATAACTCATATAGCACTATATTATAATAATTGTGAATATTTATTAAAATATTTAACAAATCAAGATTATATAAAAAAGATTAATACTATTAAAGATTTATTATTAAAATTCATAGAATATACTAAAAAATATGATACTAAATTAAAAAATTTTTTAATTGATAAAAAATATATACAATAATTAAATAAATAATTTAATGAAAAGATAGAATAAAATAATATATTAAAAAAATAAATTATCTTGTTATTATATATATAATATTTTTAATATGTCCGGAATTTTTGCAAGACAACATTATGATGATTGTTATAGTAATGAATTTGTACATCAACAAACTAATCCTGGTTTATATAGAATGTTTGAATTATATGGTGAAAGTCCTGCTAAATGTTATTCTGAATTTGGACCTTCTGCTAATGCTAAACGTAATACTGGTGAATTACCTGTTGGTGATCATGTTAAAAGAGTAGAATTAGAAGGATATTTAATGAATTTAGATATACCTAATTCTAAATGTGTAGATACAAATACTATGATGGCTAAAAATAATAGATTAAAAGAAGTTACAAAAAATGATAATTATAGTAGAAATTTATGTCATGATAATTTAAATTATAAATATTCAAGATTAGATATACCAACGAATGATTTAAGATCAGTATATATTAATAGATATGATTTTCCAATAGTTGAGCCACAAAATAATATTTATTATGGTATGAATGGTACTGAACAAACTGGTGATAGTAGATTTGGTGTTAATACTAAATTAAAATTAAAAGATTCTATTAGAAGAAATCAATAAATTTTATTATAAGATTCAATTTTATTATATAAATTAATTTATTATATAAAAAATATTAAATTATTTTATAAGTAATAATAAAACATAATGGAATATGGTATATTAATTGGATTAGGTATCTTAGGTACTTATATTAATAATAATTCTAATAATGATAATAATAAATCTTTAAAAAGATCTAAATCTATGAATAATATTTTATCAAATGATCAAGATAATATTTATAATTCTAAAATTATTAAAAATTTATCTAATAATATTCAAAATAAAGCTATTGATCGTAAAAATAAATCTAAAAATCCAGCTACAACTAATGTCATACCTCCTAATTATAATAATCTTAAACATTTTAATATTATCGATAAATCTAATGAATTAGTTATGGGTACTACTACTAATGAATTATTAAAATATGATAATAATAAAGAAACTTATACTTCTCAATTTGATCCATTAACTTTTGATAATAATGATCAACCTGTTTCTATTAATGAATCTTATAAAACTGATAGATCTAAAATGTTAAATATCGAAAGATCTCTTGCTTTTAATAATAAATTCTCACCATTTGATCAAGAAACTGATATGACATATGGAGTTATTGATAAAGAACATTTCACTCATAATAATATGCAACCTTTTACTTCTCAACGTGATAAAATATTAGATGATATTAATAATAATAAAAATGAAGTATTAATAGATAGATATACTGGTTCATCAAGATATTATTTTCAAAAAAAAGAAATTGAACCATTTTTTGAACCACAAATTAATAAAGATACTTCTTTTGTTAATGGTGTTCCTAATGTTACTGATCAACAAAGAACTAGATATATACCCTCTTTAATTAAACAAAATGAAAGACCATTTGAACCTATTCAAGTTACTCCTGGATTAAATTTAAAATCTGATGAAATTGGTACTCAAGGTTTCTTTGATCAATTTAGACCTAATTTGAAAACTACTGATGAATTAAGACCAAGTGATAAACCTAAATTATCATATACTCAACCAGTATTAGAAGGAAAAAAAGGTGAAAAAAGATCTGTAACAGCTCCATTTATAAAAAGAAAACCAGAAACAACAAAAGAAGTGAAAACATCAGAATATGTACCAACAGGTTCAATAGTAAAAACTCAAAAAACACCAGATAATTTTGATATTAAAGAAAATAATAGACAACAAAAGATGGAAGTATTTGGTCCATTAGGTTATTATAATAATGTTATAACAAATCAACAAACAGTAGGTAAATTTAATGATCCATTAACCAAATCTCAATTATTTGAAGAAAGAGGTAATTTAACATTTACTAATAAATATAATCCAAACGAAAAAAGTATAACAATATTAGATAATCAAAGACATTCAACTAATAATCCAAATATGAATATAGGTAATAAATTTTATAATTCAAATACAATAGCAATAGATTATAATGATCTACCAAGAGAAACAATTAAACAAACATTATTATATGAAAATAATGGTTATACAGGTAATAATCAACAAAATGGTATTGCTTTTAGTAATGATTATGAAATGAAATCAACAATTAGACAAATTGATAATCAACCATTAAATACTAATTTTTCATATAGAAATAATAATATTGGTTATACTAATTTAAATGATCAAGCAAAATCTACTATTAGACAAATAGATAATCAACCATTAAATACTAATTTATCATATAAAAATAATAATATTGGTTATACTAATTTAAATGATCAAGCAAAATCTACTATTAGAGAATCATATTGTAATATTGAATATAATAAAAATACTAATTCAATGATGAAAGCAAATTATACTGAATTATCTGATCCTGTTAAAATTACTAATAGACAAAGTTTAACTAATACTCAATTAAATACTAATTTATCTTCTTTAAATCATAATACTACAACACATTTTAATGATATTGCTAAAAATACTATTAAAGAATCTTTAAATACTATTCCTGTTAATTTATATCCTAATTCTAATTTTAAATCTATATATTCTAATATGCCTGATCAAGCTAAAAATACTATTAAACAAACATTATCTCAACAACAATTTAATACTAATATTAATAATAATAATAATGGTTTATATACTCAATTTAATGATGTCGCTAAAAATACTATTAAACAAACTACTCAACAACAATTTAATAATTTTTTAACTAATGTTACTACTTCTTATAGTAATTTAAATGATAATGCTAGAACTACTATTAGACAAATTATTACTGAATTAGATGGTACAAGTAGACCAAATATAGGTAGTATAAATATGGCAAATATAGCAAATTTATCAGATGAAGCAAAAATAACATTAAAACAAATTCTAACATTACAAGAATTTAATAATAATTTAAAATCACATAATGGTGCTATTTATTCTAATTTAACTGATACTGCTAAACCTACTACTAAAGAAGTATTATCTATGATTGAAAATAATTTAAATCTTCAATCTAATCATTTAACACATACAACTCATTTACAAGATAAACCTAAAAATTCATTAAAAGAAATTAATGTTATACAAAATCAAAATACTCATATTAATACTTCACAATTTCAAACTACTCCTGCTTTCGATTTTAATGATTTAATGAGACCTACTATTAAACAAAATGTTTTTGAAGAATTTAATATTGCTACTTTTAAAAATCCTCAAACTTATTTAAAAGATTATACTGATATTGCTAATCCTACTATTAGACAAACTACTGGTGAAACTAATCATATTAATCCTGCTAATAAAAATATTGAATCTATTATTAATAATGCTCATATTGATCCTACTCAAAGAGAATTTATTACTTTAAAAAATTATTTAGCTGGTATGAGTGGACCTAATGAAGTTATTAGTGAAATGGATGCTAGAAATATGAATCAAAATTTATCTAAAGAAATTATTGCACAAGGTAGAACTCCTACTCAAGGTGGTCCAACTTTTATAAATAATAAATCAATGTTAAATGTTGAATTAAAAAATACTCCTTTTCATTCAAGAATGGAAACTGGTGGTTTTAATGGTGCTGGTTTAATATTAGATAATAGAGATTATTGGAAATCTTCTGATTTTAAAAATTTAAATTATGTCGATGATAGATTAACTAATAAATTAATATCTGCTCTTGAAACTAATCCTCTTATAAATACTGCTCATAAATATATTATAAATAAAAAACAAGATGATAATACTAATTATATGTTAAATAATTTATCAGGAAAAGCTTTAATAGATTCTATTCAATAAACAAATAAATAATTAAATTAAATTATATTATTATTATATAATTTAATCAAATTTATCATATATATGATTTTTATTCATTCATTTCTAATTCTTCATTAATTTTTTCACCTAAGTTGTCTGTGACATTATATATACTATTTTTAATTTCTAAATAATCATTATTTGATAATAATTTTGATATATCTTTTTTAATTATCTTATTTTTATTTTTTTGTAAAAATGTATAAATATAATTATATGCCTCTTTTATATGTAAGAGATTTTTTGCACCTGTTATTATTATCTTTCCTGTTTGAAATACAAATATTGATACTTTATGATCATTTGATGATTTATATTTTATATTAACACAAGCATGTGATGATGGATTATATCTACAATTAACATGTTCGTTTCTTAATATATTATATAATATTTCTCTATTAATACAATAATTTATTGTAAAATTACTATTTATCATAACTATTTTCATTCTTGATATTTTTATATCTTCTATATTTTCTACAAATTTAATATCTACAAAATTTCCTTCTTCATCTATATAACTATATATTTCTTTTAATCTTTTAATTATTTTATTTAATCCAATATTACAATCATCTAATGATTTACATCCTGTTATTTGAATTGAACTATTTTTAAATAATTTTATATTCATATATTTCTCTTCATTTATTTTAACTATCGTTGTTAATTGATTATAAAAATTCTTTTTTGAATTCTTATTTGCTGATTTCGATTTTAATGTATATTCTGGTAATTTATTTATACTATTTGCTGATTTTATCGCTATTATATCTTCTTTATCTAATATCATATATTTCTCTATATTATCCATATTAAAACTTGTTCCTAAATATCCTGTTATTGTCATTGTTGATATTAATACATTTTTTGGTAATATATCTTTCTCATATAAATCTAATGGAACATATTGTATCATATCCTCTCTTAAATTCTCTTTTTTATCTTCTATATCTATATAAACATTTCTATTATCTTCAAATTCTTCCATTTTTATATATAGCTTTTATATACTACTTATTTTTCTATATAAAGATAATCTTTAAATAACTTTATTTATATTATTATATTTAAATATATACTAATATATTATTTTATCAAATTTTTTAATATTCTGTTATTATTAAAAAATTGATCATAGTGTCTTAAGCCAGAAGAGTTATAACTCATCGTACAGTGAAAAACAGACCTAAGTCTGTTTTTCTACACTAGATTCGTATTTAAAATAAATTTATGAAGTGAAGCGCTTTAAAAACTCTCCCGGCTTGAGCCTGGTCTTTTAATATGGTTTTATAAATAAAACCATATTAAAATCCTCATACCAATTAGTTTTATCTTACTCACTTCGTTCGCAAGATAAAAAAATTGATAAAATAAATAATAGTAAGATAAACAAATAATATATAATAAATATATATTAATAAGGATGTTTAGTGATAAATCAGTTGGACATTTAACATTAATTATTGGACCTATGTATTCTGGTAAATCTACTAGATTAATTAATTATGCACGTAAATTTAAGATAATTAATAAAAAATTTTTAATATTCAAACATAATATTGATACTAGATATGATACTGATTTTATTTGTTCTCATAATTTAGATAAAGAACCTTGTATATGTATAGATGATGTATATAAAATTTTTGATCATTTAGAATATAATAAAACAGATGTAATAATAATAGAAGAAGGACAATTTTTTCCAATATTAATAGAACCAATAAAACAAATGATAGATATAGATAATAAAATAGTAATAATTAGTGGTTTAAATGGAGATTCAAATAGAGAACAATTTGGTGATATTAATAATTTAATTCCACATTGTGATAATATAGAATATTGTACATCATTGTGTAAAATATGTTCAAATGGAACACCTGCTATATTTTCTAAAAAAATAATAATAAATAATACAGATCAAATATTAGTAGGATCATATGATCATTATATAGCTGTATGTAGATATCATTATAATAATTGATTAAAATGATATATAATAAATATTTAATTTATGATTTACACATAGCTTTTATTATAATAACTAATAATTTTATAATAAATAATTCCATCATTATTTTTAATTGTTACTACACATAATACCTAAATTATCTAATCTTGCACCAGATCTACCATATATACCAGTTATTTTATTACCTGTTGTACATCCTAATGTATATGGACCACCACCACCATTACCACCATATGAATCATTTCCAATTTTTAAACTATCAATTTCATCACCTGATCTTACTATAATTTTATTATAACCATTTGAATCTTGAATATTATATGGTTTACCACCATTTCCACCTACTTTTTTAGTTTTACCATTAGTACATGTTACATTTAAACCATCAATTCTACTACCTGCATTTATTGTCATTTTATTAATATATGATTTACCATCATCATCACATGTGAATTCAAAATATCCACCATTATAACCTCCATAAGAACCATAATTTGCATTATTAACATTATTATTATCATTATTACCATATGCTGTTTTAATATTATGTTTTACTGCATATCTATAAAAACATTTTTTCATATGAGAAACCATAGAACTTTTAGTACATGTATAATAATCACAACCTTGTGGTTCATATTTACATTTTAAAGTATTACTTGAATTTCTATAACAACCTTTAAAATCTTCTATATTATGTTCACAACAATTACATAAATAATAAAATAATATAATAAATAATAATAAATATAAAAAAGTATCTTTATTCATTTTTATATATTTATATAATAGATAAAAATAAATAATATAATAAATTATTGAGTACACATAATATCATAAATACTAGTAATTTTACCACTATTACAACATAATAATATATATGAACCACCACTATTATCATCATATTATTTATCATCATATTATTTATCATCTATAATCATTTTATCTATTTCTGTACTAGATTTAACTTATAAATTAGTATAATAATTAGAATTAGATAATTTATAAAGTTTACCACCATTATCATCTATTTTTATATTATTATCACCAAAAGAACTAAAAGTTAATTTATTTCTTTTATTGACATATATATTATTAGAAAAAATTATAATTATTTATTAAATAATGTATTTAATCCAAAAATATATCTTAATGATTCATCATTACGATATTTATATACTATTCCTGCTAAAAATAAACATATTATTGATATTATTAAATATATATATCTATAATTTTTTGGATTTGATTCTAATATTTCTTCATTATTATGATTATAAAAAATATCTATTTGATCATCTTTTTCATATTTAATATTACTTTCTTTTTTATAATATTTTTTAGTAATTTTTTTATTATCATTTGTTTCAAATTCTAATGTTAAATTACATCCAAATGATATTCTAGATGAATTATATGTATTATTAATTTGTTCTCTACATGAAACATCTGTAATTTTAGCTTTATAAGAATATAATTTAGAATCATCAAATTTAAATGATTGAATAGATAAAAATAATACAAATATACCTATTAAAATCATAAAAAATAAAAATATATATATTTTATATTTACCTATTGTTTTCATAATATCTCCAAATTCACTCATTTATTATAATTATAATTTTATTATTAGATAATTATTTTATTTTTATTATAATTATAATTATAATTTTATTATTAGATAATTATTTTATTTTTATTATAATTATATATGATTAAAAAATTTAAATTATATAAAATAGAATTATTTGGAGGTAATAATGATAATATTTTTAATGAAATTGATAATATTATAAATAATATTAAAAATGATAATATTAAAAATCAATTAAAAGAAATAATAGATAATTATAAAAAATCTAATAAAAGTTTAAATGAGAAATTAGATGAATCGAATAAAATAATAAAAAATATATTAGATGATTTAACAAAATTAGTAAATAAATTAAATGAAAAAAATATTCAATCTCTACCATATATAGGACAAGTAAATCAACAAATAACTACTAAACCAAAACAACAAATATCTTCAATGACACTTGGAAATATAATAAATAGAAGATAATTTATCTAAAATTTAAATTATAATTTATTATATATAATTATAATGAGAATTGCTATTCAAATATATGGTTCATTGAGAAATTTTAATGAATGTATTAATGATATTCTTTATTATATTGATTATAATAATAATAATCATTCTTTTGATTTTTTTTTATTAATAGATGATAAAGAATTAGATGATAATTTTAAAATATTAAATAAAGATTTCAAAACTAAAATAAATGAATTAAAAGAAATATTAGGTGATAATATAAAAATATTAGATTATGTATCAAACTATCCATATAATTATATAATAGAAGATGGACTAAATAAAAAATATTATAATTTATATGAAAAATTTAAAAATATAACAAATATAAATTATACAATTAATGATTTTGTGACTAAATTATGGTATAGAAGATATTTCTTAAATAATATTAGAAAACAATATCAAATTAATAATAATATTTCATATGATTATATTATTAGAACTAGATTTGATATCAATTTTAAATATGATAAAATTATTATTGATTATAATAATATTGATAATAAATTAATATTAATGCCAGATATTATAAGTGTAGGTAATGAATATAATATAGATATTGAATCAAATTTAGGATTAAAATATCCATTTATACCATCATATTTATTAGATAATAATTTTGAATATAATCTTATTAATAATTTTAAAGATATAAATATAGATGATAATAATATATATAATAAATTAATACAAAATTATATATATGATAAAATATATTATGATAAATGGTTATTTATGTCAGAAGAGAATCTAAGATATTATTTATTATATAACAATATAGATTATATATTACATTCAAATTTTAAAATATCAAGATATGATTTTTAATTTAATATATTTATAAAATTATTTTTATAATTATTATGAATATGTTTATTTTTATTAATAATATTAATTAAATTTAATCTATAATTAGGATGTAATATTTTTAATAATAAATTATAATAATCATTTAAATCTAATAAACCTTTATTAACAATACCATAATGATTATCATTCATTGGAATAAAAGATGAATTAATAATAAATCCATTATTTTCATGAACAATATATTCACAATTAGGATAAGTATCTAAAGTTATAACTGGTAAATTATTATTTAATGCTTCATAAAATCCTAAACCTAATCCTTCATGATCACCTAAATGTATATATATATGATTATCTCTTATTATATCAATAATTTGTTTATAAGAATAATTATTATAATATATATCTATTTTATCTGTTTTATTCATATTAACATTCATTATACCATCATCACCTTGTATATATATATTTAATTTAAAATCATATTCAGTTTCTTTTTCTAATTTTTTAAAAATATCATATGTATGATGTATATTTTTTCTAATATATGAATTTAAACCACCTAATGTAATAAATTTAATAGTAGTATTTAATTTAATAGGTTTTGAAATATGTTTATTAAAATAATAATTATCAAATTCTAATAATTTAACTTTATTACCATATAATGTCTTTAATATAATATATGAACTATAATTATTAGCTATTATTATATCAATTATATCATATTTATTCATATTAGTATAATTAGATATTTCTATATTAACTACTCCCAATACTTGTACATTTAATAATTTAAAATAATTAATTATATTAAATATTTTATCAGAACATATCTCAGGTATTATTATTATTTTAATATTATATTTAAATACAAATTCTATTATTTCATTTAATGTTATCATATATCTATAATTATTACTATAATAAACATTATTATAATTCCATTCATTTTTATCTACTTGATTAGCAATATAAGCTTTATGTGAAAATATAGCTACTTTATAACCATATAATTGTAAAAATTCATAATATTCTCTAGCTTGAATACCTAAACCTTGGTCATAAAATGGACAGAATATTCCTATTGTATCTCGAATAATTAATTTTTTATTAGAATTTATTAAATTAATTAATTTTTCTTTTATATAACAAATATCGTCATTATAATCATTATTAAATTTAAAATTATAATTAATTATATCTTTATTATATATATTATTGATCATATTTGTCCAATCTTGATATTTATTATAATTATTAGATGATTCAATAAAATAATTATTTGGATAATTATTTAATAAATATTGTAAATTACCATTATTATATGATATAATTTTTAAATTATTTTTCATACTTTCATATGCAACCTTACAAAATGTTTCATCTACTATACTAGGTATTAATATTATTTCAGAATTTTCATATATATATTTAACATCTATTTTATTATGATATAATATATTAATATTATTTTTATTATTTCTATTATTAAATGCTTGTTTAATTAATTTATCATGATTATTATCATATTCACTTAATACTGCTAATATTGGTATATTAATATCTAAATTTTCTAATAAATATAATAATTCTTGACCACCCTTTAATGGATTTGAATTTAATATACTTACATATCTATTATTCTTTTTATTTATTTTATATTTATTCTCACATGTTATACTATATATTATTGGTATATCTATATTTAATTTATTTTTTAATATATTATACATAAAATCTGATACACAATAATTAATACTATATTTATCTATTATATAATATTTATCATCTTTCTTATAATCTTTATTTATCATATTTATATTAAAACAATTATCATTTTTAAAATCAATAATATCATTCCAAAAACAATATCCTGTAATAAATTTAATATCTAATAAATAACTAATAATACATAAATTATATCTCATATCTCCTTGATGATTTATACATTTTGGTTTAATATATTTTATTATTAATATTAATATTTCATAATCTAATGGCATTTGTATTATCATAAATTTATTATCTTTTATTATATTTATTTTATTAAAACTTTTTTCATTTAATCTATCATAAAAACATATTCCTATATGATAATAATTATCTAATATTTCTGTTATATCTCTTAACCACTCCTCTCCACCACCTGTATATGGATATATTATTTTACTTATTGTTAATATCTTTTCTTTATTATCTATATTTTCTTTTAATATATCATCTAATATTTTCTTATATTCATTCTCAAATTTATTATTTATTATATTATTTATTCTATTATTATTATTATATATTTTATCATAATGATCCAAATTAATATAATCCATTTTTTTTATAATATTATTTAATACTAGTGATTTATCTAAAGAAAAGTCAATACATTCTGTAAAAAAATATAAACTATTTTTTATTATTTTATTTTTATTATTCTTTTTATCTATTATATCTATTTTTATTTTATTATCTTCAACTATTAATTTTTTTATTATACTATAATTATTTATTTTATAACTTAAATCTATTTGTTTTATATTATCATCATCATATTTATTACTTAAGTTTATTTTTTTTATTATTTTTGATTCAATTAATAATATATTATATTTGATATATTTATTATCTTTATTAATAATATATTCATAATCATCATTTAAATTATTTCCATCAATATAATATTCATTATTTATTATTCCTCCATAATAACCTACACATTTAATATCTTCTGTTATATTATTTATCATATTATATATTATTTTTTCATCTTTTATTAATATATTTGAATCTAATAATAATATATAATTACTATTATTTCTTATTTTATTAAAACTATTATTTATATCTCCACTTGAATATATTATATTTTCATATTTTTTTTTTTTTTTTTCTTTTATACTATATTCTTTATTTATTATAATATTTACATCTATATTATTTAAATTATTTAATAATATAATATTATCATCTAAATATTTATTATTATTACCATATATTATAATATCTAATTTATTATATTTAATATTATTTTGATATAATATACCACTATATCTAGTTTTTAATGATATATTATTAATATATAATTCATAATCTAAATATTGTTTTAATTTTAATATTTTTTTATTATTTTTAGATATATTTATAATATTAGAATCATTATTAGATATATCATTATCATACAATAAAATCTTTTTTTTATTTAATATTAATTTAATATATTTATCATTTATCATTAAATATAATTCTTCTTTTGTTATATTTTTTAGTTTTATATTATATTTATCTATCATTAAATATATTTTTATTAAAATATCATCTATATCATCTATAATATTATATAATCTTTTATTTATAATAAAAATATTTTTATTTTCTGGTAAAAATATAATATCATTTTTTTCACTTATTTTAACATCTATATCAATATATTTTAATATATTAATATCAAAATGTTTATTATCTAATAACCATATAAAATAGTCATAATCTTCTAATATATTATATTTTATTATTAATTTATTAATAAATTTAATAATATTCTCTGTAGTATTTTTTTTGATAAATATGATATTATCTTTATTTAATATATTTATATAATTTTCTATATTATTATTTGTTAATGATGATACTATCAATAAATTATAATAATTATTATTATAATCCAATATTTTATTAATATTAGAAATATAATCATATGAATCATTATTACATGATAATATTATTAATATTTTTTTAATATTCTGTATTTCTTTTAATATATTATTAGATTGAATAATTTGATTATTAATAAGATTTTTATAATTTATTATATCATTATAATTATCAACAAAGGTGTTTGTAGTATTATTCACATTAATACATGATATATTTTTTAATATATTATCATTAATTAGATTAATATCTAATATAATATTATTTATTGAAGATATATTATTATTATTTGAAAGATTATCAAAATAATTTTGCCCTGTTTTATTCTTATAATCTTCTCTATTAATATATCTATTTTCTTTTATTCCTATTTTCATATATTGTTTTATTATTTGTATATTAGATAGATTTTTAACATCTTCATAATAATTTTTATAAAATTCAATATCTAAATTATCAATCATATATAATAAAAAAAATAAATTTATTATATATTTTTTAACAAAATATATAAATTAAACTTGTAAATAATCATTTATAAATCTAATTCTATTTTTATAAGTATAATTATTTTTACAATATAAATATCCATTTAATCTTATGATTTCTCTTTCATCTTCATTAATTAAATAATAATCTATTAAATCTTTTAATTGTTTAAAATTACCATATTGATAATATACTATATGAACTTTATCTTGAAATTCTAATTCTAAACCTTTAATATATGGAAATATTAAAAATCCTCCTCTACCTAATGTTTCATATACTCTATCTGACCAATATTTTTCATATTTAAAATTTATATTAATACAATCTCCTATAACAATTTTACTATTTGCATACATATAATTAAGATCATTATTTCTAATATTTTTATTTGGATTACCAAATTTACCAAAATTTGGTATATTATATAAAAATTTTAATAAATCTTTTCTATATCCCCATTCACCATGATAATCTCCTTCTATTGATCCTGAACCTACAAATAATACATCATATATATATTTATTAGATGGATATAATATTGTATCTTCTGAAAATACTCCTGCATATAATTCTATTATATTTTTATTTATTGTTTTATAAAATTCAATTGCTTTTGGATCACAATCTGTTATAAATACATAATTAGTACTCCAAAATGGATCTTCTATTACTGAATGTTTTCTATGTAATGGATAATATAAATCTAAATGATAACTAACAGATATTATATTATTATAATTAAGATATTCAAGATCATTAAATGTTAAATATCCCCATGTACGTGTATATAACAAATATAATATTTTATTATATTTTTTTATTAAATTTATTATTATTTTTAAATCATATATATGATTCTCTTGAATATTTATACAATTATAATTTATATTTTTTAAATCTTTTGATACATGTGATTCTGTACATTCTGGTTGTTTAAAATTACCAACATATACAATTAAATCTTTATTTTTAGGTAATTTTAATATTTGTAAAGCTTTAATATATGATATATTTTTAATATTTATTATATCACAATTATCTATATTAATTATAAGTGTATCATTATCTAAATATGTATTATCTTTATTATAATATTTATTATTTATTATCATATTAAAATTATAATTAAATTTATCTTTATCTATTATTAATAATAAATACATATCATTATCTTCTGTATATATTAATCCTGTATCTATTTCTATATCTAATGAATTTATATAATCTTTAGTTTCTATATTTTTATTATTCATAGATATAAAATCATAATTATTATTATTAAAATAATATAATCTAGATAAATTATAACCATAATGTTTATAATAAAATTTATCAATAATAAATCTATTTAATCTTTTTAATAAATTCATATAACAAATATAATCTCTATTTAATCCTATAGAATGTGATAATATAAATTTATTTGTATATTTTATATTATTATAATCATTAATATCACTACACCAAAAATATGTTGGTATTAATGATATTTTATTATATTCTTCTATTTTATTATTATTTATAATTAATAATGTTTTTTTATTATTTTTATTACAATAATCTAATAATTTTATTAATATATCATCTATCATTATTATTAAATCCATATTTTTTAATAATTCATCATAATTACTATCTTCTAATTCTATTATATTTTTAAATATTATTGTATTTTTAATACTATTTTCTTTATTTTCATCTATTAATATTAATCTACTTATTATTAAATTATCTGACATATATATATCTATAAAATTATCTATTAATAATTTAATATTTTTATTTTTTATATTACCTATTAAACATATCTTTAATGACTTTATATAACATTCTTCTTCATTTTTTATATCAATATTATCTATTTTATTATAATCATCTATTATTTTATTATCATTTATTATTTTATTATCATTTATTATTAAAGATATTTCTGGTATATTTTTTATTATATTATCATTTATTTCATTTAGATCATTATTATTAATATAATCAAAACCACTTCTATTTTTATAATCTTCTTTATTAATATATCTATTTTCTTTCATACCTATTTTCATATATTGTTTTATTATTTGTATATTTGAAAAATTTTTTACATCTTTATAATAATTTTTATAAAATTCAACATCTAAATTATCTATCATATATATCATATAATTATATTATTTTTTATCTTAAATAAACAAAATAATATATTATTATAGACACTTAATATCTATATAAATTTTTATTAAAAAAATTATGATATTTAATCTAATTCTAATTGATATAGATATTGATGATATATATCTTTATTATTGATACATTTTGGTATATAATATATTTCTTTATTTGTATATATTTTCTTTAATTTTTTTGCACATAATGAATTATAACATATTATTTTTTCAAAATTATTAATATCATAATTATCATTATATATTAAATAACATTTTTCTGTATATTCTTTAAATTTATTATATATATCATTTAATATAACAATATCATTTTTGTTAATTTTAATATAATCTATTATTTCTTCTATATTATTATATTTATTTTTTATATCATTATTTATCAATTCATAATTATCATATTGATTTATTATTATATAAACATCATAATATTTTTTTAAAGATATATACATATCATATATATCTTTATTATTTGACGTATATATAATATATTTTGGTTTTTGATATAATTCATATTTTTTATCATTATTCCATGAATTAGACCATAAATGTTCTCCATATGCTTTTTTTTTATTTTCAATAATATTTTTATCATTATTATGAAATTCATTATATGTATGAGGATATAATAATCTTGGTTCTAATTTTATAAAATCATTAAATTGATTAACTATTTTACCAAAATAATATGGTCCTGTTTCAATATTAACTGATTTTATATTTATTGTTGTATTTTTAATTTCATCAACTAATTTTTTTGATATTTCATTATTTATTGTACTAGCAAAAAAACACATAGATATTACACTTTTATCTATACAATCAAAATCTCCATTACATGTTATAAATTCACCATTTAATAATTCTTCTATATTTTTATAACATACAAAATCTATATCTAAATATACTCCTCCATAATTATATATTATTTCATATCTCATTATATCTGCTTTTTGAGCATATTTTTTCGCTTTTAATATATATTCTATATTACTAAAATTCTTTTCATTTATATCTTTATCTGTCCATATTCTTATTAACCAATCTGGATGATTATATATCCATGATTTAATATATTTTTGATATTCTAATGGTAATTTATTAGGTCCAATCCATATAAAATGAAATATTTTTGGTATTTTTATTTCATTATTTTTATTATATAAATCTAAATAATTTATCATAAATATATCAAATTATTATATAATTTTTTATCTTAAATAAACAAAATTTATTATTTTAATCATCATAATTTATTCTTTATTATAAATACTAATTCTAATATATAATTATATTTATTATGATAATATTTATTTGTATTTTTTTTTATATTCTCTAACTTTATTTCTTTATCTTCTATCATTTCATCTTTTATATTTTTTATTATTTTTATATCATTTTTATATTTTTCATAACATAAATATCCACATAAAAAATTTATATGTATATATTCATCTATTTTATCATGATATAATAATTCTCTTATATTATGATAATTTAATATCTCTTTATTTATTATTATATCTAATATATTACATATTATATCTTTCATTTCTTCTTTATTCATCTTAGTTACATATAATATTTTATCTAATATATCTAATCTATTATAATAGATAATATACCATAATAATGAATTATCATATATATTTATTTTATCTAAATAATATTCAATATATCTATTATTTCTATATTTTATACAATAATAAAATAGATTATATAATATATCTTGTTTTATTTTATCTTCTGGTGTATTTATATAATATATCCATGATTTTATATATTCTCCATTATCATCATCTACATGTTGTTTTATTAAATTTCCTAATATTTTCATATTTGTTATATTATTTTTAATATTTATATCTTTGATTATCAAATAAATATATTTCACAACTTTACATTTTAATATATATTTTAATATATGATTGAAATTATTACTTTTTATTATATATTTTATTAAATCATATTTCAATTCACTAAATATTATCATTATTAAATCTTCTGTTATTTCATAATAATTATTTAATAAAAATAATATTATATCATTATTATTAGATTGTATTATTTTATATAATAACCTATAATCTAAATATTTTCTTATATTATACAACAGATGATTTATTATATATTTATTTTTTATATCTCTTATATAGATATCTAAGTTATTTATATAATATAATATATCATTCTTATTAAATGATATATTATAATTGTCATAATCATTATTTTTTATATATTCTAAAATATTATTAGTCATTTTTAATCATATTACAATTATATATTATATATAATCATTTTTATTTATCAATTTTTTTGTAAATAATAAGACGTCTAAGTTTAGTAAAGTAAAATCAAAAATAATTTTTTTCATTAGATTATTTTATCTTAATAGCTATTTTTTTTTTCATTTTTATTTCTTGTATTAATAATTTCTCTTTTTGTATCCTTATATCTTCTATTTTCTTTATTTCTATTGATTTATTTAAGATTAATGTCTTTATTTCATCTCTATTTTTATTTAGACGATTTCTTACTTCCTTTTGTTTCTCTCTTTTCATAGTTAAATTCCAATTATCAGGATATATATCTTCAGTATCATATGATACATATCTCTTATAATCTGTTATAAAATCTGTCACTAAATTCTTTCTAAAATTAGATTCAAATAAATCTCCATTATCAGTACACATGACAGAAACTTCTCCAAAATGATTTGTTAAGATATCTTCTACTACATTAGTGAATTTAGCTAATTTCCATTCACCATCTACAAATATTTGACAATAGGTGGATTTTGGATTAGTATATCTAATATTACTGAATTGAGGTAGACGACTATTAAAATAAGTATACATAACAGATTTATAAACACAGTTATAACCAGAATTAAGAATATCTTTAACTTCTTCTTTTACTAATAAACCTAGATCTTCTCTACCATGTGATACTATATTAATATTACCTATATTAACATTAGCTGTATTGTTTATTGTATTATTTGTTACATTTGATATACTATTATCAATACTATTATCTATATTATTATTTATTATTTGATTATTCATACTCTTTATTATCTTTAATAGATCTTCTTTTGAGATTTCTTCTAATTTTTTACCAGTTACTTGATCATAAAAAATTTCATCATCTTCTTCATTATAATCATCAATATCATCTTTAGTGCATTTAGTTTTTCTGTTAATATGAACTTCATAATTATGTTTAAGTTTAAATATTTTATCACAATTATTACATTTATAAACTTTTTTACCATCTATTTTAATATCATCTTTACTACATTTATTTTTTTTATTTATATGTCTATTTAAATCTGTTTTTAATTTAAATATTTTATTACAAGTTTCACATATAAATGTTTTATTATTATCCATTCTAATATTATATTATTAATAATATAATAAATCTATATATAATTTATTTACATATTTAAATTTATTAATACAAGATGTAAATGATATAAATATATAATATATATTTATATAGTTATAATATCAACTAATTATATAATATAAATACATATAATATAATAATAATACATATAGTATATTATTATATTAAATTTACTAATTATACATTAATATTCGACTAATAATTAATAATATATAATATTATTAATTATTATTTATCATTATATATCATAATATAATTACATTAGAGATCATAATTATATAATTTATATAATATTAATCTATATAAGTTTAGATTTATATTTATAATAATATATTAAATTATATTAAAAATTATAAATTATATTATAAATATTAGATGTATTATAGATTATAAAAAAATTTTATTAAATAAATAAGAAAAAATAAATAATAAAAATACATATAGATTATATATAATTATGATTATATATAATACTAATATATTATAGTCTTATACATCTTATAAAAATAATATAAATACATATTATAATATAGATATTAAATACATATATATTAATAATATTTTTTTAATATCCATCATAATAATCTTAAAAATATAATATTTATACATATGATTATTATTCAACATAATATTATATTATTATTTTTTTATTAGATTATAAAGATTATAATTAAAAAAAATAGATAATAAAAATACATATAGATATAATTAAAACTATGTTTTAAAAAATAAATAAAATTTTAATCTAAAAAAATGTAAAAAAATTATCAAAAAAAAATCTGAGAGAGGGAGAGAGAAAAATTGCCCAAAAGTCCCCCGAAAAAGGCCCATTCAAAACATAAAATATTTCACCAAATTTCATAAAAATTATGAAAAAAATATATAAATTTTTATGAATTATTATATTTATATAGACCATTATTAAATATAAAATAGTTATTTATAATCATATGTACTTAATAAATATTTATAATAATAAAATAATATATATAATTAGATGATTAAGCTTCTTGTGCTTTAATATTATCATCATCACTAGATGAACTATCAGAATTATCTCTTCTATCAACTTTTCTATACCAAACTAATCTAATAGTTTCATCTTTATCAAGATTACCATTTAATATTTTTTCTCTTTTTACTAATTTAACTTTAGTATCATCAAAACATAAACAATAATCATCTTCATCATCAATATTATAAAAATAATAAAAAAGATAATGACCAAATGAATTAGTTTCACCTTTATGAATGATCATACCATATAATTCAAATTCATAATCTTCATCATGAAATAAATCTAAATAATCATAAAATCTAATTTTAGTTTTAGGAGCATTAATATTAAAGATAAGATTTCTAGTAGCAGATATAGGTTTATCAATTTTAATAGCTTTATTATGATTACATTTATCACATTTATAATCAATTAATTGATCTTGAAAGTTTTGTTTAACTAATAATCTAACAATATTAATAACTTCATTTTTATATAAATTAGCAATATCATCATCTACTTTAATTTGTAAAGATAAATCTTTAGAATCATATTTTTTGATATAATTACAACCATTACAGATGATTTTATGTTCAAATTTAACATAAAAAAGTTTATCAGCATCAATTTTATCTAATAACCAAGTTAAGAATTCTTCACTATCACATTGAAAGTTTTTATGATAATCTCTATCTTTAGTGAATTTCAATTTTAAAAAAGTTAATATATCATAAATATTTTTAGAAATAGGAGATTCTTCATTATTAGTAAATAACCAATCTAATAATCTCTTATATAATAATTTATTATGTAAAAATATTTGTATAATACTATTAATATAACAACTATTAATAGTATTAATTAAACCAATATCTAATGGTACCATATCTGGTGTTATTTCCATATTTAAATAATTATCTTTTTCTTGTATATCTCTACCATAAAAATAATCAGGTAGTTCAAATTGTGTATAATCAATATCACCATAGGTGTTTGTAGTATCTTGTTTTGGTAATCGAATATCATATCCATTATAATTATAAGTTTGATAGAAATTTGTTATAATATCCTTTTTTTCATCTTGATTATATGTATTATTGAAATAAGTACTATAATCATATAAATTATCACTAGAATGCTTTTCTTCTTTATCACCAAAGGTGTCTGTGGTATATAGATTATCAGTAGAATATTTATCTATAATTTTTTGTTCTTCATCTTTTGATAATTTTTTATAAATAGGTCTATCTAAATCACTCATATCTTTATTACCAATGAGATAATCTAATTTATCTTGAACAGATAATTCATCTTTCTTCATTGAACTAGATATTGAACTCATAGAATTTATATAATCTTCATAAGAATCATTAAGATAATTATGATAAGATTTATTATAATTATTTGACATTTTATATAATAATTATAATATAAATAGTTATTATATAGATAATATATTTTATCAATTTTTTATATAAAGTAATAATTTAATCTAAATTAAATGATGATTTTCTAGCTAATATTTCTAAATGATGTAATATATCAAAAAATATATCTTTTTCTGTTTTTAATTCAGGATAATGAGTATAATAATTTCTATGTATTTTCATAGCTAATAAACCATCTATTGGTGTATTTAATAAATATTTTTTATCTTTTATATAATTTTCTATTATTCTATCTTCATAATTAAAATATTTAATACAACTAAATTCATCTCTTTCATCTACATAAATATAATATTGTAAATATTCTCTATCAATAGGTATTTTTAATAATCTAGATTCAGGAAAATAGATTTCAATAAGTTTATATATTGGTGTATTTATATTCATTTTGTTTAATTCATTATAATATTATTTATTATAATATTATAATCATTTTATCAATTTTTTTAATAATTTAAGGCGAGCTCTGTGAGTTGATCTTTGATCAACGATGCGAGCCATTATGATATATCATTAAATTAATGAAATTAATGTGAGCCATTATGATATATCATTAAATTAATGAAATTAATGTGAGCCATTATGATATGTCATTAAATTAATCAAATTATATAAGTTAATTTATGATATATTATTATATTATTATAAATAAAATGAGTTTATATAGCTCACAAATATTTAATTATAAATATTATTATAATTATGATTTATTATTTTTTTAATATTAGATAAGAAATCATACATATTTTTTTTATTATTAGTTAGATTATTAATTAAATTATTCATAGATTGTTTAGTATCTGGATTATTTTTTATAAAAACTAATATATTATTATTAATATTTTCATATATAATAGATTTTATGATATCATCAAGATCATTATGATTAATTTCTTTACAATTAAGAATATCAAATGGAATATATAAATTATTACATTTTATCATATCATATTGAAATTTAGGAAATAAATTAGAAAAGTCATAATCTTTATTAAAAAATTTATTAATTAAATTTCTAATAACACAAAAATCATTAGATAAAAAATTATTTATATGTTTTATGATATATTTATTTATTATATATTGTTTATCATTATTGTCATTAAATAATTTCATTATATCATCATCTTTATTATATTTATCAATATTAAAAATATTATTATTATCAAAAACAGGAGAAATATTTAAATCAGGATAACAATCACCATCATAATTATATGTTGATTCAAATAATATATTATCATAAAAAATATCAGTATCAAATAATTTACTAAATGATTTTTGATATTTATAATAAGAAGAACCAGTAAAAGATTGTATAAATAATTTAGATTGTGTATTTAAAATATGTGTAATAATATCTTTAAAGTGTTTAGATTTTAATTTATTATTAGATTCTATATTAAAATCTTTCATTTCATCAATAATAGCATCATCATCTAAATTATCAATATCATCAATATTAAAAAAACAATTAGAAGTAATAATAGTAATATTATTATTAAAATGATCAATAGCACTATATAAATTATTATCAATTTTAATAATTTCTTTATATATTTGTTTAGATAAATACTCATCTAATTTTAATTCATCTTCTAACATAGGATCTATTAATATTATAACTTTATTAGTTTTAATAGATCTAAACCAATTAGGATATTGTTGATGTAGACAATTTTTATCTATATTTTCATTAGATCCACATCCAATAGAGAATAGGAAATAATGAGAAGTTAAAAAAGAGTTAATATTTTGAATAAGATTATCAATAGTCATATTATTATAAAGTCATTATATATTTATTTTAATATAATAAACTAAATATTTTTGCAATTTTTTTTATTATAAATCTCATTGGCTGTCATAATACTATAATAAATCATAAAATAAAAATAATAATAATAAGATATATAAAATTTTATTATTATTATAGCATGAAATCAGCCAATGAATCTATATATATATATTAAATAGCTATACCAACTATTATTGTTGGATGAGGATAATAATTTTATAATTTTATATCTTCATATTTAAAAATGTTAATATTAGTAATAATTCTATTAAATAATATTGTTTAATATAATTTAAATAAATATGAGCATCACTTAACATAAAATAAAACAATAAAAAAATAATATAATAAAAATCTAATATAAATATATATTATATGGAAGGTGGATATCTTGAGGAATTGAGAGAAAAAATAGATAATAAAAAATTAGATAATTTTTGGATAGCATGTTATAAAACAGAATATAGTCCATTAAAAATATCAAAAGAAGATTTATTTAATAAAGTGAATGAAAATTTAGAGAGATATATTGATAAAAAATTTGCAAATATAGGAATATATATAAAAAAAGGTATAGATAATTATGATATAGATCATAAAAGTGTATTTGTAATAAGAATAACAATATATACAATAAATAATAATGGAAAATTTAAAAAAGACACATTAAATCAATGGTGTGGTTTAATAAAATATAATTTATTTGATTTATTAAATGATAAATTTACTTTAAAAAAATTATATATAATTATAAGAGCAGTATATGAAAGAAAAATAAAAACAGATTGTATAACTGGAATAACATATAATCAAATGTTAGATATATTTAATAAATATAAAATAAATTTTGATTAAAAATCATCATCATCGTCATTATTATTATCAAAATTATCATCATTATTATTATCAAAATTATCATCATTATTATTATCAAAATTATTATTATTATTATTATTAATATTGATGATATTTAAATTATTAATTAAATCATTAATATTAATTTTATCAATATTAGAATTATAATTATTAAAATTATTAGAATTATCATTATAAAAAATATTACTAACAGAATCAACAATTTTAAGAAAACTAATATATTTTGGTTTTTTTGTGTTACATAATTTATCAAGAATAGTATTATATATATATGAATGAATATTATATGTATTCATTATTGATATATATTCTTCATATTTGATAGTATCATTAATATTTGAACTAAAATAAATAATAAAATTAGGTATATCAGGTAATATAGATTGATTATCAATATCAAGATTAATATTATTTAAAATATTTTTTTTCTTATTATATATTAAATTTAAAGAATTTTTTATATTATCAAACATTTTTATAGATTTACTATCATAAATTTCATCATTATCATATAAATTTATGATTTTATTAATAGACTTATATAATCCATTATTTATATTATTTAAATTACTTAAATCATTATTTAATTTATTTATTTCATTATTTAAACTATCAATTTTATATTCAAATTGTTCATATATAGTTTTTTGAATATTTATCTTATATTCATCAACACATTTTAATATATATTTAATTATATTATTATTAAACATAATTAAATCATCCATTATAGCTAATACAATATCTTCAATATATGATAAATATAATATTAATGTTGATTTTATTTCATCTGATAATATTTCATTTTTTTGAATTATATAATTAAGATTTGACCAACTAATATAATATTTATTATCAATAAATATTGATCTAGATGTTCTAAATTTATTTTCTAAATTAATTCTACAAGTATTATCTAAATTTAGTAAATCACATATAATATCAGAAGAAATATTTTTATTATCTATTCTATTATTTTTTTTATTATTATTTTTATATGATAAATACTTTATTTTAAATAAATTATAAATAGAAGATGTATTATCATTTAATTTTTCTAATATATTTTTATGTTCATTAATATCTTCATAAAAATTAATATATTTTTCAATCAAATATTTAGTATTTTCATCATTAATATGATTAAGTAATAAATTTAATTTAGATATGTCATTATAATCAATATTATAATATTTTGTATTTAAAATATTTTTAATATTTATTATTTCATTTTCCATCTCATTTATTATATTAATTAAATAATTTTCAAAACAATATACTAAATAATCAGAACAAATAGATATATCAAGAGAGATCAATCTATTTATAATACATTCAAATAATATAGTTGTAAAATTATGATAACAATCTTTTATATGTTCTTTAAATTGATCAATTTTTAAATATAAAACTATATAACCATGAGCATTAATATATATTAATTTATTATTATCATTATTATTATTAGTATGATTATTATATTCTTGTATCTCTATAATGATTTTAAGTTGTTCAAAAGCAATATCATAGTATTTATTATTATCAGGCTTGAAAAATATTAAAAAAATCAAGATTTTTTTAATATTTTTCTACGCCGGCGTAGGATTTATAAAAAAAATCAAGATTTTTTTTTATAAATCCAAGCCTAATGTTTTTGATATTCTGGTTTTACTATATTCATATATTTATTGATAAATTTATGATTCTTAATAACTTTTACACACCAAAAAGCATATAAATATTCATCTCTTATATTAGTTATATATTCATATTTATCTTGAACTAAATGATATTTTGGAAAAAAATATTCATTCAATGATATATTTAAATATATATGTATATAATCCATATAGATCTGATATTTACCTTTTGTATTCATTTTAAATAAATTTGGTGCTAATAATAAAAAATTTATAAAATCATATATGTCTATTTCTTTATTATGCCATTTTTTTAATGAATAATCAACTAAGGTTGTTTCATTATCAAAAAAATCTAATATACTCTGTTTATCAAATATATTAGATTTATTAGAATATGGATTTGATAAATTATCTATCACATTTAATCCATTACTACACATAAATTCTATTAATTTTTCTATATTCTCATTATTTGATAATTTATTTATATAACAAATTGATGATTCTATTATTTTTTTATTACTAATAGATTCATTTATTAATTCTAATTTAGTATTTTCAGTAGACATTTATATAATAAGTTTATAATTATTTGAATTTACTTTTATAATTAGTACAATAATATTTCTATTATAATAATTATATTATAAACTAAATATTTTTGCAATTTTTTTTATTATAAATCTCATTGGCTGTCATAATACTATAATAAATCATAAAATAATATAAAAATAAATAATTTTATTATTATTATAGTATGAAATCAGCCAATGAATTATATATATTTATTTAAAATAATTATTAATCACATAATTCCAAATATAAAGCAACAATACCATATTTATTTTCATCATCTTTATTATAATATTGATAATAAATATTTAATCCATCATTAATATTATTTATATTTGGTAAACATTTATTTAAATCTTCATTCTCTAAATAATCACTAAATGATTTATAAATATTTTTTTTAATAATTCTAGTTTTAAAACTATTATAACAATTATTATCATCATTATACCATATAATAATATCATCAATATTTATATTAGACCAAAAATCTTTATTTAGACGTCCTTCAATAGTTTTCTCACCAGATTTAATATAATCAAACCATGGTTGTGATAAATGTTTTTTATTACTCATTTTATTTTAATCAAATATATTATAATAATTATATATAATCAAAATATTTTTGCAATTTTTTTTATTATAAATCTCATTGGCTGTCATAATACTATCAAAAATCATAAAATAATAATAATAAGATATATAAAATTTTATTATAATTATAGTATGAAATATATTAGATATTATTTAATTTATTTTTTTGATATATACAAATGCATTTTTTATTTTATCATCCCATAAATTAGATTGAGAATCAATAAATTGAATACTTTCTATTTCATTTTTAATATTTAGAATATCATCATTTTTTATATAATCACTTTCAATCCAATTATTATTTTGCCATTGTTCAAATAAATATTTTGTTTTTATACAAGATTCTATTTCTGGTTGATAATGTAAATCTTCTATTATATAATAACCACCATATTTTATATTAGACCATAACTCTTTAAAACTTATTTGTTGATGTTTAGATGCATGATAACCATCATCTATAATAATATCATAATAATTTATTTTTAATTGTTGTAAATCATGAATATTACTTTGATCACCAATAACAATATTAATATTATCATATTTAGAATTAAATAATAAAAACATTTCATTAATATCATATCCAGTAATATTTATATTATTATTAAAATATTCATTCCACATCATTAAACTAGGTATACTATCATTATTATCTCTATTTAATCCAATTTCTAATAAATCAATATTATTAAAATTATTATTATTTATTTTTTGATATAATAAATTAGATATTATTTCTTGATATTTTATAGTATAATGATGAGCACATGCATATTGATCACCTTTATCAGTATTATATTTATTTGCTAATGTAGTTAATAATTTATTTGAATGATCAGATATATGAACAAATAATTTATCAATGTATATAACAACATTATTATAATAATTTATCCAAAAATTATCATCATTAAATATATTATTATCAATAATTATAGATTTAGTAGTAATATATTTTATAAAATTATTTATCGTATCATGTATTATTTTTATATAATATAATGATATTTCTGTTGGCATATTTATTCTTTTATTATTTTTAAAATCAATTAATGATCCTATTAAATCATGATTAAATGATTCCATTATATCACAATTATAAGTAATATATGTAATATCATCATAATATTTTTCTATAATAGATAAATCAAAAATAAATATTCTTGGTAAAGAACCAAATACATTCATAAATAATTGTCTACCAGATTCAAAACAACCATGTAAATCAAATAATATACAATCATCTTTATTATATATTTCTTTTAAATAATTAATATAATCATTATTATAATTTTTATTTATTATTCTACTAGAATAAAGATAATATGATATAAATTGTGGATATAAAAATGAAAATAATTTATATATTAAACAACCATCTCTTGATAAAAATAATACTTTATTTCTATTCTCAGATATTAAAATATTATATAATTTTTTACACATGAAAAGTAATAATGGTATATTATATTTTATTTGTTGATCATATATTTTATATTCTATTGATTTCTCATCATATGGATTCATTAAACGAAATTTTCTTAAAAATATCATCAAAATTCTATCTTTATCTAATAATTTTTCTTCTAAATTAGTAAATTTATGTATCTCTGTATAAATACCTCTTATTCCATATTCTTCTGCCATTTTTATATCTGAATGATAATTATCTCCTATATGATCTATAATATTATATTCTTTTACTAAATTATTCCATATATAACCATTTGATTTACCACTAGATGAAACATATAATTTAATATTTTGATTTATATTATGATAATTTAATAATTTAATAATTTCATTATGAGAAAAATACATATCAGATACTAATATATCATCATTTTGTATTTTTAAAATATTACTTATTATTGGTATAGTATTTTCCATTTCTATTTGTAATTCATATTGTCTTAATAAATCTATCATATTATCACTTTCATTTGTTAATAATTTAAATTGATAATAAATATCTTCTATAGTATGATTAGATTTAGATTGTGCTAGTAATCTAAATTTTTTAAAATTAGGATATGGATAATTTAATTCAATAATATCAAAAATATCAGTTGGATTTTTTACAGTTCTAGCTAATAATGTATCAAATATATCAAATGAATGTACTGTTTTCATATAATATTATATATATATATTATTTTATGATATTTATGTTATAAAAAAATCATAAAATTAAATAAATTAAACATATTATAATCTATTCATATAATAATATTTTATAATATATATCTCATTGGCTGTCATAATACTATTAAAAATCATAAAATAAGAATATAATAAAATAAGATTATAATAAAATAAGATTATAATAAAATATAGATAATTTTATTATAATTATAGTATGAAATCAGCCAATGAGATATATATTTCAAATAGCCATATCTGCTTTTATTGTTGGATGAGGATTATAATTTTCTAATTTTATATCTTCATATTTAAAATCATCTATATTAGTAATAATTCTATTAAATGATAATGTTGGTAAATCTTTAATATCTCTAGATAATTGTTCATTACATTGATCAATATGATTTAAATAAATATGAGCATCACCTAACATAAATATTATTTCATAAGGTTTTTTATTAGTAATATGAGCTATCATATATAATAATAGAGAATAACTAGCAATATTAAATGGTAAACCTAAAAATATATCACAACTTCTCATATTTACTAATATTGATAATTTATCTTCATTAACATAAAATTGATAACAATAATGACAACTTGGTAATGGTATCTCATTTAATACTTTTGGATTCCAAGTACTCACTAATATACGTCTACTGAATGGATCTGTTTTAATTAAATTAATTGCATCATTTAATTGATCTATACCATCATTATAATCAATATTATTAGATCTTTCATTAATAGGAATATATTGTTTACCGAATGATCTCCAATTATAACCATAATTTGGTCCATATTCACCTTCTTTATAATTAAATAATTTTCTATTATCTAAGAATTCTCTTGATGTATTACCTTTCCATATATTAACATTTTTTTTTTCTAATTCAGTAGTATCAGTTTTACCACTAATAAAAAATAATAATTCTTCAACAACACCTTTCCAATAAACACGTTTAGTAGTTAAAAGAGGAAAATTATTACTAACATCTAATCTAAAAGATTGTCCAAATAAAGATAAAGTACCAGTATTAGTTCGATCAATACGTTTAACACCATTAGATAAGATATTTTTCATTAAATTAAGATATTTTAATTCTTCAGACATTTTAATATTTAATAATTAATGTTTATTTATATTAAATATTAAAATTATCAATTTTTAATATACTCTCATTTCTTTTTCTATATTATTTATTATTTTTTGAACTAAATTATTTTGTATATATTCTTCTTTATCTCTATTATAAATATTTAATTTATTCATCACTTTCATCATCACCACCAGATAAGACAACAATTAAAATAATTATAATAATAAAGAATACACCACCACCAATACCATAATATTTTAAATTAGGATCATCTTTTAATTTATCTATAAATGATTTATTACCATCTGTAGATAGAGAAGGTCTATTATAATTAGGTGGAAGAGAATTATTAGAAGATGATGGAGATGAATTATCAGAAGATTGAACACAATTATTAACAGATCTAATTTCATTTCTATCAATAGCAATAGAACCACCTTCACTAGAATATTGAACTTTATTAATACAATTTTGAATTTGATTATCAGGACATTTAACTTTATTATCTTTTTTAAATTCAGATTGTTGACAAGGTCCCCAAGAACATTCAGCTGCTAAAGTCCAAATATTATTTTTAATTAATTGTTGTATAATAGTTTCACTATCATCAAATTTAGCATAAATTTTTCTTTTTTCAGCATCATAATATTCAGGAGTCATAAAACAAGCACATAAATCTTTATATTTACCAGCATTAGAATTATCACTAGAACAGAATTTTAAAATATTATCATTACATATTTCTTTACCTTTACAAAATCTTTTACATTCGTCTTTTGTTAAAGTTAAACCATTACATATACCAGTATTATTATCAGTCATAATAGCTTCACAATTAATATTATCTTTGAATTTACTATCTATAGTAATAGTATTAGCACAAATGGCAGTAATAAGATATAAAGGTTTAATATCATAAAATCCAGGATGTGTATTAAACCAACCAGAACTATTAGAATTAACATGAAAAGTATTATAAGGTGAAGAATAACTAAACCAATGATTCTTACCACAACCACTATGTTCATTACCAATAGCATAATCACCATTATCAACATCTGCTAATTTAACATAAAAATTATTATGTATAGCAGGTATACATGGATTTCTACCTTCATAAATACCTCCACCTTTTGAATAAGGATTAAAAGCAGAACCTAATACTCTATAATTACTTCTATAAATTCCTTTATTAGAGACACATCTCCAATTAGCTTGATCAGGTTCATTACATTTCCAACTATCACTAATCCATGCCCAAGCACCTTCATCAACCCTAATACAGAAATCATTATGATTATAAATTAAACATACTAAAACACGTTTAATATTATCTTCACTAGTATTAATAACAACAATATCATTAATAGGAAGATATTTATCATTAGTATTAAAAAACATGTTATAATGATGACAACCGCCAGAACCAGTATTAACCCAACCAGACCATTTAGCTTTACCAATATTCATTAAATATTTTAAAGTAACAATTTTAAAAGGGAATAGATTAAAAACTCCACGTTTCATTATATCATAAACAACACCTTCAGGAGTTTTACTAGGAATACAATGTCTATCAAAATTTAGAACATTGACAGAATTCTGAGAATCAAAACTTTCCCAATTAGAATTATCATTTGGATTATAAATATTCATATAATTATATAATTTATTTAAGAAATAATATAATAATAAAATTAAATATTATAACATATTTTGTTTAATTTATTACTGGTTTCTTCATTATATTTATCTAATTTTAATTTTAATTTAAATAAATTAACTTCAATATCTTCATTATTAACTAATAAATCTTTTAAATCTTTCATATATTTATCTTTATTTTTAATATCATTAACAACATCAACACAAGTAATAAATATTTTTAACATATTATTTAAACTATCACCTCTACATACTAATTGTTTTTTTAATCTATCATATGATAAATTATTATGAACATCTAATACATGTTCCATTTTATTATCTGGAATAAATATTTTAATAGATAAAGTAATATTACCACAAGTATAATCACTTTCAACTGAAGTATAAGATTGATCTTGAATTAAAATATATTCGAATAAAGAAACTTTTTTCCACATAAGATAACCATCTTCAACTAATTTAGAGGAATAAGGTTCACCAAATCTTTTTTTTAAATCATTAACAACATCTAATAATTTTTTACTTTTGAATTTAAATTCATCTTCAGTAAATTTCTCAATACTAGTATTTTTTAAATAAATAAATAATAAAACAATTAAGACAATATAAAATCTATAATCATTTAATAAATATCTTAAATTAATCATATATATATTATTTTAAGATATTAAATATTTTTATCACATTTTTTATAAATATTATTTACAATATACACATTTAATACCATATTATTTTATACATTATTTAATACACAAATAACAATATAAATGTTTATCACTACATGATAATCTATATAAATTATTATATTTTCTCATTATTTAAATAAATTTATATAATTTACTTTTTTATTTTTATATATTATTTTTATATTCAATCTTATAATATTTATTTTAATTAAATGATTCATAACATATACAACATTTATTATCTTTATCATATTACATTTTTTTAATATATTCATTAACATTATAATTATAATCAAAATCATAAAATTAATCATTCAAATTTAATTGATCTTAATAAATAAAATAAAAAGTTTAATATAATTGATCTTCATAAGTTAAAAAATTACCTGCAATCAATATATTACCTAATAAATATCCTTGATAATAATGATTATTATCTATCCATCCATGTAATTAGTTATTCATTATATATCAAAATAATATATAATAAATATTTATATAATATATGTATTTGATTCTATTGAGTCTAATAATTTTTTAATATATACATAGTCATTACAATATTTTCTTAATTTTTGTTTTTTAGATAAAATTATTAAATGTATTGAAGTTATTTGTGATGAATAATCTAATAATTCATATATATCAACTAATGGTGAATCAAATAAATTTAATAATAAAAGATTAAAAACATCAAATAATTCATAATATAGAGAATAATATATAATTTTATAATTTTTTAATATAAATTTATTGTTGATATAAGTGTATTTGAAAACTAATTTATCATTTATAGATAACATATATATTAAACTATCAATAATAATTTCTTTTTGATATTTAATATTATCATTATTATAAATATCATAAATATTTTGTTTAAAATCACTTGATTGTATAAAATGATTATTATTTATAAAATCTTTATTAGATATATATATATTATTAATCATATATAACATTAAATATGTATTAGTATTTATATCTTTAATTAGATCAAAAATATTATTATAATTATTTAAATTTATAATATTAGATAATTTTAAATTTATAAGAATAATAGTAATAAGAATAATATTGATATGAGATCCATATAATAATTTAGAATTTAATATATCATCAAATATATTATTATCATTATTATATAAAAAATTCAATAATTTAATATTAAATATATTTAATAAGATGATAGTATTTGTTATTATTTTATTATTTTGTTTAATTATATAATTTAATAAAACATATTTATTATAATCAATAATTTTATAATCATCTGGTAAATTAGTAATTATATCTAAAAAATAAATATAATTATTTTTTTTAATAATTATATTTATAATAGTAATTAAAATAGAATTATTATTGATTTTATTAAAAATAACTTGTAAATTATTAAGAATATATATATCAATATATTGATCATTTTTATCTAATTTATTGATAAAATTATTAAATTTATCAATATTATTAGAAGTAATATAGTTGATAATTTTATTATAATTAATAGTCATTTTTTTATCATATATAATGATATAATAATAATATAATAAAATTATCAATTTTTTGATATAAAAGAATAATGAGTTAAAAATGAATATAAAAAAATAAAATTAAATAATATAAGAAATGTTTAAATTGATATCATTTGATGTAGGTATAAAAAATCTTGCATATTGTATTATTGAGAAAGATAATGATAGATTCAATATATTAGATTGGGATATAATAAATTTATTAGAAACAAAAAATGATTTTAAATGTTGTGCACCAATTTTAAGTAAATCTAAAAAGAATGTTATAGTTAATGAATGTTTAGAACCTGTAAAACATTATTTAAAATTAAATCAAGATAATTTAGGATATTTATGTAAAAAACATTTATCATATTGTGAAATATTAAAAGAAAAACATATTAATAAAAATATAATAGATGAAGTATTAGTTATAGATAAAAAATTAAAAGATCATATTAAATGTAAAAAATGTGATAGTAAAGCAAAATATAAATTAATAGAAGATCATTTATGTAAGAAACATTATGATAATAAGAAAAAATTATTAAACAAATATGAAATAATTAATTTAGAAAAAACAAAAGTTAATGAATTATCAACAGATGAATTGAAATTTAATTTAATTAAAAAATTAGATGATATTAAAAGAGTAATATTGAGAGTAGATTATGTATTAATAGAAAATCAACCAACATTTAAAAATCCAAAAATGAAAGGTTTATCTGATACTTTATATACATGGTTTATGATTAGAGGTATGCAAGATAAATTAGTTAATAATTGTAATGTTTCTAAAATTATGTTTATTTCTCCATCTAATAAATTAAAAGATTTCTTAGTTGATGATGTTATTGATGAACAAGAAAATGATAGAGATAAATATAAAGCAACAAAAGAATTAGGTATAGTAGGTGCAAGATTATTATTAAAAAAATATGATTTGATGGTATGGAATGAACATTTAAATAATTATAAAAAAAAGGATGATTTATGTGATGCTCTATTACAAGGTTATTATTATCTTAATAAAGATAGAATTACTAATAGAAGAAAATTAAATAAAAATAAGAAAGATGATGAAGATAATAATAATGAAGAAGAAAATAAGATATTAGATATAAATGAAGTATTAGATAATATAGAAATAAAAGAAGAGAAAAAAAGAGTAATAAGAAAAAAGAAAGATAATGATAATGATAATGATAATAAACCTAAAAAAAGAAATAATAAAAAAAAGAATGAAAATATAGATGATAAAGATAAAGATAATATAATAGATGGTGTAGAAATAATAGAAGAGATAATAAATGATGAAAGAAAAGAATTAAATTTACCAAAATATGAAGGAGAAATAGAAGTTAAAAAGACAAAGAAGCCATTTTATAGAGGTAAAGGTGGTAAATGGAAATTTTTTAAAAAGAAATAAAATGAATGAAATATATTCTAATAAATTTTTAATAATTCATTATATTATATTATATATATAATATAATAGATGATCATAAACATAGATGAAATATATTATAAAAAAATTAATAAACAGATTGAATATTTAATTTATTTTTAGTAGGGAGAGGTTTAGTTCTTTTTAAGACTAATTTATCAGAAAATGTGTTATTGATAGGATTAATAAAATTATTTTTAATAGGATTATTAATTTTAGTACCTAATATATTTTCTTCAATATAAGTGATGACTGAAACCATATGTGGAAGAATATAATTATAATTTTTGTCAAGAATATAGAAAGATTTTCTAAATTGTTCAATATTGAGAGAACCACCAAATTTATCTAAAATTTGTCTAGGTGGTGCAGGTCTAATAATAATTTCATTTTCAGGATCAATAATATTTTTTAAATAATATATTAAACTTTGTCTATCCCATAATTTATAATCATTCATATCTAAATTATATGATAAACAACAATTAAATGAACAAAAACAACCATATAAATAAAATGTATTTTTTATATATTGAGTTGGTATACCTAATGGAATATTATCAAATTCATGACAACACCACCAACAATTAATATTAGTTGTTAATTCCCATTTATTATCACTAATTGTACTATCTTGTGTTAGAGATTTATCTTTAGATAAGTTTGTACATGTATTATTATTATTATAAAAATTTACATTAGATTTAATTATTTTTTTATCTATCACTTTTAAATCAATAATATCATTTTTCTTTATTCTATTTTCATATATAATATTGTTTGAAAAATATGATTCATTATTGTTTTCATTTTTTTCTACTAGATTTAAATCTGTTTTTATAACATTATTTATTTCTATATGATTCATTATTGATGAATTAATATTATCTAATTTTATTTTATTATTAATAATATTATTATCTAAGACACCACTAAAAAAATTTAAATCTTTATTATTTTCATTTTGTATTATAGTTTTATCTAAAGATAAGTCTCTACCAGTATCATCATTTATTTCATTAATATCTAAAAATATGGAAGTATTATTATCATTAGTTTTATCAACAATATTCATAATTTTATCAATATCTTTTTTATCTAATTTTAAATGAGCTATTAAACAATCACTAAATGATACATCATTAATATTTTGTAATCTATCCATTTCAATAACTTTTCCAGTTGGTTTTCTTCCTCTTTTTTTTAATATACGAATTGTTTCATTATTATTAATAGAATTAATATTAGTATTAGTATTATCATCTAAGACACAAGTGTCAATATTATTAATTTTATTTTTTGGTTTTCTACCTCTTTTCTTTTTTTCAATAATTAATAAATTATTTGTTAATTTAAAATTATCATTGGAAATATCATCATCAGTTTTTAAATTTGTATCTAAGTTAATATGTTCATCTATATTATAATGTGTCATAAATATAATCAAATAATTATATTTTGAATAAATTATCTTTAAATATAATATTTTTATATAAACTATATAAAAAAAGTAAATATATATAATATTTCTTTAAATAAAAATTATATATATTATGTATAAATTTAATTTTGAGCTTTAATAATAGTTTTATTATTATTATTTCTACGTTTTGTTGTTATATTATCTTTATTTACACTTTCACTATCTATACTATCATGTATTGATATTGATGATGATCTATCTACTGTTTCAGTAGGTGGCATCATAGGTTTTAATTTATTTAAAAGATTATTAACATTAGTAGGTGGTTTTATATTATTATTAGTTAATGTTTGAACTGCAACTTTTTTTTCATCATTAAATTTATTAATAATAGGAGGATTATTAGGTGTAGTATTAGATTTATTTATATTTGATGTATTAATAGTATTATTAATAATTTGTTGTTGTTGTTGAATTTGTTGTTGATGTAATTGATTTTGTAATTGTTGTTGTCTTTGTTGTTGTAATAATTGTTCTTGTAATAATTGATTATCCATCTGTTGTTTTTGTAATTTATCTTGTATAATCTTATTTTCTTGCATTTTTTTATATAATTCTTGAGTTTTATCAGCTTCAGTAGGTTTATTAGGTGCAATACCTTTATTAATATTTGATTGAATTTTACTTAATAATTCTGGATTATTTTTAATAGTATCTCCTATAATTGGTATATTAGACATAGTTTTAGACATATGAAAAGAAGCACCAGATGCAGCAATCATTAAAAATAATTTCATTTCTGGTTCCATTTTTTTACCTGTTGATTTATATTTATCAACTAATTCACCCATTACTTCATCATAATCTGTTTGATTTAATTTAATTTGATCACTCCATCCAGTTAATTTAAAACCAAATGGATCATATCTACCATTTAAAAATTCAATACCACCAATTGCATTAAATAATATACTTTTTGCTACACTTATACTATTTTTCTTATTTTGAATATCTGTATGAAATTTTATTTCCATTTCCATCTCATCTAAATCACTATTCATATTATATGTTTTTGTTAATTCAAAACCAGAATTTTTAATATGCATTAATTGTGATAAACATTCCATCTTTCTAAATTTAAGAGTTTTTTCATCTAATGGTTTTGTAGAATTATATATATTATCTGCCATACCATTTAAATTTAATGGCACTTTTTGTTGTTGTGTTTGATTATTATTAAATGATAAATTACTTTGATTATTATTATTATTATTATTATTATTATTATTATTATTAAATGGTAAATTAGTTTGATTATGATTATTATTATTATTATTATTAAATGGTAAATTAGTTTGATTATTATTAAATGGTAAATTAGTTTGATTATTATTAAAAGATTGATTTTTATTAAAATCGAAATCAGTTTTTTTTTCAGTAGGTATTTTTTCAGTATGTATTTTTTTTTCACTATATTTTATATTTTTTTCACTTTCTATTTCATGATCTGAATATTTATTTTCATTTAATTTTAGATTATTATGTTCTATATTATGTTTATTATGTTGAGATTCTGAAGAATGTGAAGAATGTGAAGTTTTAGAATTGGAAGAAGAATCATCGGAATTATTTTTATCCAATAAGAAAGAATCGGAAGAATCTGAATTATTATTAGTAATTTTAGGATTATTTTTAGAAGGAGGTTTAATTTTAATAGAATCAGCAAGATAATTATATAAAAGATCAGTATCAGTATCTTTAGTATAATGAGTATTATTTTTAGACATAATAATATAATATTTATAATTTAATGTTGAAAGAAATTAATAATTTTATTACGCAAATTATAATATTATAATAAAATTAATTAATTATATTTATATATAATTAATTAAATAGAAATCAATAATAGGAATTATAATTATTATTTGTAAATGCTTCTTTATCATTATTATCATTTGTAAATGCTTCTTTATCATTATTATAATTATCAAAATTTTCATAATTTAAATAAGTTAGATTATTATCATTATCAACATATTTAGAAAGATGATTAATAATAGTATTAGTTCTTTTTTCATTTAAATTAATCAAAATATATATAAATCCAAGAGAGATAATAATAGATAATTTAGGATCATATTGAGTTAAAATAAAGATAGATAAAAGAATAACTAATCTAAAGAAGTTATTATTATATAATATTTGATAATAAAGAGTAGTATTATCATTAGCAAAACTAATAAAAATAGCAAAAGATAAATAAATAAAAGGAAGTAGCCATTTAGATTTTAAACCATTTTTAAAAAAATTTATAATATTATTTAAATCCATATAATATATAATTAAATAAAATTTTTTTAATAATAATAATATAGTATTTAATAAAAAATATATAAAATATCTAAATATTTTATATTGAAATATGTTTTGTAGTATACAAGAAGCTTGGCCTGAATATTATAATAAAAATAATTTATATAATGTAAATAATGTAGTTGAAAACACATTAAGTGATAATTATAATAAATTAAATAATAGATCTATTGGTGAGAATCCATTTATAAAAAAACAGAATATAATAGAAAAATTTAGTGAAGAAAAATTTAATGAAGAAAATGAAACTATAAAAGAATTTAATGGTGAATGTGAAAAAATATTTTTACATTTACAAAATTGTGATAAATGTAGAAATAAATTAAATTTAATGGAAAATAACAGATCAATAATAAATAAATTAAATAATTTAACAGAAGAATCAAAAGAGACAATAATAATATTTTTAATAGGTTTTGTGATAATATTATTGATACATTTATTTTATAAATAATTAAATTAAAGACCATTTAATATATAATAAATTAGGTTCATAAAATTTAATTTCATCAATATCTTTATTTCTAATATAATTATCAAATTTATTAATAATATAAGAAGAAATTTCATTCATTTGATAATCAGGATTACCAAAAACAAAAGGAGGAATTTCATAAATACACCATGTTTCAGAATTACTAGCAAAAATTTTAATTTTTTCAATAATGAGACAATAAATACTATCAAAAAAATTATGTTTAATTTTCTTTTTTTGATATTCAATTTGTCTATAATAATTCATATTTAAAATATTATTATTGTTATTCATATTTAATGATAATAATATAGAGTATTAGATAAAAGTTTTATAGATTAAACAAATTTATATATTTAAGTATAAATCTAATAAAATAATATTTTAATAAAAAATATAATGAGTGAATATAATTTTAATAATTTAGATAATACAATAGATACTAATTTATCTTTAGATAAATCGCTAGAACAAAAAAATGTTGTAAATATAACATTTATTAATAATACTGAAGGTGAAAATATTATAAATAAAATAAATCATGCCGTAGATACCTTTGGTGATATATTAAATAAAAAATTAGATAATAATATATTATTTGATAAATATAAATATAAATTAATTGATATAAAAAATTTAGTAATATCAGGTGGTGGTATGAATGGTTTTTATATGTTAGGTGTTTTAAAATTATTAGATGAATATAATATTTTAAACAATATACAAAATTATTATGGTGTATCTATTGGTAGTTTTATTATTTTATTTCTTGTTTTAGGTTATTCTATTAAAGAAATTATTAATTTTAATGTTACATTTAATTTTGAATTATTAATTAAAAATAATATTGATGATGTTTTTAATGATTTATGTTTTTTTAATATTGATAATTTTATATTTACTATTAAAAAATTTATTTCTCATAAAAATATTGATGAAAATATCACTCTTTATGATTTTTATAAAATTAATAATAAAAATTTATATATTATCGGTTATAATATTACTACATCTTCTATTGTTGTTTTTAATCATAAAACACATCCTAATATTAAATTATGGGAAGTTATTTATATTTCTGCTTGTTTACCAACTTTAGTTCATCCATATAAATATAATAATGAATATTATTGTGATGGTGGTGTAGTAAATAATTATCCAATAGATTTAATATCAAAAGAAGAAATAAATAAAACAATAGGAATAGTAATAAGAAGAATAAATGATAATCCAACTGAAATAAATAATATAATAGATAATTTAACAATATTTACATATCATAAATATTTATTATCTATATTGTCTATGGCTTTCGAAAAAGATCTTAATAAAATTAATAATCTCTCTTATAATAATATTATTGTTGATATTTTAGGTGATTCTAGTTTTGTCAATTTTAGTTTATCTATTGATGATAAAATAAATATGATTGAAAAAGGTTATACTTCTAGTATAATACAAATAAATAATATTATTAATAAATTATTTAATCTAATTATTAATAATAATAAAAATAATCTTAATAAACTTTATAATCTAATGATTTAATTCATTTTTTAAATATTTCATCTCTTTCTTTTATTAATTCTTCTAATGTTTTGGATTTTATTTCAGTATTTGATTTATTTGTTTTTATATCAAATTGTGTTTTATATGATATATTTTCATCCTGATTTAATGACATTAAATTATATTTATCTAATAAATTATTATTATCATTAAATGACATAATAGTCATTGATTGACTATCATTTATTGTGTCTTTCATTAATAAATTATTATTTTTTGATAATTTATTATTAAACATATCTTCAAAATTTATTTTATTATCTTTCATCTCATTTTGTTCTAATTTATATTGATCATTAATATTATTCATATAATTAGTTCTATTTAAATTAATTTCATTAAATTTATCATTTAATTCAGTATGATTTAATGGAATATCTTTAATTATTTTATCTGTATTAAATAATTTATTATATAAATTATTTATTTCATCTGTTGACAATTCTTTATTATTATATTGTTTTATATAATCTTTATAATCATCTTTATAATCTAATTGAATATTATTAAGATTATTATTAGATAATAAAGAAATAGAATCATCAATAGATTTAATTTTATCACAAAATATTTTATCAGTTAAATATTTAACAACAAATATTTTTATAAATGATATAAATTCTCCATTTTTATTATCTATTAGATCATCATTCTTAAATTTTTTTAAATCATCAAATGATATATTTATTTTAAGATAATTATTATTAATTTCTTTAAACATTAAATTATCAATATTAAAATCAGGATGATAAATTTTTATAATTTGTCTATAAACAGAATTAGCTTTATTTATATCAATTGGTAAAGATTCTATATTAATAAATAGATATTTAAATATAGGTAAAGAAATAATCCACTCTTTAACCCAATTAAAATCATATTCTATTATATTATTCATTATGATAAAAGATATAATAGATAATAATTATTATTTATTTAAATTAACAATAAATAAAAAATAAATGATAATATTATTATAGTATAAATATAATGGAAAAAATAGGTGATTTATGTTCAATGACTTATGATATTAATAATAATAAATATTTTTTTTATACTAAAGATAAAAAACAATTAGATCCTATATTTGAAAATTATTTTGCATGTATTTTTTTAGGTATTATTGGTGATATCATCGGTTTTGGTAATGGTGATATGGAATTCTATTTTAAAGAAAAAGATTTTAATATTAAAGATATTGAAGGATTTAATAATACTATTATTGATCTTACTAATTTTCTTATTTATGAATTTTTATTTTCTGAATCTACTTCTAAATATAATTTTAAATCTCATACTTATTCCGATGATACTTTATTATTATTAGCTAATTTAAAAAGTTTAATTAATGATTTTAAAGATGGTAGAGAATTATATATTAATACTTCTAATATTTATTTAGATTTTTTTAAAGATGAAGATTTAATGATTAATAAATATAAAGCTGGTGTTAAAACTATTGAAAGTTTACGTAAAATTAAAAATGGTATTAGTTGGAAAAATTTCACTTATGATATTAAAGCTGGTGGTTCTGGTGCTTCTATGAAATCTTCCATTTTCGGTTTAGCTTTTCATAATCCTTCTCATATTTATCTTCTTATTGAATCTGTTATTGAAACTACTGCTATTACTCATAATAATGCTATCGCTTTTTTAGGTGCTTTCACTAATGCTCTTTTTACTTCTTATGCTATACAAAAAATACCTATTTTAAGATGGGGCTATGAATTAGTATCTTTATTATCAATGGATGATAATCCAGTTGATACATATATAATGAAGATTCATGAAAAAAATTATCAATATTATATTAAAGATAAACAGATATTTTTAGATAAATTTAATAGATATTTAGAAGATAATTTTTTAGAATATGAATATGTTCAATATGATAGTATTAGATCTATTATACCTGGTAAAAGAATTTTATATTTTTTTGAAAATTTTAGTCAAAAAAATAAATTTAATCCTGGTTCTGGTTCTGATGATTCTGTTATTATTGCTTATGATTCTGTTATCTTATCTAGAGGTAATTTTGAAAAATTAATTTATTTAAGTATGTTAAATTTAGGTGATTCTGATACTATTGGTATGATTGCAGGAAATTTATATGGTGCTTATTATGGATTTAAAAATGTATATTTGAACTATATTTTTAATGATGACATTATGGATAATTTTATTATAAAGTTAATGGATAATAAAAATATTATAGATTCAATTTATTTATTATTTAATAAATATTATAATAAAAATATAAAATTGTAAATATATTTTTTTTTCTATTATTATAAATATATTATATCATATTTATAATGACAGATATTACAAATATTGAAAATAGTTTAATAAAAATAGCAGAAACATATATTAAACCAGATTCATTAAAAGATGAAGTATATACTGATGTTGATGATAAAACTACTTTTAAAGATGCAATTAATAATAAAAAACAAATTATTTCTAGACGTTTATATTCAACTGATTATGATAATTTAACATTTATTTTAAAATTAAATGTATTAGGTTTATGTTTTTTTAAATTAACTAATAAAAATTTAGAAGTAAATAATAATGCTGAAAAAAATTATTATATGACATTAGATAATTATGGTGAAATTAAATTAGATAATAATACATTAAATTTAGGTAAGATGTGTACAAATAGTAATTGTACTGATTTATTCACTTTAGTTCATACTAATAAAGATAAAAAAGTTAATGATATTATAATTAAATTGAAAAGTTTAATTACGAATATAAATAATGATTATATTAAAGATTTAAGATCAAATGGTTATTTTGCTATTATGTTTTTAAGATTATTAGATTATCCTTTATCAAAAAATGGAAGTGCATATAAATATCTTCAAGATAAATTAGATAAAAAATATGAAAAATTAAAAGAAGATTCATACATTGTGAATTTTTTAAATGATTGTATTGTAGCAGCAAATGAAAGATTAGAAAAATCACATGAAAGTAAAAAAGTAGATAAATTACAATCACAAACACCAATTAAATTCAATTTTAATGATTTTTTTCCATCATTTGGAACAGAATATAGATTATATCAATCAGGAGGTGCATTAGATATTAGTTTAGAAAAAATTGAAAAATTATTACAAACTAAACATAAAAAATTATCAGTAGTATCTAGAAAATATATTGAAGATAAATTAAGTAAATATACAAAAGATACTAATGTAGCACAAGAATTAAATAGTTTTGTAGTAGCATTAATGTTTTTAAGTGAACAATTTAAAATGGAAATTATTAGTCATGATT
>Ga0214923_10000396_pt1 | contig 67351 bp, 66 predicted proteins | sample LL1510_MetaG_FD_177993 | JGI IMG/M metagenome (GOLD analysis project Ga0214923, IMG submission 177993) | Freshwater microbial communities from Lake Lanier, Atlanta, Georgia, United States - LL-1510 | ecosystem: Environmental > Aquatic > Freshwater > Lake | place: USA: Georgia | collected...
GTGGGGATGACAGGCCGTACTACTGGACCGCACCTGCATTATTCGGTGCTGGTCAATGATAAGCATGTGGATCCGCTGACACGCATTGCTTTGCCGAACACCGTGAAAACCATTGCGGTTTCTTCTGCAAAATAGCTGGCATTCTTGTGGCTGACCTCCTAGTGTCAGGCGCATGAACCTCTACCCCTTGATTCGACCATGGTTATTTATGTTGCCGCCCGAAACGGCACACACGCTGGCCGTTCGCACGCTGGGGGGCGGGCTGATGCCGCGGGCGAGAGTGGTAACCGATGCACGGCTGGTGCAATCGGTTTGCGGGCTACAGGTGGCGAATCCGGTTGGGTTGGCCGCAGGCTTTGATAAAAATGCGCAGACGTTACCCTATATTTTCCGCCAAGGCTTTGGATTTGTGGAATGCGGTACGGTGACGCCGCGCCCGCAGGCAGGCAACCCCAAGCCGCGGTTGTTTCGTTTGCCGCGAACGCATGCGGTAATTAACCGCATGGGCTTTAATAACGATGGGCTGGATGTGTTTATGGCGCGGCTGAAAGACCGCACGCAGGAAGGCATCATCGGTGCCAATATCGGCAAAAACAAGGATAGTCAGGATGCGGTGGCCGATTATGTGGCGGGGTTGCATGCGGTGTATTTGTATGCCGACTATGTGGCGGTCAATATTTCTTCGCCCAATACGCAAGGGTTGCGCGAGCTGCAGGAGCAGGAAAAGCTGACGGCGCTTGCCAAGTCATTGCTGGCAGAGCGCGATAAATTGATGCGCAGCCACGGCCTGCCGCGCAAACCCGTGTTTATCAAAATTGCCCCCGATCTCGATGAGGAGCAGCAGCGCGCCATTGCGCAGGTGGCACTGGAAGGGCTGGCAGATGGGCTGATTATCAGCAATACCACCATTACACGGCCGGGCATGAAACAGGTTCCGCCGGAGTTGCAAAGCGGCGGGCTTAGCGGCAAGCCGCTGATGCCGGTTTCGACGCAGACGCTGGCCGCTATGTATCGTTTAACGCAAGGACGGGTGCCGTTAATTGGCGTGGGCGGTATTGCCAGCGCCGAGGATGCTTATACCAAAATCCGTGCCGGAGCCAGCTTGGTACAACTCTATTCGGCGTTGGTGTTTCAGGGCTTCGGACTAGTATCGCGCATTAACCGCGGCTTGCTGGAACTGCTGGAGCGCGACGGTTTCAGCCATATTCGCGATGCTGTTGGCGTGGATAGCAAAAACGCTTAAGCCAGAGCGTGCTTCAAAAAGGCGATTGCCGAATCTATTCCTTCGGGGTCAATGCCATGCCCCAGCCGCGGGCGCGCATGCGCTTCACACATAAAGCCTGCATCATTCAGTGCCTCATGCGCGATTTCCATCGCCTGAAACGGCACCACCTGATCGGCCGTGCCATGAATGAGGCACACCGGCGGTTTGGACTTTACCGCCGCAGGCAGCAAGTCAGGCGCCAGCAGCGCACCGGAAAACCCCACCACCGCAGCGAGTGGTTCTGCGCGGCGCGGTGCCACATGCAGCGAGGTCATGGTGCCTTGTGAAAACCCCACCAGCGCGACCTGTTTTGCGCTCAGTCCATGGGTTTTCATCTGACTATCGATGAAATGATTCACAATCGGTTCAACCGTGGTCACCCCTGCCAGCATGGGTTCCGGGCGACGGTCAAGCAGGCTGAACCACTGGTAGCCAAACGGAGCCATATCGCAAGGGAAGGGGGCGTTTGGCGAGATAAACTGCGCATCGGGGAAATCGCGGGCAAACAAATCAGACAGGCTGATGAGGTCATCTCCATCGGCGCCGACACCGTGCAGGAAAATAACCAGTTGCTTAGGGGCGCTGCCGGAAGCAGGTTTAACGCTGGGGCCGTGAAGGGTGGGGATGCTCATAAATTATATCTGTGAAAATCATGCAGGTTCGTTATGGTGTGGGACTCTAGAGTATAGGATGACAGAATGCAAATGGCCGTTGCCACTGACAGCGCTGCGCAACCCGTTCCCCGCCTGGTGCTGGTGGATGGGTCGGGTTATATTTTCCGTGCGTATCATGCGCTGCCGCCGCTGACGCGGCCAGACGGCACACCGGTGGGGGCGGTTTATGGCTTCACCAGTATGCTCATGAAGACGCTGGAAAGCCTGCACGCCACCCATGTGGCGGTAATTTTCGATGCGGCGCGCCACACCTTCCGCAACGAGATTTACCCCAGCTATAAAGCCAACCGTGCGGAAACGCCGGAGGATCTGATTCCCCAGTTTCCCATCGTGCGTGAGGCCACGCGCTCGCTGAATATTCCGTCCATCGAGATGGATCATTATGAGGCCGACGATCTGATCGCCTCCTATGCCAAAGCCGCTGTGGCGAAGGGAATGGACGTGATGGTGGTCTCATCTGATAAGGATCTGATGCAGCTGATTAGCGAGCGTGTCTGCTTGTATGACCCCATGAAACAGCGTGAAATTCGCGCCGAACAGGTGTTGGAGAAATTTGGCGTGCCGCCGGAAAAAGTGATTGAAGTGCAGGCGTTGATTGGAGACAGCGTAGACAATGTGCCGGGCGTACCGGGCATTGGCCCCAAAACGGCGGCAGAGCTGATTCAGGCATTCGGCACGCTGGATGAGGTGCTGGCACGGGCGGGTGAAATCAAACAACAAAAGCGCCGCGAATCATTGATAGAATTTGCACCGCAGGCGCGCATTTCCTACGAGCTGGTGAAGCTGAAGCATGATGTGCCGCTGCCGGTGCCGCTGGAAGAGCTGGTGTGCAAAGAACCAGATCCCGCCACGCTGATCGGCTTTCTGCAGGCGCAGAATTTCAAGAGCATGACGCAGAAAATGCAGCAGCGTTACGGGGCTTATGCCGCCGCCGATACACCGGAGGTGGTTGCCGCACCGCCCGTCAGGACGCATTATTCATTGGTGAGGGATGAGGCCACCTTGCGCCAGTGGGTGGCCAAAGCGCAGGCAGCGGGCGTGGTTGCGGTAGATACGGAAACAACCGGGCTGCTGCCCATGCAGGCCGGTCTGGTTGGGGTGTCGCTGTCGGTGACAGCAGGAGAAGCCTGCTATATTCCGCTGGCGCATGTGCAGGAGGTGATCGCAAAAGCGGCATCGCAGGGGAGTTTGTTTGGGGATGAGGATACGGCATCGGCCACCACTGCATTACAGCGCGTGGAAGGCCAGCTTGAGGCATCGCAGGCGCTTGCGATTTTAAAGCCCATGCTGGAAGACCCAGCCGTGTTGAAGGTGGGGCAGAATATCAAATATGATGCGCTGATGTTTCGCCGTTTGGGAATTGATGTGTCGCCGGTCGATGATTCGATGCTGTTGTCTTATGTGCTTTCGGCCGGAAAAAACCTGCATAATATGGATGATCTGGCGCAACAACATCTGGGGCACAAGACCATTAGCTTCAAAGACGTGGTGGGCACAGGCAAAGCGCAGATTGGGTTTGCTCAGGTGCCGCTGGAGCGCGCCTGTGATTATGCAGCGGAAGATGCCGATATTACCCTGCGGCTTTACCAGACCCTGAAGCGGCAGGTGGTGGAGGCGAAATTATTGACCGTGTACGAATCCATTGAGCGCCCGCTCATTGACGTGATTGTGGCGATGGAAGCGGCGGGTATTAAAGCTGATCCCCATTTTCTACGGCAATTGTCAGCCGAATTTGAGCTTCAAATCAACCAATTAGAGAAAACCATTCATGAGTTGGCTGGACGTTCATTCAATATCGCATCGCCGAAACAGTTAGGCGATATTCTATTCGATGAGATGAAGCTCTCCGGCGGCAAGAAATCCTCCAAAACGGGCGCATATTCTACCGGAGCGGAGGTGCTGGAAGAGCTGGCCGCGCAAGGGCATGTGATTTGTGAGAAAGTGCTGCAGTGGCGGCAGCTGTCGAAGCTCAAAAGCACTTACACGGATGCGTTGGTAGAACAGATCAATCCTCAAACGGGGCGGATTCACACCAGCTTTTCGATGGCAGTGACGACTACGGGGCGATTGTCGTCATCCGATCCGAACCTGCAGAATATTCCCATTCGCTCCACCGAGGGTAAGCGCATCCGCGAGGCGTTTGTGGCGGAAGAGGGGATGCGGCTCATTTCTGCTGATTACAGCCAGATCGAGCTGCGGTTGCTGGCGCATGTGGCACAAATCGAAGTATTGCAGCAGGCATTCCGCGATGGGGCGGATATTCATGCCGCCACCGCCAGCCAGATGTTTGGTGTGCCGCAAAGTCAGGTCGATAGCGAATTGCGCCGCCGTGCTAAAAGTATCAATTTTGGCATCATCTATGGCATCAGCGCACACGGGCTGGCGGCGCAGCTTGGTATCAGCCGCACCGAAGCGGCCAGCTACATTGAGGCCTATTTCGCCAAATATCCCGGCATCAAGGACTATATGGAGCAGACCAAAGCCTTTGCGCATACGCATGGGTATGTGGCAACCCTGTTTGGCCGCCGTATTCATGTGCCAGAAATCAACAGCAGCAACCCCAATATGCGGGCATTTCAGGAGCGTGCAGCGATCAATGCGCCGCTGCAGGGCACCGCGGCGGATATTATTAAGAAGGCGATGGTGCGGGTGCATGAGGAATTGAAGGCGCATTTTCCAGACGCCAGACTGTTACTGCAGGTGCATGATGAACTGATTGTGGAATGTCCGGCCGCACAGGCCGAGGCGGTGGCGGCGCGCGTAAAGGCGGTGATGTCGGGGGCGGCGCACCTGTCGGTGCCATTGCTGGTAGAGGCGGGAATTGGCCATAATTGGGGTGAAATTCACTGAGTTTGTATGATCCGGATCGGCAGGGGCTGATGGCTATCCCAATACACGATTATCTGCTTGGAATTCTGGCAACATTCTACTATCGTGGCGTGCATTTTTGAGAAAAGAGAGACACCCCTGATGGCAGCTTTGTTCACGGATAAACTGAAACCCGTAATGATTTCTGGTCGCGAAGTATTGCCGATCGTTGAAGGCGGCAAAGGGATTGGCGCGACCAATGGCATCAGTGCTGGCGCGTTTGCGGCCGCTGGCGCAGTGGGGACATTTTCCGGCGTGAATGCGGATAGTTTTGATGAGCAGGGGCATCTGATTCCTTACGTCTATCACGGACAAACCCGCCGCGACCGTCACGAAGAGCTGGTGGAAATGGGAATTCGCGGTGCATTGACTCAGGCACGCATTGCGTATGAGCGTTCGAACGGTCAGGGCCGAGTTCACATGAATGTGCTGTGGGAAATGGGCGGCGCAGAGCGGATTCTGCATGGCGTGCTGGAACGTGCGCAAGGGCTGGTGCATGGCATTACCTGCGGTGCCGGTATGCCTTATCGCCTGTCAGAAATTGCGGCGAAATATAATGTGTATTATCACCCGATCGTGTCCTCTATGCGTGCGTTTCGTGCGTTGTGGAAGCGTGCTTACAGCAAATATAAAGATAAGCTGGGCAGCGTGGTCTATGAAGATCCGTGGCTGGCAGGCGGGCATAATGGCCTATCTAACGGCGAGGACCCCACGCGGCCCGAGGATCCCTATCCCCGTGTGGCGGAGCTGCGTGCCTTCATGAATGAGGTGGGGCTGCAGGACACTCCGATCATCATGGCCGGCGGTGCGTGGCATCTTAAAGATTGGGAACATTGGCTGGACAATCCCGAAATTGGGCCGATTGCTTTCCAGTTTGGCACGCGTCCGCTGCTGACCAAAGAAAGCCCCATTCCTGAGCGTTGGAAGCAAAAACTCCTGACCTTGAAAGAAGGCGATGTGTTTTTGAATCAGTTCAGCCCGACCGGCTTTTATTCGTCGGCGGTGAATAATGATTTCATTAAAGAACTGCGTGGCCGCGAGGAACGTCAGGTGCCTTTTGCCATCAGCCCACAAGAAGACATGACGGTAGAATATGGTTTTGGCCCGCGCAAACGGCCGCATTTTGTGACGCCGGAAGATCGCGCGCGCATCGATCGCTGGGCGGATGAAGGCTTTACCGAAGCCATGAAGACACCGGATGATACCTTTATTTTTGTTTCTCCGGCAAAAGCGCAAGAGATTCATCAGGATCAGGTGGATTGCATGGGATGCCTGAGTCATTGCCGCTTCTCGAACTGGAAAGATTATGATGAATACACCACAGGCAAGAAAACGGATCCGCGTAGTTTCTGCATCCAGAAGAGTTTGCAGAATATCATTCACGGCGGTGATGTCGAAAATGAGCTGATGTTCTCCGGCCACAATGCCTATAAATTTGGTCAGGATGAATTTTATAAGAACGGCAATATCCCCACGGTGGCCGAACTGGTGCAGCGGATTATGACGGGCTATTAATAGCCTTTAATCGCCTTATTTTGCCTTGATCTCTTCATTTTCATAAATCCCCCACAAATGCTCGCGGGGAAGCCAGCCCTCATACTTATTGACGGCTACATGGCACCATTGTGGCGTGCATTCCTTGAGGATGGAGCTCACATTGGCGCTGATATTTACAATTTGTGCGCTGTTGGAATCGGGCGCCAGACGTAATGGGCGAGTGCTGCCGCGCAGAAATGCCGTGCGCTTGCCGCTAAGTAACCCTTTATGCACCCAGCCTTCTGCACCTTCGTGATCGCGGATATTACGCCAGTGACCGAACTCGCCGATGATTTCTACCGGCCAGTCCTTGCGTTTATAGACCCAGCGAATCGGATAGCGTGTACCAGGGCCGACACGCACATTCGTTTCTTCGCTGTTGAAGGAGGCAAAGCGCGGAATCGGCAGGCCGGAATAATGATAAATGTCGCGGTCTTCTGCGTGCGACACCGCAGGCAGCAGGCAAGTCAGCAACAGAAGGTTCCATAGCAGTGCTGTTCTTTTCATGAGCCCCACTATGCGCAAAGTTGGGCAAAAACTCAACGTTATCGATTAATGGGCGCAGGCTTTGCAGTCAGGATCGCGGCTTAAACTCACCAGCTGTTGCTGGTTGGTCATGGCATCGTAGCGCAGCAGTGTATGGGTTAGAACGGGCAGGCCAAGAATCACTTTCATCACCTCCAGCGCCTGCAACGACCCCATGACGCCGCACAGGGGGCCGATGACCCCCGCTTCGCGGCAGGTGTTGGCTTCGGCGGGTGGCTCCGGCACCAGACACTGATAGCAGGGGCTGGGCGAATCGCCAAAAGCCTGAATGGTCATCAGCTGACCGCTGAAGCCTTTGATGGCGGCACTAACCAGCGTTTTTTTGAAATGAATGCAGGCACGGTTGACGGCAAAGCGCGTGGCGAAATTATCGCAGCCATCGGCCACAATGTCATAGCGCGAGATGATACTGGCATTGTGATCGCCCAGCCGCTGCGGATAAATATCCACGTGGGTATCGGGCGAAAGCTCCGACAGCCGGTCGGCAGCGCTTTCGACCTTCAGGCGTCCCACATCGGCCTGTTCATGAATGATCTGGCGTTGCAGGTTGGAAAGCTCCACATGGTCGTGGTCGATGATACCGATGCGCCCCACACCTGCGGCGCCCAGATAGCCAATCAGCGCGGCACCAAGTCCGCCCGCACCCACCACCAATACACTCGCACGCTGCAACGCTTCCTGACCTTTTTCGCCAATAGCATCCAGCATGATATGGCGAGCGAATCGCCGTTTATGCTCGTCGCTCAGGCTCATCCGATATCGGCAAACAGATCGGTCGACATATAGCGTTCAGAGGTTGACGCCACGATGACGCAGATGGTTTTGCCTTTCATGTCGTCGCGTTTGGCGACTTCAATGGCGGCTGCCACGGTTGCGCCTGATGAAATGCCACCGGGAATACCATCGAGTTTAGCGAGCTCACGCGCGGTAGCGAAGGCCGTTTCGTTGCCAATGGTGATGATTTCATCAATGATGCTGCGGTCCAGCACATCCGGCACAAAGCCTGCGCCAATGCCTTGAATTTTGTGTGGCCCCGGGTTGCCGCCCGACAGCACGGGAGAATCTTCTGGTTCAACGGCAATCGCAATGACGCCTGGTTTCTTTTTCTTCAGCACCTGTGCCACGCCGGTAATGCTGCCGCCGGTGCCCACGCCTGCAATAAACACATCGACGGCACCGTTGGTGTCGTTCCAGATTTCAAGCGCGGTGGTGGTGCGATGAATTTCGGGGTTTGAGGCGTTTTTGAATTGTTGCAGCATGAGAGCTTTGGGGTTGCTGGCGACAATCTCTTCGGCTTTTTCAATCGCGCCGCGCATGCCTTTGGGGGCAGGGGTGAGGACCAGTTCGGCCCCCAGAAATTTGAGCATCTTCCGGCGTTCCAGCGACATGCTTTCCGGCATGGTGAGGATGAGTTTAATCCCTTTGGCCGCGCATACGAAGGCGAGCGCAATACCGGTATTGCCGGAGGTGGGTTCGACCAGCACCGCATCCGCACTGATTTTGCCGGAGGCTTGCGCCGCTTCCACCATCGACAGGGCGATGCGGTCTTTCACCGAAGCCAGCGGATTAAAAAACTCCAGCTTGGCATAAATATCGGCTTTGCAGCCATGAGCCTGCGCAATGCGGTTGAGTTTCACCATCGGGGTGTTGCCAATGGTCTCCAGAATATTGCCATAGACGCGGCCACGGCCGGGCGCATCCAGTTGATCGAGTGTGGATTGAATGGGGGTGACAGTCATAAGGCATCCTTTCTACAGGGGTTGCATGGGGGTTATATGGTAAAATCCATCGGCGCATCATGTTCGCGGCGGATATGTTTACTGGTTGCTTTCTGGCACAGCTGCGCCACGTCAATTTGTGCCAGCTCTTCGCTTAAGCGCTGCGAGAGTTCGTGACAAATGGGAAGCAGCACGCCATGACCCAGAATGGTCTTTTGCAGTTCTTCAACCGGCAGTTCGTCTTCATCACGAATGACACTGCAAATATCGGCAATAGAGATGCGGCGGCGTTCCTTTGCCAGCACATAGCCGCCACGCGGACCGCGTACACCGCGCAAAATGCCTGCGCGTACCAGCTTTTGCATGATCTGCTCCAGATAGCGCGGCGGCAGCCCTTGCCGCTCGGCGATGTCGCGGCTGGCAATGGGTACGGTCTTGGTATTGTAGGCAATGTAGAGCACTGCCTCGACCGCATAATACATTTTTTTGGAAAGCTTGAGCATGAACGGCGTTATCCGCGCGTGCCGGTGGAGCCAAACCCGCCTGCGCCGCGTTCGGATTCGGGCAGGGTGTGCACCTGATTCCAGCGAATACGCGTATAGGGCGCGATGACCATCTGAGCGATGCGCATGCCGCGTTCGATGGTGAAAGGCTGGTCGGATAGATTGATCAGAATGACGCCGATTTCACCACGGTAATCGGCATCCACCGTGCCGGGTGCATTGACAATGCTGATACCGCTTTTGAGTGCCAGACCGGAGCGCGGACGCACCTGCGCCTCATAGCCGTCGGGCAGGGCGATGCTCAGTCCGGTAGGAATCAGTTTGCGTTCCAGTGGGGCCAGTGTAATCGGCGCGTCAATGGCGGCCAGCAAATCCATACCGGCGCTTTGTTCGGTTGCATAGGCAGGAAGCGCCAGATCATTGGCATGAGGCAGAATAACAACGGGCACATTAACCATGAGAGGAATCCTTACGCTGTGAGGGTTGTGGGTTTAAGGTGGCGATCATGCGGACCACCAGTTCACGTGCAACCGCAAGCTTGCTTAGCGTTGGCCATGCTTCCTGCGTATCACGTGTGATGAGGTGCACCTGATTATCGTCGGCATCAAAGACCTCATGGGTGCCGACATCGTTGGCAATTATCCAGTCGCAGCCTTTTTTCATGAGCTTCTCTTTGGCGTGGGCAATCAGGTTTTCGGTTTCGGCCGCAAAGCCCACCAGCAGGCGCGGGCGTGGGGTATGTGTTGCCAGCGCGGCTAGAATATCTGTGTTCTCTGTTAAAGCGAGTGTGGGCGTGCGGCTCTGTTTCTTGAGTTTTTGCGTAGAGGGTTCGGCGAGTTTCCAGTCGGCCACGGCGGCAGTGCAGACGGCGATATCGGCAGGCAAGGCCGCGCGGCAGGCGGCCAGCATCTCATCGGCCGTTTGCACATTGATGCGGTGAACATGCTCCGGCGTTGCCAGTGATGTGGGGCCCGAAATCAGCGTTACATCGGCACCGGCCTGAGCGAGCGCCTGCGCGATGGCATAGCCCTGTTTGCCGGATGAATGGTTGGAGATATAGCGCACCGGATCAATCGGTTCGCGCGTGGGGCCGGCAGTGACGATGGCTTTCAATCCGGCCAGCGGTAGGGCGGCGGCAAAAAACGCATCCAGCACATCCAGAATTTCCTGTACCTCAGCCATGCGGCCGGTGCCCACCTCACCGCAGGCCAGTTCGCCCGCGCCGGGTTGAATCACATGCACGCCGTCGGCGGTCAGCTGCGCGATGTTGCGCTGTGTGGCGGGGTTTTCCCACATTTTATGATTCATGCCGGGAGCCACGAAGACGGGCTTATCCGTTGCCAGCAACACCGTGGATGCCAGATCATTCGCCACCCCCTGCACCATGTCGGAGAGCAGGTTGGCTGAAGCGGGTACTACCACCACCGCATCATTCTCGCGGGAGAGGCGGATATGCCCCATCTCAGTTTCATCTTTCAGCGAGAACAGATCGGTGTAGCAGGGGTTACCCGACAGCGACGCCGCCGACAATGGGGTAATGAATTGCTGGCCGCCTTCGGTGAGTATGGTGGTAAAACGGTAACCGCGGTCGCGGCCACGGCGAATCAGCTCCAACCCTTTATAGGCGGCGATGCTGCCAGAAATAATCAACAACAGGGAGCGATTCGGCATATTTCCACTTTCAGTGTGTGGAATATCATATTTCACAATTTATAATATACAAGTGTGAAATAACGCTCGGTGAATCAATGAAATCCCGTGGCAATATAAGCGCCGGCAAAGAGGCCGGCCATCAGCGCACCCACGGCGATGGCCAGCATTTTGATATACGGGCTTGGGGGAATGTCTGACATCGAAGCGACAGAGGGTTCATGGGGCTTGGGGTAGGGCTTGGTGCGTAACTGCTCGATCAGCGCCGAGCTGTTTTCAATCAGTTTGGGCAGGCTCATGGCCAACGCTAAACCATCCTGAGTGACACGGCGAAGTTTGGCTTTGGCGGTCAGATTGTCTTTGGCCCATTGTGCAATGAGCGGTTCGGCGAGTTTCCACATATTCACCTGCGGATTCAGCGAGCGACCCACACCTTCTGCCAGCATCATGGTCTTTTGCAGCATCAGCAATTGTGGCTGTGTTTCCATTTTGAAGGTTTCCGCCACTTTGAATAATTGCCCCAGCAATTTTGCGATGGAAATCTCATGCAACGGCTTATCAAGGATGGGTTTGGCAATGGCGCGGCAGGCCTGCGCAAAATGATCGACCGATTGGTCGGCAGGCACATAGCCGGCATCCACATGCACCTGCGCCACGCGGTGATAATCCTCTTTGAGAAAGCCCCACAAAATCTCGGCAATATAAATGCGGCTTTGCAGATCCAGCCGCCCCATAATGCCAAAGTCTACTGCGGCCAGCGTGCCATCAGGCTGCACAAACAAATTACCCGGATGCATGTCGGCATGGAAGAACCCGTCGCGGAATACCTGATGAAAGAAAGCATTCGCGGCATGGGTGACCACTTGCGTGCAATCGATGTTAGCGCGGCGAATGGCCTCCAGATCATGCACCGGAATACCGGAAATGCGTGCCGTAGTGAGCACGCGCTCGCTGGTATATTGCCAGAAGACATCCGGCACAAAAAAGCCGGTATCGTGCTTCATATTGTCTTTTAGTTCCGATGCGGCGGCGGCTTCGTAGCGCAAATCCAGCTCCAGGCGGATATGATTCTCAATCGTGCCGATGGTTTCCACCGGCTTAAAGCGTCGCCATGAGGGGCGCCGCCGTTCGATGATACGGGCAATCCACTTCATCAGCTCCAGATCACGCGAGAAGGCCTTCTCGATATCTGGCCGCAGAATTTTTACGGCTACTTCCTCGCCCGTTGCGGTGCGGGCAAAATGCACCTGAGCGATGGATGCGGCGGCGACAGGCTTAGTCTCAAAATAAGGGAAAATATCGACGATAGGCTTGCCAAACTCCTGTTCGATGGTGGCGATGGCCAGTTTGGTATCAAAGGGCGGAATATTATCCTGCAGTTGCGTCAGGTCGGCGGCAATGGCGTCACCTACCAGATCGGGGCGGGTGGAGAGCGCCTGACCGACTTTAATAAAAGATGGCCCCAACGCTTCAAACGCGCGCGCTAGGCGCTGGCCTTCGCGTTCCTTTGTCAGAGTGGGTTGGGCCAGCCACCGGCAGGCTAGGGCAAGCGGCCGCGGAAGGGGAAGCGCCTTCAGGCTGGACAGCGCATTGTGGCGTGCCAGCGTCAGGCCGATACGAAACAGATGCGTGGTGTGGTGCAGGGTGGCAAACATCAGATGCGCCATCCTTTATGCAGGGCGACAATGCCGCCATTGAGATTATGATAGGACACTTGCGAAAATCCGGCGTCGCGGATCATTTGTGCGAAGGTTTCCTGCTTGGGAAACTGGCGGATGGATTCGATCAAATACTGATAAGAGGCGCGGTCTTTGGTAATCAGTTCGCCCATACGGGGAATGCACTGGAACGAATACCATTCATAGGCCGGTTTTAGCAGCGGGTTGGTGACATGCGAAAATTCAAGGCAGGCAAACTGCCCGCCGGGCTTCAATATACGGTAAATATCGCGCAGGGCAGCGGGAATATCCGTCACGTTACGAATCCCAAATGCAATGGTGCAGGCATCAAAGGTGGCATCAGGCAGGGGCAGGCATTCGGCGTTGCCGCACAGCCAGTGCGTGCCCTCGATTGACTTATCAATGGCGCGGTTGCGGCCTTCTGAGAGCATCGTCGCATTGATGTCGCAGACCACAACATCTACCGCCTGTTGCTTGATCATACGGAAGGCAATATCGCCGGTGCCACCTGCCAGATCCAGTATCTGCATACCGTCACGCAGGCGCAGGCTGCGTACCATATGTCCCTTCCACAGCCGGTGCATACCGCCGCTCATGGCGTCATTCATGATATCATAACGGCTGGCCACCGAATCAAAGACGCCGCGCACGCGGGCGGCTTTTTCGTCCCACTCCACGCTTTCAAAGCCGAAATGTGTTTTTGTTTGTTTCATGCGGGTCTCTCAATTATGAGAGGCTTCTATCGTTTTTTAGGTACAAGGTAAAGGAATAGAAGGCCCATGCCTGAATTGCCCGAAGTGGAGACTGTGCGGTGCGGCCTGGAACAAAGCATTCTGGGCGCACAGATCGAGCGCGTGATTCTGAATCGTAAGGATTTGCGTATCCCGTTTCCACCGCAGTTTGCCAAGCAGTTGACGGGGGCGAAGATTGTGAGCGTCGATCGTCGTGCCAAATACCTGCTGATTCATCTGGATCATGATCAGGTCGTCATCGTGCATCTGGGAATGTCCGGCAAAATGCTGGTGATGCCGGCGGCGGCCTATCAGGCTAAAGCGCATGATCATGTGCTGTGGTATCTGCGTGACGGGTTGCTGGTCGTTTTTCATGATCCGCGGCGTTTTGGGCTGATGACACTGTGTCCTGCCGCCGAGATTGAACAGCATCCGTTGCTCGCGCATCTGGGGCCGGAGCCGCTGGGTAACCGGTTTCATGCGGCCTATCTGGCAGAGCAATTAAGTCGCCGTCAGAGTGCAATCAAACTGGCGATCATGGATCAGCATATCGTGGTCGGTGTTGGCAATATTTATGCGTGTGAAGCCCTGTTTATGAGCGGAATAGACCCCAGGATTCCGGCCAAAGAAGCGGCAAACCAGTCGGAATTGCTGGTTCGCTCCATCAAAAAGGTACTAAAAGCAGCCATTCAATCGGGCGGATCCACCCTGCGCGATTACGTGCGTTCCAGTGGTGACGCAGGGTATTTTCAGCATCATTTTCAGGTCTACGGGCGCGAGGGGGAGGGGTGCTTTACCTGTCAGTCGCCGATCAGGCGAATGGTGCAGGGTGGGCGATCAACATTTTTCTGTGATGAATGTCAATAGTTTAGCTGTGTTCTCTGCGGGTTTCCCGTGAGGCGGCAAAAATTAAAAATATTTTCGTATTTTTCAAATTTCACATACTTATCTACAGAGTTTTTTAGGGCAAAAAATGCCTGTGGATAACCGAATTCTGCGGCTTTTGGCGTCAAGTAAAAATATTTTAATAAACCTTGGAAAACGGCTTGACGGGAGCCACTTCGATCAGTAGGTTGCCACCTCTGATGAGAAACATTTTGTGTAGTTAGTGGAAGATAAACATGGCACATCATAAATCGGCGCAAAAACGTATACGCCAAACTGAAACTCGGACGCGCGTTAACCGTGCACGCATTAGTCGTATTCGCACTTATATCAAGCGCGTTGAAAAAGCAATCGAGGGCGGCGACAAGGCCCAAGCTCAAGAAGCGCTCAAACAAGCTCAACCCGAAATTATGCGCGGTGTGAGCAAGGGCGTGATCAAGCTGGGAACGGCCTCTCGCAAGGTCAGTCGCTTATCTGCCCGCGTAAAAGCATTAAGCCTCGCCGCTTAATCGTTTTTAGGCACTCGTTTATTGTTATTTGATGGGATGAATATTCCTCGAAAGAGGAATAGGGATTTGTCGTACCTAATTCTGGGTATGGCGTCTTGGGGGAACATGTATGTCTGCCGTTCAGGCCTCTGACAGTCTGGTTTTGCATTATGCGGGCGACGTAACGCCTGAAGAAGCCTGGAGCCAACTGTCTCAGCGCGATGAAGCGGTTCTGATCGATGTGCGAACTCAACCCGAATGGACTTTCAGTGGATTGCCCAATTTGCGGTCTATTGGAAAACACACCCAGACGCTGTCGTGGAAACTCTATCCCACGATGGAGGTCAATCCAAACTTCGTGTCTTCTCTTTCTGAGAAGATCACCAATAAAAACGCACCGCTATACTTTCTGTGCAAAACCGGTGGGCGCTCGCTTGATGCGGCCATCGCCATGACACAGGCAGGGTATACTGAATGCTACAATGTTGCGCATGGCTTTGAAGGAGACCGTGATGAACACGGCCATCGGGGGACCGCTAATGGTTGGAAAGCAAGCAACTTACCTTGGGAGCAAGCATAGCAATGGTACGATATACGCAGTATGCGCATAACAACACAAAAGAAATGCAACAAGAGCGCTGGGAGCGCGTCAGAGAGCGTCTTCGCGCGGCTTATGGCGAGGCGATTTTCAAGAGCTGGTTGCAGCCGCTGCGTCTGGCAGATGTCAAAAATGGTCAGGTGATGATCACGGTTCCCACGCGCTTCATGCGTGAGTGGATTCTGGCGCACTATATCGACAATATTCTGCGTTTTTGGAACAATGAAGACCGTACGGTGCACTCGGTGGATATTTTTGTGCGCCCCGAAGCGCCGATGCAGCGCGATGGCGAGCATGCGATTACCAACCTGCCGGAAACGCCGCTGCCTTATGCGCAACCCAACAACGATGTGGCGGCACTGGCTGCGGGCGATGATCATTTAAGCGCTGCGCTGGATCCGCGCTACACCTTTGAAAATTTTGTGGTCGGTAAACCCAATGAGTTGGCGCACGCTGCTGCCCGCCGTGTCGGGGAATCCGCGAATGTGGTGAATGGCTGTAATCCGCTGTTTCTTTATGGCGGCGTGGGTTTGGGTAAAACCCACCTGATGCACGCGATTGCGTGGCACATCCGTCGCCATCAGCCAGAGCGCAAGGTGATGTATCTGTCGGCTGAAAAATTCATGTATCAGTTTGTGCGCGCACTGCGTAACAAAGATACGGTTTCCTTCAAAGAGCAGTTTCGCTCGGTCGATGTGTTGATGATTGATGATGTGCAGTTCATCAGCGGCAAAGATTCCACGCAGGAAGAGTTCTTCCACACCTTCAATGCGCTGGTTGAGCAAAAGAAACAGCTGGTGATTTCCGGTGACCGTTCGCCGGCCGATCTGGAAGGCATCGAAGAGCGCGTGCGCTCGCGTCTGGGCTGGGGGCTGGTTGCCGATATTCACTCCACCAGCTATGAGTTGCGTCTGGGCATTCTGCAGTCAAAAATCGAAAAAATGCAGGGCATCGACGTACCGCAGAAAGTGCTGGAATTTCTGGCGCACAAAATTACTTCCAACATCCGTGAACTGGAAGGCGCTCTCAATCGTGTGGTGGCGCATGCCACGCTGGTGGGAACTTCCATCACGCTCGAGAGCACGCAGGCGGTGCTGTATGATCTGCTGCGCGCCAATGATCGCCGTATCACCATCGATGATATTCAGAAAAAAGTGGCCGCCCACTTCAATATCAAAGTGGCTGATATGCACTCTGCGCGTCGCTCTGTTGCGATTGCGCGCCCACGTCAGATCGCAATGTTTCTGGCAAAACGCCTGACCTCTAAGTCGTTGCCAGAAATTGGTCGTAAGTTTGGCGGCAAAGATCACACGACGGTCATGCATGCGGTCAAGCGCATCGAAGAGCTGTGCAAAAAAGATGCAGAATTTGCCGAAGATGTCGAACTGCTGACCCGCATGTTGCAATCTTAGGGGAGATAGCTGTAAACAGGGCTGCTTTTTTCGTTGCGCCCCTGTAACACGCTCACTATATTCGAGGCAAAAATAATACCCTTTCAAACATTTAATCGCACAGAGACGTCTTATGAAGCTGTCAATTGAACGTTCGACCTTGCTGAAGGCTTTGGCCCATATCCAGTCCGTTGTGGAGCGTCGCGGTACGATTCCGATTCTGGCCAACGTGAAGCTGGAAGCGGCAGCCGGTAAGCTGAAACTCACTTCCACCGATATGGATATTGCCTTGATGGAATCCATTCCGGCCAGCATTGCCACCGAAGGGGCGCTCACCGTTCCGGCGCATATGCTCTATGAAATCGTGCGCAAATTGCCGGATGGTTCGCAAATCGAACTGACAGCCGCAGCCAATGGCAAAGTGTCCATTGAATCGGGGTCTTCTCGCTTCAGCCTGTCCAGCTTGCCGATTGATGATTTCCCTGTCATGGCAGAAGATGATCTGGATCACAGCTTCACCATTACGGCAGAAGAATGCAAAGCGCTGGTTGAGAAAACGCGATTTGCTATTTCGACGGAAGAAACCCGCTACTATCTGAACGGGGTGTTTTTCCATGCCACCAACGATGCAGGCGCGAATGTGCTGCGTGCGGTGGCAACTGACGGGCATCGTCTGGCGCGCATTCAGGTGGCATTGCCCGATGGCGCAGAAGGTATTCCTGGCGTTATTGTGCCGCGTAAAACCATTGGCGAGTTGACCAAGCTGATCGAAGAAGGGGTGCAGAATGTCAGCATTTCCATGTCCGATACCAAGATTCGCTTTGTCTGCGGGGCCGCAGTTTTGGTATCAAAATTGATTGATGGCAATTTCCCTGATTATGATCGGGTGATCCCCACGCGCAACGACAAGATTATGGAAGTCGAATGCAAGCCATTTTCCGAAGCGGTGGATCGTGTGTCGGTCATCTCTTCCGATAAATCACGCGGCATTAAGCTGCACGCGCAAGCAGGAAAACTGACGCTTTCGGCCACCAGTGCCGAACAGGGTTCTGCAACGGAAGCGCTGGCTGTCAAATATGGCGCCGATGATGTGGAGATTGGATTCAACTCGCGCTATGTGCTCGATATGATGCAGCAAATAGAGGGAGAATCTGCGCAGTTTGTGTTCTCGGATTCCGCGTCGCCCGCGCTGGTGCGTGACCCTGCAGATGTGGGCGCGCTCTATGTGATCATGCCGATGCGCGTGTGACACGGTGCGTTAATAATCGCATTCAAAACTTTATCTTTTAGTTAATAGTCGCTGACAGTTTTGCGCGGCGCAGTTATCTTTTATTCATGAATGATAACGCTACGCTTGAACGCTATGAAACAGGGGGCAGTGTTCCCCGTTACGGTTTTTCTGCCAGCCATTCTCTTGGATTATCCGAGCTGGCGCTCACCGATTTTCGCAACTATCTCGAAGCCAATATAGAGGTGGGAGGCCACCGCGTGATCGTGCTGACCGGGCATAATGGTGCGGGCAAAACCAGCGTGCTGGAGGCGATTTCGTTGCTATCGCCGGGCCGTGGCTTGCGCAAGGCGAAGCTGCGGGATATGACGCACCGGCGGCGCGATGTAAATGGCTGGGTGGTTGGTGCTCAGGTGCAGGGCGCGCAAGGTGCGGTCCATATTGGTACAGGGCTGGATTCCGCATCACGCACTGAACGGCGTGTGGTAAAAATCGATGGCGGCAGGCCGCGCACGCAGCAAGCGCTGGCAGAACATCTGTCGGTGAGTTGGCAGGCGCCGCAGATGGATGGGCTGTTTACGGATGCGCAGGGCGAACGCCGTCAGTTTCTGGATCGGCTGGTCTATAATTTCGATCCGCAACATGTGACGCGCATCAACACCTATGATCAACTCATGCGCGAACGCACGCAGGTATTGCAAAGTGACTTTCCCGATCCGGTATGGCTGAAGACGCTGGAACAGAAAATGGCTGCCCAGGGGCTGGCAATTGCGGCGGCGCGCTTGGAGATGGTTGATCGCCTGAACCGTACGATCATGCTGTCTGAAAGTGGCTTTCCCAAAGCGCATCTGTCGCTGGAGGGAGAGGTGGAAGAAGCGTTGCGTCGCGGCGAGGCAGCCATCGATGTGGAAGTCGCGTTTGCGCAGCGGCTGGAGCGTGCCCGCCCGATCGATGCATCTGCAGGGCGAGCGCTGAAGGGGACGCATCGCACGGTGCTGACGGTGCTGCATCTGCTGAAAAATATGGAGGCGGCGTTTTGCTCCACCGGCGAACAAAAGGCGCTGCTGCTGTCGATTCTGCTGGCGCATGCGCGCGCGCGCAAGGAGTGGTATGGCGCGGCCCCCGTCATTTTGCTCGACGAAGTGGTCGCGCATTTAGACGAAAAAAGACGGGCTGAACTCTTCTATGAAATAGCCGATTTGGGCGCTCAAACCTGGATGACGGGCACCGATGTCGCCGACTTTTCGACCTTGCCTGCAGGCGGCCTGTGGCTGAAGGTCGAAAACTCTTTTATTTCAAAGCGTTAAAATATCAGTCCATTTTGTGGATAACGCGGTTTTTTATTAGCAAAAAACCCGGTTTCGTTCTATAAAATCTCCCTGGTCAGAATTTAATAATAAGATACTGATAAAACGAGATAGATTCATGGGCGAAGCCGCAGAAAAAATGACAGAAGAACAACATTATGGTGCCGAGTCGATTAAGGTGCTCAAAGGCCTCGAGGCGGTGCGTAAGCGCCCGGGCATGTATATTGGCGATACGGATGATGGTTCTGGCCTGCATCACATGGTGTATGAGGTGGTCGATAATGCGATCGACGAAGCGCTCGCCGGACATTGCGATCGCGTGGATGTGTGCATCAATGAAGATGGTTCTGTCACCGTGCGCGATAATGGTCGCGGCATTCCGGTAGACATCCATGAAGGAGAGGGAATTCCTGCCGCGGAAGTGATCATGACGCAGTTGCATGCAGGCGGTAAATTCGATTCCAATTCCTATAAGGTATCCGGCGGTCTGCATGGCGTGGGCGTATCGGTGGTGAATGCGTTGTCGGAGTGGCTGGAACTGGTCATCTGGCGCGATGGCAAAGAACATAGCATGCGCTTTGAGCATGGCGAAACCAAGCGTAAGCTTTCCATTGAGGGCGATGCGGAAGGCAAGCGCGGCACGCAGGTGACCTTCATGCCGTCGACGCAAACCTTCTCGCAAATTGAATTTTCTTATGAAACGCTGGAACACCGCTTGCGCGAGCTCGCGTTTCTCAATTCCGGTGTGCGTATTTTTCTGGCAGACAAACGCAGCGCCGAGGAAGTATCGATTGAGCTCTATTACGAAGGCGGCACCAAAGCCTATGTGGAGTATCTGGATCGCAGCAAAACCGGCCTGCACACACCCATCAGCGTCATGGGAGAAAAAGACGGCATCGGCGTGGAAGTGGCGATGCAGTGGAACGATTCCTACCACGAAAATGTGCTGTGCTTTACCAACAATATCCGCCAACGTGATGGCGGAACGCACTTGCAGGGATTCCGTGCCGCACTGACCCGCTGCATCAATAACTACGCCACCGAAACCGGTATCGCAAAAAAAGAAAAAATCGCAGTTACCGGCGATGATGCGCGTGAGGGGCTGACCTGCGTGCTCTCGGTCAAAGTGCCGGACCCCAAATTCTCCTCGCAAACCAAAGATAAGCTGGTGTCATCGGAAGTGCGCACCGTGGTGGAATCCTTTGCGTATGATAAATTGCAGCAATGGTTTGAAGAGCATCCGCAGGAAGCCAGGCTGGTGATTGGTAAAATCGTGGAAGCGGCGGCGGCGCGTGAAGCGGCACGCAAAGCGCGCGAGCTGACGCGTCGCAAAGGCGCGCTCGATGTAGCGAATCTGCCCGGCAAACTGGCGGATTGTCAGGAGCGCGATCCGGCGAAGTCTGAAATTTTCATCGTAGAGGGTGATTCGGCGGGCGGTTCAGCGAAGCAAGGCCGCGACCGTAAATATCAGGCCATCCTGCCATTGCGCGGGAAAATTCTCAATGTGGAGCGTGCACGCTTCGATAAAATGCTGTCCTCGCAGGAAATCGGCACCTTGATCACGGCGATCGGCACGGGCATTGGCCGTGAGGAATTTGATATTGAAAAATGCCGTTATCACAAAATCGTGATCATGACCGACGCGGACGTCGACGGCTCTCACATCCGTACGCTGCTCTTAACCTTCTTCTTTAGACAAATGCCGCAACTTATTGAAAAAGGATTCTTATATGTAGCGCAACCGCCGCTATATAAAATCAAGCGTGGCACTAGCGAAACCTATCTGAAAGATGATGATGCGCTGAATGTGTATCTGGTGGAAAGTGCGCTCGAAGAGGCCTCGCTGGTGCTGCATGACGGTAAGGCACTCGCGGCAACGGCTTTCTCCGGCATTGTCGAGCAGGTGTTCAGCCTCGCTTCGACCATGGAGGCGCTGACGCGTCGCTTGCCGTTGGTCGTGATTGAGGCAGCCGCACTGGTGAATCTGTTTTCCACCGGCCTTGCCACGAATCCGGCGGCGTTGGCTGATAAGCTCAACACGCTGTCCACGGATGGCGGTGGCTGGAAAGTCACCCTTGAGGGTGAAGTGATGGTGGTTGAGCGCATGGTGCGCGGCGTGCAGGAACGTTATGTTATCGATGAAAAATTGGTGGCGAGCAAAGAAGCCAAGAAACTGGCGGAATCCTTTGCATTTATTGATGCGCATTTCCGCAAACCGGCGGTTTATCGCCGGAAAACCTCGGAATGGGTGGTGCCGTCGCCTTACGGCCTGCGGCAGGCGATGCTCGATATTGGGCGTAAGGGGTTGAACTTCCAGCGCTTCAAAGGGTTGGGCGAGATGAATCCGGAACAGCTGTGGGAAACCACGCTGGATCAGAATAACCGCACGTTGCTGCAGGTGACCATCGATGATGTGGCAGGGGCAGAAGACACCTTCTCAACCCTGATGGGCGATGTGGTGGAGCCGCGCCGCGACTTCATTCAGCAAAATGCGCTGAAGGTCACCAATCTGGATGTGTAACCTCTGTGGGGAAATGTGGCGGGGTGTGCCATATTTCCGCTTGACCTTGCCGGATAATCCCGCTAAAAACCCGGCTCTTAATTGAAGGAATGTGCCCATGGCTCGTAAATGTGATTTGACCGGTACCGGTGTTCAGGTTGGTAACAATGTGTCTCACTCTAACCGTAAGACGCGTCGCCGCTTTTTGCCAAATCTTCAGCATGTTAGCTTGGCTAGCGATGTGCTGGGCCGCTCATTCCCGCTGCGTGTGACCGCTGCCACGCTGCGCTCTGTCGATCACAATGGTGGTCTGGATGATTTTCTGCTGACCGCGACGGCGTCTAAATTGACCCCACTGGCGCGCAAACTGCGTATCGAAATCAAAAAAGCAAAAGACGCTAAAGCAGCTTAGTTGCTGTTTTTAATGTAAAAGATTAACAGCCTGCGAGTAACCTTCGCAGGCTGTTTTGTTTTCTGGGCAGGCTAATCCTCCGAAAACAGCTTGGTCAGCTCCTGCAGCATGGTATCGCCCAGCTGATCCACCTCATGAATGGTGACGGCGCGGCGGTAATAGCGCGTGACATCGTGGCCGATACCGATGGCAAGCAACTCCACTTCCGATTTATCCTGAATCATCTCGATTACATCGCGTAGATGGCGGTCAAGGTAACCGCTGGTATTGAGCGACAGGGTGGAATCATCCACCGGTGCACCGTCAGAAATCACCATCAGAATGCGGCGCTGTTCGCGGCGGGCCAGCAGGCGTGAATGCGCCCACAGCAGCGCCTCGCCGTCGATATTTTCTTTCAACACGCCGTCTTTGAGCATCAGCCCAAGGTTGCGCCGTGTTTTGTTCAGTCGCGTATCGGCGGATTTATAAATAATATGGCGCAGATCGTTGAGGCGTCCGGGGTCAGAGGGGCGGCCGTCGGCTTCCCAGCGTTTGCGCACCATGCCGCCTTTCCAGTCGCGGGTAGTGAAGCCCAGAATTTCGATCTTTACCCCGCAGCGCTCCAGCGTTCGTGCCAGAATATCCACGCTCAGCGCCGCAATTGTGATGGGGCGCCCGCGCATGGAGCCGGAATTATCAATCAGTAATGTGACCACGGAATCTTTGAATTCCGATTCGCGCTCCACCTTATAAATTTCGCGCATATCCGGATGCGCCACCAGCCGTGCCAGCCGTGCATTATCAATCAACCCATCTTCCTGATCGTAATCCCATTCGCGGTTTTGGCGAGCCAGCAGCAGCCGTTGCAGGCGGCTGGCCAAGCGGCTGTGGATGTTATGGTAGATCTTCAGCTTTTCATCCAGCTCTTTGCGGTAACGCTCCAGCTCTTCGGCGCTGGCGAGCTGATGTGCATCCACAATCTCATCGTAATCGGTGGAGTAGATTTTATAGGGTGCCGCCTGTTTGACAGAGGGAAAGTTCGCACGGTTCGGGGCTAGCCGCAGGGGCATTTCGCCTTCCGTCGATTGTTCGCTATCCCAGTCGCTATCGTCCATTTGTGGCGTGGAGTGTGTGGTCGGCTGAGGGGCGCTGCTGCTATCGGTTTTCGAAGGGGGTGGTGGTGGTGCGCTTTGATCGTCATCATCTTCCTGCTGCTCGCTGGAGGCTTGCGCATCGGGGGATTGTTCTTGACCACGGCTATCGCCGCCGGATTTTTCTTCCGGCTCAATGTTGACTTTCATCTCCAGTTTCTTGAGCAGCTTGCGGACGGATTTATTGTAGCTGCGCTGATTATGCAGCGATTCGGATAGTTCTTTCAGCAGGGCTTCACCGGCAGATTCAAACCATGGCCGCCACAGATTCACCAGATCGCGCATGGATGCAGGTGGTTTGGCGCCGGTGAGGTGCTCGCGCACCAGCAGCGACACAATATCGGCAAACGGCGGTTCTGCGCCGCCGGCTTGGCGGTGAAACCCCTGCATCTCGCAGTAAATTTCGGTTCGGGTTTCCAGATTATGCTTCAGCCCCTGCATGGTTTCGCAGCCAATCGCCTCGATGCGGGTTTGCTCCAGCGCGTCATACACGGAAGCGGCTTTGCTATCCTGCGGGCGTTCTTTGCGGTGCAGGGTGGCGTTGTGATGCCGCAGGGTAAGGGCCGCCAGATCACATTGCCCGCGGATGTAGCTTTTGATGTCGGCCGCAGGCGATAGGGCGCTGGGCGAGACATAAATCGTGTGGTGCTGGTGCAAGCGCTCGGTATTGAGTTGATTACCAGTGATTACCTGCACCTCCTTGTGTTCGGCAATGGCTTTGGTGGTGGCGGTGAGTGCCCGCTCAAAAATCGGATCGGTGAGGGGATTGTTGCGCATGGCCTAAGCCGCTTTGTCAGTCAGATCGACATTGAAGCAGCGTTGATAATATTCGGCGATGATGGGGCGTTCCAGCTCGTCGCACTTGTTATAGAAGGTGACCACAAATGCGGTGTTGATATTGCCAAAAATGGTGGTGTTTTCGGCCCAGCTGATCACGGTGCGCGGCGACATGACGGTAGAAATATCGCCCTGAATGAAGCCTTGCCGTGTTAGGTTGGCCATCGCCACCATGGATTTCACCACCTTCTTGCTTTGCTGATTATCAAACTCCCCCAGCTTGGCCAGCACAATGGTTTCCTCTTTCTCCGGCGCCAGATAATTCAGCGTCGCCACAATGTTCCAGCGGTCCATCTGTCCCTGATTGATAGGCTGTGTGCCGTGATAAAGACCGGTAGAATCGCCAAGCCCAATGGTGTTGGCGGTGGCAAAAATCCGGAAATAGGGGTGCGGGGTTAGCACCTGATTCTGATCGAGCAGGGTGAGCTTGCCCTGTGCTTCCAGAATACGCTGAATCACAAACATCACATCGGGGCGGCCAGCATCATATTCATCAAACACCAGCGCCACCGGACGCTGAATGGCCCATGGCAGAATGCCTTCCTGAAACTCGGTGACTTGTTTGCCATTCTTCAACACAATGGCATCGCGGCCAATGAGATCGATGCGGCTGACATGGCTGTCGAGATTGATGCGGATGCACGGCCAGTTGAGGCGGGCCGCCACCTGCTCAATGTGGGTGGATTTGCCGGTGCCGTGATAGCCTTGAATCAGCACGCGGCGATTATAGGCGAAGCCTGCCAGAATGGCGCGGGTTGTGGCGGCGTCAAATTGATAGGTCGTATCTATTTCCGGCACATGGTCGCTTTCCACGGCGAAGGCGGGAACCTTAAAGGGGACGTCTACGTCAAACAGCTTTTTGGCTGCGACGGTGCGCGTGGGTTTATCCAGTTCTTCGGTGCTGATTTTGCTTTTGCGGTTTTTGAGCTGCTTATCCATTAAGTGCTGCATGGACGACCTTTCAAGGATTGAGGATCATCCTACCACTATATAGAGTCCGCATACTCTTGCATCAAGTGATTGTAGGAGGCTGTGATTTGTTTGAATCGTTCCTCTGCTTTTTTATTGTTGGGATTTCTGTCGGGGTGGAAGCGTTTAACAAGTTTCTTATATTGTGCCTTGATTTCATCACGTGTGACGGGGTGATTGAGTTCCAACTCTGCCAATGCCTTACGATCCTTGTGGTTAATAGGCGGCGTGCGTACAGCGCGGGCGCTACTGGCTCCCATAAACTGACCCAGTGCTGCATTGAGCTGATCGACCGAAAATTTATCCGCCTGATTGATTTTCCAGGTGGGGCGGTGGCCAAACGACGCCTCTTTCTGGAAGGTTTCAATCTGTTCCTGAGACATGCCGTTAAAATAGTCCCAGCGCTTATTGAATTCGCGCACATGGTCGATGCACAGCCATTGATAATCCCGCAATTGTCCTCGGGATTTGGGCGCTTTGTGTTCGGCAGGCTGTCCGCAGCCTTCAATGGCACAACGCTGCATGTGGGCGTCTTTGAGGTCGTTTTCGTCAATGTAGCGAAATTTAGGCATAGTGTATTATGCCTTGGAAATGCAGGCTTCGCAAGGGGCTGGCATCGATTATGTGGTGGGATGTTTTCCCATGGCTTTGATCAGTGTCATGATGGCGCTGCGGCATTGCACATCGCTGATTTTGGTATAGTAGTGCGCCAGCTTCAGTTCTTCGTGGCGGATGGATGCTTCGGTCCAGACGCCGGTTTCTTCCACCCCCTCAAATAATTTGCTGACGGTAATGTTCAAGGTGGTGGCGATGTCTGACAACATGCTGGCAGAGACGCCATTTAAGCCGGTTTCATATTTATGGAGCTGCTGGTAACTGATGCCCAGCCGTGCGGCGAGCTGCTTTTGCGTTAGCCCCTGCTGGTTGCGGAACCAGCGGATGCTCTGGCCGATCAGCTTATCGATGGATTGCATCTGATGCGTTTTACGATTCATGGAACGTATTTTTAGATAGGGATTGGCAAAATCCGTAGTAATATCGCAATAAATGGCTAAAATCTGCGGGTTTTGTATCATTTTGAAACAATGGGAAGGGGCGTTGGGTGACCATGAAACAGCAGATTGAACAGCAGCTGCGCGCACATTTTGAGGTGGTGGCGGTGGAAGTGGTGGATGATTCTGCCAAACATGCGGGGCATGCGGGGGCGCGCTCAGGCGGCAACTCGCACTTTACGGTGCGGGTGGTGGCAAAGGATTTTACGGGGAAAAATCGGGCGATGCGTCACCGCATGGTCTATGATGCGCTGAGAGCCGAGCTGGCCGATCAGATTCACGCGCTGGCCATTGATGCCAAAGCGCCGGAGGAAGTAGATCAAAAATGATTTTAACTGCGATAGGGGATGTCGGATATTGTTATATCCAAGTTTTTATAGTCAAATAGCTCACAACAATCCTCGATCAACTTCTTTGCGTTTACGCAGTTAGCTGATGGGCCAATTTTAATTCCTTCAATCATGTTCGGCGGTATCTCCAGTTCTAGATATTCGGCTATTGCTCCGTTTTTTACTCTGCGGTTCACGAGTATTTGTCCTGCATCATAATCTTTTTTTGAATGATGTGCCAATATTCGGTATTCATCTTCTAGTTTGTAAGCTTGATGCTTGATGGTCATTGCCAGCACTAGACAAGAGTTCGCCAGATGATTAAAAATTTGTTGTAGATGATTATTGTCTTCATTTTCATTTATGACCTTAAGGTCAATTTTATTGAGTGCATCTTCCGTTTTTGAAGTGATGTCTTTGATTTGTTTTTCAAGGATTTCTGGTTCATAACCTACAGAAAATTTTTGATGTTCATTGGTGTTATTGTAAAAGAAATCAGGATTAATCGTAAGGCAATATCCCTTGCCGTCATCTGCGTATGAGCGCCATTGATAAAGATCGTCCGCTTTAGAAGTTAGGCAGGCAACGTAAATTTTTATCAGTGAATTCTTCTTGGTGTCTTCAAAATTTGCATTGTAGAGTAGCTTTATTGCATTGAAGTAGCTCATCAGTGTTTTGTTTGTTGTCTTATATTTGTCCAATGCTCCACAGGCGATTTCTAAGCCGTGTTTAAGCTCGGAGGGGTCATTGAGACTGAAAATATCCGACTGCCAGATTTTGCGACTCTTGAGAATTCCAAGTAAGCCTTGAGCGTTAGTGTAGTGATACAGTTTATAGGGTTTCTTAGTGTATATACGCGCAGCAATCTGAGTAGCTATTTCTTCTAACTGTTGTTCGTATTCATCAAAAATCTGCTGATTCTCCGAACTCATTCAATAAAACTACGCCGCTTTTCTGGTGGTTGGGGTGGTGCTGCGCTCCAGCTTCAGCAGTAGCTCCTTGGCGTCCAGCCCCCATGCAAAGCCGCCCAGAGAGCCATCTTTGGCCAGCACGCGATGGCAGGGGATGATCAGTGGAACAGGGTTTTTGCCGCAGGCGCTGGCCACGGCGCGCACGGCCGCCGGTTTGCCCACGGTTTCGGCCAATTCGCTATAGCTGATCGTTTTACCATAGGGGATGGTGGCAATCGCCTTCCACACCTGCATTTGCAGATCGGTACCGCTGATGAGGTCAAACGAAAAATCCAACAGGGGACGCTCGCCGTTGCATAAAGTGCGAATGGCGCTCGCCACTTTGGTGCATAGCTCGTTAGCGGGTTTGCAGTGATGGTTGCGGGTAAAGCGTTTGGCCTCTACCGCGTTGTCGAAGCGGTGAATGGCGCGCAGCCCCACATCGGAACATTCGACGACCAGTACGCCAACGGGGGTGACAACGATTTCGTGGTGATGATAAACAGGAGTGGATGGCTCAGGCTGCTTCATAATCATCGACCTCTTCGATATCATACTCGAAATAATCGAGTAATTCTTCTGCAAGGTCAAACATTTCTTTGGCGGCGACGCTATCCGAACCCATTTCGGTCACGCCTTTGCCTGCCAGCAAGGCACCGGCATAGATCACGCGGTTGCCAAACATGGTCAGCGATAAATCTTCCAGTTCCTGCTGCATTTTCTGCGATAGCTTCGCTTTCGGATTCACGCGGTTGAGCAGCATCTTAACCGGTTTCTTTTCCTGCCGCGCAATTTTCAGCGTGGCTTGCGTTGCCCACAAATCCAGCGGGCTGGGCTGCATCGGCACAATCACCAGATCGCAATAGCGGATGGCATTGCGCGATTCGCTCTCCACATGGGGAGGGCTGTCGATGATGATGAAGTCATGGTCGCCGGAAAGGCGGGTGATATCGGTATAGAGCGTGGCGCCCGTACTGCGCTTGAATGTCAGCGGCGCGACGTCGCTTTGCAGTTGGCTGCGAATCTTAAACCAGTGCGAGAGGCTTCCCTGAGGGTCAACGTCCAAAATGGCCACGCGCAAGCCATATTCAGCCCACGCCACCGCCAGATGGGCAGCCGTTGTTGTTTTTCCCGCTCCGCCTTTTTGTTGTGCAATGGCTACGATATATGCCGTCATGCGCTTTCTTGCCTTTTCAATGACGCACCCTTTTTATGCGATATTTTCACTATATCTAGGTGGGTGCTTTTGTTTTTTCCACAATATATGGACATTTATGCTGTACTATGTTGCAGTGCAAAATGCAATCTTCGCCTGATGATTATCCACACCGGAATCGGACAACGGGGACAAATGGGCTAGGGATTGGAAATATCTGACAATGTGGGTAGCAAATCGTCGCTTGTTATTTTGTCCTGTCCCTTTTAGCTAGGGTGATGATGATCGTTTCCCATGATATTGACGCGGCGGTGGCGCGATTGCGCGAGGGCCGTTTGATCGTGATGCCCACCGAAACGGTTTACGGTCTGGCGGGCGATGCGTGCAGCGACGAGGCGGTCGCTCAGATTTTTGCGCTGAAAGGGCGTCCATCGTTTAATCCGTTGATAGTGCATGTGCGCGACGTGTCGGTTGCTGCGGCCTATGTGCAGTGGAACGATCTGGCGGCGCGATTGGCGGGGGCATTCTGGCCGGGACCGTTGACGCTGGTGTTGCCACGGCAGGAACATTGTCCCATTTCGTATCTGGCGAGCGCAGGGGGCGATACTTTGGCAATTCGTGTGCCGGCGCATCCGGTGGCGCAGGCGGTGCTGGAGGCATTTGGCGGCGGGATTGCCGCACCCAGTGCCAACCGTTCCGGCAAAATCAGCCCGACCATGGTGGCGCATGTGCAATTCGAATTTCCCGATCGTGACCTCTTGATTCTGGAGGGGGGCGCCTGTGACGTGGGGATTGAGTCGACGGTGGTGGATTGTGCCAGCGGTGATGGCGCGGTGATTCTGCGCCCTGGCAGTATTACGCAGGAAATGATAACGGCGCAGGGGATTGACGTTTGCGAAGCGGCAGCGCACAGCGGTGATTTCAAATCTCCGGGGATGTTGGCCAGCCACTATGCCCCCAATTTGGCGGTTCGGCTGAATGTGGATCAGGTGCAGCCCGATGAAGCGTTACTGGCTTTTGGGGATTCTCCTGTGGCGGGCGCGGCGAAAACACTTAATCTGAGCGAATCGTATGATCTGGTGCAGGCGGCTGGGCGCTTGTTTGCGTATCTGCGTGAGTTGGATCAACCGTCTTTCTCAAGGATTGCGGTGATGCCCATTCCGATGGAAGGGCTGGGCGTTGCGATTAATGATCGGCTGCGGCGCGCGGCTGCAGAAAGGAGTTAGGATATGAAACGTTGGTTGCGTCAACAATGGCTGTATATTGTGGTGCCGTTGCTGCTGTGGGGGCTGGTGTACGCCACGGGGTTGGTTGGAGCGCCCAAACCGGAAGGGCAACCGGTACAATCGGCGGCAGAAACGTCGCAAACCACTCCGCTTCTGGCTGGACAGACCAGTGCGGACGGGGCGGAGTATCTTTCACCGGCCGGATTGCGTTATGGTGACGATCCGTCACCGGAGTTTGATTCGCGCATTGATCATGTGATGGCGCACACGCGTCCTGACCCCGAAAAGCCCAAACATTCCATCTTTCTGGAGAAGAATCCGGTGAAGGTGCTGCAGCTCATTGATGAGGCATGGAACAAGCGCGGGCCGCCGGAAAAGCAGGGAAAAGGCGCAGGCCGTGATGTATACACCGTGGCCATGCAGCGCCCTGTCGGCGAGGAGGGAGAGGAGTCCATCCGCATTATTGTTGAATCCGGTTCGTCTGATATTGTAACGGCGTATCCCTATCATGAAGCCCGCTAAGCCAGCAGCGATTATCTGTCCGGCGTGCGATCAGGGGGTGGTGCGTCCGGTGCGGATTGAGCCGTGCGGCATAGAGGGAAGTGTGTGTGCGGAGTGCGAAGCCTTCTGGGAAACCGGCGATTCGATTCATGTAGAATCATTTGTTCAGCTGAGTCATGCGGTGCAGGCCTACGGACTAAGCCTGTCTCAGATTCAGCTGATTTGGAAAGCGTAGTGCCGGGCGTGCCGCCTGTTCCCTATAACACATAGACAAGAAACACAAAGGGCGGCAGAGGAAGTCTCTGGCCGCCCTTTATTTCTAGCTAAAAGCCGGAAAGAAGCGCTGATTAATGAGCTGCTTTTTCTGCTTTTTTAGCTTTTTTGGCTTTTTTAGCTTTTTTAGCTGCTTTTTTGTCAGCTTTTTTATCAGCGTGAACTGGCGCTTCACCAGATTGAACGAACGGAACGTTCGGACGGCCGGTGCGTGAATTCACGGGTACTTGAGCTGAAGCTGCAGACGCGATGCTGGCCACGATGGCAGCAACTGACAGAGCAATAATACCTTTTTTCATGTTAAACTCCTAAAAATGGCAATTATAAAATTCAAACATAACGTGTCTGATGACTACTTTATAAAAGTCGTATCGGTTGCACTGCTATAGTGTGGGCGCTTTTTTCGCAAGGGTTTTTCTACAAAGATAACCAAAATCACGACAAAAAACTCGCTCCTGCAGCTTTTTCGCCATCGTCGTCAGGGGTAGAAAGGGGAATGGCTAATCGTCATAAGCATCTGCTATATAAAATGAAATATCGTTGTTTTCTCAAAATAACCTGTATTTGCGCTATTTAGGTCTGAATAGTTGATTTTACTGAGTTTTCAGATAGTTTAATTGAACGATAATTTAATATGCTTGGCGCGTAACAAGTTTGGGGTGTTTGGATGGCTGGAAATCTTGCGTTTTTTTATCAGTTGATTGGCGCAAATTATTCGGATATCGCCGCACGCAGCTTTAAGTTTGGTGTGGTGGATGCGGATGATGCAAAGCTGACGAACACGCAGTTGCTGGCGTTGGCGGCTTCGGGTAAGAGCCTGCTGGCCTATGCGAGTGCCGGTGAGGCTGAGTCTTATCGCCCCTATTGGACGAATAATGACTGGGGAAGCAGTCCTCCGAGTTTTATCATTGGCCAAGACCCGAACTGGGCCACCGGTTACCGCGTAAAGTTTTGGGATCCTGCTTGGCAGAAAGTGGTGATTGATCGCCTGAAATCGCTGCAGGCGGTGGGCTATCACGGTGCGTATCTGGATGTGGTGGATGCCTATACCATTCCGGACGTGAAGAGCGTCTATACGGCAGAAAAGCCAACGGGCGACATCCGCGCAGAGATGTCAAACTTCGTGAAGCTGATTTCTTCTACGATGAAAGCCGTCGATCCGAACTTCAAAATCATGATTCAAAATGCAGTGGGGCTACTGAACAAAACGGATATTGGCAGCTTAACCGAGCCGCTGAACCCTGATACGGCTTATCTGAATGCGATTGATGCGCTGGGTAAGGAAAGCACCTTCACGCTGGGCGACACCTACCCGATTTCGTGGGGGGCCTGGGATAAGCGCTATGTTGAGAATGCCATTAATGCAGGCAAGCTGGTGATTGCGCTGGAATATCCAACCAATGGCAATACCGGTGCGATTGATTATGCGTTTACCCAGTCGATTGCGGCGGGGTATGTGCCTTATCTGGATACGCGCTCGCATACGGGTGAGTTCAATAATTTTGGCAAGAACACGCAGACGCTTGGAGCCTTGAGTTCTGGCAAATTGTCGCAGGTCAGCAGTTTTGCAGCTCCGGGAAGCAAACCGCAAAATGCCGACTACCAGACAGTCAATGGAACCGATGGCGCAGAGGTGCTCAGCGGCGATACGCGTCACGACACCATGAATGCCGGTGGCGGTAATGACAGCGTGTTCGGGAATGTCGGCAATGACACCATGCATGGTGGTGCGGGCAATGATCGCATGGAAGGCGGTATGGGTGATGATGTGATTAACGGCGGCTTGGGTGCTGACAATATCACCGGCAGTTTTGGTGCCGATATTGTTGATGGTGGCGCCGATGCTGATACCATCAACTACACAAATGACGTGTCTAACCTTCGGTTGTTTGGTGGTGAAGGTGGTGACCGCATTACAGGAGGTTATGGTAAGGATACGATTTTTGGTGGCGCGGGTTCGGCATCACCGGTTGATAGCGGTGACACCATTGACGGTGGCGGACAGAATGACATCATTTATGGTAATGGTGGCAATGATTCCATTACCGGCAGTGCTGGCACGGATACGGTTTATGGCGGGCTGGGCAATGATGTCATCTATTACAAAAACAATCCGGCGAGCGGAATTTTGCTGTTTGGCAATGATGGCAATGACACCATCACCGCAGGGAATGCGGCGACCACCATTACCGGCGGCAAAGACAATGATTCTATTCTGGGCAGCAGCGGCAATGATCTGATTTATGGCGGCGATGGTATAGCCTCTCCCATTGATGGGGATGATACGATTGATGGCAGCGGCGGCAACGATTTAATCTACAGCAACGGCGGCAATGATTACATTGTCGGCAGCGGCGGACTGGATTCGGTCAATGCCGGTATTGGCAATGATCTGCTGAATTTTACCCATAGCGCAGACAGAACGCTCTTGCTGGGCAATCAGGGAAATGACACGCTGGTCGGTGGATCGGGCAACGATACGCTGCATGGCGGGTTTGGCGCAGACCGCATGACAGGCGGTGGTGGCGTCGATTATTTCTCGCCCAATGCGCGAACGGCTTCCAATGCGGGCGCCGCCGATGTGATTACCGATTTTACCCAAGGGGCCGATAAAATTAATCTGGCGGGGCTGGGTTATACGGGAATCAGCACCGGCGCATCCGGTAACACGCTGGGTTATGCGCATTCTGGTGGCTTAACTATCATTGCCGGAGCAGGTGCAGAACGATTTGAAATACAGCTAGTTGGCACCTTCACGCTTGCCAGTTCCGACTTCGTTTTCTAGCGGATGAGGGCGCGAATTGTGGTGCTCGCTCTGTTGGGCAGTCTTTGTTTTTAACGGATTGTTTTATAACAAAAAGCACAGTTATCCACGAAATGTGAAGATCTCGTGAAGTTTTGGCTGGATCCATTGATTTTTCGCGGTTTTCAGGTAGATTCATTGAATGAACATTTAAAACCATTTACTTTAACTCGCACGGGATGTTTGGATGCCTAGCAATCTTGCTTTCTTTTATCAGTTAAATGGCGCGAAATACGCCGATATTTCTAGTCGCAGCTTTAAGTTTGGTGTGGTGGATGCGGATGACGCAAAGCTGACGAACACTCAGTTGCTGGCGTTGGCTGCTTCGGGTAAGAGCCTGCTGGCCTACGCGAGCGCCGGTGAGGCTGAGTCTTATCGCAGTTATTGGACGAATAATGACTGGGGAAGCAGTCCTCCGAGTTTTATCATTGGCCAAGACCCGAACTGGGCCACCGGTTACCGCGTAAAGTTCTGGGATCCTGCTTGGCAGAAAGTGGTGATTGATCGCCTGAAATCGCTACAGGCCGTGGGCTATCATGGTGCGTATCTGGATGTGGTGGATGCTTATACGGTCTCTGAGGTGCGGGCTGCGTATGCCGCAGACAAGCCAGGTGGTAATATTCGTGAGGAGATGGCAAACTTCATCAAGACCATTTCTGCGACGCTGAAGGCAATTGACCCGAACTTCAAAATTATGGTGCAAAATGCAGTGGGGCTACTGAACAAAACGGATATTGGCAGCTTAACCGAGCCGCTGAACCCTGATACGGCCTATCTGAATGCGATTGATGCGCTGGGTAAGGAAAGTACCTTTACACTGGATAACACCTACCCGATTTCGTGGGGTGCGTGGGATAAGCGCTATGTTGAAAATGCGGTGAATGCAGGCAAGCTGGTGATTGCGCTCGAATATCCCAACAGCGCGAATGCGGGTGCGGTGAATTATGCGTTCACCCAGTCGATTGCGGCGGGGTATGTGCCTTATCTGGATACGCGGACACACACGGGAGGGTTTAACGGATTTAGCAAGAACGCTGATACGTTGGCAGCACTTGATTCGAGCAAATTGGCGCTACTGAATTCATTTGCAAACCCGGGCAGTTTACCACGCAATGCCGACTATCAAACCATCAATGGAACAGATGGTTCTGAGGTGATCAGCGGCGATACACGTCACGATACCATCAATGCTAGAGGTGGTGATGATCGGGTGTTTGGTAATGTTGGCAATGACACGATGGATGGGGGTGCGGGTAATGACCGCATGGAAGGCGGCGTGGGTGACGATGTTATTATTGGCGGAATCGGCGCTGATACGATCACCGGTAGCTTTGGTGCAGACAGTGTTGATGCTGGCGCAGATAACGACATCATTAACTTTGCGACCGATGTATCGAATCTGAGACTGTTTGGTGGCGATGGGGCTGATAGCATTATCGGCGGCTATGGCCGGGACACGATTTACGGTGGCGTTGGGGCGAATTCGCCGAGCGATGGCAATGACACCATCAATGGTGGCGGTGGCGATGATACTATTTACGGTAACGCTGGTAATGATTCTATCGTCGGTAGCTCGGGTACAGATAAGGTTTATGCCGGTGCCGGTAACGATGTCATCTACTACAAAGACAATCCTACAAGAGGCCAGTTACTAAGTGGAGAAGAAGGAAACGACAGCATTACTGGTGGTAACGCGGCATCCACGATTTCCGGCGGCCTTGGTAATGACTGGATTTTAGGTAGCAGCGGCAACGACATTATCTATGGTGGGGAAGGGTTCTCATCCAAGGTTGACGGTGATGACACGATTGATGGTTATGGCGGCAACGACACCATCTATGGTGGTGCCGGTAATGATTATATTGTTGGCAGCGGTGGGCTGGATTCGGTTAGCGGTGGACTTGGCAACGATCTGCTGAACTTTACGCATAGTCCGGATAAAACCATTCTGCTGGGCAATGAAGGCAACGATACGCTGGTGGGAGGTACGGGCAATGATTCACTGCATGGTGGATTTGGCGCTGATCGTATGACCGGAGGAGCTGGTGCTGACTTTTTCTATATCAACGGTCGCACGGCATCGAATACTGGTATGGCAGACGTGATCACCGATTTCATGCAAGGGGTGGATAAAATTAATCTGGCGGGAATTGGCTTTAAGGCAATTGCGGCCAGTGCATCCGGTTCCACGTTAGGATTCGCGAAAGCAGCGGGAATGACCATCATCACCGGGGCAGGATCGGATCACTTTGAGATACAGCTGGTCGGCAGTTTCAACCTGACCAATTCAGACTTTATTTTCTAGATGGTTCACCGCGGCATGGTTGCGGTGTCATTGCGCCAGAATTTGGCTGGAATCGTGCGGCACAGCACATAGAATACCGGAGTAAACACCAATCCGAAGAAGGTAACGCCCAGCATGCCGCTGAAAACGGCTGTACCCAGCGTTTGGCGCATTTCAGCGCCTGCGCCGCTGGCAGTCACCAGTGGCAATACGCCAAGAATGAACGCAAATGAGGTCATGAGAATCGGGCGCAGACGCAGTTTAGCGGCTTCCACTGCCGCTTCCCACGGGGTCTTGCCCGCATCTTCCCGCTGCTTGGCGAATTCAATAATCAGAATAGCATTTTTACTGGCCAGCCCCACCAGTACCACCAATCCGATTTGCGTCAGGATGTTATTGTCCATACCGGCAATGGCCACGCCACTCATAGCAGAAAACAGGCACATCGGCACAATCAGGATGACGGCCAGCGGCAACGTCCAGCTTTCAAATTGGGCTGCCAGCAGCAAAAAGACAAACACGACAGCCAGTGTGAAGGCGATGGGGCCGGTATTTCCAGCTAGTTTTTCTTGTAGCGCGAGTTCGGTCCATTCAAACGAGAATCCCGGAGGCAGTAATTGCGTTGCTAGCTTTTCCATATGATCCAGCGCCTCGCCTGTGCTGTATCCGGCGGCAGTATCGCCGCTTAAATCAATGGCGGGATAGAGGTTGTAGCGTATTAATCGTGACGGACCGGCGATGTCTTTTAACTGGGCAATGGAACCAATGGGCACCATGTTTCCGTCTTTGTTGCGCACGCGGATGCGGCTGATATCGTCAATGGTCGTGCGATACGGCGCGTCGGCCTGCGCGGTCACCTGATAGGTGCGGCCTAAAAAGTTGAAATCATTCACGTAAGATGAGCCCATATAGCCTTGCAGCGCATCAAAGACATCGCTGACGTTTAACCCCAGTTTTTCTGCCCGATCGCGGTCAATATCCAGAAACAGTTGCGGGGTGCCGATGTCGAAGAAGCTGTAGACACTGGTTACCGGAGATGGTCCCTGATTGGCGGCGCCGACAATGGACTGCACCACTCCAAACAGCGTTTCAATACTCTGGCCGGAGCGATCCTGCACCATCATTTTAAAGCCGCCGCCGCTGCCGATGCCGCGCACCGAGGGTGGCGGGATAGCAATGATGAAGGCGTCGTCGATCTGCGATAATTCTTGACGTAAGGTGCCCAGCAAGCCGTCATAGGTCAGGCCTTTGGCGCGGCGTGTCGCAAAGTCCTGCAAAGGCGTGAAAATAGCGGCCGCATTGGAGGCGTTGGAGAAGGAGGCGCCGGAAAATCCGGTGAATGCAACGGCATTTTTAATACCATCAATTTTGAGAATTTTGCTGACGGCGTGCTTTACCACTTTATCGGTGCGCTCCAGCGATGCGCCGGGGGGCAGTTGGATCGCCACAATAAAATACCCCTGATCCATTTTTGGAATAAAGCCGGAGGGCACTTTCTGGAATACAAAATAGGTGGCAACCATGAGGGAGAGATAGATGCCAATCACCAGTCCGGTCTTGCTGACAACCGCGGAAACAATGGTTTCATAGCGCTGAGTGAAGCGCTGCATGAAACGGTTGAAACGGTTATAGACAAACTGCAACAGAAACGGCGTGCGGTCCTGACTTTGTTTGTGGGTAGCGTGGTGTTTGAGCAAAATGGTGGCCAACGCCGGGCTGAGCGTGATGGAAACAAACACAGAAATCGCGGTGGCCACCGCAATGGTAACACCGAACTGCTGGTAGAAGCGACCCGAAATACCCGTAATAAATGACGTGGGTAAGAACACGGCAATCAACACCAGCCCCATCGCAATCAATGCGGCTCCTACCTCGTTCATGGATTTGCGCGCCGCATCGCGCGGGGTCATGCCTGCCGATAGGTTGCGTTCCATATTCTCCACGACAACAATCGCATCATCCACGACAATGCCGATGGCTAGCACCAATCCAAACAGCGTTAGATTGTTCAACGAGAAATCAAGCGCGGCCATGACGGCAAAAGTGCCAATGAGAGATACTGGAATCGCTACTACCGGAATGATGGCAGCTCGCCAGTTCTGCAGGAAGAGAATAATGACCAGTACCACCAGAACAATGGCTTCTGCGATAGTGGTAAACACGGCATGGATGGATTCTTCAACGAATTTGGTCGGGTTATAGGCGATGTCGTATTTCAGGTCTGCTGGAAAATCCTTCGAGATTTTTTTCATGGTCTCGATGATGTCTTTGGCGGTGCGCAAGGCGTTGGTGCCTGGCAACTGGAAGACAGGCATAGCGATGGCGGGGTTTTCTCCCAGATAGCCGCGTGTGGCGAAATTCTGTGCCGAAAGTTCGACACGTGCAACATCCTTCAGGCGCACCAGCCTTCCCGCATCTCCTTCCTTGAGGATGATGTTGCCGAATTCTTCTGGCGTTTCAAGACGCCCTTTCACCCTGACCGCTAACTCAAAAGCGGATTGTTTGTCGAGCGGTTGCTGGTTGAGGGTGCCGCCTGCCACTTGTGCATTCTGCCCGCGGATTGCGCCAATCACCTCATTAGCGGTTAAGCCAAAGGCGGCAATGCGGTCGGGATCAAGCCAGACGCGCATGGCATAATCGCTGGCACCAAACACGCGGATATCGCCAACGCCTTCGATACGGGATAGGACGTCTTTAATCTGCAAGGTGGCATAGTTGCCGATATAGGTTTGATCATAGGTCTTGCCAGGGGAATACATATTCACCACCAGCATTAGATCGGGTGAACGCTTTTTAACGGAAACACCCAGACGTCGCACCTCTTCCGGCAACGAGGCTTCAACGGTGCTGATACGGTTTTGCACCTGAACCTGAGCAATGTCGAGATCGGTTCCCAGCTTGAAGGTCAGGTTAATGTTCAAGCTACCGTCACTCGTGGAAGAAGACGACATATACAGCATGCCTTCGACGCCGTTGATTGCCTGCTCAAGGGGAGTGGCGACGGTTTTCGATAATACTTCTGAACTGGCCCCCGGATAGTTTGCGCTTACGGAGACGGTGGGGGGGGCAACTTCGGGATATTGCGCAACCGGCAGGCCAAAATAAGAGAGTGATCCGACAATCACAATCAGCACACACAGCACCGTCGCAAAGATGGGACGATCAATGAAGAAATGCGCCGTCTTCATGTACTATATCCTAAGGGGTCTTGGGTTGTGATGAATCGGTTGATTCGTCGGGGATGAGCGAGGGTTGCTCGGCAGAATCTGCTTTGGGAATGGGGGTCTGTTCCAGTGGCGGCGGTGGAGGAGGGGATTCCACAGGAGCGGCAACCGGCTCTGTTGGAGGCGCTGATTTGACTTCAGGTTGAGGCATATCTGAGTTTTCAGACATAGTAATCGGTGCATCCACAGCTTTTACCGGCATACCGGGACGCACGCGTTGAATCGCACTGATGATCACCTTGTCCTCTGCCGTTAATCCCTCGCGAATGATGCGTAACCCGCGATGCAGCGGTCCCAATGTAACGGGGCGCGGTTCTGCTTTGCCTTCCGCATTCACCACCAAGACAAATTTATGTGTCTGGTCGGTGCCGATGATATCATCAGGAACCAGCAGCGCTTCATATTCGCCGGAACCCGGAACGCGCACGCGGGCAAACATGCCGGGGGTTAAAAACAGGTCAGAGTTAGCAAAAACAGCGCGGCCCTGAATCGTGCCGGTGCTTTTATCCAGCTCATTATCAACAAAATCCATGTGCCCCTGATGGGAAAAAGCTTTCTCATCCATCAGGCGGGCAAACACGGCGTGTTTGATTTCACGTGCGGTTTTGCGTTTACCTTCCTGATCGAGACGCAGATAGCGCAGCAAATCACTCTCACTGGCATCGAAATACAAATGAATGGGATCCATCGACACGATGGTTGTCAGCAGTGTTGCGTTATTCTCGCCGCCTGTGACCAGATTGCCGGGGCTGACCAGATGGCGACTGACGCGGCCGGAAATGGGAGCGCGCACCTCGGCGAATTCGAGATTCAGTTTCGCATCTGCCACGGCAGAGCGCGCTTCTTCAAAATCCTGTAAGCGTTTATCGACTTCATCACGTGGTACGGCGCTCTTGGTAACCAGTTGGCGGCCACGCTCCAGTTGCTTTTCTGCCAACTCCAGCTTGGCTTTGCTGCGCCGCAGCTGAATGTCGTAAGGGCGCGTGTCGATGATAAACAGCACATCACCTTTTTTCACCATCTGCCCATCAGTAAATTTTACGGATTCCAGATACCCGCTCACACGGGCGCGCACTTCAACTCTGGCTTCAGCCTGAAAACGTCCGGTATATTCATCCCATTCGACCAGATGCTGTTTTAATGGAGTGCTGACTTTGACTTCCGGTATCCCCATTTGCGGGCCTTGCGGGATCATGCTGCCGGAGAAGTAAACATACCAGATGCCCACGCCCACCACGAGCATGGCCAACAGCAACAGAGGGAAGGTAGGGGTAGATTTCTTGCGTCTATAAGTCACGGTTGTTTCGTCCCAGCATGGGTTTTTGAGTAATGGAGTTATCCATGTAAGGCAAAATATTTTAAGATTTTCTACACGACAAAATGCCAGATCAGGCAATCGGTGTGGATAATCGCGCAGAAAAACGGTTCAGTTGCGTAGGGATTGGGTATCTCTCTCAGGATGAGCCATATACCACAGAACCATACACCAGATAAAGATTGCTCTCGCTGCGAACGCCTTTGTGCGTTTCGCAGGCAAAATGCACAAAGCTACCCATCATTTTATAACGGGGCGGTGCCATCCTTCGGCGCGCTGGATGCGGCGCTGCTGGTGGTGGGGCTGGCTCCGGGTTTAAAAGGCGCCAATGCCACGGGGCGGCCATTCACCGGCGACTATGCGGGCGATGTGCTTTACAGCAGTTTGGAGAAAGCGGGGCTTACCACAGGGCAATATGCTCAGCATCGCGATGATGGTTTTGAATTGGTCGGGTGCCGCATCACCAATGCTGTGCGCTGCGTGCCGCCGGAAAATAAACCGGAGCCAGCGGAAATCAAGCAATGCAATAGCTTCCTGAAGGCCGAAATTGCAGCGATGCCTAAACTGAAGGTGATTGTGACGCTGGGCGGTATCAGTCACAAGGCTGTGCTCACCGCGCTGGGATATAAAGCCTCGCATGCCACCTTTGCGCATGGGGCAGAACATATGCTGGGGCAGGTGGTGATGCTCAATACCTATCACAGCTCACGCTATAACCTGAATACGCGGCGTCTGACGCAGGAGATGTTTGATGCGGTAATCAGGCGTGGGGCAGCGCTGGCGTTTAAAAAAGCGGCGGCCTAGCGGAAGAGATTCTCAATACTAAACTGCACATCCTGCCACCATGAGCCAATGCCGGGCTTGCGACCCAGGCCGCAGATAGGAGTGCTGTTGTTGCGTAGTTTGCACCAACCGCCTTCGGGCTGAGGACAGGCCACCCCAGTGATATTCTGCTGAATCTCATGCACTTTCAGTGATTCCTTGTAGCGACGGCAACTCTGGCCACGACTGTTTTCAAAGCTGGAAAGCGGGGTAATGCTGCCATGAGTGTTATAAAAACTCCAATCGTGAGCTGTACCATCGGCCAGATTATCCATCGCCCAATAAAAGACCTGACTGTAATTGAGGATTTCCTCTTTGGTCATGGCATCCAGCAGATCGGAGTTGAAGATGCTGTTCCCATCCTCGACTTTTTTCACGAAATCGATTTTCACATTTTGTGGAATTTTAGGAGCAGCAGGGGTGCTGGTACTGGTGGTGGTAGCCGTGTGGGCCGATTGATTGGTCGGCGGTTCTGCCACAGCGCCAGCTCCGCGTTTATATTGCACGGTTTTTGGCGTATCGTTCTCCGTGAACAAGGTGAAGACATACACCACACCGGCCAGCATCACCAAGGTGAATGCATGGCGTCGCAATAATGCCAACGGATACAGCATATAGCGCTGCGACTTGAAATACAGATTCACGAAAATTCGTAGCAAGATCATCAGGTCACTATAGCAAACCTAACCAGCAGTTGCGAACTAAAGAGTGGAAAGCCCCACCAGTTTACGCACCTCCTGCATGACAGGTGTGGCAATTGCGCGCGCTTTTTGCGCGCCTTCGGCAAGCACCGAGTCGATATAGGCGGTATCTTCATTCAGGCGGCGAAGCTCGGCGGTGATGGGCGAAAGATGCGCCACGGCGGCATCAGCAAGGGCCTGTTTGAACGTGGAAAAATTGGCGCTGGCGAATTCGGCTTGCGCTTTTTCAACCGTGCTGCCGGTGAGCGCGGCATAAACCTGCAGCAGGTTGGAGGCTTCGGGACGTGCCGCCACATCATAGGTAATGCCTTCCAGCATGTCCGATTTGGCTTTTTTGAACTTTTTGGCAATCGCATCGGCATCATCGGTCATGTTAATGCGTGAATAATCCGACTCATCTGATTTACTCATTTTCTTGGTGCCATCGCGCAGCGACATAATGCGTGCCGCCTCTTTCTGGATAATTGGCTCCGGCAGCGGGAAGAAGTCCTGATTATAAGCACGGTTGAAGGCACCGGCGATATCGCGCGCCAGCTCAATATGCTGCTTCTGGTCTTCGCCCACCGGCACATGCGTGGCTTTATAGGCGATAATGTCAGCAGCCATTAATACCGGATAGGCATAGAGTCCCAGCGCAGCGTTATCACGCTCTTTGCCCGCCTTCTCCTTAAACTGCGTCATGCGGTTGAGCCAGCCCAGCGGCGTGTGGCAATTCAGAATCCACGCCAGCTCGCTGTGCGCCGTCACTGCCGATTGCGGAAAGATGATGGATTGTTTGGGGTCGATGCCGCAGGCGAGATACGTGGCGGCGGCCTCACGCGTGTGTTTGCGCAGATCATCGGGATTTTGCGGTACGGTAATGGCGTGCAGGTCAACAATGCAATAGATGCATTCATAATCCTGCTGCATGGCCACCCAGTTGCGGATTGCCCCCAGATAGTTCCCCAGATGCAGATTGCCGGTGGGCTGAATGCCAGAAAAGACGCGCGTCATCACTTGCTCCATGTTTCAAGGGTTTATACGCAGCCTTGCGGCCAAAGGCAACCCTTTGCGAACCGTTCTCTAGGGTGCTGTAATACAGTGTTATTTTCACAGAACTGTCACAAACAAAGAGGCAAAGTCATGGTAATCTTGGTACTAATGACCATAGGGTAATTATGCCTAGAGTAGAGCAGGATAAAGCGGGGATTGATAAAAAAGCTCCGCCAATTCAAAAGGGTAAGGATGAACAGATCAATCCTGAAGCGGGAGCCTTTGCGCGCTCGGTAGGCAGTTGGATCTATCATCATAAGAGTTTTACCGACACCAACCCCATTGGCTACACCGCATACCAGTTTGCAAGGTCTGCCGCCGCATCGACGCCGTATGGTGTGTCGATGGCCGTCACATGGCTGGGCTTCGATAAAGCCATGCAATATGGTCAGGCGCTGGAAAAAGCGGCAACCAGCGGGCCTGCCGCAAAAGCATTCGGGCAGCGCTTGGCGCAATTTACTGCGCCCGGGCCGGTGCGTCTTTCGGCCATGGTGGCCACTAGCTTCACGCTTTATCGCGCAACCAGCAAGCTTGGCAAATGGGTCAATGAAACGCTGACCGATCCGGATAATACCGAAGCGCAGACGATCAATAAACTGCATGAGATGCCCAAAGCGCTGTGGAGCAAGATCGGCGAAGTATGGCCTGCGGAAGTGAATTCAACTCCCATTTCGGCGATTGTGCTGGGGTTTGTGCTTTCAAACTATACGCCCGGTAAGGTGGTCGGCACGCGTGCGGGCATGAAAGCGGCGCTGGCTGAAGGCAAAGGGCTAGAATATTTCAATAAGGTAGTGTGGGGACCGGGCAGCAAGTTTCTGGAACATTCTGCCATTGGTGCAATTGGCTATAGCTTGTTCTTCGAGCTGGGTGATCGCCGCTACAAAGACAAACAGATTGCACGTGGGTTGTGGGGAGAAAATCCGCACTCCATTGGTAGCCACAGCAAATCTCACCCCAGCTTGCGCGAAGAGCCATTTCATAATGTGAGCGAGGCAGAGGAAACGGCCGCCAAGCAGCGCGAGAGCGATCCCCATGTGAAGGATAGTCTGTCGTTCCTGACCAGCGAGCCAAACTTACTGCGTTTTACCTTCCGGCGTGTGGTGCCGACTGCGATTGCGATCACCGGTTATACGGCATTTAAATTTCGTGGCGCACCATTATTTTTGGGGCATTTGGCCAAAGATGAAGCCAATGCCGTAACGACGCTTAAGGGCATCAAGGATCTTCCCATCCACAGCTGGCGCGAAGGGGCCGCCACCTCCTTGTTCTTCATGATCCCGTGGGTCACGGATAAATATGTGGTCTGGTATGATAAGTTTGTCGATAATCTTGAAGAATGGGTATCGGGTCGGAAGCATGAGAAACCCAAGGAAGATCAGATCATCCAACCGGTTGCTGTTGCGGCCGAAGATGCCAAAACAATCAAAAAGAACAATGAAGAACTGCTATCCCGCTTGAATGAGAAGGACAAAGGCCTGCCCGTTCCGGTTGCCCGCTAATCGGCGCGGTGGTTAATATCCCTCTTTGCAAATAGCCTCAAATCCGTATAGTGCGCCTATGCATCATAGCCATTACAACGGACAGTTTCCGCTGAGTCGCCCGCGCCGCTTGCGTCAGAGTGAGTGGTTGCGTTCGCTGGTGTGTGAACATCACCTGCGGGCAAGTGATCTGATCTGGCCGCTGTTTGTGGCAGAGCAGGCGCAGGCGGGGCCAGTTGCGACAATGCCGGATGTGGTGCGCTATACCATCCCTCAGTTAGTGGAGCAGGCACAAGAAGCGGCAAGGCTCGGTATTCCAGCGCTGGCGTTGTTTCCATGCGAGCCGTCGGCTCATAAATCCGAAGATGGCAAAGAGGCGCTGAATCCAGATAATTTGATGTGTCGCGCTGTGCGTGCGGTCAAGCAGGCGGTGCCAGATATCGGAATCATCTGCGATGTGGCGCTGGATCCTTATACGTCCCACGGTCAGGATGGGCTGGTAAAAGACGGGGTTATTCTCAATGATGACACGGTGGCGGTGCTGTGTCGGCAGGCGGTGGTGCAGGCGCAGGCAGGGTGCGATATCATTGCGCCATCCGATATGATGGATGGTCGGGTAGGGGCCATTCGCCGCGCACTGGATGATGCCGGTTTCACGCATGTGGCGATCTTGTCGTACGCGGCGAAATATGCCTCGGCATTTTATGGCCCATTCCGCGATGCGGTGGGGTCAAAATCGGCGCTGGGCAAGGCCGATAAGCGCAGCTATCAGATGAATCCGGCCAATAGCGACGAAGCGGTGCGCGAAGTGGCCATGGATATTACCGAGGGCGCGGATATGGTGATGGTGAAGCCGGGAATGCCGTATCTGGATATTATTCAGCGAATTCGCGGGTCTTTTCAGGTTCCGGTCATGGCGTATCAGGTCAGCGGTGAATATGCGATGATGAAGCTGGCGGCGCAGGCCGGCTCACTGGAATTCATGCCGGTGATGCTGGAGAGTTTGCTGGCCTTCAAGCGGGCGGGAGCTGCGGCTATCCTGACTTATGCGGCCCGCGATGTTGCGCTGCACCTCAAAGAAAGCGCCTCGCGTTAATCTTTTCTTTGCTTTTTGGCCGTAATCTGGCCGGATGAGCAAGCAACCCATACAGACTGGTAACGAAGAAGCAGACCGGCTGATCGCGCAGTATCAGGCGGCGGTAGCGGCGCGTTCACCGGATATCGAGCATCTGGGTAAGTTGCTGGTAAATATGTACCGCACCAATCTGAAGTCCGATCCTAAATCGCCCATTACCACCGGTGCGCGTCAGGCGCTCACCGAATCGCTGGAATTGCGAGAAATTACGCGTGATGTTTCGGATAAGGTGAAGCATACGCTGGTAGAAGAAGAGCGTGTGCATCCGATGAAAGATACGGATGAACTAACCCGGAATCGTCTGGCTCCACCAGAGCATACGCTGGTCGCAGATGGAAAGCGTCAGGTGCGTGAACATTTTTATTCCAAGCATGCCTATGGCATTTTTCTGCCATGGGAAGCTGAGCCTTCCTGTGTGGTCTATACGGCGCATAGTCCGGTGGAATGGAACGGTGAGAAGCAGGAGCGTCATGGCAATCAGCGCCTGCCTGCCAGCATTTATGGGTTTACCCAGCAGGAAGGGCATGAGATTAAACGCCCGCGCTATGTCATGTTTTACAGTATTTCGAATATCACCACGGATTTGCCGGGGATTCGGCTAGGACCGATTTTGCTCGGTAAGCTGGAGCAATCCTTGAATCAGGAGTTGGGAACCGGCGTAACCTATTCCACCCTGTCACCGGTTCGTTCGTTTCCCGAATGGTTGAGGCATGAGCTGGAAACCAAGGGTGATAAGATGTTTACCCCCGCAGAGCGCGCTCAGGCAAAAGAGGTGTTTGGCAGGGACAGCGTGACGGAGTTGCTTCAGGATTTAATGCCAATCGAAAAACGCAAGCGCAAGATAGGTAAGCATGAGGTCGAGGCTTATGAAGTGGTTGCGCCAAAAGACCCATCGCTGGATGGCGCCGAGAGTGCCTTTCTCCATCAATTGCGCGATGATTTGTGTTTAGAGTTTCTGGCCACCGCAAAGAAAACCCGCCGCGGCAAAGAACTGGTGTTCGATGATGTGGAGGATTTTCACCTTGGCAATGGGGCCTATATTGGCAATATCGCCATGCAGACCGATCAGGCGGAATGGAATCTGGCTGGCGGCGTGATGGCCAATTATGTTTATAGCTCCCGCAATGGTAATATGCAGGAGTTGGCGAAGTCTTATGCAGACGAGCAGACGATCGCGATGGATAGTCATCTGATCGAGCGATTAAAAGCGCGTCATGCGGCTTTGGGTATGGATGGCGGGCTGGACGGGATTCGCGAAGTCAAAGAGCCTACTTGTGCCGTGTTTGCTGCCCAGCATGGCAGCGGCAGCGCGCGCGGCGCCTAGTTCGGGCTATACATTTCCACATCAATCAGACCGTTGATAATGCGCTCACGCGTGGTCAGCACCTGCTGCACAATCTGGTCGGTCACCAGATGCTTGTTGTTGTCATCGACAGAAAAATCGAGCGCCGATTCCTTCAAGCCAAGCGATTTGATGCCTGCGCTCCAGCGTTTTTCTTTTGAGGTTTTAAGGGTATCGAACACGGCGACATCCACGCGCTTAATCATGGAAGTGAGTACGCGACCGGGGAACACGCCGTTCTGGTTTGTATCCACGCCGATGGCGAGTTTTTTCTTATCATTGGCTGCTCGCAACACGCCGATACTGCTGCCGCCTGCTGCGGCAAAAATCACATCGCAACCTTTGTCATACTGCTTGATGGCGAGTTGCTGTGCAATGTCTGGTTGTCCCCATGCCGCAGGGGTGGTGCCTACATAATCCACATCGATTTGAATATTGGGGCGGACAAACTTGGCGCCTTGCGTATAGCCAAGGCCAAAGTTGCGGATGATCGGCACGTCCATCCCGCCAATAAAGCCGATATGGTTATTCGTTGAGGTGTAGGCCGCGATCATGCCGACCAGAAACGAGCCCTCATGATCCTTGAACACAATGGATTGCACATTTGGATATACCGGCGGCACCAGCCCATCAATCACGGTAAATAGCGTATCGGGGTATTTTTGCGCCAGATTGAGCACGGGCACCACATTCTGATAGCCTACGGCAATGATCGGCGAATAGCCATCATCGGCCACTTTCTTGATAAATTCGGTAGGGTCCACATTTTCGGCCAGCTTCTGTTCGGTCACTTCAATTTTAAGCTCTTTACGCGCTTTTTCCGCACCCTTGCGCGCCATCTCAATAAAGTCGCGGTCGCTTTCCTGCGCGCCGGTGACATACAGCATGATCGGCTTGAATTTTTTGCCAGCAGCATTACCAAAAGCGGATTGGGTGATGATGGAACTCAAGCTGAACGCAAAAAAGCACACCAGCAAAAAACTGCCAAAGACAGAGGCTCGCGAGAGCAGGCGGTGGTTGCGAATGTGAGACAAACGGTTCATACTTTCACTCTAGGCGGCGCATGTTAGGCGCTTTCAACAATGAATCAAGTTACAATTTTATGACAATACAACATTCACAGCCCCACGCAATGCGTTTGAAGCAGCTGGTGGATGCCATGCAGGCGGCGTCTGTGGATGCGTTTCTTCAACCGGTGAATGATGAGTTTCAGGGTGAATATACCCCCGATTATGCCAAGCGGCTGGAGTGGGTTAGCGGATTTTCTGGCTCTGCCGGCGTCGCACTGTTTCTGCGTGAGCGGTTTGAGGGGCGTCAGGCGATATTATTTGTGGATGGGCGCTATACCTTGCAGGCGGCAAACGAGGTCAACGCAGCCGATTATCTGATCATCAACAGCGCTGATCTTTCGTTGTCAGACTGGTTAAAAGCCAACCATGCCCGCCTGACATCGCTGGCCTATGATCCGTGGTTGCATACGCAGACGTATGTTAAAAATTTACTGGCGGCGGTTCAGGCGCGGCCGCAACTGTGCCAACCAACTCACAATCTGATTGATAGTATCTGGCATGATCGGCCTGCACCACCGGCCAGTACGGTGGTGGAGTGGCCCATGGAGTTTGCGGGTGAAACCCGTGAATCAAAAATTGCCAAGGTTGCCAAAGCGACTGCGCAGGCATCGGCGGATGCGGCGATACTCACCTTGCCTGACGGTATCAACTGGCTGCTGAATATCCGTGGCAGCGATATTGCGTTTAACCCGCTGATGCTCGCGTTTGCGGTGGTGACAGCCGGTGGCGATGTGACGGTTTATTGCTACGAGCCTGAGCGATTGGCCCGTTTGTCGCTAGGCGTCAAGGTTCTGCCCATGATGCAGCTGTCAGAGCATCCAAAAACTGCGCTGGCGTCCGTTCAAACGGTGTTGTGTGATCCGGCGGTGTCGGCACGGTGGTGGTTTGATCAATGTGCTGCCTGTGGCATCCGTGTAATTGAGGGTAAAGACCCGACCTTGTTGCTCAAGGCCTGTAAGAATGATGCGGAAATTGCCGGCATGCGGGCGGCGCATCGGCGTGACGGGGTGGCGGTCAGCCGCTTTCTGCAATGGCTGGATGAGCAGGAGCGCACAGGGCAGGAAGTCACCGAACTGGGGGCAACCCAAATGCTGGAATCGCTGCGTCAACAGGTGGGGGGCAACCGGTATAAGGGGCAGAGCTTCAGCACCATTGCAGGTTCAGGTGCGCATGGTGCAATTGTGCATTATCGGGCCGATGAAGCCAGCAATCGTGCCGTGAAATCGGGAGAGTTATTCCTGATTGATTCCGGCGGTCAATATCTGGATGGCACCACCGACATTACCCGCACCATCGCATGGGGAGAGCCTGCGGAGGAAATGATCGACCGTTATACCCGCGTGTTGCGTGGGCATATTGCGTTGGCAACGGCGGTATTTCCGGAAGGGACATCCGGTGGGCAGCTGGATGCGCTGGCGCGGCAATTTCTATGGGAAATCGGTTGCGACTATGATCATGGCACCGGTCATGGCGTTGGGGCGTATTTGTGTGTGCATGAGGGGCCGCAGCGCATTGCCAAGCGCTTGAGCGATGTGCCGTTGAAGGTGGGGATGATCCTGTCTAATGAGCCGGGCTATTACAAAGACGGTGAATATGGGATTCGTATCGAAAATCTGGTGTTGGTGTTGGAAGTCGGAAAAACCGAAAAGGGGAGGGCGCTGCTGGGGTTTGAGACGTTAACGCTGGCACCGCTGGATACTCGATTAATTAACCGCGCCATAATGACGTATAACGAATTGAAATGGCTTGATAATTATTTGCTGCGCGTGCAAAGCAACCTGCAGAATCATTAACGCTTTTTTAACCATTTGCGTGTTACTATTGAAACATAACAAAAAATTATATTAAAGCGGTTATAAAAAGATGGCTAATTTAGACAGAATTGCCGAAGTGTGTGAAGCGTTTTCCCCTGAGCTTTCAGGGCTTCTTGGTTCCCTTGGTGGTACTCTCAATCCCGTAGATTTCTCAAATGGTGCATTAGGCGGTCTTGTGTCTAATGTGACCAAAGGACTCGGTGAGGTGGCGATGTTGCCTTCCGCAGCATCCATTACGGGTGGAATTGTGGAAGCAAAAGTGGGCCGAACCGGACTTGAGCCTTACGCCATTATGCCTGAGCGTCTGGGTCAATTCTCCAGCCTTGGTTTTGGCGTGCCCAAATCATCCGCCATGGGTTTGGCGGCCTAACACACGCTGTTGAGTTGATGTGAAACGAGCGCCAACCAGAGGCTGACGCTCGACCCCGCTTTCTCTCCCTAGTGTAGACAAGTGGTCTAGAACGGAGAGAGAATATCGATTACCTGATGCCCCCAGCGCGGTTGCTGCAGGTCGGTCATCTGTCCGCGACCGCCGTAGATAATACGGGCCTCGGCGATTTGTGACGAATCAATGGTGTTATCCGCGCCGATATCTTCTGGGCGGATGACCCCTTTAATTGATACTTCGCGCAGTTCGTAATTCACACGGATCTCTTGGCTACCCTCGATGACCATATTGCCGTTGGCAGAATCTGCGTCACAGAAGCGGCAACCTGCGTTGTAATTTTTTCTTCGCGTTTGATTTCGCCTTTGCCATTGTTGTTAGTATCGCCAGTGATACCGAATAACGGGTCTGCGGCTGCACCGGGCAAAATGCGCTCACGTGTGCCAGCCAGCAGATTTGGGACGCTGACTTTTTCACTGCTACCGCGCTCGCGTTTGCTCTCATTATCCACCTCAGCCTTGTCCTGAATGACAATCTTCACACGAAGGATATCACCCACACGCGCAGCCCGCTGATCGCGGAAGAAAGCACGTGCACCGGGTTGCCACAGTGAGTTGACATATTTGGGGGCCGGCGGTTCCGGATTCGGCATTGGCCAGGTCATGGGCTTATAATCCGGTTTGGTATGAGGATTGGCTACCTCAGCCATTTCCGGCTGTTTGCCGACATGCTCGAGTTTGTTCAGAGCCGTGCCGCAGGCCGTGATCAGCAGCAGGGCGCTCAGGCAAAGGATGTTGAGGGAGAGAGTGCGCATAACCCCTCGCTTACTGCAGGCTTGCCACATCGGCAGCGGCGCCAATGGGTGATTGTACAGCGGCTGTTTTCGGTCCAGTGGCGACGGCGTGAATAAGCGTACCGCTATCAGCATTCTTGATGCTGACGGCATCGCCAATAGCGCCATTATCCTGTGCGCGCCCCATGGTTTGTATGGTCATATTTTGTGTCTTGAAAGATACCTGTACCAGATCACCCCGCTTAATGACGATGGGTGACATGACATCGCTCACACGGATAGGGCGGTCTTCACTCAAGGGGCGCTTTGCAGATTTGCCGATCAATTCTTCCGCTGAGGTGATCACATCTTTGTGTACACGACTGGCACCAATGCTGGTCCAGCTGATATCCGCTTTGGTGATGGTTTCGCCATTCATGATACGGCGGTTGACGGCTGGCACTTCGACCTGTTCTTCATAGCGACCATTGAGAGCCAGAGTTTGCAGGGTGTGGCCACCGGAGCGGATAAGGCACTCGGCATCCCATGCGCTGGCTTTTGCATTGAAGTTCAGTTTCTCAACTGCAAAGGTAACGGGCAGGGTTCCGGTATAGAGCGTGCGAGGATCCTTGCGCACCATGGTTACTTTGATGTCCTGACCTGCGCCACGTGATTCCATTTGTTCTTTAATAGCTTGTTCTACTTCTTCCGGCTTGATGCTGAACGATTGTTCAGTAGCATGAGCGGTGGGGTTGACAACCAGAAAACTGATCAGCAACAACACCAGCCAGGTTAGCGGAGAAGTCAGGAATTGTGTCGTCTTGTCTTTCATAATGTAGTCCTAACGGTGGTTAATCCTTATGTTTATTTGCTAGGCCGATTGATTGAGTGATTGGAGCATTTCGTCTGATGCCCGTATTACTTTGGAATTCATGTCGTAGGCGCGCTGCGCCACGATCAGGCTGGTAATCTCGGAAACCGGATTCACGTTTGAATTTTCCAGATAACCTTGCAGGATGGTGCCATACCCATCTTGTCCGGCAATACCCAGCAACGGCGTGCCCGATGCCGCGCTTTCCAGAAACAGGTTGTCGCCAATGGCTTGCAGACCCGCTGGATTGATGAATTTTGCAATCTCGATTTGGCCAAGGTTGGATGGCGCCACCTGACCAGGAATAATGACTTCCACCTCACCTGAGGAGTTGATGCTGATATCGGTCGCATTGTTCGGCACGGTAATCGTTGGCTGCACGATATAGCCATTCGCGGTCACAATCTCGCCTTGTGGCGACAGCTTGAACGATCCGTCGCGAGTATAGGCAATCTGACCATCGGGCAGGGTAATCTGGAAGTAGCCTTTGCCTTGAACGGACACATCGAGCGGGTTATTGGTGGCCTTTACGGTACCTTGTTCGGTATCACGCGAGATGGCGGAGGTTTTAACCCCCAAGCCCAGCTGCACGCCGGTGGGAACAATGGTGCCCACATCGGATGAGTTGGTGCCCACGCGGCGCAAATCCTGATAAATCAGATCCTGAAATTCAGGGCGTTGTGCCTTGTAGCCGGCCGTGGTTTGGTTGGCGATGTTCTGAGAGATTACATCAACATTGGTTTGTTGAGCCTGCATCCCGGTCGCAGCAACGTGTAGTGAACGCATCCTATCCTCCTAATTTATCTAACCTTGTGACTTGCGCGCATAAGAATTTGAGGTCTTGCGCTGCAGGTCATACATCACTTCAATGAATTTTGCCGTTGAATTGGTAGAGCGCGATAGCTCTGTGGTACGTACCAGCTCTTTAATGGGCGAAACATTTGATTTCTCCAGAGCGCCCTGCAGCATGCGAGCATGCACAGGATCAAGCGCAGGCTGATCGGTCTTAAACATCTGTCCGCTCAGGCGTTCCATTTTTTGCTCGTCGGCAAATTCAAACATACCGACTTGCCCGCGCTCTACTGTAGTTCCTTGTGGGCTGCGTGTCGTAATAATACCGTTTTCGCCGATTTTGACATCGCTGTCGGTGATCTCAAAGAAGATCGGCTGACCACCCTGATCCAGCACGTTATTGCCTTGCATGGTTACCAGCGCGCCATCGTCGCGCAGGGTGAAGTTTCCGGCTTTGGTGTAGCGGGTACCCAGTGGAGTTGCGACGGCAAAATAACCCGGTCCACTGATGGCAAGGTCAAATGCGTTGCTGGTGACTTGAAGCGGCCCTTCCTGCAGATCGCGGTAGGTCGAAATATCTTGCACATAGGCCATTTTATGACGATTACCGTCATTCACCAGATAATCGGTGAACATCATTTTCTCAGCGTTGTAGCCAGTGGTGTTGACGTTGGCGATATTGTTAGCTGTGGCTTCCATATCGCGGAACATGGCCATTTGTCTGGATAAAGTGATATAGATACTGCTGTCCATTCAGCGCGTCTCCTTTGTGTCTGTGAATGGTTAATGCAGTTTCCGTGCCAAGTTGCAAAAAGTGGGGATAGGGCTGGCATATGGGCACTTCTTGCCGAATGGTGCCGATTGGACACGATGTGGCAATTTTGTTCCTAAAATGTGACTGGGTAAAATTTGCTTATTGCGCCCCAAAACCGCAGATATTATATGTTTCCTATTACACTGATGGTAGTGTGCCCGTGGTGTGTGCAGGGGGGTGTCCTGTATCGCCGGTGTGCATTGGGGACTAACTAAGGAGACTGTATGGCTACGGCAGACGACGAAAATGAAAAAGGCGAAGAAGAATCTACCGGCAAAAAGAAGCTGTTATTTATCATTCTGGGCGTAGTGTTACTGATTGGTGTGGGCGCTGGCCTGTATTTTGCAGGGGTTTTTGGCGGTGGCGCTAAAAAAGAGGAAGCGCAAGAAGAAAAGGCCGCAGATCACGGTGGTGGTCATGGCAAAAAAGAAGAAGTGAAAGTGGACAAGGATGGCAAACCGATTCCGGTTGGGCCAGCCTACTATGAGTTGCCGGAGTTCCTGGTGAACCTGTCAACCACGGGTACGAGAGTAAGCTTTTTGAAGATGAAAGTAACGATGGAGCTGAAAGGACACGAAGATATTCCGGCAGTGGATGCCAAGAAGCCGCGTATTCTGGATGCGGTGAATACGTATCTGCGCGAGCTGCGGGCTTCGGATTTGTCTGGTTCTGCGGGAATTTATCGGTTGCGTGAGGAGCTTTTGCTGCGCGTGAATAAAGCGCTGCATCCGGTGCAGGTAACCGATATCTTATTCAGCGAGATTATTATACAATAGGCGTTGATTTTCGCGCCTGAAATGGACGGCGATTAAAAGGGCGGACTATGGCAGAAGATGTCGATAACGATGCGGTCGCAGCCGAATGGGAAGCGATGATGGCTTCCGATAGCCCGGGCATGTCTTCGGGTGGTGGTGGCGGAGAAGAAGAAGGCCGCGTTCTGAATCAGGACGAAATCGACCTGCTGCTGGGCTTCGATACTGGTGGTGATGACGATGATGCCTATTCGGGCATCATGGCTATTCTCGATAAATCGATGATGGCTTATGAAAAGCTGCCGATGCTCGAGGTGGTGTTTGACCGTCTGGTGCGGATGCTGTCGACCTCGCTGCGGACCTTTACCTCAGATAACGTGGATGTGAGCATTGACTCCATGTCGTCCTTGCGGTTTGAGGATTACCTGAATTCAATTCCGCTGCCGGCGCTGCTCGGGGTGTTCCGCGCGGTGGAATGGGAAAATTTCGGGCTGGTGACGATTGACAGCTCACAGATTTATTCGACCGTGGATATTTTGCTGGGTGGCCGCCGCGCTACGCGCCCGATCCGTATTGAGGGGCGTCCTTATACGACGATTGAACAAGATATCGTCCGCAAGGTTATCGATATTATTCTCTCGGACATGAGTACGGCGTTTGATCCGCTGTCTCCGGTGACGTTCCAGTTTGACCGTCTGGAAAATAATCCGCGTTTTGCCTCCATTACGCGCCCGAACAGTGCGGCACTGCTGGTGCGCCTGCGGGTGGATATGGATGAGCGCGGCGGGATGATTGAGATTCTGTTCCCGCACAATACGCTGGAACCGATCCGCGATCTGCTGTTGCAGATGTTCATGGGTGAAAAATTTGGTCAGGATTCTGTATGGGAGCGCCACTTGGGTAAAGAGGTGCAGCAGACCCTGATCGATCTGGAAGTTGTCTTGGATGAAAGACCAATCACGCTTGGCGAAGTCTTTGGCTTGGAAGTCGGCAGTACTATTATGCTCGATGTGAAGCCGGATGACGTTGTCAAAATAAAATCAGGCGGCGTGCCACTTACAACGGGGAAGTTGGGGAAGGTGGGAGATCGGCTTGCTGTATCTCTCGTCGATGAAATCAAACGTACGAAAGAGATTTCCGAATGGCTCAACTAATTCTCAACCTGTTTTTGGACTTTATGATGGTGCTCCTGCTGGTGCTGACCATCTACTACTGCTGGCGCCTGAATGTACGTATCCGTGTATTGCAGGATTCTAAAAGCGAACTGGCGCGTATTATTACCCAGTTTGATGAATCGACCCGCCGCGCTACCCGTGGCATTGCCGATATTCATGAGGTGACCTCGCGGATCGCCGAGAACATCCAGCACAAGATCGATAAGGCGAATTATCTGGCTGATGATTTGCAGTTCATGATCGAAAAGGGTAACAAAATGGCGGAAAAGCTGGATGGTGGGCGTAGTACGCCTATCTCTCCCGCTCGTAAACCGACAATGCCTGAGCCAGCTCGTCGCGGTGAAGCGCGTGATGGCGATGCGGAACCGCGTCCTTCGGCGCTGGATGATGTGTTGCGTCGCGTATCGGCTGGGCGCAAGCCTGAACCTGCGGCCATTGCCGCCCCTGAAGCAGAAGAAGTGGTGACTCCGGAAGCCGGTGATAATGCGGTGCGTCGTCGCCGCATGGGGGCGCGTATTCGTTCAAAATCAGAGCAGGAGCTGTTTGAAGCGCTCAAAAGCGGCGGTAAAGTATGAAAAAGCCTTCGCCTGCACGCGCCACAGCCAACGTTCCTGCGCTGACCACAGCAACGGATGAAGCGGCTCCTAAACCAGAGGAGCAGAAAAAGCCCGAGTTTCGTCGTTCTTCTCCCGCCCGTTTTCGACTGTTGCCGCTGACATTGATGATGGCTGTATTGATGCTGGGTGTCAAAATTCATGCACTCTATCAGGATGGATTGAAGCTGCGAGACATGATGGTGCCAGAAGCCCGCGCTAAAGAAAAGGGGACAGATCAGGCAGAGGCAAAATCGGAAGGTGACGCGAAAGCAGCGGATAAAAAAGAAGAAGCGGCGGCAGAAGGCGAGAATAAGGACGCAAAATCTGAAGAAAAATCGGCAGAGGGCAGCACCGAGAAAGCAGAAGGAGATAAGCCTGCTGAGGGTGAGGCTGCGCCGGATGTTAAACTGGCGAAACTGGCAGATCAACCAGGACTGGCGGCTTCTGAGCGTAAGAAAGATTTCTCCAACATTGAGCTGGATATTCTGCAAAGTCTGGCGGAGCGACGGGATAAATTAGAGCAGCGTTCCAAAGAAATGGATCTCAAAGAGAAGCTGTTGGAAGCCACCGAGATGCGCATTAACGATAAAATTAGCGAGATTCGGACCCTCAAGGTAGAAGTCCAGAAGCTACTGGATGAATATAACACCAAGGAAAAGGCTAAGGTTCAGGGCTTGGTAAAAATTTATGAGAATATGAAACCCAAAGACGCCGCGCAGATTTTCAACGAATTGGAAATGCCTATTATGCTGGAAGTGATCGACCAGATGAACGCACGCAAAGTGGCTCCGGTGTTGGCCAATATGGATCCGATGCGCGCCAAAGACGTCACGCGTGAGCTGGTGGAATATCGCAAGCTGCGTGAAATTCCCCGCAACCTGACGCAAAATCAGGCCTCTCCGGCGACTGAACCGACGAAAAAGCAATAAACATGTCTGTACATCCTGCGATTCGTCTGAGCGGCGTGAGCAAACGCTATCGCATTTATGATCGTCCAGAAGATCGCTTAAAGCAGATGTTATGGCGCGGTAGGCGCGAGTTTTTCCGTGAGTTTGAAGCCGTGAAGCCGCTGGATTTAACGGTCTATAAGGGCCAGACAGTGGGCATTGTAGGGTGCAACGGTTCCGGCAAATCCACCTTATTGCAAATGGTGTGCGGCACCTTGGCCCCGACGCAAGGGGTCGTTGACGTGCAGGGGCGAATCTCTGCGTTGCTGGAGCTTGGGGCTGGGTTTAATCCCGAATTTTCTGGCAGGGAGAATATTTATCTCAATGCGGCAATTTTAGGATTGAGCGAGCAGGAAACCACGGAGCGTTACGATGACATTGTGGCGTTTTCAGGTCTGGATGCGCAGCATCTGGAGCAGCCGGTGGCCACCTATTCCAGCGGGATGTATGTGCGGTTGGCGTTTGCCGTGGCGATTGCGGTTGATCCCGACATTCTGGTGGTCGATGAGGCGTTGGCCGTGGGTGATGAGGCATTTCAGCGCAAATGTTTTGCGCGGATTCATGATCTGCAGGAAAGAGGGGCGACCATTTTATTCGTGTCGCATGCCGCGCAGACGGTAGTGGAATTGTGCAGCCATGCGATTTTGATGGATCGTGGCGAGAAGATTTGCGAGGGCGAACCCAAAGACATCATTACAGGCTATCACCGGTTGATTTTTGCGCCTCAGGAAAAGCGCGAAGCCATTCGCGAGGAGTTGAAGCAAGGGCGCATCGCGGCGCAGGTATCGGCGATTGCAGATTCAGGGGATGCGTCGGCCAATGAGCGTTTGCAATCGGAAAGCCGCATGGAATATGAGGCCGATGGCGGTTACATCTCAAACAGCCACATCTGCACGCTGGAGGGCGAGGAAACCTCGATTGTGAAAACGGGCGGGCGATACCGGCTGCGCTATCAGGTGACGTATGACAAAGACGCGGTGCAACCGAAATATGGCATGCTGATTAAAACCAAGCGCGGCATTAATCTGGGCGGGGCAGTGGCTTTGGAGTTAGCGCAGGCAGGATTTACGGCAAAAGCAGGGCAAGTGGTGGATGTGGATTTCATGTTCGACAGCCCACTGCGGCCCGGCCATTACTTTATCAATTGCGGCACCACACGCAAACAAGGAGACGAAGATGTCTTCGTCCACCGCATCATCGATGCCCTGCAAATCAAGGTGGTGGATGAAACAAAGAACCAAGCCATTGAACCTGCTGGCAATATTGATCTTAATATCCAGTGCAGACTGATTGCATAGACAGCCGCCAGAACATTTGATAATCAACCGCCTGACGGCTACACTTCCCAAGGAACGACAAGGAGACCCATCAATGCCAAGTCCATATTATGAAAGTGACCTGAAAGACAAAATAGCGGCGGGCAGCCACCGTGATGTGATTGGCGGGTTTTGGGATAAGCTTGGCAAGTTGCAGTTGGACTTTCTGACCAAGCAGGGCATGCAGCCGCACCATACGCTGCTCGATATTGGTTGTGGCGCATTGCGTCTTGGCTCGGTGGTGGTGGATTATCTGGAGCCGCGTCATTACTGGGGCGTCGATATCAGCGAGGAACTGCTGGATGCGGGGTATAATAAAGAGCTGACCGACCGCCAGCGCGAGCGTCTGCCGCGCTCGCATCTGCATCCCACCGCTGAATTTGATTTTACGTATTTAAATGATCAGAAAATTGATATTGCGTTGGCGCAGTCTGTCTTCACGCATTTGCCGATGAACCATATCCGCCACTGCCTGAGAAAACTTCACCCGCACATGGTGCCGGGGGGGGTGTTCTACGCGTCATTTTCACTTAGCCCCGACCATCACGAGATTACCAAGCCGCTGGAGCATCCCGGCGATGAAAGCATCAGTAAGGCGATCTTTACCTATGATATCAAAGATCCCTATCATTATTCGCTGGAAGATATGGAATATTGCGCCAAGGATACCCCGTGGAAATTCCAGTTCCACGGCGATTGGGGCCACCCGCGTAATCTGCAGATGGGCGCCTTTATTCTGGAGCGTTAGGATTATTGTTCAGCCGGTTCTGCAGCGTGTTTGCCAACCAGCATGCTGCGCAGCTTCCACACACGGGTCTGTTTGATCATCTCCAACTCGGCGGCGGCCTTGCCCAGCTCGTGGTTCATGTCTTGTAATTCACGGTTAACGCGCAACTGCATTTCATAGGTGCGCTGCAGATGTTGCTGGCGGTGCGTCAGTTTTTCCACCTGCGTAATCAGCTCCATGATTCTGGCTTCCTGCAGATTCACCGTTTCCATGGCACGGGATAACACCTCGCTGGTGGATTCCAGATTTTCCTGCAGGCGTTCTGTTTCCACACGAATATCAATCAACTCACGTGCCCCGAAGCTCACTTCCAGCGGGGCTTCTGGCACGGCGCTGGTGGCCAGATAGCGATTAATCGCTATTTGATACGGCGTCATGACATCGTTGAGCTTAACATCGGTTTTGGAGCGGTAGAGCGACGGCTCCACAAACGACACCACATCGTCATCTTTGGGTAGTTCCAGTAATGCCCCGCCGCGCATGAACAAAAAGTCATAAATACGGCGGGTCACATAGATCGGGTCTTCCATCAACTCCCCATAGCGGACAAAGAAATGCGGGAGTTTGCGTGCGGCGTTGAGCATTCCGACGGTGGCATATTCCTGAATGGCAAGGCTGTGCTGGAACAGAAAATCATTACGTTTTTTCAGCGATTGCGCAATTTCCAGCGGATAGCGATAAACAATAATCAGCACAGGATTTTTTAATAGCGGTAGCCAGAATGGCAGCGTATGACACAGCCGTGGGTCCTTCATCACCCAGTGATGATATAAATTGAGTTGGTTGACGACGTTCTGACATTTTTCCTGCAGCTCCAGCGTGGCAAAGCGCGCTGGATCCTCACAATTATTGTGCATCCATTTGCCCAGCGTATACCAGTTGCACCCAGCGTCGGCGAGCAGCGCATCGTTGGTTTCAATGACATCACGGCGTTCCCAGAAGCCCTTGGGGTTTTCGTGGTTGGAGCCGATCAGCTCTTCTTCATGACCCACATGGGCACCCATCATGTTAATCAGGCGCGTCACCGTGGAGGTTCCCGATCGATGCATGCCTAGGACAATGACTTGCATGGTGCGCCTATGTGGGGTTAGAGGGTGCTATGTTGCTGGAAGTGTAGCCGCTTGAGCTCACGACGCGTATGGGACTGGGCGTGAAACAGCACGCCGGACACCGCACTACTGAAAGCCAGAATGGTAAAGGTGGTCATGCTAGCAGTTCCAATCGACTGATCCAGATGTTCCGGGAATAAATATAACATTTTAGCAACGGAGGCCAGAACCAAGAATAAGGCGGTCATCAGGCCAAACCATTTGAGTGGCCGTGCCTGTAGGTTAATGATCACGCGGGTGAGCAGGTGGCGGCCGCTTGCGGGTGCGGTGCGATGATGGTGACATAGTGCCTCAGCTTTGTCAGCGTCTGCTGGCATCTCGACGTAGGGAATATCCAGCTCCAAAGCGTGCATGCTCCATTCCAGCTCTACCGGCAACCCGCGTTCAAACACGGCAAATGATTTGACAAACCGGCGCGAAAACACCCGGTAGTCAGATAGCGGGCAAAGAAGGCTGCGGCCAAACAGTCCGGTACAAAGCGAGCGATAATCCTGATTCAGTTTTGAATGAGACGCTTCCGCAACGGCAGCAACCATGTCCTTGCGCGCTTCTATCAGCTGGTGAATCATACTGGGAGCCATTTCGGCCGGATAACCGGAATGTCCCACATAGACAAACACATCCGCATCCACCTCGGTAAACATCCGGCGCACGGTTTTATAGCGGCAGCCGCTATCGTCGTGACGGATGGTGACGTCCAGCTTTTGCAGGGCAAGCCGGGTGCCATCTTCCAGCCCGTGCCCATACCAGTAAATCGCGGCCAGTGTGACCTGCTGACGCAGCGCCGCCACTGTTTCCAGCAAGCCAGAATCATCGGCCGGAATGTTAAGCAGAATCGCAATAGAATAAGAACGCATGCGGCTGACCTCAATCCATGATGTGGTACCCACGACCAGACTTGAACTGGCACGACCTTACGGTCAACGGATTTTAAGTCCGTAGCGTCTACCGATTCCGCCACGTGGGCCCGTTATAATCCCTAAAAACGGGAGGTGATATGATGCAAATCCCACAGTCGGTTGTAGAACTGCGCTCATAGACATACTAGATACAGTAAATAATTGCAAACTCGCTTCCTATCGTTTCTACTGGGGGTAATGAAAAACAAGTGTCTCTTATGACACATTGGTTGTGAGGTTGCTATGAAACGCTTTCTGCTGGCGACTGGTTCGCTGTGTCTGATTTCCGCTTATGTCTGTGATGCGAACGCCAGAGCCACCAAGGATAACTGGCCCTATTGGTATTTATCTGCAAGCACAGCCATTCAATATGTGCCGGATGCGGATTTGAAGGTCGCAGGTGCATCCAGCGGCGATCTTGGCATCAAACCGGATTTTAGCTTCAGTGCGGCGCTGGGGTTTCGTCCCAGAGCATCGAGAGGATTTGCGGATAATACCCGCTACGAAGTTGAGTATAACCATCGCAGCTTTTCGTTCGATAAATTGAATACGGGTGCGGGCAGGGTAGGCGTTGATGGCAACAATGCGATTGAGAGCATCATGTTCAATGCTTTTTACGACATGCCCGGTGGCCCCAAATCTAAAACCGCGCCCTATATTGGCGGCGGGGTGGGGCTGGCCATGTGGGATCTGGATAGCGGCACGCTCTCAGTAGATGATGATGATTCTGTGTTTGCTTATCAATTTATGCTGGGGGTCAACTTTATGCCCAGCACCATGCCGAATATGGCATGGGGTGTGGGCTACCGCTACTTCAGTACCATGGATCCGGAATTCAAAACCATAACCGGAGATTCCATCGATTACGGTATCGGTGCGCACAATCTGGAGCTGACGGGCCGCTTTTATTTTTAGGGGGGTGACGCAAGCCCTGCAGAACTGCTGTCGTGTTGGTGCCTCAGTTAATGTTTAGTAACAGTGCGTTACAAGCTTTTTTGCATAAAATCTTCATTCAAACGTCATAAACAAGCCGCGCCATTCTGCTAAAATGATAGGGAATGGAGTAGGCGGGTTACAATGTCAGATACCAGTAGTACAGTTACTCATGAAGCCTCGTCCGGTCGCTACACGCCTCCTACTGAAATCATTCCTCAAGATAAAGTCAGAAAGTTACGGGTTGATGGCCATCTGGGGCACTTTATGCAGGGATCAAATGGTGTTCTGGAAGAAGTGAATCCTGCGCGAGTAGGTAGAGAACATGGAACCTACTGGAGAGACCGTTTTTCCGGCTATCGCACCAATCGTAGTCATATGCCAGCTCACTATGATGACACTTATCAATTTAAGGGGCAAACATTTCACGAGAGAGATGTGAAGTTAGTCGAATTCGCGGATAAATCAGGCAAGGTTCCTTTTATCACGGTTAACGGAATGGACCATGAAATTCACCCACATCAGATCATTCGAGATCCTCATCTGTCTGATCGCTTAGCGGGTAGGCGGTATGATATTCCCGCACATCCAGACATGGCGGGTAAGGCATTTGCTCATGATCAGGTGAAATGGTTTGGGCGAGAAGGAGATGTTAGAGGGCTGATTCCTCATGTGGAGGTGAATGAGGGAGGGAAGGCGGTTTATAAGGCGGTAGACCCTCATTTGATTGGTAAGGAAACGGTAGTGGCTCAAGCCAGGGCTGTTGGTGGTCAGGCGGTTTCAGTTGCTGGCACTGGGGTTGGTATGGCACGTGATGCGGCTGCTCATGGTATGACGGCAGCTAGAAGCGCTGTACCACATGTTACGGGGTTTGCAGGTAGCGCACTCAGAACCGGAGGGAAAGGACTGTTATTTGCTTCTGGGGCCGTGGCTTTGGGAGCAATCGGGGGAGGCATGTTGCTCGAGCGTCAGGCTGGTGCGGGCATGGGCGTCTAATTCCCCGTTGCCAATAACTCCGCGCCGGATTCTTTCACTAATTCCATCATTGCATCATAACAATCATTCAGCGCTGCTTCGTCTGTTGAGCGCAGCACCACACTACAGGCCAGCTTGCCATCTTTGATCATCGGGTAGATGCCGATTTCCACCTCAGGAAAACGCTGCTGAACAACGGTTACGCCAGCGGCCATTTTTCCCTCTGCCTGATTAATTTCCAGCGTGCGCGACAGGGTGGGCTTTCCTCCCTTTAGCTGTGGCCTGAGAAAATCCAGCATGGCCTGCATGATGCGCGGCACACCCGCCATCACATGCACATTGCCGAGCACAAACCCCGGAGCCGTGCTGACGGGATTATCGATCAGTGACGCGCCAACGGGAATGTCGGCCATCTTCATGCGCGCGGCATTCACTTCCTCTGGTTTATAATGGGCGAGCAGTCGTCGCTCTGCTTCGGGGTGGCGGATCACGTCTACGCCAAACGCCTTGGCCACACATACGGTCGTAATGTCATCATGCGTGGGGCCAATACCGCCAGTGGTGAATACATAGTCAAACATTGCCCGGCATTCATTGACCGTATCGACAATGCGTTTTTCCACATCGGGAATCACGCGCACTTCCGATAGTGCAATGCCCTGCTCATTCAGAAAGGTTGCTAGATAAGCGAGATTTTTATCCTGCGTACGGCCGGACAGAATTTCGTTGCCGATAATAATCAAACAGGCGGTTGGGTTGGTATTCACGTATGTAAACTTTCTTTTGGCTTGTCATCTGTTGTGCTATGCGGTTGATTATCACAAACAGCAATCAGGTGATATGAAAAATAATCGCGCAGAGAAAAGCAGCTAGCAGAGAAAAAGGACACTCATCGCATGGATGAACGAGACATCATTATTCATCAACCCGACGATTATAAAGGCATGCGCAGGGCAGGATTGTTGGCGGCGACCATTCTGGATGAGTTGACCAGCATCGTGAAGCCGGGCATCACCACGCAGTCATTGAATGATTATTGCCACGATCGTATTATCGCCGCTGGCGCCATTCCGGCACCGCTGGGCTATCGTGGGTTTCCCAAATCCATTTGCACCTCTATCAATCATGTTATCTGTCACGGCATTCCGGACGACACGGTTCTCAAAGACGGCGATGTCGTGAATATCGATGTGACGGTGATTGTGGATGGTTGGCACGGCGATACCAGCCGCATGTATTGGGTAGGCAATGCGCCAATCAAAGCCAAACGGCTGACGCAGGTGACTTATGATGCGATGATGCGCGGCATCGCGCAAATTCGGCCCGGCAACACCACCGGTGATATTGGTCACGCCATCCAAAGTTACGCGGAAAGTTTCGGCTATTCGGTGGTGCGTGAATATTGCGGACATGGCTTAGGCCGTGTCTTTCACGATGCGCCAAACATTCTTCACTATGGTAAACCGGGAACAGGCGAGGTGCTGCAGGAAGGCATGTTTTTCACCGTGGAGCCGATGATCAATGCCGGCAAGCCGGACACCAAACTCAGTCAGCATGATGGGTGGACGGTGACCACAAAAGATCGTTCGCTATCCTGTCAGTTCGAGCATTCATGCGCAGTTACGGCGGATGGTGTGGAAATTTTTACGGCTTCTCCGTGCGGTCTGAATTGTCCTCCTTACAATGGTGAGATAGCCTAGATTTTCTAGGTTTTGCCTGTGTTTATTCGCTGTATTTCGCGTGCTTTCTAACGTGTGGCTGGCTGCAATCGCCCTGTATGCCTCATTTTTTCTAGGGTTTATTTGTTCTTTTATGTTTACAAAGTTTTTTTTTGGTGCTTAGGTCGTTCTCGGTTGTACCGCTGGTACCCTACTGTTTTGGCGAGTTACCGTCATGTTTAACATCTATCTCGTAAGGAGACTGTCATGAATAAGAACGAACTGATTGCAGAAGTGGCTAAGAAAGCCGAATTGACCAAAGCAAAAGCAGCTGAAGCTGTGGATGCGTTCATTGGCGCGATCGAAAAATCACTCAAAAAAGGTCAAGACGTTCGTCTGGTTGGCTTTGGTACCTTTACCGTTGTAAAACGTAAAGCAACCGAAGGCCGCAATCCACGCACCGGCGATGTGATCAAAATTGCGGCTTCTAAACAGCCAAAATTCAAACCAGGTAAAGGCCTGAAAGATTCAGTAAACGGCAAAAAAGCTGCTTAATTCGCTTTTTTCCTTTTCGAACGCAGAAAATGGCGCAGATTGCACTTGCACTCTGCGCCGTTTCTTTTTATAGAAAGCACCTCGTTTGAGGTTGGGGCGATTAGCTCAGTTGGTAGAGCATCTCGTTTACACCGAGAGGGTCGGCAGTTCGAGCCTGTCATCGCCCACCATCCTCGATCTGACATCGGGCTTTGGCCTCTGGGATGAGTTTTCTCTAGACTTTGAGACGGCGATCCCCTAATGCCTAGGCTTGTTTGAAGTACCTTTGATTGCGCGGGTGTAGCTCAGTTGGTTAGAGCGCCGCCCTGTCACGGCGGAGGCCGCGGGTTCGAGTCCCGTCACTCGCGCCACTTAAGGGGATGTCCGCAAGGGCATCCCCTTAAGTGTTTCTAAGGGGCGAGAACCCGCGTGGGTTCGACAACAAGATTAACGAACGAAGTGAGTTTAGCGGTTGGCGCGTAGCCGTGCCCAGCGGCACGTGCGAGCATGTCCCGTCACTCGCGCCACTTAAGGGGTATCCTTCGGGGTTTTGGGAGTGGCGAAAACAAATCCAAATGATCAGCATGGTGCTTCTGTCACAACTCAGCACAAGCACATCATACTCGTCCACAATTCTTAAGTTTCACTTTCCGAATAGTTGTCGTTGCAGTATAACTTCGCAAACATTGGAGGGCACATGTCAGCCGTCGTCGCTTCTTACTTTCCGATCATCGTATTTCTGGGGATAGCCACAGCACTCGCAACCGTTATGGTCGTCTTGCCGATGCTGGTTTCTTCTGCGCGCCCCGACAAAGAAAAATTGTCGCCCTATGAATGCGGATTTGAGCCTTTTGGCGATGCGCGTGGTGAATTTGATGTGCGGTTTTATCTGGTTGCCATTTTGTTCATCATTTTTGATCTGGAAGTCGCGTTCCTGTTTCCGTGGTCTATATCGCTGGAGACGATAGGCGTGGAAGGTTTCTGGTCTATGATGGTGTTTCTGGGAGTGCTGACCATCGGCTTCATTTATGAATGGAAAAAAGGAGCGCTGGATTGGGAATAAAATGCTGTTTTGCTTGCAATGGCAAGTGAACGCACTAATCTGGCGACCACAGGGAGAGAACAGAGTCATATGACGCAGATCGTTACCAATGCCAAAGGTATGCTGCCGGGCGCAGATCAAGATGCGTTTCTTGCCAATGTCACCGATGAGTTTAACCGCAAGGGATTCGTGGTGGCAAATCTGGATAAGGTTGTCAACTGGGCGCGCACGGGTTCGTTGTGGCCGATGACCTTTGGTCTGGCCTGTTGCGCGGTTGAAATGATGCAAGCAGCAGCCAGCCGCTACGATATGGACCGGCTGGGGCTGGTGTTCCGCCCGTCGCCGCGTCAGTCGGATGTGATGATTGTGGCGGGAACGCTTTGTAATAAGATGGCGCCTGCGTTGCGTAAGGTCTATGACCAGATGGCAGAGCCGCGCTATGTGATTTCCATGGGCAGTTGCGCCAATGGCGGCGGTTACTATCACTACTCTTATTCCGTGGTGCGCGGGTGCGACCGTATTGTGCCGGTGGATGTGTATGTGCCGGGATGCCCGCCAACCGCTGAGGCATTGATGTATGGCATTTTGCAGCTACAGAAAAAAATCCGTCGTACGGGAACGATAGCACGGTAATCTATGAAAGAGTCACTCGTTAAACTTGGTGAGTATATTCAGGAGCGTCAGGCGGCGTATATTCTGTCATGGTCGGTTGCGCATGATGAATTGTGCCTGACCGTGAGCCGCGAATCTTGCGCTAAACTGGCAGAGTTTCTGCGCGATGATGACTGTTGTCTGTTCAAGATTTTGGTTGATATCAGCGGGGTGGACTATCCATCGCGCGCGCAGCGTTTTGAGGTGGTGTATCAGTTGCTCAGTGTGCATCTGAATCAGCGCATCCGCATCAAAGTGAATGCCGATGAGCAAACAGCCGTGCCAACATGGGTTGATGTGTACCCTGCGGCTGGTTGGTTTGAGCGTGAGGTGTGGGATATGTATGGCGTCTATTTCGCCGATCATCCGGACCTGCGCCGTATCTTGACGGATTATGGATTTGACGGTCATCCACAGCGCAAGGATTTTCCGCTGACGGGGCATGTTGAGATGCGTTATGACGAGGAGCAAAAGCGGGTGGTGTATGAGCCGGTGAAGCTGACTCAGGCATTCCGCAGTTTTGATTATTTAAGTCCATGGGAAGGGCCGGAAGATTATGTGCTTCCGGGTGATGAGAAAGCGAGCAAAGGAGCAGGCGCATGAGAGATGAATTGGGTTTGAATGGAGGGGGATCGGCTAACAAGAAGAAGATCCTGATGGTATTGATTGGCGCGGCGGTGTTGATCATCATTTCTTTTATTACCATTTTCTCCGGAGGCTCAGACGATGACGCCAAAGAAACTCAGAAGGCGGGAGAATTGGCTCCCATTCAGGACTTTGAACAAATGAATCAAGGGGCGGCGGGTCAGCCTGCGCCAGCGGTTACTCCGGATGCATCGGTTCCAGGTGCGGTTCCGGGCGCTCCGGCCGATGATGATTATACGCAGCTTTGCCGCGATAAGTTCGAATCAGAATATCGCGC
>Ga0214923_10000397_pt1 | contig 67264 bp, 69 predicted proteins | sample LL1510_MetaG_FD_177993 | JGI IMG/M metagenome (GOLD analysis project Ga0214923, IMG submission 177993) | Freshwater microbial communities from Lake Lanier, Atlanta, Georgia, United States - LL-1510 | ecosystem: Environmental > Aquatic > Freshwater > Lake | place: USA: Georgia | collected...
TCTAAAATTTTTACTTTTATACACTAGAAAGTTTTAAAAAAATATTATTCCAGTTACTATTACAACTAGAATACTCTAAAATTTTTACTTTTATACACTAGAAAGTTTTAAAAAAATATTATTCCAGATTAGATTACAACTAGAACAATCAAAATTTTTTACTTTAATAATCCATCAAAACCTCATCAACCAAAGAATATTTCATTTGCTCAAGTGTTTTAGTGACTAATTTACTAATGTTTTTTTGACTCGTGGTACCCCAAAGACACAACGACCCCTTTAAGGTCGCACATAGATTTCAAGAGTTTTCGGATGCATTCGTAATCATGACGAAAGTAAATTTAATAATTCTAGATATTCCAGGTTTATTTTCGTAAAATTGACGAAATATCCCGAATGCTCTTGACAGGTATGTAAACACTATTGTAACATTTTACTTTTAACTTTAGAAATATTATAATTTGTAAATTAATTTATAGCAATATATAATTCAACCTCACAATTTGTTAAATAAAGTGTCCCATATAAACCTCCACCAGGCGTGGTTGTTTGGTAAATATTGATATATACTTTATTATAAGGATGATCTACAAGATTCGAATTTAATATATGATTTACATACCACTTCAAGTGTTTTTCTCCTGAATCTATTTCATCACATTTTGGTATAACAAATTCTTCATGTTTAATCTTTGCCAACTTAAAGATGAAAATCAATATTTTTTTTAGGTGTTGATCTAGATCTTGAGGAAATAAATTAATATTGGTTGTATACCTATTATATTTATCACTATATGGAAAATTAATTGATATTTTTATAAACTTTTTACTAAATGAATAAGTTGGGCAATTATCCATTACCCAATCAACATTTTTATACTGCATTGCTTTTTCTAAATTACAAGTAATAATTGCGAATGTTTGAGTGGTATTATATTTTTGTAACATTTCTAGTGAAAAAATAGTATTAAATTCTTTTCTTAATTCATCTAAATTCAAATCAACATTTTTAAATAATAAATCTAATTTTTTAATAGTCATGTTATTATCCAGTTTTTTATTACATAATTCAACTAAATTCGGTATATTAAAATAATCTGCTTCAGTTAAAATGCTTTTAACTACTGATTTAGATATATCATCTAGATCTAATGTACCATTTCTAAGAAAACTTATAATATAATTAAAAATTGCTCCATCTCTATCAATAAAATAATAACCATCTGAATCAATTATTGATTTATTTGTGTGTCTTCCAGAAAACATATTAGCCAACATAGATTCTGGATATTGGATTAATGTATTTAATGAGGTTTTATAACGAACTCCTCCGACATCTAATTTAATAATATTATTTTCTACAGGTGAAATCATATTTTATTTAGATTAAATAATATTATTTAATTCAATTTTTACTTTGTTTATCTAGAAAGTTTTTAAAAAGTATTATTCTAGTTACTATTACAACTAGAATACTCTAAAATTTTTACTTTAATAATCCATCAAAACATCAGCAACTAAAGAATATTTCATTTACCCAAGGGTTTTAGTGACTAATTTACTAATGTTTTTTTGACTCGTGGCACCCCAAAGACACAATGACCCCTTAAGATCGCACATAGATTTCAAGAGTTTTCGGATGCATTCGTAATCATAACGAAAGTAAATTTAATAATTCTAGATATTCCAGGTTTATTTTCGTAAAACTGACGAAATATCCCGAATGCTCTTGACAGGTATGTAAATATTTGGTATGTAAAAAATTGAAATTACTGAACACAATATATTAATATTGATATGTTTTTTACAATAAACGAGTTTGAGAAAGCTTATAGTAGATATAAACACGGATTATGCGATAGAGTTTCTACATGCACCCACAGCAATTTAGTTCATTCAAAATTTTATTCGGATGAAGTTGACCATATTAGACCAGTCATTGTTTTAAGTAACACTCTTTATCAAAAAATGGGTCACATTTCAGGTAGATATACATTTATAAATAATGCTATTGTTGGAGATGAATATTATTTATATGATGTAAATACAATTAAGAAATTTAATTTGAAAATTACTCAAGAATATATTCATGAGATTTCTAAAAGAGGTCTGGTCGACGTTCTAGATTGGGTAAAAAAAAATGGATTACTCATCGAATATGATAATACTGCTATAGATATCGCTTCAACATGTGGACATATAAATGTTCTAGAATGGTGGAAAAACTCTGGATTGCCACTCAAATATTCTGAAAAAGCACTGGATGATGCATCATATAGTGGTCGCTTAAATGTTCTAGAATGGTGGAAAAATTCTGGATTACCACTTAAATATTCTGAAAAAGCAATTAACGATGCATATTTAGGTGGATTAGAATATATTTTAGAATGGTGGATAAAATCAAGATTGCCTTTAAAATATTCACATAAAAAGATACATAAAATGATTAAAAAGATTGAAGATGAATATTATGCTGACTGTTTTGATCTGGATTTATCATGAGAACTGTAAGTCTAAAATTGAAATTGCAATAGAACTATAATAAACTTTTATAAATTTAAAGATAAATATGGCATTTTTTGTTATAAATAAAAATAAAATAATAAAGAAAGATACATGTACCCTGTATTATTGGTATATAGATCATATAACCCCTATAATTAGTTTGAATAATAATTTTGGGGTTCGCTGTTTAAGTGAATTGTATTTTCATCCATGCACTCAGTATTACTATAATGATAAATTTATTATTGGTGATACATATTATATATATAATATTAAAACTATTGAAAAATTTAATCTGAAAATAACATGTGGATATATCTCTGAAGTTTGCCTACGCGGTTATATTGATATTTTAGAATGGTGGAAAAAATCAAAATTACCTTTGGAATATTCAAATGATACACTAGACTTTGCATCACATAAAAAACATTTTAATATCTTAAATTGGTGGCTTAATAGTGGTCTAGAATTAAAATATACTAAATGGGCACTAGATCTTGCATCCAAGAATGATGATATTGATATTCTAAATTGGTGGCTAAATAGCGGATTACCATTAAAATATACTAAAATTATACCACGTAAATATTCTAAAGATGTATATGATTGGTGGGTAAATAGTGGTTTACCTTTAGAATTTTCAACTGATCCCAAATATACCATTCATGAAGAAGAACCCGAAACACTCTTTATGATTGGTTATTGATTATTTATGATTATTTATATATAAAATTGAACTAATTTTATGGAATACTATACAAAAAATGCTGTTTTTAGTCAAAAAATATAATTGCAATACACGGATTACTGAAGAAAAAGATGTAAAGTACTATTATTTTACTATTGATTATATTATTCCCATAATTATTCCAAATTATTTTAACTTGAAATGTTTAACCAGATTTGGACGTGATGAATATACTATGGGTGGAGGAAGATATATTAGATTGAATAAAGCATACACAATTCAAGATATTACAAATACATATTATATTGGATATAAATATAATATATATGATATTAGGACAATTCAGAAGTTTAATTTGGAGATAACAGAGACATATATTTCTAATGTTTGCAAACATGGGTTTGTAGAAGTTTTAGAGTACTTGAAAAAAAGAGGATTACTTCTAGAATATCATGAAACAGCAATAGATAATGCATCCGCAAATTGTCACATAAACATTCTAGAATGGTGGAAACACTCCGGATTGCCATTAAAATATTCTGAACGGATATTGACTATGGCTTCTCAAAATGATAATATTAAAGTTCTAGAATGGTGAAAACACTCTGGATTAGAATTAAAATATTCGGAATGTGCCTTAGATAATGCATCAGCAAATGGCCACATTAATGTTCTAGAATGGTGGAAAAACTCTGGATTACCTTTAAAATATTCTAAAGACGCATTGTCATCAGCATCCGCAAATGGTCACATTAATGTTCTAGAATGGTGGAAAAACTCTGGATTACCTTTAAAATATTCATCATATTCTATTGGAATAGCATCCATAAACGGTCACATAAATGTTCTAGAATGGTGGAAAAATAGTGGATTACCTTTAAAATACTTTAATATTAAATCGTATTCATCATTGATACCTCTCGAAAATTGTATTAAAGTTCTAGAATGGTGGAAACATTCTAGATTGCCTTTGTCTATGGAATTATAATACTATATAGATGTATATAAAATTGAATTAATATATTTTTTTTATTTTAATTCATCAATGCGTTTCATAATAACTGATAAAGACGGATTTTATCGTTATAATGAATTCAATTTCATTGGACGTCAAAATCTTATTATAAAATTAGATAGTGGAAAATATTCACATCTTGATAAAATTTTTAGAATTCACGACACACGTACATTTCATTGCCGTGATATAAAAGGTAATTTTTATATTAGGAGAGTTATTATCCCAGCTGACGCTGACACTGATTATACTGTATATAATTATAGTGTATCTGACAAGATTATAGTAAGTGATGATATATATAGTTTATTTGATAAAAATACTATAATTAAACATAAATTAAATAATATTATTAAAAGTATTTATCTTATTGAAGCCGCTTCTAATGGAACTGTTAAAATTCTGGAATGGATTTATAGTCTAGGATTAATGCAGGATTTAATGGTTAATTGTATGATAAGTTCCATACATCCGATTTGTTTAGCATCTAGATATGGTCGCTTTGATGTATTAGAATGGTTTAAAAATTCTGGATTACTTGAAAGCACTTATAAAGATGCTATATTATTCGCTAAAAGAAATCCTGGTATTATTCCGTGGTGGAAAGATAAAGAAAATCCTGTATTAAATTATTCTGAATTATCTATTAGTGAGGCGAGTCATATGGCATGTGAGTCCGGTGACACTAGTGTGCTAGAATGGTGGAAAAATTCAGGATTACCATTTAAATATTCAGACACATTACTAACAGATTTAGACAAATCCACAATGACACACTCAACAAACATTTTATTATGGTTGATTAATAATAGCGAATTACCATTAAAATATCCACTTAAACTAGGTCTGAAAATATCTTTATATAAATTATTCAAAAAGATTAAAAATTATTATATAAAAAATTAATCTTTTTAGATCTGAAAGAATTAATTAATAAAATTGATTAATTTTAATATTTTTAATATTTTTTACATATGTACTACATTTTTATACCAAAAAATAATCAATATATTTACATTAAATATAGCGAAGGACCTGGTCATTCTCTTAGTGTTGAGCAGATAACTATAGAATTAAAAAATGGACTAAATTGTCATGCTGAACAAGTATTTATGGTGTATGACCATGATGATATTACAAGTGATTTAGAAAATTTATTGAGTTTTGGTTTTTATATAGTACCAGTAATTATTCCGAAAGATGCTAACGCATATTATTACAAGAATTATAGAGATAATGTTAGAATAATTCTTTCTGATAAAATTATAGTCGGGCATCACAGATATAAATTATATGATCCCAAAACAATTAAATTTTTGAATCTTAAAATCACTCCAAATTATGTTGCGAGTGCTATAAACAATGGCGAAGTTTATATTTTAAACTGGCTAAAAAATAATAATTTATTACCAGTTGAATATTTTAATGGTGGTGTAGGTACACTTTGCGATTATGGAAAATGCAATATTTTTGAATTGGCATCAGATTTTAATCAAGTAAATGTTTTAGAATGGTGTAAAAATTCAAATATGCCATTGGATTATTCGGAAAAAACATTGGATCGTGCATCAATTAAGAATTATACAGAGGTTATTGCATGGTGGTTTAATAGTGGATTACCTTTGAGATATTCTACCAAATCATTAGATGGACCGTCAATAAATAACCATCCTGATGTACTACAATTGTGGTTCAATAGCGGATTACCATTAAAATATTCTACAAATGCACTTGAATGGGCATCGGAAAAAGGACATGTTAATATTTTACAATTATGGTTCAATAGCGGATTACCTTTAAAATATTCTAATAATTTGTTAGATTATATACGCATGAACACTGAAAATATTCAAGATGTTATTGATTGTTGGATGAATTCAGGAATATCATTACCATACAAAATGGTTATTTATTGTAGAAGCAGAATGATTATCAAAAAATGCAAGCAACTTTTGTTATTAAACTAAATTATAAAAATTGATCATCCATTAATTAATTATTTTTTATTAAATATGTATTATGTATTAACATCAAAAAACCATTCAGTTTTTAAGTACGGTTACGGTAACAGTTACAATTGCATTTTACCTGGCAATATATTTAATATTATACCAAATAAAGAATATTTTTATATTAGACAAGCTATTATTCATAATGATCATAAAGTAAGAAAATATATTTTAGGTGATGAGAAATATTGTATCTATGATATTGAAACAATTAAAAAGTTTAATGCAGGAAAAACATTCGATTATTATTATTGCCATGTGGATTGCGCTATTTTTAATGGTTGTGTTAATTTTTTAGAACAGTTGAAAACTTATGATACATCGATACTTTATAGTGTGAATCGCATTAATAACCTATATAAACTTGCATCAGAATACAATCAAATAAATATTTTAAATTGGTTGATTAATAGTGGATTATCTTTAAAGTACTCTGAACATGCTATTGATTTTACATCAGCTATCGGTCATGTAGATGTTCTAGAATGGTGGAAAAATTCTGGTTTACCATTAAAATATTCTGATTTTTCATTATATTATGCATCAATGTATAACTACATTAATGTTTTAGAATGGTGGCTTAAGAGTGGATTGGAATTAAAATATGATAATCATGTATTAACTATTGCATCTATTAGTGGAAATATTGATGTCCTAGAATGGTGGAAAAATTCAGGATTAGAACTAAAATATTCTGAAGATGTATTAACACTATCATCTGAATATTTGAAATTTGATACATTAAACTGGTGGATTGATAGCGGATTACCATTAAAATATTCTTATTCATTTCTGTTCGATAAATTCTGGATATTGTACTATTTTTCTTATGTTCGAGCTGCATATAAGAAAATAAAAGGATTTTTATTAAAATCTTAATAATCTTAATCTTGACATTACAAAATTAGTTAAAAATTGAAGTTGTTATTACCATATTTTATATTGAATATGTATTTCGTTTTGACGGATAAAAACAATAAATATGTATATGATAATTCTATAATTCAGAACGGACAAGTAAAGACCAATATAAATGGATTAATATTGAATAGTGGTGTAAATAATTTCAAAAAACGTGTAAGATTTATTGTATATAAATTTGGTGATGTCAATTTTGATTATTTCATGGGTCATAATTATTATATTAGAACTATTAATATTCCCAACAATCTAATTCTTAAAAAATACAGAAATATTTTCATATTGGATAAACTAATAGTAAGTGATAATAAATATTGTATGTATGATCCTAATGTTGTTATGAAATTTAATCTAAATATAACTCAACATTATGTTATGAGTGCGATATATTATGGTTGTGTTGATTTTCTAGAATGGTTAAAGAATTCTGGATTGTTACCATCTAAATTTTTAAGCATTACTTATGTAAGAGGATACAATATGTTCGAAATTGCATCAGAATATAATCAGGTAAACGTCCTAGAATGGTGTAAAAAATCAGACATACCTAGAAATTATACAGAATATGCATTATATTGTGCATCACTAAATGGTAATCTAGATGTTTTAACATGGTGGAAAAACTCTGGATTACCTTTGAAATATGATAGTCAAACAATAGATCATATATCATCCAATATTATGATACGCAAAAATAAATTTTTTAAGACTTGGCTGCCATCAAGTATATATATTGATTACTATGATGAAATTGTAAAAAATTTAAATTCTTTTAGAGTATCCGGTTCTGGACTAGAATATCAACGTACACGCGTAGAATCATTCAATAACAATATACGCATTGATGTATTAAATTGGTGGCTCAACAGTAATTTACCATTAAAATATACTGAAAATACTCTGGATCTTGCATCATTCTGGGGGTACATTAATGTTTTACAATGGTGGGTTGATAGTGGACTCCAATTAAAATATTCTAAATATTTCATCACTAATAGGTTACGTATCACTACAAATAAAGATCTGTTTCGTTGGTGGATACATTCAGGAATATTACCATATAAATCAATAATGTATATAAAATTTAAAAAATTCTTACACCTGAATTAGTCTAAAAATCAAGGAGTATTCCGAAATTATCTAGCCAATAGTGAAGTAGATGTTTTGGAATGGTTAACATAATAATATCATAATATCATAAAATTGATTATTATTACCATTATTATTATTTTTTATTTATAAAATGTATTTCATAATGACAGATAAACATGATGAATATATTGTCACTAGATATCGTCCTTATTATGGCAGCACTATGTTTGATTTTAATATGTTGAAGGTAAAGAGTGGTCTAAATTATTTTAAGAACAAATTTAAAGTTTATAAGTTTAGTGATATCAAATATTATAATAAATTGTTTAATGAAAATAATTCATATTATATGAGACCATTAATTATTCCCAATAACACTTCTATAATAATACGCGATGGATGTTTTGAGACAGATAAAATTATATTGAATAATACTAAATATTGTATATATGATCCTATAATATTTAGTAAGTTTTCGTTTAAGGTTGAGAATAATTTAGTGCGACGTGCAATTTACAATGGTCGAGTTGATTTTCTAGATTTTTTAATCAAAACTAAAGAATTACCAGCCGAATTCTTAACCATAAATTATGTAGGTAACACATACAATATGTTCGAAATTGCATCAGAAACAAAATGTCACACAAATGTCCTAGAATGGTGCAAAAACTCAGATATCCCACGAACTTATTCCGAATACGCATTAGATAATGCATCTATGCGAGGTAATATACGTATTTTAGACTGGTGGAAAAACTCAGGATTAGAACTAAAATATTCTCAAAATGTATTACTTGATGCATCTCAATATAATAACATTGAAGTGTTGACATGGTGGTTCAATAGTGGATTACCATTAAAATATTCTACAGAATTGCTAGATTATGTGTTTGCAAATGCAAATACTAAACCAGAAGTATTTAATTGTTGGGTAAATTCAGGAATATCATTACCATTTAAGTTTAAGATGCATGGATATATAAAATACATCACATCCTTTGTAAAATAAAAATTGATTTTTATAAATAATTTACATATTTAATATGCATTTTATAAAAATTGAGAAAAATCGTTTGGATTGTATAAAAATAGGACTAAATATTTCATCAAACTTATTCGCATTCAAAGCCTATAATTCCAATAATGTATTAACTTCTATAACAGATTTCGATATGTATATAGGAATTGTAACAATACCTGTTAATACATCATCACTAATCTATGAAGAGGAAGAAACATTTAATGGCGAGGATGCAAATAATCATATTATAACAAATAAAATAATAGTCAGTAGTATATATAAAATATATAATCCTAGAACAATATTAAAGTTAAAACTTAATATATCAGTTAATTATATTACTTCATTGTGTTTGAATGGTTATATTGATGTTCTAGATTTTTTAAAAAATAATGGATTACTACAACGATTTGCACATAAGTTATATCGTGTTTTAGATTTAACATCTTCACATGCTGATTCAACAGTTATTAGTGTATTAGAATGGTGGAAAAATTCTGGATTACCTTTAGTATATTCTGAAGTTCCACTAGATGAAGCATCAGCGACTGGTAATATTGATTTGCTGAATTGGTGGAAAAATTCTGGATTACAGTTAAAATATTCTAAAAATGCATTGAGTTGGGCTTCATTGAATTCCAATATAAATGTTCTAGAATGGTGGAAGCAGTCTGGATTAGAATTAAAATATAGTGAAAAAGCATTATATAATGCATGTAAAACAAACAAAATTGATGTTCTAGAGTGGTGGAAGCATTCAGGACTAGAATTGAAATATAATGAAAAAGCATTATATGGCGCATCTGCAAATGGTTATATAAATGTTCTAGAGTGGTGGAAGCATTCAGGACTAGAATTGAAATATAATGAAAAAGCATTATCTGGTGCATCTGCAAATGGTTATATAAATGTTCTAGAATGGTGGAAACATTCTGGATTAGAATTAAAATATTCTGAAGCTGCATTAACTAGTGCTTCGTATTATAGTAACCTAAATGTCTTAGAATGGTGGAAAAATAGCGGATTAGAATTAAAATATAATGGAAATGTTATATATAATGCATCTTTGAAAGGTGACGTAAATGTTCTAGAATGGTGGAAAAACTCTGGATTAGAATTAAAATATGATGAAGATGAGTTAGCTAATGTATCTAATAATTTTAACATAAATGTTAAAGAATGGTGGAAAAATAGTGGATTACCTTTTAAATATATGATAAAACTGATTTAATTTTATCACAAGTTCATTAGTTAGTTGTTAGTTTGTTTGCTATAGAAAAGTCTTAGATTTGTTGGATAAATCTGAAATGTGATTTAAAAAATTGAACATTATTTTAATATTTTTTTATTGCAAAATATATGTATTTAATAAAAACAACTGAAGATGATATGTTTATTGAAAGATGCGAAACACATATATTATGTGGTGATCCAAATTGTTTAAGATTTAAACGCAAATTAAATAATGGATTAAATGATGTTTCTGATATGGATATTATTATAAAAAATTTAAATAGTCATAATATACACGCATGGCATTTAGATAAATATGTTCGAATAGTAATATTTAAGTCAAATAAAATAATAGTAAGTGATAAATATAATGCGTTTAATTCTAGAACAATTATGAAGTTGAATATTGAAATAACAGCTAGATATATTGATATGGTTGGTTTTAATGGTAATATTAAGCTTTTAGAATGGTTAAAAATGTCTAAAAAACTAGTTGATTATAAAACATTGCCGAAATCGCCGATAATAGGTGCTGCTGAAAGTGGTAATATTAATGTGTTAGAATGGTGGAAAAACTCTGGATTGGAATTAAAATATGATGAAAAAGCATTAATGTGGGCATCATATTATGGAAATATTAATGTTCTAGAATGGTGGAAAAACTCAGGCTTGGAATTAAAATATGATATGCTATGTGTAAGTTTTGCGGCCTTAAAAGGTCATATTAATGTTCTAGAATGGTGGGAAAAATCAGGACTATTTCCAAAAGGTGTCATGTTTTCAATGTTCTCTGAATATCCAGATGAAGTTCGTGAATGGTTGATGAATTCTAAGCTAAATACATTGAATCACATTGAATTCTTTAAAAAATAATTCAATGAAAAAAAAATTGATTCTTTTAATATTTTAAATAATTATATTGACATGTTTATTATTTTCACTGATAAAAATGATATGTATTATAAATTTCAAAAAAGCACAGCCACATCACCAATATATATAAAAGATGATAAATTAATAAAAATAAAAGAAGGTCTAAATGAAATACCTGTACATGGTAATGAGTATCATAATTTTATTTGCCATGACAAAAAATGTTGGTTGATAATTTATATGATGATGCTGCATACATTAGAACTATAATGATACATTCAAAATTACACAAGAAAATTGATCAAGTATCCGTGCGGTTATTTTGTAGGAGCTATATATTCAACATACGTAAAAATGATTATTCTGTAGTTATTAGCGCGAATAATATAATAGTAGGTGATAAATATTATCTATATGATCCAAAAACAATAACAAAGTTTAATATAGATCTCAAACCTTATTATATAGAAAATGTGTGCATTTATGGACATACTAATCTTCTAGAATGGTGTAAAAATTCAAAATTACCGTTTGAATATACTGAAAGTGCGATAGATTCAGCATCACAATATGGTCGTATAAATGTTTTGGAGTGGTGGTTTAATAGTGGATTACCTTTAAAATATTCGATAAAGGCATTAGATTCAGCGTCACAGTATGGTCAAATAAATGTGTTAGACTGGTGGTTTAATAGTGGATTACCTTTAAAATATTCATTAGCTATTAGCATGGCATCTTTAGAGGGTCATATTAATGTTTTAGAGTGGTGGATAAAGTCAAAATTGTCTTTGGATAATATCAATATAGATGATGCTCTAGATTTTGCATCAAAAAATGGTCATGTAGATGTATTAGAATGGTTGTTAAATAATATACCTCAAGTAACATCAACATTCACATATTCAAACAATGCTTTAAATGACGCTTCACGCAATGGACATATTAATGTCCTGGAATGGTGGAAAAATTCTGGATTGGAATTAAAATATAATGAAAATGCATTAACTTGGGCATCACACTATGGTCATTTTGATGTTCTAGAATGGTGGAAAAACTCTGGATTGGAATTAAAATATAATGAATATACCCTATTTTATATATCATTTTATGAGTGCATTAATGCTCTAGAATGGTGGAAAAACTCTGGATTAGAATTAAAATATGATACAAATGCTGTAGATGAAGCATCGGCATATGGTCATATTAATGTTCTAGAATGGTGGAAAAATAGTGGATTAGAATTAAAATATCGATCACATACATTAGATATGGCCTCAAACAATAATAAAATTGATACATTAGAATGGTGGAAAAATAGTGGATTACCATTAAAATATAGTGCATATGCATTATATAGTGCATCCGAAGAGGGTTATGTTGATGTACTAGAATGGTGGAAAAATAGTGGACTAGAATTAAAATATGATAAAAAAGCTGTATTGGAAACAGCATCAATACATGATCGCATTAATGTCCTAGAATGGTGGAAAAATAGTGGATTACCTTTAGAATATGATAAAAGTTTATTGGAAATCAGTATAATTAATGGTCGCACGAAGGTTGCTGAATGGTGGGAAAATAGTGGATTATTACTTTAATCTTTAATCTTTAATGTTTAATGTTTAATGTTTAATATAAAATTGAATTAATATAAAATTGAATAGTTCTTTTTATTTTTAGTTACCAATTATGTTTATTATATCGGTCAACGGAAATGATAGATTAGAATCAGAAAAAATTATAGATGGTGTCAATGAATATAAGTACTGTAATTATTATTGCCGTAATTTAAAAAAAATAAAATTTATTAATCATTTGGGTTATATGAGAATCATAATACTTAATTATAATACAGATTTTATAAAATATTATGATTATTATATTTGTAGTTTTCCATGTAATGCTTTAAGTAAAATAATATCCAGCGATAAATATTATTTATATGATCCCAGAACAATTAAAAAGTTTAATATTACTGTCAACTCAGATTATATTGCTGGAGCATCTATTAATGGTTGCACTAGTATTTTGACATGGTTGATTAATCAAAAATTACCTTTAAAATATGATAAAGATGCATTAAATTTGGCATCTCAAAATGGTCAAGTTGCTGTTCTAGAATGGTGGAAAAACTCTGGATTAGAATTAAAATATAATGAATATGCATTAAATTTGGCATCTCAAAATGGTCAAGTTGCTGTTCTAGAATGGTGGAAAAACTCTGGATTAGAATTAAAATATTCTGAAGGTGGCTTAGATTATGCATCCGCAAATGGTCATGTTGCTGTCCTGGAATGGTGGAAAAATTCTGGGTTAAAATTAAAATATACAGAAAATGCAACTGAGTTGTCTATGCATTATAATAAAATGGAAGCATATATGTGGTGGAAAAATAATGGATTATTGTAAGGTAGTATAATATAAAATTGAATAGTTCTTTTTATTTTTAATTACCAATTATGTTTATTATAACAACTGACAAAAATGATATGTATAAAGCTTTTATGAATTTTAGTACTGATGTAAAAAAAATTAATGATGGTACTAATGAATGCTTTAATTATATTTATTATAATTCTACAAATTTGAAATTTATTTATCATGAGGGGTATATGAGAATTATAATACTTAACTCTCACACGAGTTTTATATACTCATCTACATGTTATGGTAACCCGAATCATTCTTTCAAATGCATTTCATCTAGTAAAATAATAGCCAGTGATAGATATTATTTGTATGATCCAAAAACAATTAAAAAATTTAATATTGTTGTTAACTCAAACTATATTGCAAATGCATCTGAACATGGTTGTGTTAGTATTTTAACATGGTGGATTAACCAAAAATTACCATTAGAATATGACTACCGTGCAATTGATTATGCATCGAGATCTGGATGTATAAATGTTCTAGAATGGTGGAAAAATTCTGGATTACCATTAAAATATTCTGAATGGGCATTAATATATGCATCTTCAAATGGTCATATAAATGTTCTAGAATGGTGGAAAAACTCTGGTTTATTTTTAAAATATTCTAAAGATGCATTACTCTATACATATTCAAATATTAGCGTTTCTGTTTTAGAATGGTGGAAAAACATAATCAAATAAAAATAATTAATGGAAAACTCTGGATTATGATAAAAAAATATTATGATAAAAAATTGAATATATATGTTGTTTTTTTTTATTTTTTAATACAACTATGTTTATTATTAAATCAACCGAAAATGATAGTGTTCACATATATAATACTGTTTTACCACAAGAAATGAAAATGAAGACTGGTATAAATATACACCCTTCACAAGTACAATATGAAAATAATTTTCATTATTTTGATTTTTTGGATCATAATCTGTCACAAATGAATTCATTTTATATTAGATTTGTTATAGTTAATTCAAGTACTCCTGTTTATTTACATTTACCTGGACATTCAATCAAAGGAAATCGTATACTATCATCAAATAAAATAATAGTAAGTGACAAGTATTATTTATATAATCCCAAAACAATTACAAAGTTTAATTTGGAAGTAACATCGAAGTATATCGATATGGCATGTTATAATGGATGTGTAAGTTTTTTAACATGGTGGAAAAACTCTGGATTGCCTTTACATTATTCCCAAACAGCAATATATTTTGCGACCCAACAAGGTCACATTAACGTTCTAGAATGGTGGAAAAATTCTGGTTTATCATTGAAATATACAGAAAGTTCAATGAATTTGGCATCTGAATTTGGTAAAGTTGATATTCTAGAATGGTGGAAAAACTCTGGATTGGAATTGAAATATACATATTATGCAATTAATTATGCATCTTACAGAGGATATATTACTACTTTAGAATGGTGGAAAAATTCTGGTTTACCATTGAAATATACAGAAAATGCAATCAATTGGGCATCTGAACATGGACAAGTTGCTGTCCTAGAATGGTGGAAAAATTCTGGATTAGAATTAAAATATAATGGAGCCGCATTAGAATATGCATCAATGTATGGTCAAATTGCTGTTCTAGAATGGTGGTCCAATAGTGGATTAGAATTAAAATATTACTCACTAGAGCCCATCAGAAATAATTATTGCAATATAAATGGTGACTTAATACAAAAATGGTGGGAAAAAAACATATCAAATAAAATTGATTAGTTTTACTGTTTAATATGTAACATATATTCGATGTATATTATACACACTAATACTCATAATAGATATATTTACACATGTCGTCCATATGATGATCTAGAGTGTAAGAAACTGAGTTACACTTTTACAACTTTGGATATTGAATTAAAACCAGGTCTAAATTATAATAGTTTGCAAAAAGGAGGTTTTTATGTTACACATCAAAAAAATGCTATATGTCATTTATTTTCAGATAAACATATTAAAATAGTAATTATTCCTCCTGATGCTAAGATTCGTAGAGATTTTCTTTTTATAAGAACTGATAAAATAATTTTGACGGATTATAAATATAGCTTATTTGCTATTAATACAATTATAAAATTTAATATTGATGTAAATGAGCCATACTATATTGATACTTTATCTTTATATGGTAAATTACATATATTAGAGTGGTTAAAAAATATTATTATTATTTCAGAATTAAAATATACAGAACAGGCAATGGACAATGTATCATCTTCATCTAGTGGATGTGGATATGTTGAGGTTCTAGAATGGTGGAAAAACTCTGGTTTACCATTAAAATATTCAAAAAATGCGTTGGATTATGCTTCTTGCAACGGATATGTTAATGTTCTAGAATGGTGGAAAAATTCTGGTTTACCATTAAAATATTCAATAGATGCATTAAATTTAGCATCCAAATATGGTCACGTTGCTGTTCTAGAATGGTGGAAAAATTCTAGATTAGAATTAAAATATAATGAAATGGCTATAGATTTAGCATGTAGTTATGGTCATATAAAAGTTTTAGATTGGTGGTTTAATAGTGGTCTGGAATTAAAATATAATGAAAACGCTTTGCATTCAGCTATAAGATTTGGTGATATTAACCTAGTAAAATGGTGGGTAAATAGTGGATTAGAATTAAAATATTTACCTAGTTTGTTCGATGAAGCATGTATTTTTCGTAATACTAATATTCTACATTTTCTAAAAAAAGTAGGATTACAAGTCAAATTATCTGATTGGGTAATATATTTTGTATCTAAAAAGGAACTTGAAGGACTTTTATGATATAAAAAATAAAATTGATTAGATTTTTGTTTATATTTTTTTGTTTATAATTATGTATTTTATTAAAAATTATTATTATGATCCTGAAAAAAACCCAGGTATATATACCAATTACTTTAATATTTTAAATACTAAAGAACTATTTCCAATTGATTTATCTGATGATCCTATATATTTTGTTATGGTGATCTTTTTATCAAAATCAAAGTGTACTATTAGTACATTTGATTGTACAGAACCAGAAAAGATTATAGTGAGTGATAAATATATTACATATAGTTCAAAAACGATCAAAATGTTTGATGTAAATAATCTAAAAAACATTTCATATTCAATTGCTCTATTGCAATATTTATCTAGGTATAACAAAATAGATTTTTTACAATGGTTGTTGAATAGTAAATTTAAATTAGAATATGATGAAAATGCTTTAGATGATGCGTCATCAAGTGGTAATGTTGATGTTTTAAATTTATGGTTCAATAGTGGTTTGGAATTAAAATATTCAAATGCTGCATTAGATAATGCGTCTCGTGAAGGACATATAAATGTTTTAAATTGGTGGAAAGATAGTGGATTACCTTTGAAATATTCTGATTGGGCAATAGATTATACATACTGTGTAGACGTTTTAAATTGGTGGTTTAATAGTGGTCTAGAATTAAAATATTCTTGTGAGTCTTTGGACAGTTCATCTCTTTTTGGTACGGTTGATGTTTTACAATGGTGGTTTAATAGTGGTCTAGAATTAAAATATACAGCAAATGCAATGGATCATGCGGCTTCAAGAGGTAATGTTGATATTCTAGAATGGTGGAAAAATAGTGGACTGGAATTAAAATATTCCAATGAAGCACTACATTTAGCATCTATACATGGTTATATAAATGTTCTAGAATGGTGGTTTAATTCCGGTTTAGAATTGAAATATTCTGAATATGCTATGGATATTGCATCTTATCACAATCAGATAGATGTACTAGATTGGTGGAAAAACTCAGGATTAATTTTAAAATATTCTAATGGGGCTCTAGATTGGGCATCATCAATCGAAGCTATTGACGTTCTAGATTGGTGGAAAAATAGTGGATTACCTTTAAAATATTCCATAAATTCTAAAAATATTTGGGCTTGTCGGGTACATTCTTTTAATTGGTGGCAAAAATCTGGACTACTACAAGATCTCTGAAAATTTATCATAAAAATTGATTAACAATTCATATTTATAATGAATTATACAAAAATATCAATATGTATTTTTTACACACTAATTCAAATGAAATTATTGACGGATCAAATGTAGTTAATCAAATTGCAATTAAAAGATCTATTACAGGAACATCATACGCAAAACCAAATGGAGAATTATATTTTAGAATTGCGATAATCCCAGCAAGTTCTCCTTTTAGAACATATAATTACCTTGATGATGTTATAATAGTACATAATAAAATAATTGTTAGTGATAGATACTATATATATAATGCTGGAACAATTATTAAGTTTAAATCTACCAGTTTGAAATTAAAAGGTAATTATATAGATAATGCTGACCGGTATGGGGGAATAAGTTTTTTAACACTTATTAAAAAACTGAATTTTCCAATGGGATTGGAATATTCAGGTTTTTCATTAACACATCCATCAGAAACCGGTAATATTGATATTTTAAAATGGTGGTTTAATTCTGGATTAGAATTAAAATATTCTACAAAAGCATTAGAACTAGCATCTACAAATGGTCACATAAACATTCTAGAATTGTGGAAAAACTCTGGTTTAGAATTAAAATATGATCAAAGTGCATTAGATTATGCATCACTGAATGGTCATATAAATGTTCTAGAATGGTGGAAGCAGTCTGGATTGGAATTAAAATATTCTCAATGGGCATTATATTTTGCATCAGCTGGTGGTCATATAAATGTTCTAGAATGGTGGTTTAATAGTGGATTAACTTTAAAATATTTTGAAGATGTATTAAATTGGGCATCAAAAAATAAAAATGTCACAGAATGGTGGAAAAAATCTGGATTGCCCTTAGATTTAAATTCTTGTAAATCAAAAGCACCACTTTGTATACCAGATAATCAATTTGGTAATCAAATAGGTAAATATGCTGTTTATAGCTTATACCATACCAATCGGATAATTTATACATCGAAGTTTATTTCAGATCCACCTAATCATTTTGGTTGTAAGAAAGGTCATAAATGGAAAACAGAAGCTACCCCAACACCATCACAAATACCTAAAAATATTGTAGAAAATACTGATACTGATAAATCTAAAAAAAGATGTTTAGATAAATGTGTAATATTATAACGATTACCTTTATCATTATACAGAGTGGTAAATTTTATTATAAATGATAATGTTCAATAATTGTTGAAAAATGTGGAAATAATATAATATCAGTTTTATTTATTACGATGTCGCAAAATATATTTAGTTCTTTTTTGTTTTTTACTTTTGTTTTTTGTTTTATTTTTTTTAGTTAGTTTCATACCACCAGCCTGAGCATTTGCAGATAATCCTGTACTATTTACTTGTGTGTGACCATACGGATCTAATATGATTTTTGTTCTATAATAATTAAGAGTTTCTTTGAATAAAATTTCAATATTTTCCAGTGGGTAATCTGTTAATAATTTAACTTCAAAGAATTTATTAAGCGGTGGGTCACTTATATATATGTAATCATCCTCATCCCAATCATCATCAGCATCAGCAACATAATCATAGTCACTTTTTTTATTTTGGAATATATAATAATTTTTATCTTCATCATAAGATCCCAACAAGGATATTATTGTATAATATTTATTTTTATATGAATCATTTAGGTATTTTTCAAACATTTTACTAATACCAAGTTTATCTGATAAATATGTTTCAAGCGAACGGCTTATAAATTTGAGATTAGTAATATGTTTATCTATAATACCATTATCTAAATCGTTCATAACTGAAACAACTTTTCTAATTTCTAATATTTCTGGTATTTCTGATTTTTCTTTTAGTTCTCTAAATTTATTGCGTATTTCTAGATAATATGGTGTATATATAAAATTACCAGTGTAGGAATCACGCTTTTGATCATGCCTCATTTCTTTAGATTTAATAAATTTTCCTTCAACTTTATGGTATAGTTCTTTCTCAAAAGTGTCAATGTTAGATTCTTTATGTAAATAGAATACATTTTTATTGTTATGTCTATAATCAAGTATTGTAAATTTTATAAAAATATATGTTAGTATGACTTCATCAAATCCATAACTGTAAAATGCCGGTTTTCTATTTTTTTGAATAAAATTCTTATAATCCATTAAGTTTTTAATTTCGCCATTGTTAATTTTATAACCTAGAATACCAGCTAATATTCTCACTTGAATACAATATTCCATACCACGAAGCATATATTTCATAATATTAACAATATCATTATTATCTTTACTAAAAGAAGGGTTATAGTGAGGATTTAATGTTATTATTGCACCTGATGCAATCCATTCCATTATCATTTTCATTAAATTCGGTGTTATAGCATGACTACAATTTATTAAAAATACATATTCTAATGTGCCATAATTTCCTTCTTTGTCACCAGTTATGTTATATTTTCCATCTTTTCCATATAAAGGCTCTGCTCTTACAATTGAACCTAATGTTGTTGGGTGTCCTAAATAGCCTTTATCTTTTTTAATAACATCTGGAAAATTAAACGTAAATATCCTAATAAAATTATATCTATTATCTTCATTTTTTTGAATTTCTGCAATAAAGAGTTTATACATCTGATGTATTTTCAGTAATTCTTTTTCATACTTTCTATAATTTTCTTTAATGACCTTATTTATATTATTATTACTACTACTAGATTCATATTTTTCTTTATTATATTCTTGGAAAAACATTAAATCAACATATATATATAAATACCAATTATTTGATGGTTCAGATGGATTAAATGATGTGCGATGCTTGAATGTTTCAACTAGTTTCATAAAACCACATAAATATAATAGTGTTTTATCACTAATGATAGGTGCCATTGGAATAAATACATTCGTCGAAAAAACCTTTTTAACTATTGTATCTCCTGGAATATTATCAATTTTAAGATTAATTTTATATGATGAAGAAGTGTAATCAAGTGAACTAGCATCAGCCATATTTAATTTATTTTAATGTAACATATTTTTTAATTATAGATATAAATTTAATGTATATTATAATTTTAGCGTCAGGTAATAGCACACGTTTTGGAGGATCAATACCAAAACAAATTTATAATCTAAATAATAAACTTTTGATACAACATTCAATAGACTCAATATTACCATTAAATCCAATTAAAATTATCATAATTACAAATGATAATTCTCTCGAAAAAATTAAAAAATTAATAAATAATCAATATCAATCTCAAACTATATTTGAAATAATACTAAATCTAGATAAAAATAGTCACAGATTAGATTCACTCGAACTGGGATTAAAATATCTAAAATCAATTAAGTGCGATAATGATCATAAAATTATTATACATGATGCAGCAAGACCATATGTTACAACTAGTTATTACCAAAGATTACTCAATGAGATAGATGATATGGTTTATATTCAATATTGTTTGGGAATAAATGGAGGATTAATAAATAATAAAACGTTCGAGTGTGTTGATCGTGATGATTATTTAGAAATAGTAACACCATTAATCATTACATATAATGTTTTTCAAAAAATATATTATCAATATTTATCAAAAGATCATAATGACAAAAGAAACAATTATGAATTTATTCCCTTCTTAAAACAACACAATTTCCCATTCAAACTAATAACAGGAACACATAAAATATTACGAAAAATAACAACCTTGTCCGATTTAGAAGATGTTTAGAATATGTTTCCAATGTATTTTTGATCAATCTTTGAATTTAGGATTAAAGTATTATAATAAATCTTTTTCATTTCTAATAAATTTAATAGCATATTTTCATCCCCGTAAAATAAATTATTTATTCCGGATTTATCTAATTCATCATATTTATTATTAATTTTTTCGATAAGTTCTACAAAAGTAAAATAATTTTCATTTCTATTTAAATTATTTATATTACACAATCCATAGTCAATTAAATTAATTTTATCGTTTAATACAAGTATATTTTTAAGATTAAATTCTGGATACATAATACCCTTTAGATCCATATCATCAAAATGATTTTTCAATTGTATTTTCCAGTCATTTGGTAATTTAAAATCATTATATAAAGATTCACCTAAATATTTCATTCTAATAACTAGATTATCTTTATCAACACTTAATAGTAATGATCTTTTTCTTAATGATTCTATTTCTCTTTCAAAAATATTATTAATATTATCATGTCCTTCACAAGTCCATCTTAAATAGTTATTATAGACTTTAATAATTACTTGAGATTTTTCTAATAAATAGACATTTGAACTAGAACCATAACTAAATGCTTTCATAATTTCATTTGACTCTTGATCATATTTATTATGTAAATTAAAAGATTCTATCAATCCACAAATTCTTTCAGTTAAATCATATGTTTCATTATGAATATTTTTCCCCTTAATGACGCAATTTATGATAAGATATAAATTATTATAAATGTTTTTGAAAAATTTGTTTTTATTTATAAAATTTTCATCATTAACATGTGTATATTCATTTTCATACTTTAATCTATTAACATCTAATCCTTTTTCAGAAACATAATCACTAGATTGATATTTAAAATTATGAATGTGATTATAAATAATATCAGAATAAATAGTAGATGCTATAATATTATTACGGTTTTCCAAATTATCCTTCAAAACATCATTAACATAATTTTGTATATCAATTCTAGTTAATAACATATTATTTCTTATAGGTTGATAATTAGGACCATTAAAGATGGCATTTAAATTATTTTGGGTATTAGTTGAAAAATTCTTTTGATAAACAGTATCTCTAATATTATAAATATTAATACTATTATACAATTTAGCTATTAAAATATCTACTTGATCAACAACTGGATACATATGTTTGAATAATACCGGCATAATACTATTTTTAACAATGTAGAAGTGCGTAGAATGAAATAAATTTTCATATTTATAATACGGTTTATCAGAAAACATATGTAATGGTACTGAATTCATACATATAATATCCCAATCATTTGGAATTTCTTTTAAATATGTTTCTATTTTATTAGTATTTGTGATTGATATATCATCTTCTACTACTATAGTATAATCTTTAAAATTTAGATATCCATACATCATGGCTCGCAAATGACTTATATAACATGCTAGAGGCCCGTCTTGTATTTTAATATTTGCGTCATTGAGATCTGAAAATTCATTTATAGATAAATTGTCAATTGTATTTTGATTAATTTCACTATTAAAATTGGATAAAAATGATAAAACCATTTTTAAATCTTGTAACATATTATCTTTTTCTTTCCAATAGGTAGCTTTAAGATGTACAAAATTAGTAATGGAGATTTTTTCCAATTCAGTAAGTGCTGAGTGGTATCTTGTTTTATCTTTTACAATGTTTATCATAATACAATTATTTAAATTTGAATTGCTAAAATGATGTTCATTTAATATTTTTGGTAAATCTATTTTATCATGACATATATCTTCTGCCCAGGAGTCATATTGTATTATTTTAGCATCAGCACCAACTTGAATATTTTTTTTATATTCAAGTGATAATTTTTCTAAATTTAAATTATGTTTTAGATTTTCTTCTTTACTTTCCATTTTTAGTTTTAGTATTAGTATTATGTTTGACAACTGTATTTATATGTTTTTCATTTTTGTGTGAATATGATGAAGATTTATAAACGGTCATATAGTCGTTTCCATAATTTTCTTTTAAAAAATAATGTGGAACATTGGGTATTTTAACTTTAACATCTAGAAATGTTTTTTCAATCCCTGGATAAAATTTATCATAATCCCATAATCTATTAAAAAATTCCATTTTTTTATTAGGTTTATCTTGATGGATATGATATACAAACAAATCAATAAAGGGAAATTTGCAATCACATCTTTTTAAATTTAGACCTTCTTCTCGGAATGATATTTTAATAAAATACCTTTTGATAAATTTAATTATTAGAACTTTATGATATTTAACAAAAATCATTTTAATTTTTTCAAAAATATCTTCACTAACTATTAAATCTATATCATCATCCCAAGGAATAAAATCATTATGTCTAACAAATCCCAGTAATGTTCCAGATATTAAAAAATGATCAATTTTAAATTCATCTAATATTTTAATAACTAAATCCATCAATTTAATAGCTGTTTCTTTATGTTCGCCAAATCCCAAACTAGTATTAAAATATTTTGAATAAGGGATAATACTCATACTTTAACCTTATTATATAAAAAAAATATAATTATTTTGGACTTTATATTACGACTATTTAGATGAAATAGAAATATTTATAATTATCCAAGGGTTTTACAGTTTAATTTCAGAGTGTTTTTTTGATTCATGACATCCCAAAGGCTTTTCTAGAACCGCACATAAAATGTCAAAAGTATGTGGAAGTTTTCGTAAATATTACGAATGCCTGCTGAAATTGTTCTAGTTTTTTGAGAATTATATCGTAAAATTTACGAAATAAATCCGAAAGCTCTTGAATGGTATGTAAACACAACTAGAATACTCTAATATTTTTACTTTGTTGCACTAGAAAGTTTTTAAAAAGTATTATTCTAGATTCAATTATAACTAGAATACTCTAATATTTTTACTTTGTTGCACTGGAAAGTTTTTAAAAAATATTATTCTAGATTTAATTACAACTAGAACAATCTAAAATTTTTACTTTTGTGCACTAGAAAGTTTTTAAAAAGTATTATTCTAGATTTAATCACAACCAGAATACTCTAATATTTTTACTTTGTTGCACTAGAAAGTTTTTAAAAAGTATTATTCTAGATTTAATCACAACTAGAATACTCTAATATTTTTACTTTTGTGCACTAGGAAGTTTTTAAAAAGTATTATTCTAGATTCAATTACAACTAGAATACTCTAAAATTTTTACTTTTGTGCACTAGAAAGTTTTTAAAAAGTATTATTCTAGATTTAATCACAACCAGAATACTCTAATATTTTTACTTTGTTGCACTAGAAAGTTTTTAAAAAGTATTATTCTAGATTTAATCACAACTAGAATACTCTAATATTTTTACTTTTGTGCACTAGGAAGTTTTTAAAAAGTATTATTCTAGATTCAATTACAACTAGAACATTCTAAAATTTTTACTTTGTTGCACTAGAAAGTTTTAAAAAAATATTATTCTAGATTCAATCACAACTAGAATACTCTAATATTTTTACTTTGTTGCACTAGAAAGTTTTTAAAAAGTATTATTCTAGATTTAATCACAACTAGAACAATCTAAAATTTTTACTTTTGTGCACTAGAAAGTTTTTAAAAAGTATTATTCTAGATTTAATCACAACCAGAATACTCTAATATTTTTACTTTGTTGCACTAGAAAGTTTTTAAAAAGTATTATTCTAGATTTAATCACAACTAGAATACTCTAATATTTTTACTTTTGTGCACTAGGAAGTTTTTAAAAAGTATTATTCTAGATTTAATCACAACTAGAATACTCTAATATTTTTACTTTGTTGCACTAGAAAGTTTTTAAAAAGTATTATTCTAGATTTAATCACAACTAGAATACTCTAATATTTTTACTTTTGTGCACTAGAAAGTTTTTTAAAAATATTATTCTAGATTTAATCACAACTAGAACATTCTAAAATTTTTACTTTTGTACACTAGAAAGTTTTTAAAAAGTATTATTCTAGATTTAATCACAACTAGAATACTCTAATATTTTTACTTTGTTGCACTAGAAAGTTTTTAAAAAGTATTATTCTAGATTCAATCACAACTAGAATACTCTAATATTTTTACTTTGTTGCACTAGAAAGTTTTTAAAAAGTATTATTCTAGATTCAATTACAACTAGAACAATCTAAAATTTTTACTTTTGTGCACTAGAAAGTTTTTAAAAAGTATTATTCTAGATTCAATTACAACTAGAACAATCTAAAATTTTTACTTTTGTGCACTAGAAAGTTTTTAAAAAGTATTATTCTAGATTCAATTACAACTAGAATAATCTAAAATTTTTACGTTGTTGCACTAGAAAGTTTTTAAAAAGTATTATTCTAGATTCAATTACAACTAGAATACTCTAATATTTTTACTTTTGTGCACTAGAAAGTTTTTAAAAAGTATTATTCTAGATTCAATTACAACTAGAACAATCTAAAATTTTTACTTTTGTTCAACTAGAAAGTTTTTAAAAAGTATTATTCTAGATTCAATCACAACTAGAACAAACTAATATTTTTACTTTGTTTATCTAGAAAGTTTTTAAAAAGTATTATTCTAGATTCAATTACAACTAGAACAATCTAAAATTTTTACTTTTGTGCACTAGAAAGTTTTTAAAAAGTATTATTCTAGATTCAATTACAACTGGAACAATCTAAAATTTTTACTTTGTTTATCTAGAAAAACTTTTTTATGTGACTATGTTTATATAAAAAATTGAACATGGATTAATTTTTTATAAATAGTAAAAAATGAGTAACAACGATGAAGATTTGAATATGAGTAACAACAATGAAGATATGAATATAAGTAACATTTTTGGAAATGACACTAGCTTATTTTCAGATGTTTTATTATGTGTGTCTGATGATGGAAAAAAATTTAGATGTAAAACATTTTCATGTTTCAAGGATGCAGCTGATCATTTTAAGAACAGTTATGAAGTTGATTATTTTAAGATTAAGAACAATTATGCAGCTGATTATTTTGAGAGCATTTATGCAGATCAATATCCAAAAAAAATTACAATAATAAGATCTTGTAAATTTATGCCTCAATTTTTAAGAGAAATTACAGTAAGTAGGAAATTACGAAACGCCTTTTATCCAAAATGTGAAACTAAAATGACAAAAGATTTGTCAACAAAGTACTAAATCAATGATATTCTAATTTGGAAAACTATATATTCAAATGTATTTATAAGTAGAATGTTTTTTTATTAAAGATACCACAAAGACTGTCAAAAGTTTTCGGAAGTTTTCGTAATACCACGAATGTTTGTTGAAATAGTTCTAGTTTTTCAAGAATAATATCGTAAAATTACGAAAATGTCCGAAATCTCTTGAATATAACTAGAATGTTTTAATTGTTTTAGATAAATTAAATAATTTTACATACATAGATATAATTTGGAATTAAAATGAGGGTAATTGTAAAATAACGCATTAGGTTTCTCAACTCCCACGTTATTTAGAAAATATATTTTACGAAATATTGTGTTAAAGATTTGTAAATGATGGTTATTATAACAAAATAGAAAATTTAATAGACTTAGTAGTATTTGTATATTAACAACATAATAATTTTGGCAACCCTTATAAAATTCATAAAATAATGTATAATCAATCGGTTGGGTAGATTTAAAATCAATTGGGTTTAATACATCAGTTTCATAGTGAAATTCTAATTCAGAATTATATTGAATAACTTTTTTGTTTGATAAATATTCTAGCGTAAATTTTTTATTGAACAATTCATTGATTTTATTAATTATTTCTATAGTAATAGGAACTTTATATAATTTTGTAAGAGTTTCCAGAATTTCTGTTTGTGATGTGAAATTATATTTGATGACACTTTTTAATTTATTGTCACATAAGTCAATTAACCCTTTAATTTGGAAATATTCAGCTTCATCTCTAATATCTTTAATTTTAGATATAGAAAAGTCATCCATATTAACTTTCTTATCTCTCAAAAATTTTATAATATATGCAAAGTAATCAGGGTCTCTATCAATATTATAATATCCATCCGTATCAGGTTTCATAATGTGTCTACCTGAAAACATACATGCTAACATGGAATCTTGATCTGATACAAGAGTTGCATAACTAGTTTCATAAGGTTTTCCACCAACTTTTAATTTAATAAAATCGTTCATACTTTTTATATAAAAAGTATAAATACATTCAATTTTTTATAAAAAAATCCTTTTTAATTTTAATATCTAATATAATGACTTAGAATATGTTACCCAAAATAAAATATTACATCCGTGTCAATTGCACTTGACATAATTTAACTAATTCAAGTAAATGCAATTTTTCAGCATCATCTAATATATCTTGAACAATACGTTTTTCCATACCATCGAAATTTATTTTGTCATCACGCAAATATTTCAAAATATATTTGAAAGTATCAGGATCACGGTCTATAAAATATCGACCAGTTTGTTCATAAGATGTACTTGAGTCATAACTTGTATCAAGATAATATGAACATGCGCTTAGACGAATACCTTCAAGATTTATTAAAAACATTTTAGCTAATCTAGAATCTGAGTGTTTTGTAAGGTTATTCAGGTCAGTATCAATAAATTTTCCTCCAACATTTAATTTAATCATAATGTTCGTACTAGTCATGTTTTGTAAATGTAAATTACTGATATTTATTTAGATCAAAAATAAAATCAATTTTTAATAGGGCTTTATAAGCCATTATGGTAAAATCACATCAATAATCTATTGTATATTGTGTCACGTAGTTCAGTTAAACATTTTTTAGCGGTTTCCTGTAGACTATTTGATTCTTTTAACCTCATATATTCATTTCTTTCGCTCTCCGGAGAACCATAAAACATCATATTCTGAAGTTGCGTATTCATTACACCATTTCTTGCAAACATAGGACATGGTTCACTCATTATTAGCTTTGCATCTGATCTAAATATTAGAGATCCTAGATGATCGTAACGATTATGTAAATAATTTTTGATGCTTGAATTTGGAATTATAAGTGCTCTGACAAAATATTTTTCATGATTACGACCAAACATTGCCGACGTAATAATTTTTGACGCGAATTGATCCTTATTATATACAGCAATTATTTTATCTTTAATATATTTATGCTCAAATTCACCAACACATAAAAATGAATCTTTACAAGATCCTTGCTCTGATACTAAAAAATACATGGTATATCAACCTAATTAAACCTTTATATTTATTTGATATTAAATGCAATGTCAATTATGAATTTTTATAAAACAACCAAGAAATTGTTTCATGTACATAATAGCCTATTTTATTCCATATAGAAACATTATAACCATTATTAATAAACCATCCCAAGATCTCAGTATCACACTTAGATATAATTATATTATAATCTTGATCTGTTAAAGATAATCCAGATGTTTTCCACCAATTTAATACTTCAATTCTCTTGTTGTTCGATGTAAAAAAGCTCTTACCAATATGAAAATCTGTATAAGCTAATGAATGTATGGAATATTTTAATTCTAAACCAGAGTTTTTCCACCATTCTAGAACATTAATATGACCATAATTTGATGCATCATCCATCGCACTTTCTGTATACTCTAATTTTAAACCAGAGTTTTTCCACCATTCTAGAACATTAATATAACCCATTGATGATAGACTATCTAATTCTCTATAAAATGAATATTTTACTTGCAAAGGTAATCCACTATTTCGCAACCATTCTAGAACATCAACATAACCACACAAAGACAACTCATATATTATATCACATGTATTCATCAATGATATATAAGCATCATATATTTTATTTTTTTTTTTAAGATATTCTAAAGTTTTGATGTTTCTAACCATTAAAACATACTTGATATACATATGTGTAATTTTTATATTTAATTTATTAATCATAGCTACATCGCTCAAACAATAAGGTTCACTCACTATAATTTTATCACAAACATTGTAAGGATAATTGTTGTTATCAACATAAATTTTATCTTTCACAATAAATGTATTATAACAAGATATACATATTCTAATCACTATTTCCTCAATAGGAGTTTCCCGATCATATCTATACCTATTAATAAAATTAATATATTTATTAATATAATCTAGTGATTGAAAAACTAAATGATAAATTATACCATCGATAACTTGTTGATCTCTCTCTCGTAGATAATACATATTATTAAAATAATCATTAGACATTAGGTGCATTACATACATTTTTTATTTCCATTTGTATTTCGGTAGATTCAATTTTCTATAAAATTTAATCATTTTTTATGAATTTGCTTATAGATTTTATAAAATATATAACATAATTTACATGAAATAGGAACTTTATAACCATTATTAACTAACCATTCTAAAGATTTCATGCTGCAACCTTCAGGCATAATAAATTTAGAATCTTTCTTCAGTAATCCAATATTTTTCCACCATTCTAAAATACCAATAGAAGACTTCAATAACGCGTTATATAATATATAATCAGTATATTTCAATACGAATCCACTGTTTCTCCACCATTCTAGAACATTGATATGACCATTCATGGATGCATATTCAAATGCTCTATTAGAATATTTTAGTGGTAGTCCGGAGTTTCTCCACCATTCTAGGATATCTATATTGCCAAGTAAAGATGTGCGATCAATTGGGTTTTCATTATATTTTAAAGGTAATCCGCTATTTTTCCACCAATTTAACACATTAATATGTCTATTTCCAGATGCATAATGTAATGATTTTTCTGAATATTTTAATTCTAAACCACTATTTTTAAGCCATTCTAGGACATTCACATGACCTAACATAGATATAATATCAATTAATGAAATTTTTTTGATTAATGATGAATATGCATTATATATTTTATTATTTTTTTTGAGATATTCTAGAGTTGTAATATTTCCCACCATGAAAACATAATATAATAATTCGGTTGTAATTTTAAGATTTAATTTGATAATTAATTCAACATCACTTATACAATATTTATCACTTAATATAATCCTATTACGACCATTTAGAACTATCCTGAAAAAAATTTTATGATTAATGTGTTTATTACTTAGAGAACAATCATAGATTAAATCATAGTGATCATCATCAAATCTCCAGTCATCATCCCCAAAGTTAAATAAATAATTAGAATAGGAGGAATTAATTAATTTAGAGTTTTTATATACAAATGCGAATTCATCATAATAAGATTTATCTATATATCTTATTTTAATATACATCAGAAATTATTAAATGATTTATAAACTTTATTCAATTTTTTATATAATTTCTATATATCTTTCTATATAAGAGATAATATAATTGACATGAAATAGAAACTGGGAATCCATTATTTATGAACCATTCCAATATACGAATATTTTTTCTGCACATGGCATAATTTATATTATAATTATGAACATTTAAGGGTAAATTACTATTCTTCCACCAATTTAGGACATCAATACGCTTATCGATGTTACTAAAGTCGTTATTCCACCGAATCAATACATTGTTAGAATATATAATAGATAATCTAGAATTTTTCCACCATTCTAGAACATTTATATGACCATTTTGGGTAGCCCAATTTATTGCATGATTATATTTTAGAGGGTATCCAGAATTAAACCACCAATTCAGTACATTTATATGACCATTTTCAGATGCTAGATCTAATTCACGATCAGAATATTCTAACTGTAATCCATAACTATGCACCCATTCTTTCAACCACTCTAAAATATTAGCATGACCATGACGTGATGCTGAAGTTAATCCTGTTGCATTTGAAGTAGGCGATGTATTCATGAAAAAGATGGGATCATTTTTATAATAATATAAGTGCTCATCAATTGAAATTAGATTTAAATTTCTAAAATCATCAAGTATTTTAGTTGAACCCATATAACATAAGTGAATGAATTCTTGATAATTCATTATAAATTTTAACTTTACAAAAGTTTTAACATTTTTTATGTGATACATATCGCTTAATATAATTTTGTTAGCATTAAACCCCCGACTACCCATTACATATCCAAAAAGTTCAAACGGAATTATTTTTGCATTATTTGGAACAATACCTATTCTGATAATATTACCAAATACCGATTTAGGTTTAAAAGCTGTGTATCCAGATTTATGTGTATCCATATTTAATCCAGTGTCATAATATTTACACATTTTTCCATTACTTGATGTAATTTCAGCAATATACATATATTAATCCGATACAATAATATAAAAAAAATCAATTTTATATGAAATAGTAGCTTCAAGATTATTATGATTGTGTTTTTAGACGTTTCATAAAATAATAATATATTCTATATTTGAAAGGGACATCAAATCCTTTTTCATATCCTTTTTCAACCCACAATTGTAATACATTCATTTTTTTGCTATCATATATCATGTTCATTACATAATTAAAGTCATCATCATTTCGATGATATGTAAAGGGTAATCCACTATTAAACCACCATTCTAGAACATTTATATGATTTTTACAAGATGCATTATATAATGCATCTTCATCATATTTTAATTCCAATCCACTATTAAACCACCATTCTAGAACATTTATATGACCATTAAAAGATGCCCAATTTAATGCATCTTTAGAATATTTTAATTCTAAACCACTATTGCGCCACCAATCAAGAATATTAATATCACCATTACTAGATGGTGCATCTAGTGCTCCTTCAGAATATTTTAATTCTAAACCACTATTGCGCCACCAATTAAAAACATTAATATGTTCTATTGGATTTATATCATTTAATATCCAACTATCATATTTTAATTCTAAACCACTATTACGCCACCAATCAAGAACATTAATATGACCGCGTGTAGATGCATAATATAATCCCCATTCAGTATAATGCGAATCATTTGGTAAATTATTAATTAACCATGTTAATGTATTAGTATGTCCATTTACACATGCTAAATCAACCGCGGTTCTAATTCTCAATATATTTGCAAAAATCGGATCGTATTCTGCTAAACATCCATCTTTTATTTTATTTGTATTTTTAATATATTTGAGAGTTTCTAAATTTCCGACTGAACAAATATTTTTAATATAATCTTCAGTAATTTTCAAGTTAAATTTGCATATTGTTTTTACATCACTCAAACAATATTTTTCACCTAATATGACTTTATCAGTTTCACTCACACTAAAACCTCTCCCACCAGTTCCCATATAATTTATTTTAGCATTATTGGGAATTATACATAGATGAATATATTTTTTTCCACTAATATTATTATCATAACTACTATACGGGCAACTGACTGGATAATCCTTGCTTGCAAATAATTTTTCTTTTTCTATTTTTCTAACTAATTTTTGTTTAGTTTTATAATAATCATCATGAAGTGTATACATTTTTTATTGATGCTGTGATATTTTACTTTTATAATCAATTTTTTAACACTGTTAAACATACATAAAATTGATTAATTTTAAACATTTTATATTAAAATAAAAATAAATATGTACTTTATAGTGACTAATAAAAACGATATACATTTTGGGGAAAGTGGATATAAACCTAAAATAAAAACAGGATTTAATAGTTATTGGGGGTTTATTATCCATAATACTTATAGTGTATTACAGTTCTTAAGAATTGATGATATTTATATAAGGTGTGTCATTATACCTTCTAATGCAATAGTAAGGTCAAACAAAAATAATTATGTGATATCAGATAAAATTATAGTATTTGATAGACATTATATATATAGTATAAAAACACTAACATATTTTAATTTTGATTTGCGTTTTCAAACTAGTTTTTTAACTAATTTAATTTGTCACCATGGTCGGGTTGATCTATTAGAATGGTTAAAAAATTCTAAATGTCAATTTAGATATTCAGAACATGGGCTACTGCATGCCTCAATGAATGGACATGTAAATGTTCTAAAATGGTGGAAAAAGAATGAATTGCCTCTGATATACTCAGAAGAATTATTGAAAACCGCATACATGCATGATCAATTTAATGTTATTGAATATTTTAAAGAGATTTGGCTGATACCTAAGCATGTATTGGAAAAATATGTTTAATAAAATTGAATTGTTTTTAGTGTTTTGTTTTTAGTGTTTTAGTTTTAGATAAGTGAAGGTTTAATTAAAAATGCGTATAGTCCAAACTACGATAATAAATAATCTTGAATGTGTAAATTTACCCACACGTGCTATATGGCCTTGTAATTGCCACCCATATGAACATATGGTTCCTAGAATTACTTATACAACTATTAAAACTGGGTTAAATAATATTGTTTCTTCCTCGAGTCTTTATTCCTTTCATAATAAAGACATTAGTAGTTATTATACAGGTTATGTAAGAATTGTGTTAATTATAAATAAATCGATTATTAAAAAAGATACATGTGAACATGGGTTTGTTGTTGAAATTAATACCCGTGTTATTTTAAGTGATAAATATTTTATATACAATTCTAAAAATATTGATAGATTTAATCTACGTTTTTCACCATATCATGTTGATCGAATGTGTCTTTTAGGTGATATTAGTCTATTGGAATCGTTGTGGGACAAAAGGCATTTTGGAGAGCAATATGCACATACGCATGGGATATATCATGAGTATATTGATCCGTTTGGCCATGCGTCTAATGCTGGTCATGTTAATGTACTTGAGTGGTTAAAAAATAATGAATATTTAGTATTTGATTCGAATTATATACAACTTGGGATAACATCTGAAATATTTAAACCGGATGTAATAAATTGGTGGAAAAACTCAGGATTATTGAAATAAAAATATACAAAAATAAAATTGAATATTAATATTTTTTTATTATTTTACAAATATAAATATGCGTTTTGTAATAACGAACAAAAAAGGTGTAGAGAATTTATATGATCCTTTTTACATTTGTATTAAAATTTTCAAGGGGAAAAATGAAATTTTAAGTGATAGATATCATTATTTTGAATTTAATACATTTAATAAGACATTTAAAAATTTTTGTCTTAATATTACCGATGATTATATTAACCTTTTATGTGCTAAAAATAATTATGTACATACTTTGGAATCATTGAAAAAAAATAAATTATTATTACCAGAAAATTATTGCAATGCAATGAGATCAGCATCATGGCATGGTCATATTAATGTTCTAGAATGGTGGAAAAACTCTGGATTAAAATTATATTATGATGATGTATTTATTATTGCTGCTATATATAATCATGATAATGCTATTAAAGTTCTAGAATGGTTCAAAAATTCAGGATTGCCCATAGAATCTGAATCTGAGTGGGTATTAAATTATGCATCAGCATACAATAATATAAATATTCTAGAGTGGTGGAAAAATTCAGGATTACCTTTAAAATATGATGAAAATGCGATTGGTTTAGCGTCTAGTAAAAGTCATATAGGTGTTTTAGAATGGTGGAAAAATTCAGGGTTAGAATTAAAATATGATAATAGTATTTTAGATGATGCTTCAATGAATGGTCACATAAATGTTTTAGAATGGTGGAAAAACTCTGGATTGCCTTTAAAATATTCTCAAAATTTAACTACAACTAATTATGCAGATAATGTTAAAGAATGGTGGAAAAATTCAGGATTACCTATCAATTAGGATAAAATTGATTTTATTTAATATTTTCTATATTTTTTAATATGCATTTTCAGGAAACAAATAAGGATGATAAATATCAAAATTATATTATACCATTTTATACTAGAATTAAAATTTTTAGTAAAAGTGGTAAAGTAATCTTAAGTGATAGATATAAATTATATGAACCAAAAACGATTATAAAGTTGAAGATAAGAATAGATCCTATATATATATATGTATGTTGTCAAAATGGATATGTACATATTTTAGAATTCTTGAAAAAGTCAAAATTATCATCGATTCATGACTATTCGGAAGGTGCTCTACTTTCCGCGTCAACACATAATAAAATTAATGTTTTAGAATGGTGGGAAAACTCATGGTTGCCTATGGAATATTCTGAACGAATATTAGATGATACATCATATTATGGTAATATTAATGTTCTAGAATGGTGGAAAAACTCTGGGTTAGAATTAAAATATTCTGAAGATGCATTAAAATGGGCATCCAAAAAAGGTCATATTAATGTTCTAGAATGGTGGAAAAACTCTGGATTAGAATTAAAATATTCTGAAGATGCATTAAACAGTGCATCAAATTATGGACATGTTAATGTTCTAGAATGGTGGAAAAACTATGGATTACCGTTAAAATATGATGAAAAAGCATTAGAAGGTGCATCATATAATGGTCAAATTGATGTTTTAGAGTGGTGGAAAAACTCTGGATTACCTTTAAAATATTCTATAAATGTATTAAAATTGGCATCATATAATGGTCAAGTTGCTGTTCTAGAATGGTGGAAAAACTCTGGATTACCGTTAAAATATGATAAATACACAATAAGTTAATATCATCAAATTTACATGTTATGGAATGGTGGAAAAATTTCTGGGTTAGAGTCTAAGCCTGTGTAAAAACATGTGGTAATACAGTTGTTTTAGATGGGTTGAAAAAGTCTATATAAAATTGATTATTTTTATTATGTAATAATTATGAGTATGCATTTTAGTAGAACTAACATATATGGGAATTATGATGATCATAATGCCATTCATATTAGAATTAAAATTATGAGTAAAAGTAAGAGAGAAATTCTAAGTGACCAATATAAATTATATAAACCTAGAACAATCATAAAACTAAAGATAAAAATAGATGAAAAATATATAAATTATTTATGTCGTATGCATGGTTATGTAAATATTTTAGAATTTTTGAAAAACTCTGAATTATTATTACCAGAATATTGCACAGACGCTATTAGCTTGGCATCTTGTTTCAGAAACATAGATGTTTTGGAATGGTGGAAAAGATCAGGATTACCATTAAAATATGATTCTGAGATATTAGATCGTGCATCTAAGCATGGTTGCACAGATATTCTAGATTGGTGGAAAAATTCAGGATTACCATTAAATTATGATCATAATATGATGGATATTTATTGTGATAGAACAGCTTTGAATTGGTGGAAAAAATCAGGATTACCATTAAAATATTCTGAAAATGCATTACTCCACGCAACTCAATATGGTCGGATTGATATTCTAGATTGGTGGAAAAACTCTGGATTACCTTTAAAATATTCAAAATCTCAAATAAGAATGGAATTAACTGTTATTTATACTTATTCTTATTATCATGAAATAGTTTTAGAATGGTGGGAAAAGTCAGGATTACTTAAACTTTAAAGTTTAACATTAGATAAGATAACTAGAGACAATATTATATTAAAATATTTGAAAAATAAAATTGATTATTTTTATTTTTTACTAATTGTGTTTATAACAAAACAAGTAAATATTCAATGTTAAAATTAGCTGATATTGTGCAACCAAGTGACTGGCACCACCATTTTCGATCAGGTCCAGAATGGCTAGAATTAACTTCTAAACTATGTTTTTCACAATTCAAATATGCGGTTGCAATGCCAAACTTGACAAAACCTATTCAAACCCATGCCGATGCAATGGAATACCATGATGCAATAGTTAAGCATGCTTGTAATCCTGGTGCCAAACCAGTTATGACTTATTATCTCAATAAGGAATTAGCGATTGAAGAAATTTATAACATCAACATAGATTACAATGTTGTGGCCGCTAAATATTATCCACAAGGTGTGACAAACAACTCTGCTAACGGTTTAGCCACGTATCATAGTGTCCGAGAGCAACTTAGTGCAATGGAGGATGTTGGGATGGCTTTAATGATACATGGTGAAGAGCCTGGTGCAATGATATTTGATAGAGAATCTGAGTTTATAAATTCATGGCAAATACGCAAAATACAAGAAGAGTTCCCAAAACTAAAAATTACTATTGAACATATAAGTAGTTCAACCGCTGTGAATTATCTAGTTGATATATGTAATATTAGTAGATCGGATAAAATCGCGGCTACTATTACACCACATCACCTCACATGCACAATAGATGACATATTTAGCGGGTGTGGAATCCGTCCCTCAATGTTTTGTTGTCCAATATTAAAACAGAGAACGGATATGTTAGCATTACAGGAATTCGCATTATCTGGGTTAACAAATGTGTTTTACGGTTCTGATAATGCGCCACATGCTGACAAGACTAAATTCCGAGATGACGGCAAACCTGGTATCTTTAATATTCATTGTGGATTGGATTGTGTAATTGATTTGTTTAGGTCCAATGATCGATTAGACCATCGTTTAGAGGGTTTTATTAGTACTAATGGTTGTAATTGGTATAATAAAAAAATACCTGACAATAAAGTTGCTATTTATGAGGTTGAATTGCAAACAAGGGTTACGGTTCCAGATAAAGTTACTATTCGACATGAAACCAATGAAGGTTATGAATATATAACACCAATGAATTTAGGACAAAAAATAAAGTACAGTATAAACTTAATTTAGACTGGAGTTAGTCACTAGACTGGAGTTAGTCGCCGTTCCATGTTGGTTAGACTCTAATTCACCTGTGAGTGGATTAGGATTATTTGTAAAATATTCTTCAGAACATTATTGTGCTTGACTCGATATGTGTTAAGACAATATTATATTAAAATATTTGAAAATAAAATTGATTATTTTTTTACATAAAATATAAATCTAAACCTATGAAAATTGTTAAAACAGATAAATATGATAACTCTATTTTTCATCAGGATTATGATTATGAGGATAATTTCACTCCATTTTATATAAGAATTAAAATATGTTGTCCGCGTACCAACAAAGAAATTTTAAGTGATCGATATCATTTATATAAACCTAAAACTATTATTAAATTTAGTAGGAATATTAATATAGATGATTATTATTTAAAAAATATATCAGAATATGGTTATGCAAATATTTTAGAATTATTGAAAAATATAAAATTATTTCCGGAGTATTCGGAAGAAGCATTAGATTGTGCATCAATTGAAGGGAGGATTAATGTTCTTGATTGGTGGTTTAACAGTGGTTTGCCTTTAAAATATACTTCAGATGCGATAGATTATGCTTCAGAATGTGGTCGTGTTGATGTTCTAGAATGGTGGAAAAACTCTGGATTACCTTTAAAATATACTTATCAAGCTATAGACACCGCATATAACTCTAAATATTGTATAAATGTTTTGGAGTGGTGGAAAAACTCTGGATTACCTTTAAAATATTCTAACGATGTATTGAATTGTGTATCCTATAATGTATCTTGTACTAACACTGAAGGTATAAATGTTCTAGAATGGTGGTTTAATAGTGGATTAGAATTAAAATATGATGAATGTGCATTAAATAAGGCATCATATCATGGTCATATAAATGTTCTAGAATGGTGGTTTAATAGTGGGTTGGAATTAAAATATTCTGAAGTAGCATTTACGTGGGCATTCAAAAAAGGTCATATAAATGTTCTAGAATGGTGGAAAAATTCTGGATTGGAATTAAAATATGATGAATCTATATTTCATCATATATGTAGTAATTCGCATTTTAATAAAAATAATGAAGGGGGTTTAGTTTTAGAGTGGTGGAAAAATTCTGGATTATCCTTCAAATATAATGATTGGGCATTAGATCATTCATTGGATTGGTTGTCTTATAAAGGATATATATATATTTTAGAAAGTATTCCAAAAAAAGATTTGCATTTGCTTAAATATTCTTCGAATGCTTTGGATATTGCATCTGAATATGGACATATTAATGTTCTAGAATGGTGGAAGCAGTCTGGATTAGAATTAAAATATTCTGAAAATGCATTAAATTCAGCATCTAAACACGGTCGTATAAATGTTCTAGAATGGTGGAAGCAGTCTGGATTACCTTTGAAATTTTGTAAATATAGTATATTTCCGAATTGTTATAGAAGTTATTCGGATGTATTTGAATGGTGGAGGCTTTCTGGATTACTTTAATATTACTTTAATATTACTTTAATATTACTTTAATATTACTTTAATATTACTTTAATATTACTAAATATAAAATTGAATGTTTTACTATTTTTATAAATTTTTGATATGCATTTTGTAAATTTTGATACAAATAATATTGTGGTGAATGACTATGAAAATGTTTATTACTACGCTAGAATTAAACTTAAATTTTCGAATAATACTGAAGTTTTAAGTGATCGATATTGTTTATATAATCCCATAACAATTGCAAAATTAAAGATTAATGTAGATGATGATTATATTTATTATGCATGCTGTTATGGATATGTACATATATTGGAATATCTTAAAAGTTCTAATTTATTATATGAATATGATAAATATTTATTAAAAGCAGCATCATATTATGGTCATGTTGCTGTTCTAGAATGGTGGAAAAACTCAGGATTGGACTTAAAATATGATAAATATGAGTTAGATGATGCATCTAGAAATGGTCATATTAATGTTCCAGAATGGTGGAAAAATTCAGGATTAGAATTAAACTATGATGAAGATTCTTTAAATTTGGCATCTGAATATGGTCAAGTTGCTGTTCTAGAATGGTGGAAGCAGTCTGGATTGGAATTAAAATATAATGAAAAAGCATTAAAGTTGGCGTCACTAGAAGGACATATTAATGTTCTAGAATGGTGGAAAAACTCTGGATTGCCTTTAAAATATTCTGATTATGCATTATATTATGCATCTTCTAATTGTAATTGCATTAATGTTCTAGAGTGGTGGAAAAATTCTGGATTATCTTTAAAATATAATGTATTTGCATTAAATAGTGCATCCTCCCATGGTTTAATTGATGTTTTAGAATGGTGGAAAAATTCTGGATTACCTTTAGAATATGATGAATATGCCTTGCTTGATGCATCTGAAAATGGTCAAGTTGATGTTCTAGAGTGGTGGAAAAACTCCAACCTACCTTTAAAATATAATGAAAGAGTATTTGACAGGGCATTTAATAATGGTCACATAAGTGTTCTAGAATGGTGGAAAAATTTTGAATTAGAATTTAAAAAATAAAATTGATTTTGCTATTTATTTTATAAAATTTTTTATAAGATGTATATTATTTACTGTAATGAAGAAAATATATATTATAAAAGTTATGAAGAATTAATCTTGCAAAATTCCTTTATTGTAAATATAAATAATGATAATTATAGATACTATGATGAAAATATCTGTCATATTAGAATATGTGTAAGATTAAATAATAGAGTTATATTTAGTGACAGATATTACATTTTCAATATTAAAATAATTAAAAATTTCAAATTATATAATAATCATCATTATATTGATAATGCATCTTTACATTGTCAGATAAGTGTTCTAGAATGGTGGAAAAACTCCGGATTAGAATTAAAATATTCTGAAGATACATTAAATTTGGCATCTTCACATGGACATATTAATGTTCTAGAATGGTGGAAGAACTCCGGATTAGAATTAAAATATTCTGAAGATACATTAAATTTGGCATCTTCACATGGACATATTAATGTTCCAGAATGGTGGAAGAACTCAAGATTACCTTTAAAATATAATGAAATAGCAATAAATTGGGCTTCTAGAAATGGTCATGTCAATGTCCTAGAATGGTGGAAAAACTCAATATTACCTTTAAAATATAATGAAATAGCAATATATTGGGCATCTAGACATGACCACATTGATGTTCTAGAATGGTGGAAAAACTCTGGATTACCTTTAAAATATGATGAAAATGCATTAAATTGGACATCTCGAAATGGTAAGATAAGTGTTCTAGAATGGTGGAAAAACTCTGGATTAGAATTAAAATATTCTGAAATTGCATTAAATTGGGCATCCGAAAATAATCATGTTATTCTTTTAGAATGGTGGAAAAACTCTGGATTACCTTTAAAATATACTGAAAATGCAATAAATTGGGCATCTGAAAAAAGGTCATACTAATGTTCTAGAATGGTGGAAAAACTCTGGATTAGAATTAAAATATACTGAAAATGCAATAAATTTGGCATCTGAAAAAGGTCAAGTTGCTGTTCTAGAATGGTGGAAAAACTCTGGATTACCGTTAAAATATGATCAAAATGCATTAAATTGGACATCCAATAATGGTCAAGTTGCTGTTCTAGAATGGTGGAAAAACTCTGGATTACCTTTAAAATATACTGAAAATGCAATAAATTGGGCATCTGAAAAAGGTCAAGTTGCTGTTCCAGAATGGTGGAAAAATTCTGGATTACCTTTAAAATATACTGAAAATGCATTATATTGGGCATCAAAATATGGTCATATTAATGTTCTAGAATGGTGGAAGCAGTCTGGATTACCATTAAAATATAATGAAAATGCAATAAATTTGGCATCTGAAAAAGGTCAAGTTGCTGTTCTAGAATGGTGGAAAAACTCAGGATTACCATTAAAAAAATAAATAAAATTGATTTTGGTATTTATTTTTAATATTTTTTTATAAGATGTACATTATTTATTCTGATAATAATAAAAATTATAGCAGTTATGAAGACTTAATACTAAACACAAAAGTAATTGACATAAATAATAATTATGTTATTCCCGATGTATATCATTTTAAAATAATTATTAGGCTAAATAATAAGGTTATTTTAAGTGATAGATATTACATTTTTAATATTAAAATAATTAAAAAGTTTAAATTATATAATAATAATGAACTTATTAATAGTGCATCTGCAATGGGTCATATTAATGTTCTAGAATGGTGGAGAAACTCTGGATTAAAATTAAAATATAATACATCTGGGTTATATCTTGCATCTGCAATGGGTCATATTAATGTTCTAGCATGGTGGAGAAACTCTGGATTACCATTAAAATATGATACACATACTGCATATGCAGCATTAACGTTGGCATCAAAATATGGTCATGTTAATGTCTTAGAATGGTGGAAAAATTCAGGATTAGAATTAAAATATTCTGAAGATGCATTAAGCAAAGCATCATATTATGGTCAAACTACTGTTCTAGAATGGTGGAAAAACTCAGGATTGGAATTAAAATATGATAATGAAGCATTAACTTCGGCATCTCGTAATGGTCATATTAATGTTCTAGAATGGTGGAAAAACTCAGGATTACCTTTAAAATATGATTATGAAGCATTAGATATTGCAGCTGACAGACGTCAAATTGCTGTTCTGGAATGGTGGAAAAATTCTGGATTGAAATTAAAATATGATAAAAGTATATGTGTATATGAAAAAAATGTTCAAGAATGGTGGAAAAACTCAGGATTACCATTAAAAAAATAAATAAAATTGATTTTGGTATTTATTTTTAAAAATTTTTTATAAGATGTATATTATTTATTCTAAAAATAATAACAGTTATGAAGATTTAATAAAACACTACTCTGTAATTGACATTAATAATAAAAATAATTATCATTGGTTGAGTAATAAATATAATCCTCGAATAATTATCAGGTTAAACAGTAAGATTATTTTAAGCGATAAATATAATATTTGCAATCCTAAAGTAATTCTAAAATTAAAATTGTATAATAATAGTAGACTTATTGAGTTTGTATCTTCAAATAGTCAAATTGCTGTTCTAGAATGGTGGAAAAATTCTGGATTGGAATTAAAATATGATAAATATGCGTTAAATTGGGCATCCCAATGTGGTCTAGTTGCTGTTCTAGAATGGTGGAAAAACTCTGGATTACCTTTAAAATATACTGAAAATGCAATAAATTGGGCATCATATAATGGTCAAGTTGCTATTCTGGAATGGTGGAAAAACTCTGGATTACCTTTAAAATATTCTGAAAGTGCATTATGTGACGCATCATTAAAAGGTCATATAAATGTTCTAGAATGGTGGAAAAACTCTGGATTAGAATTAAAATATTCTGAAAATGCATTAGATACAGCATCACGTAATGGTCAGGTTGCTGTTCTAGAATGGTGGAAAAACTCTGGATTACCTTTAAAATATTCTGAAAGTGCATTAAGCAACGCATCACGTAATGGTCAGGTTGCTGTTCTAGAATGGTGGAAAAACTCTGGATTGAAATTAAAATATCATCGTGATATAATAAATTATGTATATCTTTATGGTCATATAAATGTTCTAAAATGGTGGAAAAATTCTAGATTAGAATTAAAATATGGTGAAAATGATTGAGTTGTTATCCTAGAATGTTTCAAAAATTCATGATTATTCCTGAAATAAAATTGAATTATTATTATTTTTTATATTTTTTTGATATGCATTTTGTTAAATTTAATAAAGATAATATCACATATGAAGAGAATGAAGCTGATATAAATAATTATTATTTTGTTCCTAATTATATTAAAATTAAAATAAGGCTTTCAAATAATATTGAAGTTTTAAGTGATCAGTACAATTTGTATGATATTAGAACAATTACAAAATTTAATATTGATATAGATGAATGTTATATTAATGGTGCGTCTCAGTATGGGTATGTACATATACTAGAATATCTTAAAAGTTCTAATTTATTTCCAGAATATGATTATTATCCATTGGAAATAGCATCTGAAGAAGGTCATATAAATGTTTTAGAATGGTGGAAAAATTCTGGTTTAGAATTAAAAATTTCTGAAGAAGTATTAAATACTGCACTAGAAAATATTCTAGAGTGGTGGAAAAATTCTGGATTACCTTTAAAATATAATGAGAGTGCTATAGCGACTGCATCTTTCTTTAATGACACTAATGTTCTAGAATGGTGGAAAAATTCTGGACTGGAATTAAAATATAATGAAACTTCGTTATGTAGGGCATTTAAAAAAGGTCATATTGATATTTTAGAATGGTGGAAAAACTCTGGATTACCTTTAAAATATGATGAAAATTTATTTAACGATGTTTTTGACGGGAGTGATGAAAAAATTAAAATATTAGATTGGTGGAAAAATTCAGGATTACCTTTTAAATTTAACCCCATAATCTTTGATAATGTGTTGTACAATGCATCCAAAAAAAGTCATATAAATGTTTTAGATTGGTTAAAAAACTCAGGATTACCTCTAAAATATTCAGATCGTGAATTAATATTACCATCTATTACAGGTAACATAAATGTTTTAGAATGGTGGAAAAATTCAGGATTACCATTAAAGTATTCCCATAATTCTATAGATGCCGCATCTGGTGAAGGTAAAATAAATGTTTTAGAGTGGTGGAAAAATTCTGGATTAGAATTAAAATATTCTGTAAAAGCATTAAGTAAGGCTTTTTTAAATCTCAGAATTGACATTCTAGATTGGTGGAAAAATTCTAAATTACATATCAAATATAGTGAATGGATGCTAAATAGTGCTCTTGATTGGGCATCCGAAAATAATCATGTTAATCTTTTAGAATGGTGGAAAAACTCTGGATTACCTTTAAAATATACTGAAAAATCATTAGATTATGCAATCATGAAAGGTAATATTAACATATTAAAATGGTGGAAAAAATCTAAATTACATATCAAATATAGTACATGGATGCTAAATAGTGCGCTTGATTGGATATCATTAGAAGGTAATGTTGATATTCTAGATTGGTTAAAAATATCTGGATTATCGATAAGATATTCAGAAAATGCGTTATATAATGCATCTAGGGGTGGTCATATAAATGTTCTAGAATGGTGGAAAAAATCTGGATTAGAATTAAGATATAATAAAAATATTTTGGACTTGTTAAAAGATTTAGATAGTAAGGTTATAACATGGTGGAAAAACTCTGGATTACTCTAAAATAAAATTGATTATTTTTATGCAACAGTATTAAATGATATTATATAAAATTTAGACATGAAATTTGTAGAATTTAATAAATATGATAAAATCCTTCATGAGGGTGGTTTTTATTATGAGGATGATGATGATACTTATGTAAAGTTTTATTTAAGAATAAAAATAATTAGTCCACATACCAACAAAGAAATTTTAAGTGATCGTTATCATTTATATAAAACCAAAACTATTATAAAATTTGGTAAGAATATTAAAATAGATGACTTTTACATTATAATTTTATCAATATATAGCTATATAAATACTTTAGACTTTTTGAAAAATTTAAAATTATTTCCGAAATATTCTAATGGTGCATTGGATACAGCATCTTCACGTGGTAAAGTTAGTGTTCTAGAATGGTGGAAAAACTCTGGATTACCTTTAAAATATACTACTGATGCAATGGATCTTGCGACCGAAAGTGGTAGAGTTAGTGTTCTAGAATGGTGGAAAAACTCTGGATTACCTTTAAAATATACTGAAAATGCTATAAACTTAGCATTTGGAAATGGTCATATAAATGTTCTAGAATGGTGGAAGCATTCTGGATTAGAATTAAAATATTCTGAAGACGCAATACATTATGCGTCTGAAAATGGTCATGTTGCTGTCCTAGAATGGTGGAAAAACTCTGGATTAAAATTAGAATATTATAAATGGTCAATAAATTGGGCATCTTCGAATGGTCAAGTTGCTGTTCTAGAATGGTGGAAAAACTCTGGATTACCATTAAAATATGATACAGATGCACTAAATTTGGCATCTTGTTATGGTAAAGTTACTGTTCTAGAATGGTGGAAAAACTCTGGATTACCTTTAAAATATGATGAATATGTATTAAAGTGGATACCGTCAGATGATCGTATAAGTATAAATATTCTAGAATGGTGGAAAAATTCTGGATTACCTTTAAAATATCATGGGAAACCCGCTACATGGGTTTCATATTTTTTCAAAAATTAAAAAATATAATGCGAAAATAAAATTGAATTCTTTAATGTTTTTTAATGTTTTTTTTTATTTTTAATATGTATTATACAAAAACTACTAAAACGAATTGTGTTCCAGATCATTTTTATAATTCATATGAGGATGATGACCGCGAGGACTACTTTGAACAATTTTTTGGTGAATATGTTCGAAATTTATTTAATGAATTAGCATATTACATGGTGATTAAAATTAAACTTCAGAATGGTACTGTAGTTTTAAGTGATAAATACAATTTATATAATCCGAAAACAATTATAAAATTTAAGCTTGTTATAGATAAAAATTATATTAATAATGTGTGTTGTTTAGGTCGCGTACATACTTTAGAATTTCTCAAAAGTTCTTATTTATTTCCAGAATTTCCGGAATATACAGATAATACTCTGATTCATGCATCTAACAATGGTCATATTAGTGTTCTAGAATGGTGGAAAAATTCAGGATTACCTTTAAAATATAATAATGATGCTATAAACTACGCATCTTTGAGTGGTCACGTTGCGGTTTTAGAGTGGTGGAAAAACTCTGGATTACCATTACAATATGATGATCTAGCTGTGCACGGCGCGAGTGAAAACGGTCATATTAATGTTCTAGAATGGTGGAAAAATTCATGTTTAAAATTAATATATGGGAATATACTAACGTATCCATCTCATAGTGATCGTGATTTGGTTGCTGTTCTAGAATGGTGGAAAAATTCTGGGTTAGAAATAATATATACAACTTGTGAAATGGATTATGCACACAAGCCACATGTTCTAGAATGGTGGAAAAACTCTGGATTAGAATTAAAATATTCTAAAGAAGCATTAGATTGGGCATCTGGACATGGTCAAGTTGCTGTTCTAGAATGGTGGAAAAACTCTGGATTAGAATTAAAATATTCTGAAGAAGCATTAAATACAGCATCTGGATATGGTAAAGTTGCTGTTCTGGAATGGTGGAAAAACTCTGGATTAGAATTAAAATATTCTGAAGAAGCATTAAATACAGCATCTGGATATGGTAAAGTTGCTGTTCTGGAATGGTGGAAAAACTCTGGATTACTTTAATATAACTATAACTAAAATTGAATTATTTAATGTTTTATTTAAATTTTTTTATATGCATGTTGTAAAAACTACTAAAACTAATTATTTAATAACAGATGATTATGACGATGATGTTAATTATTTGCCGTATTATGTAAGAATTAAAATTACACTTTCTAATAGTACTGAAGTTTTAAGTGATAAATATAATTTGTATAACCCTAAAACAATAACAAAATTTAATATTGATATTGATCACAATTATATTTATGATACGTGTCTTTTGGGTTTTGTGCATACTTTAGAATTTCTTAAAAAATATTGTTTATTTCCAAACTCCCCTATTTATGGACTAAGTTGTGCATCGCGAGAAGGTCATATTAATGTTCTAGAATGGTTGAAAACCTCTGGATTAGAATTAAAATATGATGAAGATGCTTTAAATTTGGCATCTGAAAATGATCATGTTGCTGTTCTAGAATGGTGGAAGCACTCTGAATTAGAATTAAAATATTCTGAAGAAGCATTAAATACAGCATCTGAAAATGGTCAAGTTGCTGTTCTAGAATGGTGGAAAAACTCTGGATTACAATTAAAATATGATGAAAGAGCATTAGAATGGGCATCATTATATGGTGAAGTTGCTGTTCTAGAATGGTGGAAAAACTCTGGATTAGAATTAAAATATGATCAATGGGCATTAAATTGGGCATTTGAAAAAGGTCACATTAATGTTCTAGAATGGTGGAAAAATTCTGGATTAAAATTAAAATATAATCAATATGCATTAAATTGGGCATCTTGTTATGGTAAAGTTGCTGTTCTGGAATGGTGGAAAAACTCTGGATTACTTTAATATAACTAAAATTGAATTATTTAATGTTTTATTTAAATTTTTTCAATATGCATGTTGTAAAAATTAATAAAGATAATTATCTTATTGATGATAATTATACTTATTATAATAACGAAGATGAAGATGATGTTAATAATTTACAACATTATGTAAGAATCAAAATTAAACTTTCTAATAATACTGAAGTTTTGAGTGATAAATATAATTTGTATAACCCTAAAACAATAACAAAATTCAATATTGATATAGATCTAGATTATATTAAAAATGTATGTCGATTGGGTTTTATACATACTTTAGAATTTCTTAAAAAATCTTGTTTATTCCCTAACTCTCCTATTTATGGATTAAGGGGTGCATCACAAGAAGGTCATATTAATGTTCTAGAATGGTTGAAAAACTCTGGATTAGAATTAAAATATGATGAATATGCGTTAAATTGGACATCATTAAATGGTCATATCAATGTTCTAGAATGGTGGGAGCACTCTGGATTAGAATTAAAATATGATGAATATGCTTTACATTATGCATCACGTAATGGTCATGTCAATGTCCTAGAATGGTGGAAAAACACTGGATTGGAATTAAAATATAATACATGGTCAATAAATTGGGCATCTGGAAATGGTCAAGTTGCTGTTCTAGAATGGTGGAAAAACTCTAAATTACCTTTAAAATATGATGAATATGCTTTACATTGGGCATCTGGAAATGGTCAAGTTGCTGTTCTAGAATGGTGGAAAAATTCTGGATTACCTTTAAAATATGATCAATATGCAATTAATTATGCGTCACAATATAGTCAAGTTGATGTTCTAGAATGGTGGAAAAACTCTGGATTACCTTTAAAATATAATGAATGTATATTAGATTTTGCATCATGTAATGATAGGGATGCTTTTGTAGAATGGTGAAAAAATTCTGGATTAGTTTAATATAACTAAAATTGAATTATTTAATGTTTTATTTAAATTTTTTTATATGCATGTTGTAAAAACTACTAAAACTAATTATTTAATAACAGATGATGATGATTATGAGGATGATAGTATCCATAGTATCCCATATTATGCAAGAATTAAAATTAAACTTTCTAATAACACAGAAGTTTTGAGTGACAAATATAATTTGTATAACCCTAAAACAATAACAAAATTAAATATCGATATAGATCACAATTATATTAGTTATGTGTGTCTTTTGGGTTTTGTGCATACTTTAGAATTTCTTAAAAAATCTTGTTTATTCCCTAACTCTCCTATTTATGGATTAAGGGGTGCATCACAAGAAGGTCATATTAATGTTCTAGAATGGTTGAAGCACTCTGGATTGGAATTAATATATAATGATAGTGTATTGTATATTGCTTCTAGAAATGGTCAAGTTGCTGTTCTAGAATGGTTGAAGCACTCTGGATTGGAATTAATATATAATGATAGTGTATTGTATATTGCTTCTAGAAATGGTCATATAAAGGTTCTAGAATGGTGGAAAAACTCTGGATTGGAATTAAAATATAATAAATGGGCAATAAATTGGGCATCTGGTGGTGGTCATATTAATGTTCTGGAATGGTGGAAAAATTATGGATTAGAATTAAAATATGATACATATGCATTAAATTGGGCATCCAGATATGGACATATTAATGTTCTAGAATGGTGGAAAAACTCTGGATTACCATTAAAATATGATACATATGCATTAAATTGGGCATCACAAGAAGGACATATTAATGTTCTAGAATGGTGGAAGCATTCTAGATTGAAATTAAAATATGATGCATATGCAATAGATTGTGCATCTTCAAATGGTCATATTAATGTTCTAGAATGGTGGAAAAACTCTGGATTGGAATTAAAATATGATGAATATTCATTAAATTGGGCATCTCAAAAAGGTCAAGTTGCTGTTCTAGAATGGTGGAAAAACTCTGGATTGGAATTAAAATATGATGAATATTCATTAAATTGGGCATCTCAAAAAGGTCAAGTTGCTGTTCTAGAATGGTGGAAAAACTCTGGATTGGAATTAAAATAAAATTGAACTTCTTCAACATTTATTAATATATTTTATATGCGTTTTGTAAAAACTAATAAAAATGATTGTGCAATAGGTGACAATTATAATGATTATGATGATTATGGTGTTGATATTGATTATGGTTTGAACGATGATGTTAATAGTTTACCACATTATTCAAGAATTAAAATTAGTCTTTCGAATAATACGGTAGTTTTAAGTGATAAATATAATTTATATAATCCGACAACAATTATAAAATTAAAAATCAATATTGATCGAAATTATATTAGGGATGTATGTCGATTGGGTCATGTGCATATTTTAGAATTTCTTAAAAAATCTTGTTTATTTCCAAACTCTCCTATTTATGGGTTAAATTGTGCATCACAAGAAAGTCATATTAATGTCCTAGAATGGTTGAAAAACTCTGGATTGGAATTAAAATATGATAAAGATGCATTAAGTATGGCATCGCGTAATGGTCATGTGGATGTTCTAGAATGGTGGAAAAACTCTGGATTGAAATTAAAATATGATGATGTATTAAGTTTGGCATCATATTGTGGTAATGTTGCTGTTCTAGAATGGTGGAAAAACTCTGGATTGGAATTAGAATATGATGTAGGTGCATTATATTATGCTTCCTCAAATGTTCATATTAATGTCCTAGAATGGTGGAAAAACTCTGGATTAGAATTAAAATATAATGAAAATGCATTAAATTGGGCATCTTATGATGGTCATGTTGCTGTTCTAGAATGGTGGAAAAACTCTGGATTAGAATTAAAATATGATCTGGATTAGAATTAAAATATGATAAAGATGCATTAAATAGTGCATCTTCAAAAGGTCATATAAATGTTCTAGAATGGTGGAAGGACTCTGGATTAGAATTAAAATATGATGAATATAGATTAAAATTAAAATTAACATCTCAAAATGGTCATGTTGCTGTTCTAGAATGGTGGAAAAACTCTGGATTAATTTAATATAATTAAAATTGAACTTTAATATTTTTTAATAATTTTTAATAATTTTTAATAATTTTTAATAATTTTTAATATGCGTTTTATAAAAACTGACAAACATAATATTCCATATGACATTATGAGTGGGTATAATAATGCTTCTCATTATATTAAAATTTCTATTAAAATGTCAAACAATATCGAAATTTTAAGTGATCGATACAATTTATATGATCCATGGACTGTCAAAAAATTTAATATTAAAATAGATCAGAAATATATTCGGGATGTATCAGAACATGGATATGTACGTATATTGGAATATATTAAACGTTCTTATTTATTACCAGGATTACATGAACTCAGTGATTATGGATTAGAATTAGATACCGCATCAAGATATGGCAAGATAAATATTTTAAATTGGTGGCAAAACTCTGGACTTCAATTATTCTATACAGAACGTGCGATACATTGGGCGTCTGAATATGGTCATATAAGTGTTCTAGAATGGTGGAAAAATTCTGGATTAAAAGTTAAATATTATGAAAATGCTTTGGATTTAGCATCTGAAAATGGTCAAATTGCTGTTCTAGAATGGTGGAAAAACTCTGGATTACCTTTAAAATACTCTAAACGCGCATTATCATTAGATGATAGATTATGTGTGGCGTTGTATATTAAAAAAAGAGTTGCTGTTCTAGAATGGTGGAAGCACTCAGGATTAGAATTAAAATATGATACATATGCATTGTATGATGCATCTGTATATGGTTATACAGATATTCTAGATTGGTGGAAAAATTCTGGATTAGAATTGAAATATGATGAAAGTGCATTAAAAGGTGCATCTTCTTTCAAAGGTTGTATAAATGTTCTAGATTGGTGGAAAAATTCTGGATTAGAATTGAAATATGACGAAAGTGCATTAAGAGGTGCATCTGATTATGGTAATATTGCTGTTCTAGAATGGTGGAAAAATAGTGGATTAGAATTAAAATATGATACAAAGGTTTTGTATCATGCATCAATGGATGCTCGTATAAGTGTTCTAGAATGGTGGAAACAGTCTGGATTAGAATTAAAATATGATAGAGATTTATTGGATAAATTATCAAACCAAAAATATCTGTTTCCTAATTCTGTTCTGAAGTGGTGGGAAAACTCTGGATTACTTTAACATAAAATTGAACTTTTAAAATTTCTTTAATATTTTTTAATATGCATTTTGTATATTTTAACAAAGATGATGATTATATGTTTATCCCTGATTATGTCAGAATTAAAATTAAACTTTTTAATAAAATTGAAATTTTAAGTGATCGCTACACTTTATATGATCTAAAAACTATCAAAAAATTTAATGTTAACATAGACAAGAAATATATTATGTGTGTATGCAAATTTGGGTATGTACATATATTGGAATATCTTAAACATTCTAATTTATTTCCAGAAAATTATGATGAATTAGCATTAACTTGGGCATCTAAATATGGTCAAGTTGCTGTTCTAGAATGGTGGAAGCATTCTGGGTTAGAATTAAAATATAGTATGATGGCATTGAATGGGGCATCGTATAATGGTCACATTAATGTTCTAGAATGGTGGAAAAACTCTGGATTAAAATTAAAATATGATGATTATGCATTAACTATGGCATCTAAATATGGTCATGTAGATGTTCTAGAATGGTGGAAAAACTCTGGATTAGAATTAAAATATAATGAAGATGCATTAAAGTTGGCATCTGAAAATGACCAAGTTAATGTTCTAGAATGGTGGAAAAACTCTGGATTAAAATTAAAATATGATGAAAATGCATTAAAATTGGCATCTTTATATGGTAATATAAATGTTCTAGAATGGTGGAAAAACTCTGGATTAGAATTAAAATATTCTGAAAATGCATTAGCTTTAGCATCTCAAAACGGTCGAGTTGCTGTTCTAGAATGGTGGACGCAGTCTGGATTAGAATTAAAATATGATAGAAATTTATTGGATGAATTATCAAACCAAAAATATCTGTTTCCTAATTCTGTTCTGAAGTGGTGGGAAAACTCTGGATTACTTTAACATAAACTTTAACATACTTTAACATACTTTAACATACTTTAACATACTTTAACATACTTTAACATACTTTAACATAAACTTTAACATAAAATAAAAATTGAACTATTAAAATTTCTTTAATATTTTTTATATGCATTTTGTATTTTTTGACAAATATGGAAATCTTGATTATGATATTCCTTTTTATATTAGAATTAATATTAGACTTTTTAATTATACTGAGGTTTTAAGTGATCGCTACAATTTATATGATATAAAGACTATCAAAAAATTAAAGATTGACATAGATAATGATTATATTAATAATATATGTCTATTTGGGTATGTGCATTTATTAGAATATCTTAAACATTCTAATTTATTTCCAGAATATGATGAAAATGCAATAAGTTTTGCATCCTCGAATGGTAATATTGATGTTATAGAATGGTGGAAAAATTCTGGATTAGAATTTAGATATTCTAGTGAAGCATTACATTGGGCATCTGGTAATGGTCACATTGATGTTCTAGAATGGTGGAAGCATTCTGGGTTAGAATTAACATCCGAACACGTTGAATACACTATTATTAATGCATCACGAGATGGACATATTGATGTTCTAGAATGGTGGAAACAATCTGGATTGGAATTAAGATATAATGAAAAACCCATAGATCTTGCATCACTATATGGACGTATAAATGTTTTAGAATGGTGGAAACATTCTGGATTAGAACTAAAATATGAAAATGCATTGCGTTATGCATCACAAGATGGATATATAAATGTTCCAACATGGTGGAAAAACTCTGGATTACCATTAAAATATGATGAAAATGTATTAAACCATGCATCAATGTATGGTCGTATAAATGTACTAGAATGGTGGAAAAACTCTGGATTACCTTCAAAACATAATGAATCTGTATTAAAATATGCATCATATGGAAATCGATTTGATGTTATAGAGTGGTGGAAAAAATTTGGATTAGAATTTAATCAATAAAAAATTGATTATTCTAGGTTATTTTAATTTTTTTATTATGTATTTTATAAGAACCGGTGAAAAAAAATTAAAGCAGTATCCAGGTTGTGAATATAAAACTGGGTTAAACATTATTACACTAAACTCTTCCAAACTCAAACTGTTTGCAGCGGATTCAACTATTTTATTATTTATGATTGGATCTGAAACTATTTATATACGATGTGTACTCATATTACCAAGTTCTAAAATTACTCATAATAAGGGATTAATGAGTCTAACATCAGACCAAGGAAAAGTTATTTTAAGTGATGTATATAATATATATAACCCAGATACATTAATAAAATTTAATTTACATCGTCCATATTGTAAACGTAATAATACAATGAATATTTATAATTATCCTCCACATAGATATTATAATTATTATATAGATATGTGTAGTTATCATGGTCATATTAATGTTTTGGAATGGTGGAAACGTTCTGGATTAGAATTTAAGTATTCTGAATCTTCATTAGATTGGGCATCAAAATATGGACATATTAATGTTCTAGAATGGTGGAAAAATTCTGGATTGGAATTAAAATATTCTGAATATTCATTAGATTGGGCATCAAAAAATGGACATATCAATGTTCTAACATGGTGGAAAAACTCAGGATTACCTTTAAAATATTCTGGTGATGCACTATATAATCCAACTATAAATAAACATATTAATGTCCTAGAATGGTGGAAACACTCTGGATTGGAATTAAAATATCCAAAAATATTTAGATCGAAGTTGGCATATGATGTGCCACGAATAGCTCTAGAATGGTGGAAAAACTCAGGATTACCGTTCGATAAATAAAATTGAACATTTAATATTATTTTAATATTTTTTAATATTTTTCGATATAATATGCATGTTGTTGTCACTAACATTGATAATATTCAACATTTTAATGATCAATTAACATATACTAAATTGTCAATTCAGATTGGTAATAATCTTTTTGCTAATAATGAACAATGGAAATATTCTGGTTCACCATATAATTATATAAGAATCAAAATTTGTCTTTCAAATAATAAGAATAATGTTGAGATTTTTAGTGATAAATACAGTTTATGTAATCCTAAATCAGTTATAAAATTAAAGATTAATATAGATGAAAATTATATTGATAAAGTTTGTGGAGTAGGAAATGTAAATATTTTGGAGTTTCTTAAAAAATCTAATTTATTAAAAAAATATGATGCAAATGCAATATCACAAGCATGTTTGAATGGTCATATAAATGTACTAGAATGGTGGAAAAAATCTGGATTAATATTAAAATATAATTGCAATGCTATTTATTATGCTTCATTAAATGGTCATGTAAACGTACTAGAATGGTGGAAAAAATCTGGATTTAAATTGAAATATAATGAATATGCATTAGATTGGGCATCTGCAAATGGTCATATAAATGTTATAGAATGGGGGACAAACTCTGGATTAAAATTAAGATATAGTTGCGCTGCTATAAATGGCGCATCATATAATGAACATATTAATGTTCTAGAATGGTGGAAAAATTCTGGATTAGAATTAAAATACACAGAATATACGTTGGATAGTGCATCTGAACGTGGTCTTATAAATGTTTTAGAATGGTGGAAAAACTCTGGTTTACCTTTAAAATATTCTAATGAGGTATTAGAGTTTGCATCTGCGAATGGTCATATTAATGTTCTAGAATGGTGGAAAAACTCTGGATTAAAATTAGAATATGATACACGTGCATTACATTTGGCATCCCTATATAGACATATTAATGTTCTGGAATGGTGGAAAAACTCTGGATTACCTTTAAAATATTCTGATGAGGTATTAGAGTATGCATCTGCTAATGGTCATATTAATGTTCTAGAATGGTGGCAAAACTCTGGATTACCATTTAAAAAATAAATAAAATTGAAGTATTTAATGTGTTTTTAATATTTTTTTTATAAGATGTATATTATTTATTCTAAAGATAAAGATAAATATTATAGCAATTATGAAGACTTAATACTATACGAAAAAGTAATTGACATTAATAATACTAAATATAGTATCAACGATTACCATCTACATAAAACTAGAATAATTATCAGATTAAATAATAAAGTTATTTTAAGCGATAAGTATAATATTTATAATCCAAAAGTAATTTTAAAATTAAAATTGTATAATAATGATAAACATATTGAGTACGCATCTGCACATGGTCATATTAAAGCTCTAGAATGGTGGAAAAACTCTGGATTAGAATTAAAATATAATGAAGATGCATTAAAGTTGGCATCTTCAAATGGTCAAGTTGCTGTTCTAGAATGGTGGAAGAATTCTAGATTAAAATTAAAATATAATGAAGATGCATTAAATTGGGCATCTAAAGAAGGTCAAGTTACTGTTCTAGAATGGTGGAAGCATTCTAGATTAGAATTAAAATATAATGAAGATGCATTAAAGTGGGCATCTTCAAATGGTCAAGTTGCTGTTCTAGAATGGTGGAAGCATTCTAGATTAGAATTAAAATATGATGAATATGCAATAAATTGGGCATCTATGAATGGTCAAGTTGCTGTTCTAGAATGGTGGAAGCATTCTAGATTGAAATTAAAATATGATGCATATGCAATAGATTGTGCATCTGAAAATGGTCAAGTTGCTGTTCTAGAATGGTGGAAAAACTCTGGATTGGAATTAAAATATGATGAAGGTGCATTAGAGTGGGCATCATATAATGGTCATGATGGTGTTCTAGAATGGTGGAAAAACTCTGAGTTAGAATTAAAATATGATGAAAAATGGGTATTGTTTTATGCCTCCTCAAATAGTCATGTTGCTGTTCTAGAATGGTGGGAAAACTCTGGATTACTGTTAAAAAAATAAATAAAATTGAATTATTTAATGTGTTTTTAATATTTTTAATATGTTTTTAGTAGAAACTGATAAAAATAATGTTATATGGTCCAATGGTTATGACGTATATACTTATTATTATATCAAAATCAAAATTAAATTGTCGAACAATGTTGTAATTTTTAGTGATCGATACAAGTTACATAATATTAGAAATATTAAAAAATTTAATATTAATATAGATGCTAAATATATTGAAACAGCATGCTTCTATGGATTTGTATATATATTGGAATATCTTAAAAATTCTAATTTATTTCCGGAATATAATCAAAAATCATTAGATCGAGCATCTGATAATGGTCATATTAATGTTCTAGAATGGTGGAAAAACTCTGGATTACCTTTAAAATATTCTGAACTTGCATTAGTTTGGGCATCAGATAATGGTCACGTTGCTGTTCTAGAATGGTGGAAGCATTCTGGATTAGAATTAAAATATTCTGAGGGGGTATTAAATTATGTATCAATGCGTGGTCGTATTAATATTCTAGAATGGTGGAAGCATTCTGGATTAGAATTAAAATATGATGAAAATGCATTAGATTTTGCGTGCGCAAATGGTCATATTGCTGTTCTAGAATGGTGGAAAAACTCTAAATTACCTTTAAAATATTCTGAAGATGCAATCTACAACGCATCTTATTTTGGTTACACTAATATTCTAGAATGGTGGCAAAACTCTGGATTAGAATTAAAATATTCTGAACATACATTAGATATGGCATTGCAAAGGGATGACATTAATTTTGATGTTCTAGAATGGTGGAAAAACTCTGGATTACCTTTAAAATATTCTGAAGATGCATTATATAATAGTGATAATGTTACTGTTCTAGAATGGTGGAAAAACTCTGGATTACCTTTAAAATATTCTAAACGTGCATTAGATATAGCATCACGCAGGGGACATCTTGATGTTCTAAAATGGTGGAAAAACTATGGATTACTTTTAAATAAACGTGTTACTGTTCTAGAATGGTTGAAAAATTCTATAGTCTGGATTACAAAATATGATTTATTATCAGTGTGTATTATATTAGGATCTAAAATGAATATATTAAGATATATTAAGATATATTAAGATTCTAGTCTAGTTTCTCAGTGGAATTTAACAGCAAATAAAATTGAAATGATTTTATATTTTTATAATTTTTTATTTTTAGTATGTATTTTATATTACAAAGTCAATGTCCTAAAATAAAATCTGGAATTACCGGTGACAAATATTGTAAAATTTATACTTCTAAAAATATATTGAGTAATATAAACTCAGAAGATGATGTAATTATTAGTATAATTGTACAATCAGACGCTAAAATTAAATTATCTGAGAATGGTTGGAGTTCTAATTATTATATTATATCTGACAAAATCATTATTAGTGATGATAGATATAATTTATATGATACTGATCCAACAATATTGCTTAGGAAGTTTGATTTAGATGTAATGTATATTAAAAGGGTTATTCAACATGGTAATCTTAAATTACTAGAGGTCTTAAAAAGTTTAAATTTAATTTCTGTTTGCACTACGGTTATGTTTGAGGCATCATGGTATGGTCACGCTAATATACTAGAGTGGTGGAAAAACTCTGGATTACCTTTAAATTATGATTGTGATGAAATAGACTATGCATCCTCATATGGTCGTGTTAATGTACTAGAATGGTGGAAAAATTCTGGATTATCATTAGAATATACTGAAGATGCATTAGATGATATACCTATACGTTGTGATAAAGCTATTGATGTTCTAGAATGGTGGAAACATTCTGGATTAGAATTAAAATATTCTGAAAAAGCATTACTTAATGCATCATGGGCTCGTGGTGGTCGCATAGATGTTTTAGATTGGTGGAAAAATTCAGGATTAATATTGAAACTAAAATATAGAGCTGACATGTCATTATATTGTGAAAATGTTATAAAATGGTGGGAAAATTCGGAAAAATATATACATAGTAAAAGTCCTCCTGATTATGAATATAAATATATGTATGTGTGAGATCAATATTGTAGTAGCATTTATATTGAGTATTTATGCAGGTTTGGTAAAGTTGATATACTGGAATGGTTTAGAAAAAAAGGATTAATATGTGGGAGTACGAATACTTTTATGTCTTTAGTGCATGCATCAGAACGAGGACATGTTGATGTTTTAGAATGGTGGAAAAATACAGGATTTACCTTGGATTATAACGGAATGTGTATGTATTTTGCATCATCAAAAAAAAAGTTGATGTTTTAGAATGGTGGAAAAACTCAGGATTACAGTTAAAATATGATGAAGATGCATTAGAAATTGCGTCTTGGGGTGGTGGTATAAATGTTCTAGAATGGTGGAAAAACTCAGGATTACCTTTAAAATATAGTGAAAAAAACAATTGATGAAGCTTATTTTAATATTATAGATACTATACAGTGGTGGATAAATTCGGGTTTAGAATTAAAATATTCTGAAAAAGCATTCGAAAATCTATATATGCGATCACAAATGAATAGGGTTGATTTAATAAAATGGTGGGAAAATTCTGGATTAGAATTAAAATATTCTGAAAAAGCTCTAGAAAAGATTCTAGAAATGGTTATATTGATGTATTAGAATAATACTTTGAAATTGAAAATTAAGTTTTAATTACATTCACATAACATATTCAAGAGCTTTCGGATGTTTTCGTCAATTTTATGATATAATTCTTGAAAAATCTAGAAATATTAATATTTTAACATTAACATGTTTTCTGATTTGATTACGAAAACATCCGAAATCTTTTGACAGTTTATGTCCTGTTCTTGCGGGGATGTGTAAGTCTTTGGGTTGCCATGAGTCAAAAAAACATTAGTAAATCACACTGGGAAAACCATTGGGTGAATTGAAATTATATTGGTGTATGATCTTTTTGGAGAAAATTAAAGTAAAAATGTTAAGATGTTCTAGGTGTAATCAATCTAGAATAATATTTTTTTTTTGAACTTGTAAAAAAATTGATTATAAGATATTTAGAAAAATATTTACTCTTGAAATATGTACTTTATCAAATCAAAATATGAACCAGTTGAATTAAAGAAAGGTGATAATTTTGCTATTTACACAATCGACAATATTTCATACATTACTTTCTGTGACTATGACCATATTTATATTAGACTGGTAATAATTCCCAATCAAACTAAAATTAAATACATGTACAAGGATTGTTTAGCATCAAAAAGGATAATTCAAAGTGATCGATATTATATATTTAATCGCAAAACGATAATCAAATTTCATTTTGATATTAAAAAAGGTTATGTTAACATGGCTTCTTTTCACGGATGTATTAACATTTTACAGTTTATGAAAGACATAGGACTTTTGAACCTGAAGAATTACTATTCTTATAATCATATTTTAATGGATGAAGCATCAAAAGAAGGTCGTATTAATGTTCTAGAATGGTGGAAAAATAGCGAGTTAAATTTAGAATATACTAATGAGTCATTACGATGTGCTTCTTCCATTGGTAATATAGATATATTAAATTGGTGGAAAAATAGTGGATTAGAATTAAAATATAATTATGAAGCTATTGATTACGCATCACAACATGGTAATATACATGTGTTAAGTTGGTGGAAAGATAGTGGATTAAAATTAAAATATTCAGTGTGGTCTTTAGGATATCCCTTGTGTTGTTGTAAAATAGATGTCCTAGAATGGTGGAAAAATAGTGGATTACCATTTGACAATACACACAACGTAATCAATAGTTGTTTACATAAATTAAGAATAGATATTACTCCTGATAACACAAAAGTTTTACAATGGTGGTCCAATAATAGTTCCTTGTTAAATATAAATAAAATTGATCCTCGATGATAATTATGTAACTCAATATATGTATATTCTATTAACAGATAATGATAATATTTATACTAGCCATCGCTATTGTGGTGGCAACAATAATAAAATTAATATTAAAACTGGATATAATATTATCTCGCTATCAAAAAGAAATGGATTTTTATTAGAACATACCAATAGTATAAAAAGACATGGTGAGTGGAATAGCAATAATTACCTATCAAGTAATAGTACCATTTTAAGATTTGTTATAATTTTTAATAATACAAAAATAAAGTCAAATGGATTAAATAGTAAATTTGATAAAATAATAGTAAGTGATAGATATAGTGGATTTAATAAAAAAATAATTGTAAAATCTAGGATAAATATTGATGCTAATTATATTGATTTTGTTTGTTATTTTGGTCATTTAGATGTTCTGGAAATGTGGAAAAATACATACACACCCGAAGTTTATTTATATTCTGATATCGCATTATCAATAGCATCTTATACAGGTAATGTTAATGTCCTAGAATGGTGGAAAAATAGCAGATTACAATTAAAATATGATAATCATTCATTATTTGCAGCTTCTTCTAATAATCATATTAATGTCCTAGAATGGTGGAAAAATAGTGGATTACATTTGAAATACGACGAAAATGCAATGAATACTGCATCTGAATTGGGTCATATTAATGTTTTAAAATGGTGGAAAAACTCTGGATTACAATTAAGATATAATGAAGGAACAATGGATTATGCATCATCAAATGGTAAAATTAATGTTTTAAATTGGTGGGCAAATTCAGGATTAGAATTAAAATATTCTGAACTTGCGTTACAATGGGCATCACAAAATGGTCATATTGAAGTTTTAAAATGGTGGAAAAATTCAGGGTTAAAGTTAAAATATTATAAACATTATAATTTAAACGCCATGTTTATTTCTGGAAATCAAATTTATTTTAACGTTGATCGTATTTTTATTTCTAAAAATGAAATCCTTATAAAAAAATTTTGGAAAAAACTAGGTGCAAATATGTGAATACTTCCAACAAATAAAATTGATTATATTAAAATATTTTTTATTTCCAAATATATTCAATACTTAATATATGTATCTTCTATTGACAGATAATGATAATATTTATACTAATAATTCCATCATTAATATGAACAATTTTAATTTAGGTAATAATAATTTTAAAATTAATATTAAAACTGGATATAATATTAGCTCACTCTCAAATAAAAAGGGATTTTTATTAGAACATACATGTAATATGGACGTATATGGTTCATCTGGGGGAAATAATTACATGTCTAGTGAGAGTAAAATTTTAAGATTTGTTATAATTTTTAATAATACAAAAATGAAGTCAGGTGGATTATATGGTAAATTTAATAAAATAATAGTAAGTGATAGTTATAGTGTATTTAATAAAAAAATAATTGTAAAATCCAAGATAAATATTAATGCTAATTATATTGATTTTGTTTGTTATTTTGGTCACACTGATATTCTAGAAATGTGGAAAAATAAAAATACACATCCACCTCACATTCATTCATATTCTAGTGAGACATTATCAATAGCATCTTGTAGAGGTCATGTTAATGTCCTAGAATGGTGGAAAAATTCAGGTCTATTTCTAAAATATGATAATGATTCACTATTAGGACCTTGCCGTTGTGGTCATATTAATGTTCTAGAATGGTGGAAAAATAGTGGATTACAATTAAAATACGATAAATCTACATTAAATATAGCTTCTTACTATGGTCATATAAATGTTTTAGATTGGTGGAAAAATAGTGGATTGCAATTAAGATATGATGAATACGCAATGGATAATGCATCCGGAAATAATCAGGTAGATGTTTTAGATTGGTGGGTAAATTCAGGATTAGAATTAAGATATTCTAATAGTGCATTGGTTTGGGCATCTGATGAGGGTAACATTAAAGTTTTAAAATGGTGGAAAAACTCTAAATTAAAATTTGGTACTTTTATATTCACAAGCGAATGGAGTCCTAAAAAAAATAAAATTTTTGTAAAAAAATTTTGGAAAAAGCTAGGTGCAAATAGTAGATATTTTTGATAAATAAAATTGATTTTATCTAAACTAAATACTTTTTTATATATTTCCGCATGTATGTAATACAAAATGATGCACACAATAAACACTATTGTCCAAACCGTTATTTTTCAGGATATTCGCAAATTAATATTAATTCTGGATTGAATATTAAATCTTTGAAAAGAGGAAGTGGATTTTTACTTCGTAATAAAAATATAAACGCAACTGACTACAAAGAAACGCATCATACAAAAATAAGAATTGCTATTATATTAACGAATACTAAAATTAAATCAGATAGTGTAAATGTAAGATTCGATAAAATTATAGTTAGTGATAATTATCCTATGTTTGATCAAAAAATAATTACAAAATTTCAAATAGTTATGAATTCTAATTATATTGATGCTGTATGTTATTATGGATTTACTAAAATTCTTGATTTCTGGAAAAAAACATGTCAATGTCTAAATTATTCTAGAGATGTAATGACTATAGCATCATCTAATAATAATGTTAATATTCTAGAATGGTGGTTGAATAGCAATTTACCTTTTAAATATTCAAAAATAGAATTGGATGAAGCTTCTTCAAAAGGTTATATAAATGTTTTACAATGGTGGAAATGTTCTGGATTGATGTTGAAGTATTCTATAAAAACATTAGATTATGCATCATTTAATGATCATGTAGATGTTCTAGATTGGTGGTTCAATTCCGGATTAGAATTAAAATATTCAGAAAAGGCTTTGGAATTTGCATCATATTGTGGTAATGTTAGAGTATTACAATGGTGGAAGAATTCTAATTTAGAATTAAAATATTCAACAAATATATTACATTCAATTAGCATTGCACCCAAAGAAAATCGGTCTGCTATTCAAAGTTTATGGAGAAAAATGGGGATAATATAATGGGTATATAACCAGTGTAATATCTATTATATTAAAATTGATTTTACATATTTGAATATAGTTAGAATTATATGTTTTGCATACTAACACATGATAACAATAATAACAATCAACCTAAACAAATTAAAACTGGATTAAATCTAAACTGTAATAAATATGGAACTATTGATAACAATATAGTGCATAATGAGAAGTTAAATATTGTAGGATGTGATGATTTTAAGAATAGTATTAGAGTTGTTATAATTATGAATGATTCTAGACCATTTGTACCAAATAGAATGATAGTTAGTGATGGATATAATATTTTTAATAAGAGTGTAATTCAAAAATTTAAGATTAAGATGACGCCTGCGTATATTAATTGTGTTTGCCGGGATGGACTCACAGATATTCTTGATTTTTGGAAAAATACTAATCAAAAACTTGATTATTCTGAATGGGTGTTGTTGATAGCATCTAAATATGGTCGGGTTAATGTTTTAACATGGTGGAAAAATTCTGGATTACCTCTAAAATATTGTAGATTTAATCTTGAATTAAATGAAGCATCCAAATATGGACATGTTAATGTTCTAGAATGGTGGAAAAACTCTGGATTATTACTACGATATAATGATAAAGTACTCATGGAAGCCTCTACGAATGGTCATATTGATGTATTGAATTGGTGGAAAAACTCTGGATTAAAGGTATATACTCATAATTTTAATATAGGTATTCTAAAATCTTTATGTGAAAAAGGTCAATTTGCTGTTATAGAATGGTTGATAAATTCTGGATTATTATTTAAGTATAATGCAAATGATTTAATAAGTTCTATTATAAATGTGGGTGTTGAGAATAATAATATTAATATTCTAGAATGGTTAAAAAATTCTGGATTACTTAAAGGTATTGATGATGTATCAAGTAATAATAATATAAATTTTCTAGAATGGTGGAAAAATTCTGGATTACCTTTAATATATTCTGAAAAAGCTATTGATAGTGCATCTGAAGGTGGTCATGTTGCTGTTCTAGAATGGTGGAAAAATTCAGGATTACCTTTAAAATATACTGAAAATGCAATAGATTCAGCATCTGAAAATGATCGCGTTGCTGTTCTAGAATGGTGGAAAAATTCAGGATTACCTTTGAAGTATTCCAACTATGCTATTGATTCACTATGCGGAGAAGATGTATTAGAATGGTGGAAAAATTCTGGATTAGAGTTGAAGTATTCTAATATAGCTTTGGAAATGGCATCAGAATTTAATGTACTAAATGTTTTGCATTGGTGGTTATGTAGCGGATTACCTTTAAAATATTCTATTGGAGGTTTGCGACAAGTCTTAAGATATAAGTGTAGCGATGATGTTGTTGCATGGTGGAGTAGAAATTTCAACATCAGTCCATAGTAAGTTTTTGAGTTGTAATAATAAAAATTGAATAATAAACTATTCAATACTTTTTTTATTATGTGTTTGCTAGAATATTTTGAAAAACATATTAGGATAAATATTAAATGCAATAATTTGTATTCAAAAAAAATAATACAAAGTGATTATTATTATTTATATAATATTAAGACTGTTGAGAAATTTAATCTCAAAATTACGTGTGATTATATTGTTGAGGTCTGTAAATATAATCACACAGATTTATTAACATTATTAAAGAATTCAGACATACCTTTAGAATATAATGAAAAGGCATTAGATACAGCATCAGCGATTGGTCATATTAATATTTTAGAATGGTGGAAACGTTCAGGGTTAGAATTAAGATATTCTGAAAGTTCATTAAATGAAGCATCTAGATATGGTCACACAAATGTTTTAGAATGGTGGAAAAATAGTGGATTACCATTAAAATAAAATGAACTAACAATGAATAATGCATCCGGGACGGGCAAGATTGATGTTTTAGAATGGTGGAAACATTCAGGGTTAAAATTAAGATATGATACAAGAGCATTACATTGGGCAACTAGATATGGTCATATTAATATTTTAGAATGGTGGAAAAATTCTCAATTACTTTTTGTTCATGATGAGTCTTCGCTGGGATATAATATTTTTAAACTTGTACGGCGTAAAAAAAATAATGTTAATAATGTTAATGTTATTAATTGTATTAATTGGATTTTACATGATGATTCACTTTTTCCAAGATTTAAAGAAGTGTATTATGGTGCTCTATTGATGTATTCAATTCACTAAATTAATTTTTTTATAATAGATTTTTATAATAGAATAAGAATATATACATGCGAAATAATTATTTATATTTATTTGCTTGAGAACAAGATTACAGATATTACATCCATTTTTTGGCAAAAGGATTTTGTTTAATGGCTAATTTATAGATTTCAGGTGTTTGATGATATATATATTGTAATGCGAAACCATTTTGTTGAACAGCTAATTTACATATTTCATCGGTTTGATTTTTAACAAATCGGATGGCCAATCCATTTTGTTGAACAGCTAATTTACATATTTCATCGGTTTGATTTTTAACAAATTGCAATGCCAACCCATTTTGTTGAACAGCTAATTTACATATTTCATCTGTTTGATTTTTAACAAATTGTAGCGCGTACCAATTTTTTCGAACAGCTAATTTACACATTTCTTCAGTTTGATTTTTAACATATTGCAGCACGTACTCAGATGTTTGAAAAGCTAATTTACAAATCTCTTTGGTTTGATTTTTGACATGTTCTAGCGCGTACCCATTTTTTCGAACAGCTAATTTACACATTTCATCAGTTTGATTTCTAACAAATTGTAATGCGAAAGCATTATCTTGAACAGCTAATTTACAAATCTCTTCAGTTTGATTTTTAACATATTGCAATGCTAACCCATTTTGTTGAACAGCTAATTTACAAATCTCTTCAGTTTGATTTTTAACAAATTGCAATGCTAACCCATTATCTTGAACAGCTAATTTACAAATCTCTTCAGTTTGATTTTTAACAAATTGCAATGCTAACCCATTTTGTTGAACAGCTAATTTACAAATCTCTTCAGTTTGATTTTTAACAAATTGCAATGCTAACCCATTTTGTTGAACAGCTAATTTACAAATCTCTTCAGTTTGATTTTTAACAAATTGCAATGCTAACCCATTTTGTTGAACAGCTAATTTACAAATCTCTTCAGTTTGATTTTTAACAAATTGCAATGC
>Ga0214923_10000398_pt1 | contig 66955 bp, 53 predicted proteins | sample LL1510_MetaG_FD_177993 | JGI IMG/M metagenome (GOLD analysis project Ga0214923, IMG submission 177993) | Freshwater microbial communities from Lake Lanier, Atlanta, Georgia, United States - LL-1510 | ecosystem: Environmental > Aquatic > Freshwater > Lake | place: USA: Georgia | collected...
TGGATTTTGTTTTTCGCATTATTTTCCGATTTTTTTTTGGTTTTTCTTTTGGTTTTCTTTTGGTTTTCTTTTGGTTTTTCTTTGGCATGCCCATCACCCGGATGGGAGAATCACCGACCGGATGGGAGAGATCCGGGATTAATATTTTCATGAACTTCGGCTACGCTGGGTTCCGTTTGAACGATTTGATGAACTTCTTGAACGCTTAGTGCGGTTTGAACGATTGGATGAACTTCGGGAAAGCTTTTTTGGGGTTTTTTCCTTTGGGGGTGTGGGTGGAGGTGGGGGTTGATGTAATAATATATCAAAATCAGATTGCAATAACATGTTTTGTTTAAAAGGTTTACCTTTTGTAGTGCCAGTTTTATATACCCGGTCAGTTACTAAATGTAAATCACCAAAATTATCATCAACACGAATAATAGGTTTAGGACTAGACCCATTATTATATATCGAATGCAAAGTATCAATATTGTTTTTGGTAGCTTCTAATGGATTTTTTTCCAAATATAATAATTTTAAACCGGGTATACTAGCAAGTGAGTCAGGTAAATTTTGTAATTTATTATCTTGTAAATATAAGTGTTGTAAATTTTGTAATTTGCCAATAGATTTTGGTAGCACTGAAATATTGCATTTGATTATTTGTAAAATACGTAAATTTGTTAACTTGAATAAATTTGCTGGAATTTGTTGTAAAGTATAAAAATTGTTTATTTGTAATGCAGTTACATTATTTTTTACGTCTTCGAGAGCAAATATATTATTGAAATCAGCGAGTGTTAGTTTCATTGGAAATGCTAATGTCAATTGACCAAGCGAATTGATTTCGAATTCTTGACCTTTGTAAGTAAATTTGGTTGATGACATTATAATATAGATATATATATTTTTATATAATCATATATTGTGAAATAATGATTCAATCCTGTAAAAAAATATACTGTAACTGTTTGTTTGTTTTATTCAAATAACATTGCTAAATTATATGGCGTAAGATAGGGCGAATTATCTTGATACTCATGTATTTTTACAGTATCGTTAGTATTGTTTGCATATGACACAAACAGATGGTGTGTCGGCCATTCAATATCGAACGGTATATTCGTAGCAGCTGTCTTCAATATTTTACTAAAGGGTATTCGAATAGTTAGTATTCCACCAGACGAATATAATATACAAATAATTGCGCAAAGTATTAATGTGTTCATGGTTTGAGTATTGTGATATAAGGTTTTGTCTTGTATTGTTTTTCAATTTTCTAATAAATCCACCTTGATTTTTTGTGTTATAGAATCCTTTTTTTGAAACACATATATTTTGCATTGAACGATTGTTTTGATTTGCAGCACAATAGGGGTTTTTATCTTCGTCAACAATTTCAATTCGGCTATATAAACCAAATACCCCTTTTCGGCTTGTTGAAAAATCATGGCATCATATGTGCGATTCATTATATCTGTATGTGTGGATAAATACATTAGTTCGCAACTCATTTGAACTTTTCGTATCGATTTTGCATCGGTATTTATTTTTTGAATTTTTTGACAGTAATGGTTCAAAAATTCGGTGGCCGATGGGGACAAGGTTGTATTGATGATTTTCAAAAAACAAATTTGATTCAATAAATCCACAATTCTTCGGATAGGACTTGTGATATGAACATAATAATCCATGTTAAGAGAATGATGATAATATGTTTTCGATTCATCAAATGTATCATATTCGCTCGATATTTTATTCGTAAAGTGATATAGGAACATCTCATTCGATTGTATGTTCTCGGTAGGTGTGGTGTATGGTGTTGTTGTTTTTCTGAAAATACCACACTGATTTGCATGCAATAATTTAGCAGACGTCTCATTCATTTTCACCATCCAGTATGCAACTAATTCGTGACTATCTGTGATTGGGCTCGTTGAGGAAATTTTATTGGTAAATTCAAATAGACGGTGATACTGGGGGTTTTTGGATAATTTAGGCGAATCGTAATGAAAGTTCTTTTTGACGGTGATGATGGAAGTTGAATATTGGACATCTACAAGGGTATTGGAATTGTCATAGATATAATCGATTGTAATGGCTAGACGTTTTGTTTTTTCAACCAGACTGCAGACATGTTGTGATAATTGTGTAGGTAACATGGAGTGTTTTTTATCCGGTAAATAAATGGTGGATGTGCGATACTCTTGAATATTCCATGCGTCTAGTGCGTCGAGACAGAGTGCTACGTTTGCAATATAAACCGATATTCGAGTGGTGTCGGGCGTTTGTGTTATACTTATAGCATCATCATAATCTGTCGTGGTATCGTTGTCTATTGAGAACACATATTCGGATGTTCTATCTTGAATTTCTGGATGGGCGTTGAGTATGTTCTCGATGTATTGATTCTCGGCGATTTCTTTGAATTTCATTTTTATGTGTTGGTTTAATGGTTGAATCGAATGGTATAGGTTTTTGCAATGGATTTGATATTTTTCAAAGGGTTGATAATCATCGATGGCTCCGAACGTTTCGACTAATTCGCCGCGAGGGTGTGTATCATTCCATTGTGTGTATTTGAAAATCACATAATGATTCAAAATATGTTTCGAGAACCCGAGCGTCGGTTCATATGGCACTAAAAATGCCGGATAGTTTTTTTTGTGTGGGATGCACTTATACAACAGGCGTTTTTTGTTCTCTGTTCTACCATAGGTTTTGTTGTTCTCTAAAACGAGAATTCCTGGTATATAGGGTTGTTCTCGAAGAGGGGATGAAATGATTGTCAAAGTGGTTGAATCGATAACGTCTTCGTGAAAATGTTTGTGGTCTTGTGGATGATAATTTGGATTGGAAGGGGCGTAGTCGGCGGATTGTGTTATAGACCATGTTTCGTAGTTTCTTGAATGTATTTGCAATGTAAATGATGTCATACGGTGATTTTTAAATATACAATCGAACGTAATAAAACAATATATTCAATTTTGTATTATTGGTGGTATTTAGATGGATGCTTCGTTTTTGTCTATAAGTAAAATATTTATCTAAAACATGTTTGTATACAATATACCAAAAAATATGAAAAAAAATACGCATTATTTAGAAGACAAAGAAACAAACGAATTGTTCTACAGACTATATGAAGATTGTATGAAATTCAAACGTGAAAAAGGGAGCAAAATAAATTGTAATTTTTATTCTGTGAGTGATAACAATACATCCGTTATCGAAAAGAAAAAACAAGATATGCAATATATATTCAACAGGGCGTAAATCACACGTGAATGCGTCGTCCCGGTATTTTTTTTTGAATAGAACGGGTTTTGCTTATTGTTTTGTAATAATCGATTTCAGTGAAATTACAAGAATTGTCGCATGATTTGTTTTTATGAATAATGTCATAATAATAGATCAACGAATCCTGGGTTTCGCTAGGTTGTTTTTTAGAAACAACCCATCTAAAACATCGAAACATTATTTGTAAACTAATGCGATAATTATACCTTTTGTTTGGAGGGGGTGGGTAATATATCAATTTTATGCATTCAAAGCATAAAATGGAAACACAGTTACAAAAACACTTAAACGTTATTTAGGTTAATATATATAATACTCGTTGTATAGGAGATGCCTCCTAAATATTTCAAGCGAAAATCAACACAATCAAAAGAATATGTCAACACGAACTCATCCGCGATCTATTTGGTTATTGTGGAATCACCGTCTAAATGTGCTAAAATAGAAGGATTCCTAGGAGCGGATTACAAATGTATAGCAAGCAAGGGTCATCTCAGATACATTGACGGTCTCAAAAATATAGCCACAAAAGAGGATTATGCAATCAAGTTCTCGGCAATCGATGAAAAAAAGGACCACGTCAAATTTATGAAATCCTGTATATCCGGGTTCTCTAAATCAAATGTAATACTAGCAACCGACGATGACCGAGAAGGTGAGGCAATTGCGTGGCATATATGTGATATGTTTGATTTGCCCGTTTCGACAACAAAGCGAATCATATTTCACGAAATTACGAAACAAGCGATTCAAAAAGCCATCCAAAATCCAAGTGTTATAGATATGAATTTAGTGCTTGCGCAACATGCTCGACAAGTTCTCGATATGATTGTAGGATTCAAGATATCGCCATTTTTATGGAAACACATACACAATAGTAAAACGAATGGATTGTCTGCAGGTCGTTGTCAAACTCCCGCACTTCGACTTGTCTATGATAATGAACAATTATTACGCGACGGTGGAGAACCTGAAACAAAATACAAAACCACAGGGTATTTTTTTGCAAAACAAATTCCATTTTCGCTAAATCATGATTTCGTCGAAGGGGGGGAAATATCTAGGTTCCTGGAATTGTCAAAAACATTCTCCCACAAACTATCGATGGATTCGCCGAAAGATTCCCTCCGACAACCACCGAAACCATTCAATACATCGATTTTATTACAATATACAAGTAATGTTCTCAATATGTCTCCTAAAGAAACCATGAATCATTGTCAAACCTTGTATCAAGGAGGACATATTACTTATATGCGAACAGATAGCACAAAATATTCGGTGGACTTTTTATTGAAGGCTCGTGCATACATAATGGAAAAATGGAATTCGGAAGAATATTTAGGCGATTTTAGTGTTATAGAAAATTGTGACAATGCGAATCCCCACGAGGCCATTCGAGTAACACATTTAGAAACCGGATTTATAAGTGGTGTCGATGCACGTGCACAAACGCTCTACAAACACATATGGAGAAACACCGTCGAAAGTTGCATGGCCGCCGCAAAATACAAATGCACAAAGGTGTCGATAACTGCTCCTGAAAAACATTGTTATGTGAATATTGTAGAAATACCGGTATTTCTAGGATGGAAGGTGGTTGCTTCTCAAAATACAGAGGATGTGGATTCTGTGATGGAGGGACAAAATTCCGGACAAGGATTATTATTGTTTTTTCAATCTTTGAAACCAGGTTCTCATATACCCTATGTAAAAATAGAAAGTATTGTTTCAGTGGCGAATCGCCATTCTCATTATACAGAATCGAGTCTCATCAAAAAACTAGAAGATTTAGGAATCGGTCGTCCATCCACTTTTGCGATGATTATTGACACAATTATTGAACGTGGTTACGTGAAGAAAACGGACGTTCCTGGAATAAACGTAAAATGCGAGGAATTTGTATTACGTGGTGATGTTCTCGAAAAACGAATTCTTGAAAAGACATTTGGAAAAGAGAAAAACAAACTGGTCATCCAATCTTTAGGAATAGTAACGCTAGAATTTTTAACCGAACATTTTGAAATATTATTTGATTATGATTACACGAAAAATATGGAAGATGATTTAGACAAAATTTCATCGGGTATTGTGGAAAAATGGAGTGAAATATGTGATAATTGCAATCAAACTATCAAGGTTCTCTCAAAGGTGGTTGCGAAAATGGAGAAACCTAAATATTTTGTCGGGTCTTCCGATGGAAAACAATACGAACTCATATTCCATCAATATGGAGCATCCTTGAAATATGTGGGAGATGGCGAAGATGAATACAAATCAGTGAATCCGAAAATAAAAATAGACCTCGAAAAATTAAAAGAAGGGAAATATTTAGCGGAAGATTTATTCGAAATAAAAAATGATTATTTAGGAAAATATGAAGAATGCGATATTTTTGTCAAAAATGGAAAATACGGACCCTATGTGAAATGGGGTGACAAAACAGCATCTATAAAATCCATCAAAAAACCGATAGATTCGATTGTTCTCGAAGATGTGCTCGCCTTGTTGCAGCCAGAAGTTGCCGACCCTGATGCACCGAGATTGCCGCCACAATTGCATGATAAAAATCCGAACATGTTGAAATCGTTGAATGCAGAGCTCAGCATCCGAAAAGGGAAATTCGGACCCTATATATTTTATATGGCACCGAATGCAACCAAACCCGAATTTTTCAAATTAACAAAGTACAAAACAACTTATATGAATACAGAGGTCGATGAATTAATCGAATGGATACAACAAACATATTTGTCAAATAAAATGTAATAATTATATAGTATGGCTACTCCAAGTGAAATTTTAAAAGAACGTGTAAAATCCGGTGTAGAAACTATGACAAAAAAAATCGGAGAAGTAATTCCAATCAATAATGGTGATGCTAACGGATATCCTATATTGAATTATATAATATTTTTCATAGTTTTCCTAATTGCATTTATTGCAATATATGTTAAAAATTCGGCATTAATCGGAGTTGTATTATTGTATGTAATTAACATTGTTTATTCCATGGTATTGATAAAAGACATGTTTTCATCAAAAAAATCAGAACAAATTATTACATTTATCATAACGGCAATACTTGTTCTCAACGCGGTTTCATCTACGATGGTAATATTTACATTCAAAAGTCTACATGCAAGATTCAACAAAAAGGAAGAAAATATAAAACTATCCCCCAGATCGAAGAAGCAAATTAGTAGTTATTTTGCTATGTTCATTGCTACGATTGCATTCACCTGGTTCTTAGCCATGTTTTATTTCGGAGATAATGAAACTGCCAATTTTTTCGATTATAGTTTCGTAGGTAAATCCATTCCACCGAGACTACTTGTGCTTATATTTATACTGAAGATATGCACATGTATAATTGGATTAATATTGTCAGCATACATGGTTTTCTTATCTGACCGATTTTCTAAATTAAAACGGTCACAATACGTATAATATAATTATTATTTATACTGCAATACGTATAAATAATAAATAAGAGTTCTCTATAAATTACAATAAAGACTATAACATGAAGTATTATGAAACACATTACGAAGAATATATTCATTCAGTGGAACAATACAATATCCATCCAGAATTATCAGTATTATATGATAATTTTCCTAAAAATCGAATGGACTTTGGAAATGTAATTTTTTTCGGCCCTACAGGTTCTGGTAAATATTCGCAGGTTCTCTATTTTCTAAAAAAATATAGTCCGAGTAAATTAAAATATGACAAGAAAATAACATGTCAAACAGATAAAATCAGTTATATTTATCATATCAGTGACATACATTATGAAATCGACATGTCAATATTAGGATGCAATTCAAAAACATTATGGCATGAAATATTTTTGCAAATTGTGGATATAGTATCTATGAAAACTGAAAAAACTGGAATTATCGTATGCAAAAATTTTCACATGATACACAATGAATTACTGGAGATTTTTTATAGTTATATTCAGCATTACAATCATTATACATCACCCATTCAAATAAAATTCGTTTTAATAACCGAGCACGTAAGTTTTTTGCCTAAAAATATAGTGAATTGTTTCAAGATAATAGGCCTAAAACGTCCAGACAAGTCAAAATATGTTAATCGAATCATTGACTCGGATGTTCGCGAAGAATACAATTCAAAAAATATGACGGAAGGGTATTTGCAACGTATCAATCCATTAATCTATGAAAAAAAAGGAAATACAGATGAACGAGGGGGGACAAGAACTCATTTTTTCATGTCTGAAAGAGAACCTATTAAATCCAAGACGAAAACCCGAATAAAAGCGATTATGGATTGCATTGACCCAGCCTATATTGTGAATATAAAAGAGACGGAATCATTTAGTTTAATGAGCGACGGTTCCCAAATACCGCGCGACAATTTCAATACAATATGCAATAGTATTATTCAAGAAATGTTGCAATACAAAAAATTATCATTTACGCAATTCCGAGATACCATATATGATATATTAGTGTATAATTTGGATGTACCTGAATGTTTATGGTATGTCATATATTATTTTATTCAAAGAAAATTGCTATCGAAGGAAGATATTCTCGCATTGATGGATAAATCGCACATATTTTTGAAATATTTCAATAACAATTATCGTCCGATTTACCATTTAGAGAGTATTTTCTTTTATATAATAACTATTATACAGAAAAATCAGACAAAATGAATTTTACAAAAGCATGCAACGCATTGGATATTCCACTCGACCAACGAAATCCATTGAACAAAGAGGCTGTGAAAAAACAATATCGTCGCAAAGCATTACAGTATCACCCAGATAAAAACAAAGGTGAAAATTCAACATCGGAATTTTTATTAATCAAGGAAGCGTATCATTATTTAGATAATAACAAGCACATAGATATTTTTGAAAATTCAAATTATGAATCCGATTTGTTTTCTTTTCTGAGACAAACTTTGCATGCATCTGGTGAGAACCTTATGCAAAACAAAGTATTTCAAATCATATTAACCCGGATAGTGGAATGTTGTGAACTCAAGGCACTGGACCTTTTAGAAAAACTGGATAAAAATGTTCTCGCAAAAATTAACGAAACATTCAAAACATATGCCGACGTTTTTCATTTTTCAGAGGGGTTTTTGAAATCAGTCGAAGAGATTCTGGTCAATAAAATACAAAAAGATGAATGTGTAATACTGAATCCTTTTTTAGACGATTTATGGGAGAACAATTTGTACAGAATGGTGGAAAAGGGTGGGACATTTTTGATTCCATTATGGCATCATGAATTAGTCTATGATAATTCAGGGTGCGATTTGTATGTGAAAAATATACCGGTTTTACCAGATAATGTGAAAATCGATGAAAAAAATAATATACATGTAGAATTGTCGTATTGTATGCATGAATTATGGGATAAGTCGTTTGTGGAATTTTATTTAGGAAAAAAATGTTTGCGGTTTAATAGGGAGAAATTGTTTTTAAAGAAACATCAAACAATAGTTCTTTGCCGTGAAGGTATTTCAAATATTAATATGGAGAACATTTATGATATATCAAAAAAAAGCGATGTTATAGTTGTTTTAGATATTTCTATGTGACTCATTAATTTGTTTGTACAAACATGTCAAAGAACCATTGAAAATATTTAGAAAAAAAATGTTTGCGGTTAATAGGGAGCAATTGTTTTTACACCTTTTCTCATTTAAAACGCCCATTATAGATACATTTTTTTGTTTTTTTAATATTATTATTTTTTACTCTTTTTTTATTTGTTTTTCCTCTCCTTTTATTAGTTTTTCTTCTTCCGCCTTATATAAATATACAGCTTGAATTTTTGCACGTGTAATTGGATTTATTGGTGGTTTTTCGGGTATTTTACTGGATAATATTAATTTTCTAATTCCATCCATATTTGTTTCGTCATATATAAATGGTGGTAGAGGTGGAAAAATAGAGGTTTGGTTCGTTTCATCCATTAAATATGCTATTGTTTGTCCATTCCTTATTTCATCTAGAGTTATTGGGTCACTTGTACCTGAGGTAATTTCTTGTGTTTTTTCTTTATTATCATGAAGTTCTACATCATGTTTACGTAATAATTCATTCTCTGAAAGTTCTGGACTATATTCTATCATCTTTGTTTTAATTTCTGTCAATATTCGTTTACCTTTATTATAGTAATTTAATATTTTGGTTGACGAATTAATATTAGGAAAAACTGATGTGTCAAGTAATTCATTATATATTTCTATAGTGTTATTTATATTTTCATGATTTTCAATTAATTTGTTTTTACGATGATTTGAATCATAATTTATACCTTTTTCTAAAAATACAATCCCATCATACATTTCGTTTGCTTTATTTATCTTTTCATCTAAATCAGACATTTTATATTATATATATAATTATTTTAGTATAAATAAGGTGATAAATTAAACATAATTAAAAAATAACACACTAAAAAATCAAGAAAAAATATTTATGTGTTTTCATTAAAAATGGGCATTTTAAATGAGAAAAGGTGTAAAGAAACATCAAACAATATTTCTTTGCCGTGAAGGAATTTCAAATATTAATATGGAGAACATTTATGATATATCAAAAAAAACGATGTTATTATCCATATAGAGAATATTATAAATATAATTATAATATATATATGTCTAGTTTTCAATGTTTGCTGAAGCGTTTTTGTAGCCATAGAAGTATTACTGAAATGCCAAGAAAAATGAATCCATTAGTGGAGTGCGAGACGTTAAGACATGAATTAAGAAAAAAATCACCGGAAATTCATAAATATTCAGATAATCATAAAATATTCAATGAATTTACACAATTACCTATACAAATAGGCTATTTCGAAAATAATAAAATGTATAAAATAACAATTCATTTATCTAAATAACTATGAATGATTTTTCAAAAAATGATAGATGTATCATATATTTGCTTATTATTCCAAAGTTCTCCATAATCTTTTGTATTATTGTTTTTGAATAATTGTTTCTTATCTTCTAAATAACCATCATAATATGCAAATATAGGTGTATTATTCATATTAATACATGTTTTCGTTGGACATTTATCTTCAGACAATGATATATTTTCAAAATTATTCAATTCTTCTTGATTGAATTGTTTTACTAGGAGTAGAGGACCCGTGGGCTCTAATTGACTTGTGCCATAATATCTATTTTTCACATTATTGACAATCTGATGAATGCAGTTAAGCATTTTTGAATTATGATGTTTACATACCATCAATCCATTTATTACACCAGAACCGCTAGGTGCGATGTCTCGTATGAAATATTCTTTATCAGTCAATTTTTCTAATTTGAATCCATTTACTGTACAAAGTTTTATATCTAAATAAATACCCCCCAGTTTGTATAATATACAATATCGCCATAAATCTGCCTTGTATGCACCGGGTATAAGCGCATCATATGCTTTAACAACTTCATCTTCAAAGTTTTCCATAATAAATGTTCGTCGTTCTTGATTGTCATATAAATGATATTCAAATTCTGGATTTTCACGCTTCAATTTTTCTACAGAGTTTGCCATTTTTGGAGGTAAATCTTTTGTTTCCCATGTTAAAAATACCTGTTTTGGAATGATAGAATCGTTGTTATCAAAGGATTCTTTGTAATATGAAAAATAATAATACATTCCTAATAGTATAAAAATAATAATAAAAATGTGTATTATATAGTTTGAATATTTTTTCATTATATAATATAAAAATATACAAAATTGAAAAGCTTTTTTAATATTGCTTATACAATATTTAAAAATAACTAACAATGAATACTACATTTGCTCCTCACCTTTTTGTAAAAAACATTTCAAAAAATGTTTCGAAACAAATGCTATGGAATATTTTCAACAATTATGGATTTGGTATTATACAAGACGTCATGGTAAAACCGCGTAATGAATCAAACAATGCAATTATTATATATGAACAATGGTATATGGATGAAACAAGGGCCACTCGCAGTATTCTTGAATCCGGGAAATCACTGACAATTCAATGCGATGAATTGAATGCTCAATGGAAAGTAAATGCATATGATATAAAAAGAGAACGCTTTGAACATTTATTTGTAGATTCTAAATTACATCCGAACATCACAGACAATAGAAAAGAGCGTAAGCGAAACTACAAAGACACTCGTTGCTATGCTCCATCGAAAGCTGTGCGAGATGAAAACCAGAGATATGCTGAAGAGTTTCTCCGTGATATTAGTGTAAAATTATTTTAGCTTTAGTATAATAGATTATTATTTTTGTAAATTATAAATAATTCTTTTTTCACATAAGAACTATATAACTATGTCCTATGAATACGAGTAAATGCAAAAAATTATGATATATATTTGCAATTATTTCATCATGATGATAGCAATATTTATTATAAAAATATCCATAATAATACAAATAAATAGTTAGAAAAAATGTGGATAATATTATTGTAATATAAATCGATTTATAGGTATGATTACAAGTGATGCATTTTTTTGTAAACAAAAATCCGCCATATAAAACTACTAAAATAATGCTAATTTTATCTATGATAAGTGTGTATGTATTGGTGCATAAATGCACAATGATAGATGTTATAAACAGCATCAAAAATAAAAAAGAATAGGAATAATATTTATAAGAATATGCTAAATAGGAATTAAATAAAAATATAAAACTAGAATAAAAGCATGATGATATCATTATAATTTACATGTATAAAAATAGCGCGTAAATCTATTTGTACAAAGGGGATGGGGGTAATGTCATCTATTGTTAGTTTTGTATTTTTTAGTTTTAGAATGTCGTTTTTTTTGTTTTTGTTTTTGTTTTTGTTTTTTTTTGTTTAGTCTTGTTCGTTTTCTTGTTTTTCCAGCAGCCTGATTTAATGGTATTTTGGTTTGATTTAAAGAAGTAAAATTAGGTATTTTGTTTTTAGTTTTATCGAATTGTCCTTTAGCGGCGTAAACCATATTGTAAAAAAAATTATCATTGTTTTTTCTAGTGTAGGATGAATGTAAAGGGGTGTTGTCTGGATTAAATTCGGTTATATTTTTTATAGTGGGTGTTGTTTTATCATCGTCATCCGAGGAATTTTTATTTATATCTACATAATTATTCATAAAATTAATGAAATCAGTATTTTTCATAAGTTTGTGCAAAATGTCTTGCCATTCTGGAACTAAGGTTGAACATATAGTTAGTAGCCATATTAATTGCGTATTTTGAGTTATCAAATCATTATGTAAATCAGTCAAATACTTATATGACTGAGGTATATATTCATCATTTTTGAAAAAAGTAATTGCATTTTTATAAGCGGATTTAATAAATCGTTTAACGGTGGATGTATCAGTTGATGATTGTACTATATTATTAGCAAACGCAACTATAATATTAATTTTAGATATAATTTTCGAATATAATTTAAGATTAAAAGTTTTAAAAAAAAACTCACTAATATCTTTTATAATGGCGGGTGAGGCTTTTTCTAGTTTTTCTTTTACATTTTCTAGTAGTGCAAGGTATATATTTAAGATAGTTCTTTGTATAGTTATATATTCAGCTGTATCCATCAGTAATGAATGAAGCTCGTTATAACCTTCGAAGTTAGTAATATATTTAAGCAGTTTAAGAGTATTACCTATACCTGGCATGTATTGCAATTTGTCTACTCCTACTTTAAAAACTTTAAATATGATATTGAAAACCTCCAGTGGATGCTCTTCAAGATATTTCATCCCATCGGAAGTTTTACCTTGTACATATGCAAAACCGCTGTTAATAAGTTGCATTTTCTTTGAAATTTCCGCATTGAACATGTCTTTTAAGTCAACTTCCTCTTTTTGTGCTAAAATTCTGTCAGCGTCGGTGTAATTAAATTTTGTAATGATGTCATTTTCTACATTTCCATCTTCACCGATTCGGTTACCAGGACCCATATCTGCGATTCGGGTACCAACTTGAATATCAGTATTATTCGGTTTATTTTCAAACATGTTTTTATAATAATATTAGATATTAACATATCTAAAAAAATAAAACACAATTGCAATAAAAAATGAATTTAGTTATAATTTACAGAGTTTATAAAAATATAATTCCTAAATAACAGTATTATTTTGTATTGTCATTTATACTTTTTTTTTGACTACCTTTTTAACAGCAGGTTTTACTTCTTCTTGTGGTTCAGGTTCTACTGCTGGAGTTACTGCCTTTTTGACAACTTTTTTGACAACGGGTGCTGGTGCTGGTTTTACCTCTTCGACTTTTACTGGTTCTGGTTCACTTGGTGCTTGTTCTTCTTCGTCATCACTATCTTCAACAACCGTCGAAGTTGGCTCTTGAACTTTTGCAGGTGGTGCTTCTTCTACTTCGGCTTCTTCATCTACGATTTCTTGTGTTTCAATAGTATCACGCTCTTCGGTTGATAATTCAATATGACACTTGCCATAGACACTTACGACTTCGCGTGGTTTTACAACACATTGAATGAGTTTCCATGTTAATCCCCATCCTTTACCACCTATCCAGATACCACCACATTGTAATACACATGCAACTTGTGATTGTTTTGGAACAAAATCAACAGGAGTCAAATTACCATCTGTGCATGGAAAGATTAGATTGGATTTAGTATCATAAATTTCAACAGCCCATCTACCATCGTAATTAGGAACTTTTGCACGAATCGATGGCGGTTTTGTTAAATCGATTTTCTTCGTATCCTTGTTTTTAGAATATTTCAGGAAAGGGAAGAATGTATGTTTAGCAACTTCTCTAGACATTTCTTCTCCCCACCAGATTTCACTATTTACGACCGCATCGTCTAAAATTTGATTTTCAAAGTCTTTCAATTTTTGTAAAAAGTTGTTAGTAGCAGCAGTTGAATATTCGCCATTCGGAAAGTTTAGCGACATGCTGAATTTACCATCAGATTCACCCTTATCGTCAACAAAATCTGCAATGCCCCATGTCATTAATAATGGAGTTGAAATGTGTAGAGAGCGATTGGATTGTTTACTGATAATGTTGATTGACTTTCCTCCGCGGTCATTGACTTTTGGAGCCATGTATTTAATAGCCTTAGGGTCCCATTCATTTACGTTTAATACGACTGGTTTTGCCATTTTCGATTAGTTAGTTTTGTAAGTTAGTTTTGAGTTTGCTTTGTTCGAGTTAGATAATAATAAGTTGCTTGTTAAGCGAGATGCTCTATTTTATGGTCTCTAGATACAGAATCAATTTTATGCACGTTTTTTTCAAAAACTAATGATTTTTCAGTGTTATAGTATATTGTTATAATGTCTAACCAAAATATATAAAAATACAACATTATATTATTTATTATGAACGTGTTCTCAAAGCCATTACAGCCCGATAATGAAATATTATCCTACATCGATTTTTATAAAAACAAAATGGATATATCAAAATTAAAATTAGTGCAATTGAAAGACATTGCTAGGAAAAATAAATTGCATATTTCTGGAACAAAACCGGTTTTAATAACACGCGTAAATCAGTTTTTTATAGAATCGCATGCAAGTTCTCTTATTCAAAAGCGATTTCGAGGATACATGGTAAGACATTCTTTTGTGGTAAGAGGTCCGGGATTCAAAAATATTAAAAAATGTGTCAACGATACCGATTTTATAACATTAGATCCGCTCGATGAAATTCCATTTCATGATTTCTTTAGTTATCAAGATACATCTGGATTTATATATGGATTCTCATTAAGTTCTCTGATTTCACTTTTGAAGCAAAAAGGAAAACTGACAAATCCGTATAATAGAGAAAATATGGATGTAAAAATGATGAATCAAATAGTAAGTTTACATAAATTAAAAAAAATATTATTTGCATCGTTGCAAGGAGAAGAAACTGGAAAATCGAATGAAAATAATGCAGGAATTTCAAATTACAATGCGAATCCAATATCTGAAACAAGACATGCCAATGCTGTAATCCATAGTTCATTTTCAAATGTAGGGAATAGAGAACTTATCGAAAGAATGCGAATAATACAAGAAAAACCCGTCATTATAAGAGTGCAAGAATTATTTATGGAAATAGACCAATTAGGCAATTATACAGATGCTTCGTGGTTTAATAATATGACAACAAATTCTTATTTTAGATACTACCGGTATTTACAAGATATATGGATTTATAGAGGTCAATTGTCAAATGAAACGAAGCGAAATATATGTAGCATAACCGACCCATTTAGGAATAATTATCTTATTCGCAATTCAATGATGATAGAGCATGAACAAATAAAAAAAATATGTTTGAGCGCAATGGAACATATGATTTATACAGGCGTTGACATAGAATATCGAAAATTAGGGGCATTGCATGTTCTATCCGCATTAACAATTGTTTCTGCAGCAGCGAGACAAAGTATGATGTGGTTGTATGAATCATTATTGTATTAATCAAAAAAGTGTTATCTTGGATATGACGTTCACCGATATTTTTAGAAAGATAATTATTTAGGAAAAAGTATATTTAGGAAAAAGAATACTGCTGTTACCGAGTTACAATTATTGTATAAATATATATTTGCGTTAAATAACTTAAAAAAGAAACATATTATAGTATATACCTCCATAGAATGGTAAGAACTACTAAAGCCGAAAAGCAAACTGTCGCTCCTGTTGCCCCTGCCCCTGTTGAAAACGTCGTCGTAGAAGCCGCTGCCCCAAAGAAGACTAAGAAAGCCGCCGCCGCTGCCAAGGTTGAAGCTGCACCAGTTGTTGCTGCTCCTGCACCAGAACCAGAGCAAGTCGCCACTGAATCTGCCGAGTCTACCATTTTCGACAAATTAGCTGAATATGGTGCCAAGATTCAACAAGTATCTAACTTACTATCTACTTTAAAGAGTGATTACAAGACCCTTGAGAAGATTGTTGTTCGTGAGATCAAGGCTGCCCAAAAATCATCATCCAAAAGAAAGAAGAACTCCTCTGGAAACAGAGCTCCATCTGGATTTGTCAAGCCAGCTCCTATCAGTGATGAGCTTGCAAAATTCTTAGGAAAGAGTTCTGGAACTGAAATGGCACGTGTTGAGGTCAGTAAAGAAATCAATGCCTACATCAAGAGTAACAACCTTAAGGACCAAAAGAATGGTAGAATTATCCACCCAGATAGTAAATTAACTGTTCTTTTAAACGTCAAGGACGGTGAACAATTAACTTATTTCAACTTACAAAAATACATGAAACACCACTTCATCAAGAAGGCTCCTGTTGCAACTGCCTAAATATTTATACCTCACTAAAAATACCACAAAAACCTCTAAAAATAAAAACCCATAAAAAATAAAAAGATGGTCTTATAGTCTAGTGGTTAGGACTTCTGACTTTGAATCAGACAGCCTGAGTTCGAATCTCAGTAAGACCATTTGGCAACATGTCCGAGCGGTTAAGGAGATAGACTAGAAATCTATTACTCTACGAGTGCGCAGGTTCAAATCCTGCTGTTGTCGTTATTACAAAATCATAAAACAATATAAATACTAAATTCATTTAGTATTTATAATATGACCACTATAAAGCAATCCGATATATCACTTGAAGATAAAATTCGTGAATATGTAATAAAATACAATCCTAAACTGTACATATTGACACCATGTTTCGCGAGTTTATGTTACGTAAATTACGTAGATTGCATATTGAAAACAGTGGAGTTGTTCAAACAATTGAATTTTCCATTAGTGATTGAATTTTGCAAAAACGATAGTTTAGTATCGAGGGCTCGTAATAATTTAGTAGCAAAAGCAATGACTGACCATCAAACAACGCACGTTTTATTTATAGACAATGATATAACATGGAATCCATTTGATATATTAAAATTAATCATCGCAGACAAACCAATCGTAGGAGGCGCGTACCCTTTGAAAAATTACAATTGGGACAAATTTTTGAACAAAGACGGCGATTTTGACGCAAAAGAGATGCAAACATGCGTAGACAAGAAAAACGCACATCCTATACTTAAAAATATTATCGATGATAAAAACATCATACAATATAATCTGGTTCGCTATAATATCAATTATCTAAGTAATGCCCTCGAAATATACGGAAACCTTACAAAAGTAAGACATTTAGCTACTGGGTTTATGATGATTCAACGCGGTGTATTCGATAAAATGATGAAATCTTTTCCATCGACAAAATATGTCGACGACGTTAATTTCTTGCGCGGAGATGAAAACAACTTTGCATACGCATTATTTGATTGTGGCGTAGAAGATGGTCATTATTTTTCAGAAGATTGGTTATTTTGCAAAAGATGGTCAAAAATGGGCGGTGATATATGGTTGGATGTTAGTATTAATTTAATGCATACTGGAATCGAAGACTACAAAGGATGCTATGTGGCATCTATAATTTAGAAAAAATACATCTACGTACAAAAATATATATATAAAATATTTTATATATATAATATGAATGAGCCAACTATTGTTACTGCATTTTATAATATTCGAGAATTAGAACAAAACAATTCGCCAGATAATCGAGGAATAGAGGAATATCTAGAACTTTCTAAAAAATTTATATTGCAACTTCCGTATCCATTAGTGATATACATTGATACGACTGAAAGTTCCGATAAAATATATGATTTTATCCAAAACAATCGACCTTATAAAAACAAGACGCAAATCATTCGAGAACCTTTCGAAAATACGTATTTTTACAAAGACATAGACCGTATTAGGGAGCTTCAACAAATTTATCCTATTTATAATGGCAGAATTGAACATGAAACGCCTCACTACATTGTTGTCACTAACAATAAATTCTGGTGGTTAGAACAAACCATTCAACAAAATCCATTTTCAAGTGACCGTTTTATGTGGTTGGATTTTGGTATAAATCATGTCGCGTTGAACGTGGAAAAAATACACACATGGATACATAAAATTCCTGAGAAAATAAGACAAATGTGTATTAATCCATTGACTGAATCAAATGATTACAAACAAGTTTTTCACACAATATATCATCATTATGCTGCTGGTCTGTTCTCAGGTTCAGCTGAATATATTATGAAATATATCAATGAATACAAGTTAACCACTGCAAAAATATACAGCGAAAACTGGTATCAACTAGAAGAAGCAGTAATGACAATCGTACACAACGAGAACCCAGAATGGTTTGATGATTATTATGGAGATTACATAGGTATCATAGCTAATTATTTAGAGCCCGAATTCTCATGGTATTTGATTTTTAGCGCAATCAAAAAATACATGGATACTAATAAGCTGCATATAGCACAAAAAATACTTGATTACATGGAGCCCATTATAATAAAACAACCCGAATACAATGACAATTCACATTATTTTATTATGCATAGTATTATATGTAATTATTACACAAACAATCATATGTTGAAACCATTGGTTGTAGAATTCATCAACAAAGAATTGCAGCAAGAAAACAAACAGGTAGAATTTTTGTTAAGACAAAATCATAATAATATAGAATATTATACAAATAAAAATGAATTGTTGTATGAACGCTTGTTAACATCGCCGTTTATATAGTAGATTCATTCATGCATTCATGGATAATTTTTCAATGCAAAACAACATTCTCTCTTCGGGAGTAAACAATCCCCAGAAAATATTGATTTGTGTATTGGTTGTTTTTTTTTCTAATTTAGAAACATATTTGTTGATTTCTTTTATTTTTTTCAAAAACAGAAACCGGCGAAAAATGTTATAAAACGATTTTACAAATCCGTACATTCCTGCATAATAATTGTTTGAATAAGCAAATATATCATTAATTAACCATTCATTTGCATAGAAATCTGAATAATCTGGGTCGTGTAGATTTTTTTTCCAATATTCATCGTATAACACTAGGATAGCCTGTTTTGTGTCATAGTAATTTTTGATATCGTCCAGTAATTTTTTGTTTTGTGTGTTATAAGTATACGGTATAATATGATGGCGAATAATGTCGACCGGTAATTTGTGTAATAGTATTGTCATTCGCGACATGTTTGTATATATGGTTATGCGAGTATATCACATACAAAAATCAATTTTGTAAGTGGTGGCATAAAAAAATACATGTGTATTTTTATTTACAATAAATACAAACAATCTATAACACTAATAATTCTATCTAACAATACATGGCTAATAAGCTTTGATTTTGGTTTTCTTCATTTTTAATAAATATATCGACTTCTTTTTTACTAACTGTAAATGGGAATTGAACTTTGATGTCGATGTCTTTTTCGAAAATATTATCGCCGGGTTTCATTAATCGGAACAGATTCAGCTTCGTGTGAATAATTTCTAAACATCTCTTCAAATTACGAACACCGGCTTCGCCCTTTGTGAGCGATTGACTGCTTGCAATGTATTGAATGGTCTCATCTGGAATAATAACGTCTTCTTCGGTGAAATTGACTTGTTCTCGAATCTTAGGTAGCATGTAGTTTCGTGCAATAGTAACCTTTTGTTTAGCATCGTATCCCTTTGTTTGGATACGATACATTCTGTCTTTTAATACTGGATTGACCTTTGATTCGTCATTGTAACTGAATATAAACAAACATTTGCTCAAATCGAAATCAACTTCTGTGAAATACTTGTCGTGGAATTGCGAATTTTGAGAAGTATCTGTCAAATGTGTCAAAATGCCGACGATTTCTTCACCTTTTGCAGTATCACTTATTTTATCGAGTTCATCAAAATAAATAACCGGGTTCATGCATTTGCTGTTAATCAGAATTTGTACGATTTTACCCCAGGTGCTTCCTTCATAAGTATACGAATGTCCTTCTAAGAAACTGGCGTCGCTTGCACCACCGAGTGCAATAAATGCAAATTCTCTTCCTAAGATTTTACTTATACCTTCTTTTACTAACGAAGTTTTGCCTGAACCAGGCGGACCATGAATTGCTATAGCAGTTCCCATAGCAGATGGATTCGAAATCCATTGTCCGACCATTTGCATAATTTGAATCTTAGCATCGTCTAACCCATAGACACAATTGTCTAGGATTTTTTTCGCATTGCCCATGAATTCATGACATTGCTCAATGCCGTCGTTGATGTTTACTGACAATGATTTATTGATTCCGAAGGGGATTTTCATAAACGTATCTACCCAGGATTTGATTTTGTAATATTCAGAATCACCAGGTTCCATCATTTTCAACATATTGAGCTTTTGCATGGCAGTTGCCTTGTATTTAGCCGGTATTTGCGATTGTAATAGCGCCAATCTATATGGTTTTTCAATGTTGATGTGTTCGTTGATTTCTTTCATTTCTTTCACGATTTTCAACTGTTCCTTGTTCGACAAATTTTTTTTGAAATAATCAAATTCACTGGTCTTTTTACGTTCTCCGTGAATCAATTTGTAATAGGATTTTGTGTTGTTTTTTCTGGCAGATAAAATCAGTTCTTTGATAGCCGTTTTGCATTCTTCGATAGCGTTTTTCAAGATTTTACTATTCGGTTTTTTATGCAATTTTTCGATTAAATGCTTGCGCAAGTCATTTAGTTCGACATATTCGGCTTCAATGTCGGGCTCTTTGGTTTCGGCATTTTTATCCAGTTCGGGCTTTTTTGATTTTTTGGATGTTTTGGTTGATTTTTTCGATGTTTCTGGTTTCAAAGACTCTTTAGGCATCTCTTCGTATTTTTCTCCCATAAATGTTTTCTCGTCATCACTATTGCACTCTTCTTCTTCCGGTTCTTCTTCGTCTTCCTCATCGTCTTCGTCTTCATAACTTTCATCATATTCTTCTCCGTATTCGTCACCATTACCTCCTCCGATGGTGAAAATGATATTTACCTTTTTTTCATCCTCGTCGTCATCATCGTCTTCTTCGTAATCTTCATCCTCTTCGCTAGATTCTTCTTCTGACTCAGAGACTGGTTTTGATTTTTTTGATGATGATGATTTAGATGGTTTTTTAGAACCTTTTGATTTTTTGGATGATGATGTTGATGGTTTTTTAGTAGAATAATGTTTCTTTGATTTTGGTGGAGGAGCATCTTCATCATCCTCTTCGCTAGATTCTTCTGATTCGGAATCTTCTTCGTCGGCTTTTACTTTTTTGGACATGTATTTAGAAGGAAATATTTTCGAAAGAGTTTTTCTGAATTTTTTTCTGTCGAATTCTGGTTCCTCTTCTTCTTTTTCTGATTCTGAATCTGAATCATCAACTACACGTTTTTTTTGTATTTTTTTTGTTAGTTTTTTTGATTTTTTAGGTGGAATGTAAGTAGAATCACTTTCGGATACTGTTTCATATTCATCGTCTTCTTCCTCTTCGAAATCAATGTCCTCGCTTTCAGAATCTGGGTCTGGTTTGTTTCTTCGCAGACGTTGATTCTTGTCGTTACGAACATTTGATTTCTTGGTGGATTTCTCGAATTTAGTAGTTGGTGCCATTGTTACTTTGTTTTCTATTATGTGTTATATAATCATTTATAATAAGACTTTCAATTTTGTGCAAGTTTGTGCAAGTTTATTGCCAAACCTATTAGAAAATTGAATTAACGGAATAACAATTTAAATATTGTATAGACCAATATTATAGCAATGTCCTCCCTTCAACATACGAACTCGAAAATGGCAACTTCTTCCAGAATTATTGGAGTGCAATTTAGTATATTGTCTCCAGAAGAAATTCGTAAGAATTCTGTGGTAGAAGTTACATCAAGGGATACGTATATTAATAATAAACCTGTTATCGGTGGATTGTTTGACCCCCGTATGGGTGTTTTAGAACCCGGGCTCATATGTCCAACCGATGGTTTAACCTATATTGATACTCCTGGTTATTTCGGTCATATCGAAATGGCGCGACCTGTATTGTTCATCCAGCATTTGAAGGAAATCATGAAAATTACGAAATGTGTTTGTTTCAAATGCAGTAAACTCTTGATAAACAAATCGCAACACAAGCACGTTTTAGATAGACCAGCAAATGATAGATGGGACTATGTTACCGGCTTGGCCGCAAAAGTAAAACGTTGTGGCGAAACCACCGACGATGGATGTGGATGCAAACAACCTGACAAAATCAAATTAGAAGGAATGGCATCCATTTTCGCAGTCTGGGAAAAGATGGGAACCGAAGATGCTGATGGTGACAAAAAAGTGAGCATTCGTTTGACACCGGAAATTTTATTGAAAATTTTCAAACGTATTTCCGATGAAGACGTTCACTTTATGGGAATGAGTCCAACCTGGTCTCGTCCTGAATGGATGATATGTCAAGTATTACCTGTTCCTCCGCCAGCGGTTCGTCCTTCTGTCAAACATGATGCTCAGCAAAGAAGTGAAGACGATTTGACACACATTTACAGTAATATTTTGAAGACAAACAGCGATTTATTCAATAAAATCAAAGACAATGCAAACACAAATGTCATCGAAGGATTGACCACCGTTTTGCAATACTTTGTTGCCATGATTGTGAACAACAAAGTGAAAGGAGCAGTTCCTATGGCACAACGTTCAGGTAGACCTTTGCAATGTATTATGAGTCGTCTAAACAGTAAGAATGGTCGTATTCGTGGCAATTTAATGGGAAAACGTGTTGACTTCAGTGCTCGTTCCGTCATTACTGGCGATCCGAACTTGTCCATAAGACAACTCGGTGTTCCTAAAAAAATTGCTACAAATATTACAAAACCAGTTGTTGTGAATGACCTGAATCGCGATTTCTTGACAAAACTAGTTCAAAATGGTCCAGATGTCTATCCCGGTGCGAAAATTCTCGAGCGCGCAAACGGCGAACATATTTCTTTGAGATATGTAGACCGTGTATCTTTACGCCTAAACAATGGCGATATTGTTCATCGTCACATGATGGATGGAGATGCGGTTTTGTTTAATAGACAACCGAGTCTTCACAGAATGTCGATGATGTGTCATATCGTCAAGGTCATGGAGAAAGGCGATACCTTTAGAATGAACGTCGGTGACACTAAACCTTACAACGCCGATCGGCCAGTAGCGCCATCAAGGTTGGCAACAGGAGGCGTTAAAAGCGTGAAACCTCCTAGTGAATATTTTAAATAAATTATTATGGCAAAACAATATAAAGAATATTATAGATATAATATACATGGTAGGTGATACAAATACAAGTATGACCGCTCAAAAAGAATGTTCGAGATGTGGAGAAACAAAAGAATTTGACAAATTCATCAAAAAACGTAACATATGTAAAACATGTGACAACGCGCGAAATACAAACAAATACAAGGCAATCGTTGTCGATAATGACATCAACAAACAATGTAGTAAATGCAATGAAACGAAACCCATGGGTGATTTTATTCGAAATCGAACAACTTGCAAATCATGTAATAATGAAAAACGCAGAAATCTTTATCAAACGAACGAAGAACATCGTTCAAAACTGATAAAAGCGGTCATTGAATTCAAACATGCAAAAGTAGTTGAACGCCGAGAAATAAAATTACAAACCATAGGTGAAAATAACAAAAAATGCAGTTGTTGTTCCGAAATCAAATCAATCGACAAATTTAGGCATAATCGTTTGAAATGCAAAATATGCGAACGCGAAGAACCTTTAGACAAATTCAAACGCAACGTAAGGAGTAGAATATATATCGCATTAAAAACATGTAAAAAACATCATACCATCAAATATTTAGGGTGCAGTTCGCCGGAATATTTAGAATGGATTTTGCATAACGATAACAATTATACTCTTGAAAACCAAGGAAATGTGTGGCACATTGACCACGTTATTCCTTTATGTCGATTTGATTTGCAAGATGAAAAACAACAACTCATTGCATTTAACTGGAGAAATACGATGCCTTTAGCTGCGCAAGATAATTTGTCAAAAAACAGAAAAATAATAATACCACAAATTGAAAATCACTACCAGCATTTATTAGAATATCACAAAATTAAAAATATAGAAATGCCACAAGAATTTATTGATTTATTTGCAAAACACCTTGTTGCGGGAAACCCCTTAGAGCCTTCACTACCACTCACTACAGGAAACGTCAGTGAGGAACTCGGTTAATAGCCGAACCCAAAGGTAATAATGTGAAGGATTGGGCAATCCGCAGTGTTACTTCCTAAGTCCGTTCGGCAGGATAAGGAGGGCACTCAGAGACTGAACGGGTGTTGGTGAACAATGAAGGATTAGCCATCCCGAGTTTGCTTAAGATACAGTCCGGCCTTATGGGAAACCATAGGGAGTCACCGTTTGATGGGGATGAAATGAATATGCACATGCCACAAAATGTTATGGCAGAAACCGAGTTGCGCCACTTAGCCGCAATTCCTTATCAATTAATTAGTCCAGCAGGTAATGCACCTATTATAGGTATATATCAAGATTCACTTTTAGGTTCCTACCGATTTACTCGTCCAGGAATCGACTTCAGTCCTCGCGAAGCCATGAATCTGCTAATGATGTTTCCAAACGTAGATGTAGAAGCCCTCAAAGCAGCTGGAAAAAAAATATCCAATTTTGAAATATTATCACAAATATTACCACCAATGACCATGGTCTATAAAACAGAATTATTTGAACCTGGCGAAGACTATGCAACATCCAACAACGTTTTAGAAATACGCAAAGGAAAATATATCCGAGGTCAAATGGAAAAAAAGCTTTTAGGAAGCACATCAAAAGGCCTAATACATCGTATTTGCAATGATTTCGGAAACATGGATTCATCGAATTTCATTGACAATCTGCAAAACATTATCACAGAATACATGAAATCATCATCGTTCAGTGTAGGTATCAGCGATTTGATTGCAAACAAAAAAACCCGTATGGAAATTATTCAAGCAATCACTGCACAAAAATTAGAAGTGCAGGCCATCATCGACAAGTTGCATTTAGGTATTTTCGAAAACAATACTGCAACTACGAATGTGATGGAATTTGAAACGCAGGTCAATAATTTGCTAAACAAAGCTACCGAACAATCCGGTAAAATCGGTCGTAAATCCCTTAGCAAAGACAATCGTTTCCTTATGATTGTAACATCGGGTTCAAAGGGTTCCCTAGTCAATATTTCACAAATGATTTCTTGTCTAGGTCAACAAAACGTAGATGGTAAACGCATTCCGTATGGGTTCGATAGTCGCACCCTACCACATTACAGCAAATTCGACGATTCTCCTAAAGCCCGTGGTTTTATCGAAAACTCCTATATATCCGGATTGACTGCCCCGGAGTTGTTCTTCCATGCTATGGGCGGTCGTATCGGTCTTATTGATACTGCTGTAAAATCCGTAACATGGGAAACACCTGTTATAATCATCGAAAACGACAAGCCTAAATACATTGAAATCGGTCGATGGATTGACGCTCAACTCGATGCATCTCCTGACAAAATCCAGCATTTCACCGAACGTCGAATGGAATTGATGAATACCGCCGAAATCTTCATTCCAACCACAGATGAACATGGTGTCATTACATGGGGTGAAGTAACTGCTATTACACGTCATGACCCAGGAACCGAATTATATGAAATCAAAACCTCGGGCGGTAAAAGTGTTATAGTTACTGAGAGTAAATCCTTATTGATATGGAATCCGAATACAAAACAATTCCGAGAAATGTTGACACCAGATATCAAAATCGGGGATTGCGTTCCCGTCACTGCTGAATTATGCAAACCACCTGTTGTATTAGATTCCATCGATATGACTGAATATTTACATAAGACCGAATTTGTCTATGGCAATGATTTCAACGAGGCTCTGCAAATGATCGAGCACTTCAAAGACCGCAAAGTTCCAGCAAACTGGTGGTCGGAACATAATGGCAAGGATTTTACACTACCTTATTCTAAAAAATCGTCATTGCAACGCACATCGGTTCGTTCAAACGTGGACAATGTCAAAAATGGTTACATCTATCCTTACCATGGTATTCGCAAATCATGTGCTATACCTGACCATTTTGAATTGAACGAAGAAAATGGTATATTCATCGGATTATTCCTAGCCGACGGAAATTGCCATAATAGCCATGTCATGATAACAAACAATGACGAAAAAATCAGGTCATTCGTTAAATACTGGTTCAACAAACATGGTATTTCTTACAATGAAAAATCCAGGAAAAACAAAATCGGCGGATTGACCACGACGATTATCGGTAGCTCGTGTGTCCTAGAAAAATTCTTGACAAAATTAGTCGGACATGGTGCCGAAAACAAACACGTTCCAGTCGAAGCCTATATTGCACGAGAAGAATTCATAGTCGGTTTACTCAATGGATATTATTCCGGCGATGGAACTGTGTCTAAAAATTCAGTCGACGTCGGTTCCGCATCAAAACGTCTAATCGAAGACATTGCTATGTTATGTTCTCGTCTAGGAATTTTCGGAAAAGTGTCAAAATCACAATTAAAATCGAACAATCTAAAAACTAAAAATATCAAACCTACTTATCGTTTAGCAATACGCGCACAATGGGGCAAAATATTTGCCGACAAAGTGTCTTTATTAGAAGAAAGCAAAAATAAAAAATTACAAAGTATTCAATGGGGCCAAAGTCATCGCAATTTCGATACCTATAACAATGTCGTTCTAGACAAAATCGTCGAAATCAATATCATCGGCGTTGAAAAACACCCTAAAGTATACGACTTGACCATTCCATCCACGCTCAATTTCGGATTAGCCAATGGTCTACAAGTTCGCGATACCTCTCAGACAGGGTATATTCAAAGACGTCTTATCAAAGGTCTAGAAGATTTGAAAGTCGAGTATGATATGACTGTCCGAAACAGTAAAGGTAAAATAGTTCAATTTGCATATGGCGATGATGGCCTAGAAACCACTCGCGTAGAAAACCAAGTGATTCCTCTGGTAGGAATGTCGCTAGAAGATATTTACATGCACTATGATATCAATGGATTGAATGACCACGATACTGGTCTATTAGAAATTTACAGCAAAGGAACTGTCACTCGTATGAAGAAACAGAGACCAGAAACCCGTAAAACATGCAAAACCTATATCGAAAAAATGATAAAATACCGCACAGAATTAGTCGAAGATATGTTCAAAAATCGTGATGACAATAGGGTTCGATTACCAGTCGCCTTTCAAAATATAATAGTGAATATTCAAGGTCAACTAGGATTAACTCCAAGTTCGGTAGTAGATATTACACCATTAGAAGCATTTCAACTAATCGAAGAACATTTCGCTAAATTAAATAAAATACATTATGTTCAACCGACCCGTTTATTCGAAATCATGTATTACTTTTATTTGTCTCCTCGCGATTTATTAGTAGCGAAACGTTTTCACCGCAAAGCCCTAGAATTATTATTAGAAACCATCGAAATGAAATACAAACAAGCCATCGTTCATCCTGGTGAAATGGTCGGTGTTATAGCTGGTCAATCGATTGGTGAGCCTACTACACAGCTTACGTTGAATTCGGTTACATATGAAACTGAAATATTAGTAAGAAATTCTAAAAAAGAAATAAAAGCTGTTAAAATCGGAGATTTCACAAAATGGGGAATAGAAACTTGTGCAAAAATCGATTATATGGAAGACAAAGATACCACTTACGCTGAATTATCCGAATATTACGAAGTTCCTAGTGGAACAGAAGATGGAAATACTGTATGGCGTCGTATTGAAGCAGTTACGCAACATCCAGTGATAAACAAAGATGGAACAAATACCATGTTAAAAATAAAAACAGAAGGATGTCGTGAAATTATTGCTACAAAGGCAAAATCGTTCCTACAATTAGTCGATGGTAAAATACAAGGCGTAAATGGTGCAGAATTAAAAGTAGGTGATTATCTACCAGTGTCTAAAAAAGCACTTGATTACACAGAACAATTTGAATTAAATTTACGTGAAATATTACCACCAACTGAATATTTATATGGAAAAGAATTGCACAAAGCAAAGGAAGTAATGCATGAACATCAATGGTGGTCAAAACATGCTAACAAAACATTCATATTACCTCATTCTAGAAGTGATAGTGTAATAGAATTATTCAAAGAAAAAGTTAGAACTGGAAGAAAATCAAACAAAGCACAATATATCAAACCGAATAATGTTTACATGAAATTAATCAATAGTTGTGATTATGAAATTCCTGAAAATATTGTATTAGATTATGATTTCGGATATTTAGTAGGCGCTTATTGCGCAGAAGGATGTATGACAAAACATCAAATATCAATCGCAAATAATGATGATGAATATTTAATGCCAATTCAAAGATGGTGTGAAAAACATAATATTACTACAAAAATTTATACTCATAAGAACAAAATTCAAGAAGGTTGGACAAGTCAAGATATTCGTCTCTATAATACTGTTCTTTGTCGAATTTTGTCAAAGTTATGTGGTAATTTAAGCAATAATAAATTTGTTTCAGACAAAATTATCTTTTCAAATCGCGAATGTATTATTGGATTCTTAGATGCCTACATAGGCGGAGATGGACATGTATGTCAAAGTAAAAAAGTAGGCGGAGATAAACGAACTAATACCATCAATGTATCTTCGGTTTCATATACTCTGCTAATGAATGTTCAAATTATGTTGAAAAATCTTGGTATTTTATGCAAGATTCGTAAAACAAAAAAGGCAGAGAAAAACAATCGCGGAACCCTTCCTGAAAATATAAAACAACCATATGAACTTAGCGTTGCAAATCAACAAGTGCAAAAGTTAGCAAGTATTCTAAATCTTGTTCCATCATATAAACAAGTAAAATCTCAATTATCTTTGACACAAACATTCAAATATGAATATTGCATGTCCGATTCAAATGTCCCAAATATCATCGATGGAAATCTTGTTATGGAAGAACGTAACAATCGATTCCCTGATATTGAATTTGATAAAATTGTTTCTATCGAAGAAGTTCCGAATACAACAAAATATGCGTATGACTTAACTGTTGAAGATACTCGAACATTTGACTGCATAAATGGTGTCAATCTTTATGACACGTTCCATTTGGCCGGCGTTGCTTCAAAGTCGAACGTCACTCGTGGTGTGCCACGTATTGAAGAAATTTTGCGTCTCACTAAAAATCCGAAGAACCCATCGTTGACTGTGCATTTGAAACCACTCGACGAAGGCACTCAAGACCGCGCAGTTCAATTTGCAAACATGATGGAACATACAAAACTAATCGATGTAGTCAAATCTATCAAAATATGTTTCGATCCGAATGAGCAAACTACCTTGCTTGATGAAGACAAATTATTAATGGAACAATTCAATGAATTCGAAAACATGTTGAAAGAATGCAATGAAACCGCCGAAGATGATATCACCAATAGTGCCATACCTACTCGTTCGAAATGGATTGTGCGCATGGAAATGGACGCAGAAACGCTGCTCGACAAAAACATCACCATGGACGACATTCATTTTGCAATCAAGAACAGTTATTATGGCAAAGAGATTTCATGCGTCTATTCCGATTATAATATGGACAAGCTCGTTTTCAGAATTCGCATGAACTCATCGGTATTCAAGAAAAAAGACAAGAAAATAAAAGGACAGTTAGAATATTTAGACCAATCCGACGAAATTTATTTGTTGAAGAATTTCCAGGACAGTATGCTGAACAATATCGTGCTACGCGGTGTCAATGGAATCGAAAATGTTATTCCTCGTAAATTGCAAAATATGGTGGTAAAAGATGAAACGAAATATTCGAAAAAAGATGTATGGATTCTCGATACAACTGGTTCGAATTTGTTAGAGACTCTTGCTCTGGATTATATCGACAACACACGCACATTCAGTAATGATATCAAAGAGGTTTTCGATGTATTAGGCATTGAAGCAGCCAGACAAGTGTTATACAATGAATTTGCGGAAGTCATGGAGTTTGCGGATGTCTATATCAATTATCACCATTTGAGTTTATTGTGTGACCGTATGACATGCACACAGAATATGGTAAGTATTTTCCGTTCCGGTATTTTGAATGATGACATCGGACCGATTGCAAAAGGCACTTTTGAAGTGCACACCGAAGTATTCTTGAATGCAGCGCGCCATGGAGATTTTGACCATATGCGAGGCGTTTCTGCAAATGTCATGTGTGGACAATATGGATTGTATGGCACAAACGCGTTTAATGTGGTGTTAGATGTAAAAGAAATGATGAAATTATCGGAAGCAAATCTGGACAAATCGAATACTTCCTCCGAACAAATAGACGCGGCTTATGTGAAAAGCATGGAAAACAAAATGGGCGAATGCTCTCTTGCATCGATATCTATTGTGAACAACATCCAAAACATCAACACGAACAACGCCACCATATGTGATGATGATTATAATATGGGATTTTAGGGTGGTGGATAAATACATACAGGTAAAAACAACTTAAAGAAAAAATCCCTTTTTTTTGTTGGGGAATGGATTCCCGACCTGCTTTAGCTCAGTAGTAGAGCGGATGACTGTAGAGGTTTTTATATTGATATCATCAGGTCGCTGGTGCGAAACCAGCAAGCAGGAGTCGTTGTAAAAATTCAAACGATTTTTTGAATTTTTATGGAATCAAAGTATGTTAAACGATTTCGATAGTTATTGTTTTTCGGTATGTTGTTACAACGTTATCAATGGTTTGAGTGGTCCATATTTTGTATTTTTTAGATTGTGATGTAGAAACTGGAGTTCCACTAATTGTACCAGTTATTGATGAGAATTTTAGACCATCTGGTAAGGCTGGCGATATTCCCCTTGATGTCACATTATTTATATATATTCCGTATTTTCGTGGTATTATTTTCACATAATTATTTTTTGATAGTGCAAAGTGATTTTTTGAAACAAATTGGGTTATTTTAGTAATTGTAGTATTATTCACATTCATTGAATACAAGACAAAAGGCGAAGATGTCTGGTCAACTCCATTTAGTTTTTGATATGCCCATATATATGTATCAGATGCATCTTTCAACAATAGATTTTGTAAGGCATATTGAGATGACCACGCACCATTTGCTTCGTATGTATTCGTAATTTTGAAAGCTAATTTGTCGCTTTGTGTAGATGATTTTATGTTACCATATAAAGCATAACAATTATTGATTATCGCGGTTGCTATAGTCGCGTATGATGCATCAATAAAATTATTACTAGCATCAAGGGTCTTGCCATCAAATCCCGCGCAAATACCACCGGTACCAGTAGTATTACGAATGATTCCAATAGAATAAGAATTTGAAATAATTACTGTTGGACTTATATTACTGGCATCGGTGTATGCAATTGCACCTCCGGCAATGCCACCAGTGAAATTACCAGAAATATCACCGTTATTTACACAATTTGTTATTGTATTGGTTCCAGATGAGTTGTAACCAGTAAATTTTCCAGCAATACCTCCGGCAGATTGTCCTGATATAATACCGTTGTTTGTGCAATCAGTTATTTTGTTGGTTCCTAATGAACGTAATGCAAAAGCTGTTGCAGCAATACCTCCGGCATAGTTTCCTGATATATTGCCGCTATTTGAACATTTTTCAATTGTATTTACACTACCAGGAACTGTTGATTCTGCAAAGGAACTCGAAACAATACCTCCGGCATAGTTTCCTGAGATAATACCGTTATTTGTACAATCAGTTATTGTATTGGTTCCCGATGATAACAATGCAAAGGAACTCGAAACAATACCTCCGGCATAGTTTCCTGAGATAATACCGTTATTTGTACAATCAGTTATTGTATTGGTTCCCGATGATAACAATGCAAATAATGGACCAGCAATACCTCCGGCATAGTTTCCTGATATATCAACGTTATTTGAGCATTTTTCAATTGTATTTACACTCGAACCAGTAGTTTCTTGTGCAAATTGATTGCCAGCAATACCTCCGGCTTGTAGTCCTAATATAATACCATTATTTGTACAATCAGTTATTTTATTTCTACCTGATGCACTATCAAAACATCGTACACCCGCAATGCCACCTGTGTAATCATAGACACTACTACTATTTGAACAATTTGTTATTGTATTGGTTCCTGGCGAAGAATATGCAAACCGTCTTCCGACAATTCCACCGGCTTGGTAATAAGTAATATTACCACTATTCAAACAATTTGTTATTGTATTAGTTCCTGACGAAAACGCAAACGTTGACACTCCTGCGATACCACCAGATTTAAATCTAATAGTACCGTTGTTGTTCGTGCAGTTTGATATTACATTGGTTCCGATTGCACTATTTCCATAAAATACTTGACATATCCATCCACCCGAATATTGTAATGTAGAATTACTGGATGATATCTTTATATTTTGAACAGTTATGTTACTTTTACCATTTGTTATCTTTGTTTCATTACTAGCATTGCCTGTTCCATTTTGAATCAATCCTGGGTAATTAGTAACTCCTGATATAGTTACCGTTTTGTTTCCACCATCCACTGTAATATAATCACTTCCAACAATAAAATATTTGTTTACATTGTTCAAATTTATATCATCACCAAACGTAATTACTACTCGAGATGATGCAGTTCCGCCGCTAATAGTAATAGGCCATGTATACAAATTAGTATTGTTCAAATTTGCATTTGTCACTGTAGTGGATGCTGATATTGTGCTAGTAGCCAGCGTCTTTGTATACTCTTCTATGCTCTCATTGAAATACATTGTTTTGACATCCTGATTCGTGGTTTCCATGACCCAGTCTCCGCCATACTGAATATTTCCAGTTGCATCATCAGATGCACCGATTACCACATTTGCAGCGTTTTTTAACAGCTCGTAATATTGTTTCCAGCTCTCATATTCCAACGAATTACATGCTAAATAATCTACATGGCCTACATGGAAATCCCGGATAATATCTACCAACACCTGGAAATTTTCGCTAAAGTTGTCTGGGCTTTCAGACCCACTGAAAAAGCATTGATTGTTCAGGAACAATTTACTGTTCATACCAGCATTATGAAATACAAACGCAATTCTCTGAATATTGCTAAATTTCCTCGCCAACAACGATTTCAATTCATTTCTGTCTGAATGGTAATTATACACAATCGGAAAGGTATTTGCATTGCATCCATCAACAAAATGTTGGTATTCTTGAACACTATCATCAATGAGCAAAACATTGGTAATCGCGGCAGTATCAAGAGAATCATCATAGACCAGTGGAACAAAATCAAATGTTTCTTCTGACGAATCATCATGCAATTGAACGAGATGTTCACTAAGCGTGTCAGATGGCATAACGTTATCTGGTAGAGACATGGTCGCTATAATGTATACCATGATTTTTCTATTTGCAAAAAATAGAGAAATATTTGTACAATTATTTCTTCACAACAATTGTCTTGTATTTGTATTCTTGTAGATATTGTTGTAAATCTTTTACATTGTGACTTTTCTTACCTTCAACAATGGATTTTTGTACCAGGTTATAAAATTCTTTCAAATCTGAATTTGTCAGTTCAGTACACGGAATTACCATTTGATACTCCATCACATTCGAAGGAGAACGCACAAAGAAATACTTGTCTTTTTGAATATTGGTTCCCCCCATCAACAACCAGTCGATTTTTACAGTAGGGTCCATCAATGATTTTAACGCAGTCGACGAGAACAATACAATCGGCAAGCGCAATTTTGTCGCAATGACCCATATGTCTAAGTCGCTCAAAAAATATCCTTCACTGGCAATAATTTGTTCTAGCGTCGAATTTCCAGAAAACAATTTACGTTTTCCCTGCATTTTCAAAATCGATTCTATTTTTGCATAGTTTTCTTGTTCTTTGTCTAAATATTCTTTGTAAGCACCCCACAAGACGGATTTTATATTCGACACTGTCAAATTCACGTTCGTTTTTCCCTTGCGAGCTTTCGTCACGTTTTCAATAATATAAATCATCATATAAAAACTGCAATAAGGCGTCGCATGAAAAACCACTTCTTTTGCGGGTTTCGGGAAAATACGTTTCCACATGGACCGCTCATTTCCTTGAACTTCGTCCCGTATTTTTTGCACACAATCGATATTCAATTCGCCAGGTTTCTTTTCAATGGATACGATTCTCATCTGTTCCTCTAGTGTAATAGGTTGATTTGAATAGGATTGTGATAGTGCAGGGACCGCGTTGTTGTAATCGACTTGTTTCAAGAAATCACTCTCGTTAAATAGCACCAGGTCTGCGAAATATTCTGGTGTCAAGAGGGACTGCAACATCAACATCTCTGTATTAAAAATACTATATTCGCTGTATCCGATGTTCAAATAGGAATCGGGATTCAACATGAACAACTGCACGCGTCTGTATCGCAACAATTCATCGGCGACCCTGCCATAATAGACCGCTTCGTTGTTCACTCCGCTCAGCAAATGTTTGCTAGGGAAAATGGTTTGATTGTTTGCAAGGACCGTCAAACAATCTTGTCCGGTACATTTCATCAATTCGCCTATTATAACGGGGTCTATCTCCGAAAATTGAATTTTTGCATGGATTAATTTTTTCAATAGCACCTCAATATTGTGTAATTTTTCGCGATTAGTCAATGTCCTGTTATTTATGTCAATGATTTGAATGATTTCCTTTCGAATATTCTTGTTCTTGTATTCGTGCAAGTTTTGACGAATGAGTGTCCTGAACAGCGCAAAATACTTTGTTTCTAATTCGATTTTGCGAACAATCTCAGTTCTCGCCGGGTCTTGAGATTGCGAAGTCGTGATGATTTTGTCTGCAATCAAATAATTATGGCCGTCTAATTCTAGCAAGCCATCTTGAAAAATATTTTCAGAAACCGGTGATATTTGCACAAATTGATTCGTCTCTGTCAAAATACCCACAATCATTCCGTCTTCTATGACTTTGAACTGCGGAGAACATAGTATTTTCCCCTCGGTTTTTTGATGGATAGACACCAGCCGATTTCGGGTTTCTTCATAACTGTGCCATAGGTCATCGTCATCCATCCACCATTTTTCTAAAAGCGGTAATTCCGACGATGGATAACAAGGGACATATACATGTTCTTCGTCCGACTTCACGTAAAACCCTATTATATTTCCTTGGTAATTGAGAACCTGGACGGTAACTTCATAATTGTATTGTTTTAGCACGTTCAAAACATCTTGGGCTTGTTTGTTCTTTTTGAAATGGTATTTTTTAGGCATACTAGGAAGAGGTGCGCAATATTTGTTCGTGGTTTTTTGTATAATAGATAACATGTTTTTCAAATTATCGGGGGAGGTTTGTTCCGTAAATGCATATTGTATTTCACTAGGGTCTTCGGAATATACATACACTGGTTCGAAATAGGTCCCTTGTCTGTTCGTTTGCATAATCAAAATCACGGTTTCTTTTGTAGGGTCATAGAGAACATTCGATTGTGAATGGGATGGGCATAATATTTGCATATTATCTCGCATATCGTCTTTCTGTATTTCCAGTATAACCAGATTATAACCGCCTTTCATAACATTCGGATGATTTTGTGTAGCCATATCCCACAAATAATTATGGTCGATGGTTGCAGTGTCGCTTTTCAAAAAATTGATAAAGTTCTCAAATGCAGCAATGGTATCTTCTAAAAAATCGACTTGAACTTCATCTTCCATATTGATTGTATCCATGAATTTTGTTGACGAATATTTATCCAGGTCGATTTTATCACGATAAATGCGTTTTGGTTTGAATGTTGCCACTAAGGATGCGTTATAATAGCCTATGAACATATCGAGTGTAATAGTATTGCTTAGTATTTGCTTGAATTCTGCCAGGGTGGGCGTTGCATCTAGTTCTTGCTTGTATGCATACATCGCCGCCATGCACGCTAAAAAGGATTGATTGTCGGATTTTTCTACGCCGAATCGAAGGAAGCAATCCTTTTTTTCTGGGAGGACCTGATTCGTTTTTGATATACATACACTATTATCCGTTTGCAGGAAGGATTGGACGGAAAATGGCAGGAGACCCCATCGACCTTGTCCTATCGGAAATTTGTCGATACCCATGACATAGTTCTCTTGTTTCTTCGTTTGCGCTTTTCTGCGTTTTTTTGTTTGCGTGGCGTCGTCTGCGTTGTCGTCATCTTCTATTTGAATTGGGCATTTTTCCTTGTTTTTTTGCCATAATCCGGATTTCCATTCGCCATAGCAACATGGGATGCAAAATCCGTCGTCCGTTTTGCGTGACAAAACGCCGGGATTGTAGTATTTGTAACTACCGTCTTTGTTAACATGTTTGCTACTTTTGAATTCAATGACATAGGCTCCTTCTGGGACAACGTCGGCACCGTCAGGTATAATATTATGTGGATATGGTTTCGTCCCGCATTTACCGGCTTTCACTTCTTCTTCTGTCATACTTGTGTTTGTTTGTAGACACCAATATCTCGGACAAATATACCAGTGTTGTTTTGCAGGGTCTGTGCCATATTTGATTGCATGTTGATAGGATTTTGACCCTACCGAACGGTCTTTTGCATCGATTTTGTCTTTTTCTTCTTGTGTTAGTATAACCGGCTGTTTCTTTGCAGAAGATTGACATAATGTGGAATAGTTTGTGAATTTGCCGTTTTTTGTTACAAACAAATAGGGTTCTCTTTTTTTCATGCGTTCCTCAAACAGATTCGGATTATGAAGAGATGTTCCCGCTAATTCCATTTTGTAGGTTTCGTCTGGGGGTCCTTCTTGGGGTCCTTCTTGGGGTCCTTCTTGGGGTCCTTCTTGGGGTCCTTCTTGGGGTCCTTCTTGGGGTCCTTCTTGGGGTCCTTCTTGGGGTCCTTCTTGGGGTCCTTCTGGTGTTTTTGCACCCCCTTTGAATAAATCATCTCCCTCTTCATTTTCATCGTCTTCATAAAACAATGCATCAGTGTCTTCCATAATATCTTGTTCTAAAACGTCGATGATATCGTGTCGGTCTTCGGCTTCGTTGCCGTCTTCTTGTGGTTCTTCTACATGCTCTTCTAGGGGTTCTTCGCGGTCTATTTCAAATACTTTTTCGGCTTCCTCTTCTTCCACTGGTGGTGGTGGAAGCATTATCACCGGTAAATGCGATTTGTCCGCATCCTTCGATATTTTGTCCGCATTTTTGCAGATTTCGCTGATGGTTTCCTTTGACACTTCCGTGCTCTCCGGTTTCTGCGTAATACGAAATAGCGAATCAATATACATATGCAGAATACGAACATATTCAATATGAACAATATTCGCGACTTCGACGATGATTTTGTTTTCTAAAGGGTCACTGCGTATGATTGTTTGAAATCCCGGATTTTGTCCAGAAAAACTATCTTTGTTTTGAAGATATTCAGCGAACATTTTTTGAGCATCTTTGTTGGACACCTGGAATTGTTCGATAATCGCATTGAGAATGACTTGCACATCCTCGGTGGCTTTGTATATTTGTTTTATGTAGAGAGTTTGCGCGTCCATTTCTTCGAAATTTTGCACGCGTTTGTAGGCTAATTTCGCTGGGTTCGATATTTTCGCATCATAAATCGTGAAAATGCCATACAAACATTTGATGTATTTTTGCAGGGCAACCTCATTATCAACTACCATAGATGCAACGTATTTCATATCTAATACCTCTACATGGTCGCTGTCATATATATCACGAAAGGATTGAATATGATACCCCGATTTATTCAAAAAATCATTTATGTTTGCGATGATTGGATTCACAGATGCAAATATTATATCACTTATTTCACTGGGTAACAACGGTTTTTTCAATTCACCATAAACGCGAATATTTCCATTGGATTCGAAATCTACAATGGTCTCGCTTTCAGTATACATCGATATCTGATTTTTCTTGCCTATTTTTCTGGACAACTGCATGATTGCAGTTTCCGACAAAAATGGGATTTTCTTTCCATTTCTCGATATTTTTTCAGAATACAAACGGTAAACATTTTCGCGCATTTGCCCTGGATTGTATTTGATAAAAGGCACTGTTTTTGTGGCATGGATATTTTTGAAAATGATTTCTAGCGGCAATTTCGCTTGTATGTTATTTCGAAGCAAAACCGAATAATAGACAATCCCGCGTTCAGAATATGCTAAATCACTTTTCCGTTTTCTGAAAACATCGTAGAAAAAATCAATGGCTTTGTATAAAACAAATGCGTCGGGTTTGATGCGTGATTTCGAGCGATTGATAACTTGCTGTTTTTTTTCAAACAATAAGGCTTTCGAATTGATTTCGTCGTCTTCCATCAACAAAGGGAAATAGGTTTGTGTAATAGTTGATTCGTTTTGATTGTTTTGAATTGCATATTCGAGAACATCTTCTGCAAAACAAAGATAAATAGTATTATCAAGGGGTTTTCCATAATTTAGCAATAATAAATTGTCGGAAACAATCAGGGGGTTTTTCGACGATGGTGTAAAAAATCCTGGGTTGTAATCATACGGATTTGCCGAAAACATGGGTTCATATTGTTTTGCGAATGTTCTCCCGAAGGGAATATTTAGCATGTTTTTATCGGGGTCGATGTATTCAATCAAATCGTCATAAAAATAGTGGGTTTTCTCGTTTGTACGAATCGATTCTAATGTGGAGTCATCGTAATTCATGTTTTGCAACAATTGTATGACATGTTCTCGCGTAAATTCGATGCGGTCTTTTTGCGTGTATTTTTGATACAATTCTAGAATGTTGATTTGTTTATTGACGGTGATATACATATATAATTCGTTATAAGACATATTGTTCTCGCCTATTGCATGAATGATTTTATTTTTTATTACTCGTATGGAATCGTCGGGGTGAATTTGTTGTGGAACGACTATCGTTTCAATGGATTCGTCATCGCTAAAGTTTTGATTTTCATCCCCACCTACAAAAACATATCTACGTTTTATTTTTCCATAGGCATCGAAACAATCTATTTTGTATGGACTATATAGGTCATTTGTTTCTTCCATGCGTATATATATTTTTGCATAGGTTTTTATTTACTTTAGACAGGCGAAGATATATGATTTTGTATTAGTATTCAAAATCATAGGGAGTGAGGTTGTTACATATCATAATAAGGATTATCATTGATGGTCATGCCGCAGTACTCTTTTGGTTTCATTTTGTAATCAGCTGGATTGTGAATTCCAGATTCTTTAGCACATTCTAATAAAAATTTGAAATTTTCCCAGAAATCGTTTTTATGTCCGATTGATTTTGTACCTACGTGCGATAGTTCATGGATAGCAACAAATGTCAGGGTATGTTCATCAATCAAATTTTCGTTCTCCGTTTTTTTTCTATTAAGACAAAATGCTATTTTTTCGCCCTTATTTTCACTATATGCTGTGTATTTACTCGTGGGTAGTGTTTCCATCACCTTCTTTGGATTAAATCCGTCTAATAATCTTTTTGTAAATTCTTTATCGGGGTGTTTTTCTTTTACATATTCAACCAATTTTTTGCATTTTTCAGTAACGATTGCTAACAAATCAGCCGCATCATCGATTTTTTCGCGTTCTCTTACACAATATTCATTGCCGTCTACTTTGGATATGATACATTTTAGGTCAAACCCGAAACCTTCTAGTTTCGAGAGATATATATAAACACAGACGCCTATAAAAACGCCAATAATCAAATACGTCAGTATATCTAATTTCTTCATTCTACTATATACTTTTATTTTTTTCTAAAGTGATTCAGTCTCTCATTATCCAAAAATCTCGCAAATCTTTTTTATTTGTCGAACTGGCGGAACCTGTTCACCTAAAATACATACAGACATCTGAGACAATTTGAAATATTTTTTTATTATACCATTGACATCGGTGCGCGTTATCGATTTATAATAGGTTTTGTAAATATCCACAGAAGGCACTATCGATTTTTCATCATTACAATATAATAGCATCTTGATACCATTGTATTCGCACGGAGTGTTCGAATTTTCGAGCGATAATGACATAGAACCTTCTAAATTCATTTTCGCATTGGCGACTTCGTGTTGTGTTACTCCACGTTTACATAAATCACGTATTATATCTATTATCAACGGCAAAACGCCGGCATGGTCTCCATTCTTCAATAATTTGTTGGGGTCCGTTTCTGCAAATAAAACAAGTTCTCCTGCGGAATCATAATAATTTGCTTGCGAACCAGACCGATACGTCAATCCATTTTTTTCACGTAATGTAGAGAACATGCGAGAGCTCATGTATCCACCGATGATATTGTTGAGAACATTGAGTATGTATTTATCGTTCGAAAACTGATCACAAACTTTGAAACCAATCATAACATGCGTGGTTTTTGCTCCGAGTTTTTTTATAAGCGAATATTTAGGCGAAGATTGTTCTCGCACGTTATAATACGCTTGATATTTCCATGCATGGTCTGGAGAACATTTTACTGTGGGTTTTTTCATAAAATAGGTGGTTTGTAAAAACTTGATAAAATGTGAAAAGGGTATATTCGATACAATGCTTATCACCATGTTGTTCGGTCGATAAAACGTGTTGTATAATTCAACCACGTCATTGTACTTGAGTGTGTCTTTTGTGTGATAGGATAATTCATCAATGGCATGCTCGAAGGAAGAACCTTCATAGAGCAATTTTTCCATGGCATCACTGATAATCGAAAAATAGTGGTTCTCCAACCGAATGGATTCTTCTTCCACTACTTTTTTCTCTTTTGTAAATTCGGATGGTCTGAAACTCGAATTCATCATCATGTCCGACAAAATCGCGATACTGTTCTCAACATAATTGTTATTGCACTTTACAATATATACTGTGTATTGTTTGTATGTGCTAGCATTGAAATACGCGCCGATTTTGTCATAATTTTCGGCAATGGTTTTTGCTTCCGGAATTTTATTCGTTCCTTTGAAACACATGTGTTCAATAAAATGAGATGCCCCGCGTATTCCATCTCGCTCATAGATAGAACCCAATTTGCAAAATACTTGAATGGCTGTATTTTTCAAATTAGATGCAGGTTTTTCATACACAAGTCGAAATCCATTTGGAAATGTGTATGTCTTTATCATGCAATGTATTATACAAATATATAATACAGGGATAGTTTTATATGTCTACGTGAATTTATGGGTATCCGACACCTATTTCAAGAGGGACTCTGCCTAAATCAGCCTCGATGGTAGATTGGTTCCATGGTCCGACGTCGGACTTTGGAATAATTGGGTCAGAACGTAATTGAAGATTGGCATTGCGTAAAGTTTGTCCGATGGTGTCTAAACCGATATGGTAACCGGCTTGTAATAGATCAACCATACCACCTTGATTCATGGATACTGGGTTAAGAGCACTCCATGCTTTGTTTTGGTCTTGCGGTAATAAATCACTTGGTTGAGCAACTGGTTGAGCTGAATATCCAGCAGGAGCAGTGGTTGGTGATGCACCGGTTGCCGGTGGAGGAGAAACTAAATATTGAGCGGAGGTGGTCTTAACAGATGGTTGACTTCCAGCTTCCATTCCATCAAGTGAAAAACTTTTAGAACCAGCATATGTATATAGAACACATGCAATAAGAAGTATAATAACTGAAATTATTATTTTATCAAAGGTGAAGAATTTAAGCATACCACTTGCAATTTTATTAAGTTTGGACATAACTTTATATAATTAGCGTGGATAAAATTATTTTCAAGTTTTTATTTTTCCTCATTTCGAAAATGCGCTAAATAAATACTAGGGAACCCTATTGTTCTGATTCCTCTAAATCACTATCACTATCCGAAATGTCCTCAAGCATATAAGTGTTTTTGATTCGTTTTGCTTCCAAATAAGAAGATAATGCTAAATCTTTTGCCATCTTCGCCTTTTTTTTTGCCTCTCTATACATTTTGTAATAAACGTCATTTCGGTTCTTTAATTGAATGGTATCGTCGGTATTTAAATCGTCTAAATTAAAATCTATTTCCACTGGTTCAAATGATTCTGGAATATTATTATTACTAAATACTTCCGATTCTCCTTGGAATTTTTCAGGGGATTCTTTGGCTTCTGGAGGGGGAGGAGTACTGTTGTCATTAGATTCAACTAGCATAGAATTATCTGATTCATTTACCGCGTCTGTTTCGCAAGCAATTTCTTCTTCAGAATCAAAGTTCTCTTTTATTTCGTCTAAATCATTATTGCTAAATGTTTCTAGTGTTTGTGCTATAGGTTTTATTCCTTTTGTTAATAAACATTTTTCAAATATTTTTTCAGGTTTTAGCACGAGCATCTGTTTGATTTCCATTTCAATTTGAAAACTTCTAGCGGAGCATTTGATGCCTTGTATTTCTAAAATAGTAATTACGTTTTCATTATTCGAAATGGTTTCGGCGTCTACTTCATTTTCTTGTTCGTCGTATATTTTCAACGTACATTTTCCTAAAACACCTGGAATATTTGCGCGTGCTAAATAATATTTCCCGGATTTGTAAAGTTTTAGCAAGGGTGCGAATGAATTTTCGATATCATGCATTTCCAACTCGGTTTCAAACCATTCTTTGCGGTGCTCGTAAATATATTTTTGACTATAGTTTTCTAGGTTCTCCATCCATTGTATGAATTCTTCGTTTTCATTGTTGAACATCAAATCGGTGAAAAATCGTTTTCCAGCTTTTAGAATACCTTGTTTTGTTCTACATTTAGGCGATTGTATATAAAGAGGATAATCATTCATTTTGAATTTTATGAAATAATTGCCGCCCGAAACAGAGATAGGTTTTGTTAATACTAATTTATCAAATGAGAACGTGGGGGTAGGCTCATGTATATTATCCATATTATAGACTAATCACATTTTTGTCATAAAAATCAACCGCATTTATGTTTATAATTTGTATTTTTTTTATAAAATATAATAGATATGAAAAATATTCGTGAATCTTGTATCGAATTTTTCAAAAGTGAGGATATTAAGCGCCATATCAAGGAAATTATAAAACCGGTTGTGAATATTGTTTACAACGAAATTTATGTTTATTTATGGCTATTGTGTTTTTATCATATTTTTTTTATTTTCATTGTTTTAGCCAATTTGTTTTTGTTGCTGAAACTTTTAGCGATGAATAAAAAAGTAATACATTTTGAATAATTTTTTTTGAATAAATATGTTATAGTATTATATATAACATATTATGCCAAAGAAACAACAAAACCAACAACAAAACCAACAACAAAACCAACAACAAAACCAACAACAAAACCAACAACAAAACCAACAACAACAACAACAACAACAACAACAAATGAGCGGAGGTGAAGGTGCCGCCGACTGGGGATTGAAAGCATATGGGGATCCTAATCAACAACGTGCTGTATCTGCTAATGATAATACCATTGCAGTAAACCCATCTTCTCATGGGGCAACTGTCCCCATGAAAGGTGGTGCTCGTAAAGAATTACAACAACTATTAAATCAAAAAATGCAAGAAATGCAACAACAACAACAAAGCTTACAGGACGGAGGAGGTTCTTTTATGCAGCAACTATCAAATCTTGTTGATTTATTTAACAAAAGAACCCTATCTGAAAATGATATGAATAATACATTGTCAATGATGTCTGGTGGTTCTGGTGTTCTAGAGAACATTGCTGTTCCTGCTATTTTATTATATCTAAATCAAAGAATCGGACAAAAATCAAATTTTGCAAAAAACCATAAATCAATGAAACTCCGTAAAAGTTCTCGTTCATCTTACAAAAAAAGAAGATATTAAAAATACCCTCCATTATATCGGTTAAAATATGATAAATACATAATCTTATTATATATATTTATCGCAAGTAACTATGAACTCAAGTGAACTCATTGTTCAAAATGACAAAAAAACATTTGTAGAAAACGTGCAAAAGTGGTTGCTGTATGAACAACAGCTCAAATTAGTTACCGAAAAAGCAAAACAAATCCGAGAATCAAAAAATACAGCTGCAGAATTTGTATACCAATACATGCAAACTCATGGTCTCACTCATAACAAAATAAAAATAACCGACGGAGAACTCAAGATTTGTGAGAAAAAAGAATATTCACCGCTGACCTATACATACGTGGAAGAATGTTTAGCCAAGATTATACCGGAAAAAGATAGTGTAGAATTCATCATGGATTATCTGAAACAAAATCGCGAAACCAAAATCACCCACGAAATACGAAAAACCGTGCATAAATAAAATATCAATATTATGTAAATGGAAGTTGCACCGAAACACAAGTATATATACGAACATTGTGAAAATGGATTGAAAGGTGGGCTTTGTATGGGTGGAGGTAATCCATTTGCTCATTTATCGGTTCCTATTGGAGTAATAGTCATTCGAGAAACCGCATCCGTGATACCACAACATTATAATGAGTTCGAAAATACAGACTATAACACAATTGATGATGATATGTTTAATGTGCTTGTTGATAAATGTTCTCATTATATCCGCAATAATAGAGAAACACGTAAGAGAACGCATAACCATCCATTAAATATTTCTAAAAAAATGAAAAAAAGAATAATTATCTGATTTTTAGCAAGTAGTAGGAACTAATTGCTAAATCATAAAATCAATGGAGCTACCTAATATTCAGACCATTTATTATAATTGAAGGAATTGATATTCAACAATTTATCCGCATTTTCTTTCCAGAATTGAACCTTTTTATCTAATAATAATTCTTCGGGTGTTTTAGGTACATTAATTTCCTTATTGGCTTCCATTTCTTGTTTGTCTTTTTCAGTGGCAACTGGTTTTTTTCCATAACAATTGACACCGAATCGAATGTACGGATTTTCCATGTAACCTCCATTTACGCCTGGGCGGCCGCAATCATTTTTGTGTGCGGGATTTTTTTGCAATTTGAACCACGTCAATTTTTGTGTAGGAAACAACGCAAGTTGGTCTTGTGACCAACCATAATTACACCACTCACCGCCCTTGTTATAGGCTTCTTCAACTTCATCATAGGTAGCTAACCTTGCACCATATGCAGTGCAAACGGCTTTTGCATCGTCATATGTATATAAATTATTGGAAATGTTAAATACCTCGTCTTGGGGAGCATATATATCATATTTTGCAGTAGTTTTCACAGCTTTTTTAGTAACCAGATTTCCACCCAATATTATGTTGCCAGTTATATCCACTTGAACTGCTGGTTGACTTTTTGTTAAATCATTCCAGAAATCACTGTCGAATATAGAAATATTCAAAACTTTATTGAAAAATAAAACAACAAGGGATGTTATTAAGACAATCCATGCACCTCCCATGAAAAGTGGTATAAAATAAGGCGAAGTAGCTCCTGTCAGTGGTATTTTAAATAAAAACAAAAGAATGTGAAATACTATTATGAATACTGCCGCATGAATTACTGTATATTGGTTACTTAATACATTTTCTATATTTGTCTTGAAAGTGTTCCATGTATCATTTGAATCGTTCTGTGAAATATTGTACAATACAAGTAATGCATATATCATTAGTACTCCGAAAATAAGAAGGTCAATCATTCGATGCACCATAACATGAGAATCGTCGGTTTTCATTAATACGCCAAATAATACATAAGACACAATGTAAATTCCTAAAAACCATAATATCATAAATATGGTCGATTCTGTAAATAATATATTTATTAAATTCGGACTTTTAGATGAATCAGTTGCCATATATTATTTACTGTTATTTTTTTTACGATAGAATAAACAATAGGCCATACGAGTTACTATTTGGGAAACGGGAGAGACCGATGTATCATTGTAATGAATCCATTGTTGTTCTGAGGTTTTGACGAATGCAGTATAATGACCTCCCATAACTCCTCCAGTATGATTGCATACACCATATAAGTCATACATATATTGATGTGGATTATATCCACTTACATATTTTGATAAGTCTAAATTCTCTAAAGGGAAATCAATCAAATCATTAATTTTGTCTTGACCATCTGCAGAAAACCGTTGCAGCGTAATCACTAAAACTGTAGGAAAATTCCAGAAGGTGATTGATTTTGTCACCGATTCTTTTGCTCTCGTGGTTTCATTATACCATGCATTATCGCCAGTCAATAGTTCAGAGTATGTAAAAGAATCAAAACAATCATATAATGATACTTTTGATAAATGTTTCGGAATTGGTAAATCCAGGATGAAAAAACTTTCGGGCTTGACACTTTGTACCTGGTTATTTAGGGAAACAATCTGCGAGACATAAATCCCATAGAACAAATCCATGATTTCTGAGTATTCCTTTTCATAGACGGTTTTCAACATACTGTAGCACGCTAATGCAAGCTTGTCTGTCGAATTTTGAGAAACGCCTCTTATATTCATAATCATGCCTCGTGATATACTATTATGCATACACTCGATTAATAACAATAAAAACTCCGGCATATCGTTCTGAGCCCATCCAGTAAACAAATCGCGGTTTTTTTTAGAAGCTACATATTGCACATTTACAACAAATTTATTCGGTGATATGACAGCGTTGTCTTTCCACATGATGTTTCGCAAATCATCCCATTCAATTAAAATAATAGAATCTGGGATACCTGGTTTTATGTGTTTTTTATGTTTACCGGAATTCAAAAACTCATGAATTTCATATGTATGGCTCAGAACTTGAACACATGAATTCAAAAAACACGTGTTTCCTAAATTAGCCAATCCAGTTAATCCTTTTCCGTGATATTTAGATAAATCCATAACGATATAAAAATATTTTTTGTGTATAAATATAATATCAAATCTCTATATCATTATGGAAAATCAAGACTGGTTTCGAGATATTGAAAACACATTGTCTGATTATTTAAATCAATACATGAACAATTCCCGTAGCGGATTTGCAAACAATAACGACCATCAACGATATTATAATGACTCGAGAAGTCGCGAGGATGTATCAGAACATCGCATGTATTTATTAATCAACGAATTCATGCAAGATTACTATGCAAGTATGCGTCTATATCAACAAAATATGCGAGACGTTATTCAGTTATTGCGAGAATTTAGGACAGTACCCCCGCAACAAAATCCGCATCAATCTTTTGCATTTCCAGATAGTGCACCGAATCAACCTGCTCCACAAATTCCACGTTCAACATCGCAAATTCCAAATCCTACACCGCCATTATCAACGACTTCATTTGCCTATTTTATACAACCTCTTGTTAGAGAAAATGAAGAATCAACCCATTTAACACATGATCAAATAGAGAACGCAGTAGAACGAATTATATACGATGCATCTATGTCAAACGTATATAATGAAAATGCCGCAAATGCGGTCGAGACGGTTGCCGACCGTTGCCCTATATGTTTAGAAGATTTTCAAATTGGCGAACAAGTATTGCGAATTCGTGTTTGTGGGCATATTTTCAAACGCCCTGGATTATTGCGATGGTTTCAACGGAACAATCATTGTCCAGTTTGTCGTCGAAATGTAAATGAACCGTCTAGTCATGACCAGCAATCACAAACCGAGAACGTGCAAGAACAACAAGAACAAACCACGCCGCGTCCTCGAAATAGACCGAATCCTAACCACATAGTCAATCATTTACTCGAAAATCATATTCGAAATCCTCTCATGCGAGAATTCGGTAGTTTTATTCAAAATCTGGCACAAAGCAATCAAGAGGGAAGAACTCAATTCGCTTTTTTTGATTTATCCATGAACCCGCAAATATAATATGTTGTTAGTGTATAATGGCAACTGCAAAGAAACGCTATGTTAACAAAAATAAAACAATAAAACATGTAGAATGTTTCGATTCTACCATGCACGGTATTCACCACTGGTATAGATCCGTATTTGAAAGAGTCGGATGGATGATTTTAGCAAAACATCGAGGAATCTCCGATAAAATACAATCCTACAAAAATACTATCGAACGCTTGAAGTGCACCATAGAAGAAAAAATAAAAAATACCAGAGACCATGATAAAAAGTCAGACCTGAAAATCATGCACGGTGAAGTCATTGTTCTCATGGAGTACGTCGAAAAACACTTGTAAATGGGAATAAAATTGAAAGGGTTATTGTTATGGATTTTTGATAACAATAAACTATAACAATGAATACGATTACTCAAACACTAACACGCAAACAAAAAAAATGGCGAAGATATAGACAATATTTAAAACAGAAGAAATTAGAAAAAAAATATGGTTTTGCATATGACGATTTAGATGAAGCTCCTTACTATGATGATAATGGATTATCTAGATTAGTTGCACAAATCTATGCTGAAAGAAATAGCGAAACCCATAAACAAAAAATATATGATGAACTAGATAAATTTATCTCAGAAACACACCCTAGCGACAACATGCGACAGTTCGATATTTCAGATAGAGATTACTGTGACGGTAAAAAAATGTATAACGAAATGAAGAATGACCCTAACCCATCCCCGAAATATGAAATATTCGGGTCGAATGGTGGTTATACTTGTTTCGGCTTATATAAATCAAAAAATAAAAACATCTATATAATTAAAGTGATTGTTCAAACCCCTACCGATTATGTAAAAATAGACGACGAAACCATTTTCGGTAATTAGTATAAAAAATGCGTAAAAAACCACAGAAAAATCATGTTGTATGTATGTAAATATATGACATCGCCATCCATCGACGCAAGCAACAATACAATAACAATCGACGCAATCAACAATCGCATCAACAATTTTTCACCAGAATGGGGCGTCATGCTTACATTGCAAGGTAGTCTCAATTTGCGAATCGGAACCCAGGCATGGAAAAAATACATCAGTGCTGCATTCTGGAATTATATTTCCACACCCATCAATTTTACTATAACACTTTTTACGGCACTAACTGCCGGGCAAACTGGAACCCAATCCGAATATTTAACTGAAAAACAATTGTTTATTATGTTGTTCGTATCTTTTTTGCTGTCGATTATCAACACCTTTTTCAAATTGAAAGAAAAAGCGCTATTGAATTATGAAGCATCGAAAAAATACGACGAATTCGGCGCTAAATTTGAAGAGATTTATTATTTGCCACTATCGAGCGAGAACGATTTGAAATCGAAACTCACTGGATACAAAATATTACAAGAAGAAATCAACAAGTATTCCCAGAAAGAAAGTATCGAAAATGTAAACTATTTCACAGAGCTGATATACCTGTGTTTCCATTGTTTTTTTGAAGACAATTTGAAAAGAATCAACAAAAGCGACCGTTTCTGGTATTTAGACGGTCTCACTCCAAATGTTGAGCGAACGCGTAACCCGTGGAATATCAATGTAAAGGAATATTTTTTATACGATATATCAGGGCAACCAATATATATAGACGATGAAGAAATGAAAGAGAAAAATGATATAATACATAAATCCATAGCAAAGTTTCATAATTCCCTAAATATTCGTAATCGATTTTCAGTGTTTGAACCTAATTATGAATTTATAAAAAACCGTGGTCGAAATTATTATGACATAGAATCGAATATGGTTAGAAAGTTCAATAAAAATGAAATTATTGAAGATATCAAAACCAGAGAACAAGAACGATTAAACGAAACAAAGCAAGTTTTTGTGAAAGAAAAAATAAAAGAAAAATTATCAACTTGTCTTGAAAACAGTGAATCCACTCTTAAAAAAATAAATGAATTTACGCAAAAATCAGAAGAAAATTCTATATAGATACAAACTATATAAACAGATATAATTTTATTTATTTATAATGCACGATTTTACAAATTCCATATTGATAATTGTATTCAATTATTCTGATTGTGTTTGCAACAAAGACGTATTAAAATCAATTTACGAAAAACATTTCAAACAAATAATTTTTTATTCGGATTATCCAGTAATTCAAGATAATGAAACAAATTTTGTAAGTATTACTCAAGGATACTTTACGCAAAAAATATTTGAACATTTTTATAAAAATTACAAAAATTTGATAAACGATTGCGACGGTATTTTTTATACAATGGATGATAACATAATCAATGTAAATATGTTGAACTTGTTTGCGAATGATAAAATAATTTACTACTATAAACAAATCCAACCATTAAATGAATACTCCGGGTGGCATTGGGACCATAAAAATGGAAAAATGGGCAAAGTTGCAATTAATAATTTGACGGTTGACCCAGAATTCACACCATACAATATAAGTAAATTTAGTGGAGGATTTTCAGATTGGTTTTATTTACCTAGAAAATATTTAACAAAAAAATTATTCAAATTATTCAGTTTATTTGCAAAACATCATGTATTTTTAGAAATTGCAATTCCATCGATTATCAATAATATAGAAACGGACAAAAGTCAATATCAATCATTTACGGATGAAGTTATGTGGTCCCATGAAGAAAGAGAACGTTTAATGGATAAGACATATATATACAAGTCATTAAACCATAATCATAATTTTATTGTTCATCCAATCAAATTCAATCAAAATCCAGCGAGCAAAACATGGTTAACCGAATTTTTTTGCAAGGAAAAATGTGTTATCATAACAACAATCAATGAACCATCTGAAACTGTTTTAAAACATATAAATAATCCAGATTATGACGTTATTATTGTAGGTGATAAAAAAACACCAAATTCCTACAAAAATTTAAAGTGCATCTATTTAGATGTTACTGCGCAAAAAAAGCTGTTCCCAGAATTGAGTGAATTATTGCCATATAATCACTATTGCAGAAAAAATTTAGGATATCTTTATGCAATAAAAAAAGGATACAAAATGATTTATGAAACAGATGATGATAATGTTCCATATGACAATTTTGACAATGTGTTGAAGTTTGATAATCTAACTATGATAACTGAAACAAACAGTCGATGGATAAATATATTCAAATATTTTACAAATGATGCGCATATTTGGCCTAGAGGATATCCATTATCATTATTGAAAAAACCGACTAACTATTCAATCGAAAACACAAAACAAAAACCATCCATAATTAATGGATTAGTCGAAAATGACCCAGATGTAGATGCGCTATTTAGAATAATATGCAATCACCAAGATTCAATTAAATGGGACAAAAACAAACGCATAGTAATTAATAACAAAAATATGTGCGTTTTTAATACGCAAAATACATTTTGGTTAAATCCGGAGTTATTCATATGTTTGTTGATACCATGTTCTGTATCATTTCGTTATTGTGATATTTTGCGCGGAATTATCAATAACATTATTCTTAAAAAAACAAATAATTATATGATGTATACTTCTCCAAATGTTGTGCAAAATAGAAATGAGCATAATTTAATAAATGATTTCAAAAGTGAATATGAAATGTATATTCATAATGAAAAAATATTAGAATACATTGAAAATAATACCGATAAAAAAAATGTAAAAGAATTATTATTAACAATTTATAACAATTTATTCATCAATAAAGTTATTACGCAAAATGACCTGAATATTTTGAATCAATGGATTAGTTATTTTTAGAATAGTGTTTAAAAAAATTGTTTACTCCATCTATCATTGCGTTTTATTGTTTTTTGTGTAATTTTTTATTATTTATCATTAACTGCATGTTATTTATTTCTTCATCAAAATCGGTTTTATTATCTCTAGCGGCTTGTTCAGCGCTAATAATTTCTTCAAATACATTTCGTTTGAATTCGTTTATTGTATTATCATTGTTGTTATTATTATCATTGTTTTTATCATCATACGTAATAGTTAGTTTACCTGTACCTGGTTTTTTCGGCGGCGGCGTGATGTTTGCATGTGCAATATCAATTGAATGTTTAGGACTAAAAAATATAAATCTCTTTGATCTGGGTTTTTTTGGGTTCATGTATTCAGCAAGTACTGATGGTGGCGTTTTTTCTCCATATACCGTTACTAATGGATTAGGGCTATAATTTGGGATATTAGGTTTATTATATACGGCGGCTTGTATAAAATTACTAGAAACTGGTTTGACTTTGAAGGTTACTGGCAAAACCCCTCCTTTTTTACCATACTTGCGGTTGGTATTTTTAATGGTTTTTTTATTCATCTTTCTACTAGGTTTCCTAGTGTTTTTTCGAATTGTCTTTGTCTTTTTACCCATATACTATATATTAATATTTTTTCAAAAATGCTAAAAAAATAAATTCTACCCCACTAAATTATATTTTTCTAGTAAACATGGATGTAATCGTCTGTAGCCCCGCTTTTTTATGTGCGATTTTCATCAAGAATTTATCGAATAATATTGCTTTTATTTTTGCAGAACAATATTTTTCCTTTTTCTTCATGTATATTTCTATATCACCCCCGAGTTCTTTGTATAATAGTTCCATATCTTTTTTGTATTGTTTGATGGAATTATGGTTGTTCTGGTTTAGCCATATTTGTTCTAATGCTAAACCGAACAATTGTTGCAAGGGTTTCATCAACTGGTTTGTAATATAAAATTCGTAATCGATTTTGATTTTGTTTTGTATGATATACTCGGGCGTTTCTATTTTATCACCTTGTAGTGCTTTTTTGATGGAACTTACGATATGAACAAATTTCATTCGGTCACCTGGTTTCGGTTTATTACCGGGGTCTCGTTGTCCGATTCTGTCTGCTAAAACTCGATGCGCAATTTGTTGCGGGTTTTTATAATCACTTCGCAGCGCCTTCGTTATCATGAGTTTGTCCATAGAGACCTTGCCTTCTATGAGCTCATCTAGTGCTCGGTCTAAGAATGCAATCGCTTTTTGAACACTGTTTTCTTTCATCAAAATATTGAGTATTCCACCATAGACGTCTTTCAAATAGTCGCACGAATCACGGCGTTTCAATGACAATCCCATGAATTTCAGTTTCCCTTTGTTCGCATCATTTTCATAGAGCATACCTACATACCGTTTTTTCGACAACAATATAAACGGCATCAACGTTTTTTCATATGTCAGTTCCATCGGTGGTTTCAAGAATTGCGTGCACAAATCCGCGGCATCCTGTGCAATCTCGATAGTCATTTCTAACGCTGGTTTTCCGCTGATTTTTTCACCCGTCTCTGGATTTTCCAGATTGAACGTGAAGAACACCGAATCCGTATTATGCACAATGAGATTTCCGACGCCCGCGGCGAAATGATGGTTTTCGGTTGTCAAATCATAGACATAGTCATCGCGGTAGTCTATTTCCATCATATTTCGAACTGTTGCAGCTTCGTCTTTCCATGATGTGATTTCGTCGTCATCGGGTGGTGCATATAACATAGATTTTTTCATGTAATAATGCAATCGGTCGGAAATCTCAATGTCGACTTCAATATCGTATCGACCCGGAGCGTCGGTATAATCTTGTCTGAATTTGTTTTTATACTTCACATCAAAATAAAACACATTGCGAGCACATAAAACAATCTCAGACAGGCATTCTTGTGTCATAGAGGATGCATATAACACAATATGTTCGACGCCGTCTGATGTTTTCCATCCTTTGAACAAATAATCGGTTCGTTTTGACAGCCAATCCATAAACACTTGTTTGCGATGTTTCAAATGATAACAATGTTTGAAACGCGGGAGGTCTGATATGAACGATGATTCTATAGCTTGTGGAAAACAACCTGGGTAAATCGGATTTTGCAAAAGTTTGGTCTGATTTAGTGTTATAGATTCTGTTGTTATTTCTTCTCCGACGCTGTTGATAAGCGAATGGTCGTCGGTTACATCGACGAAACCGTGGCCGCTTGTGATGACACGAAACATCTTTTTGTGGGGTGCGAGTTTGTGGCGAATGACCCTGTATAATTGGGTCCAGCCTTTTTCGGTCCAGGTCATTACCGTGCGTGGCATTTCACATACTTCCTTGTCTGCTTTTCCATGTTCTATACATGGTTTCCATTTGTTTTGGCCATACTTGAAAGCTAATTCTTCTATAGTACAAATGTCGAATTGGCGACCGTTCACAACATAAACCGGAGTATATTTAGCAACACTGTCGCCGTAAACATATTCGGCTTTTGTTCGGACGGGCCCATGAATCGCGGTTTCATACACTCGGTCGCCATAAACTTCTTCTATAATACGTTTTGCATAGGTAATCATCATACGACCCGTTGCGGTGGTGCATGCGGCAACATCCTTTTCATAAAACGTCGATGTTTTCGCTCCACATTGTCCATATAACGAATTTGCGGTTACTTTGTATCCGAGCTGTCTCTTATCCAGAATATTTTGCATGAAAGGGTCTTTTTCGGTTTTCGCCAGTTTTCTGGTGGTGGCACGGGCCTTTAGCAATTCTTCTAAAATGGACGGCATGATACCCTTTGCATTGTGGGGGAATTGAGCCCATCTGCAGACTAACTTACCAATTTTTGTTTTCACTGCGCGTGACGCCGGTTTCTCTGGATTGCGGCGATAGGCGAAATTGTCGAATTCGATGTCGATGTATTCATATCCAGGCAGGTTGTCATAGACATACTTGCCCGTTTTGTCTTTTTCACCGCGTTCTGCTATTAACTTGCCGTCTAAATCATATTCTTTTGACCACACCTTACTATCGTGTGAGAAGTTTTGACTAATCATAGAAGATGGATACAGAGATGCATAATCCACACAGGCCACTGGATTGTCCATATACATGGAACATTTAGGAGGTAATACTATCGCACCCTCATACCCCTCATTGGACCCCGATTTATCTAAGTCGGGCATCAGTGTGTCTTTTTCACGGCATTTTTTGGCGACATAACTCGTGAGTTTGATACCTTGACCTCGGAAAATCAGGAAACTAATGGGGACGCTGCAAATACTGGACATTTCTATGTATCCAGTGAGAACATCGATTTTATTCATCAAATGATGAACTAAGTTGCAATCCTGAATACAATATTTAGCCACTATTGCACGATCTGCCGAAGACCCCTTTGACAATCTGAAAATATCTTGCGGGGTTACATCGTCTTTCGACATGCCCCATTTCACTGCTTTTCCATTCGCTGCTGTTGTTATATTTTCATGACCATCGATGATAATGATATTACAGGAGTTTGTGGTTTCTTTTTCTTTGACGATTTCCGTTACGGCCACGTTTTGCTGAATATCTTTGACAACGAATTTTTTCCCGTCTTTGTAATAATCGGATGTGAATCCGGTGATTTCGATATGGATAAAATCCCCCACGTGCAATCCCATTAAATTTTGACTGTATAATTGTGTTATAGGTTTATTTTGTGGAGTGGTTGTCAAGACGATTTTTTTGATATCGTCACTAATAAATTGTCCGGCGACGTCATCTAGTTTGTAAGAAGGTAGATTGAAATCTCTCCTAAAATAAGTATACATATCGATTTGTAAGCGGCCGGTCATTTTGAAATATCGCAAATCATATTCACCCGTGGCTAGCTGGATTTTCGTGTTTTCGATGGATGTCTCGTTGGTGGTAGTGGATATTTTTCCACAAAATTCGCCGGCTTTTCTTGAAAACATCAGGAAGTCGTTTTCGCAGTGTAGTTCCTGTGCTCTGCGAAACATGAACTCATAATCAAAACCGAAAATATTGTATCCGATGATAATATCCGGATTTTCCTTTTGAATCAGGTCGGTCCATGCGAGGAGGAGGTCGCGTTCGGCATCAGCAGTTTCGATGGTGGCTCCGTCGACGGAGTCGCATGTTCCTAATACTAAACAATGATTCAAATAGGGCTCTTTTTCACCATAACGCATGAACGTAGACCCGATGAACGTGACTTCATCACCTTTTAGACGGGGGAATTGCAGAGTCAATATTTCGTTGATGGTTTGTATTTTCGTGTCTCTAGAATAATCGGCGCTCATCAACAAATCGACGATGCAAATTTCTTTTTTGACTTTTTCTTTTGGTTTGGATGGGAATTTAGGAGTTGGGGCAGGTTGTTCGAGTTCGTCGTCGGAATCATCGTTTTCGGCGTGGTCATTATCAATGGATACTTCGGTTTTCATGGTTTCAAAAATGGCCTCTATCGTTAATAATTCCGAATTATCGTTGTCCGACAAATTCAGGAATTTTGCTTTTTCTAAAGAAGTCTCTGAAATGATTTCGAACAATTTCGTGATTTTGTCTTTGGAAGGTTTTGTTTGTGGATACACGAGGTCAATGTTATCACATTTAGCATAACCGAATGCAGTTAGTATCATACGTTTGCATATGGCTGTGCTTTGCTCTCGTGTTAACGGTTGTGCTTGAATCTGTTTTGTGAATTCGTCGACTATATTGGTTGCTAAACGTTTGTATGTCTTTTTCGGAAGGGGGAAATCACCGTGACTACTATTGGCTTCAATATCAAAACTACAAATTTTGTAAGGAACTCGCGTCTGTTTTTCTGGCATGGGTTTAATGTCAGCGATTTTGCATGAATACTCGTAATGACATGTCGTTGTTTTTCCCGATTTTTTTAATTTCGTGAGTGGAATCGATATCCATCCAGAAGGACTGACGTTGTTGATATGAAAATATCTCAGAATCGGTGGTATTGAACTCTCGTATAATTGGAGAGTCACTCCTGAAAATTGGAGGGGGCGGGGTTTTCGGTCGTTGCCGCCTGTATCGGTTTTTACGTATTCATACCATAATCCTTTTGTCTTGTTGAACGCCGCAGTTGTTTTGAAAACAAACTTGGCGAATTTGTGTTTTTTTCCAGCAGAGAATCCGTATAGTTTGTTGTAATCCACGATGGTCGCCGATATGACGGAATCTTCGAAATATTTTCCTATTTTGTTTTTGATGTGCTGGCACAATTGATTGACGTTTCCTTGATTCCAGTCATCGCCCACTTTTATGTAGAAAAACGGGTGAAAATCGTTAATCAAAATGGCGTAGGTTTCTCCGGATTCGTCGATCCCGAACATTTGTATAACAAAATTCCCATCGTCCGATTTTGATTTTGCATTGTCGGTGGAAGAATCATCGCTACTAGATGATGGCTCAGATTCGATAGTCTTGTCGTCATATACGTGAAAATCGAGCAAACGGACAGTTTTCAAAATGGATGGTTTTTTGGTTGGTTTGGTTTTAGCAATCATGTTTTATTGTTAATATTACAAAAGATGATTCTGGTATAAATCCATTCAATTTTACGTGATTTTAATGACGATTTTTGCGTGTTTTGTTTTTACGGGCGCGACCGTTTTTTTTCGATTGTTGGTATCTAGGAACTCCGGTGAGTGCCCATTTTAGCATGGGGGCGAGTTCTCGCGGACCCTCATAATAATAAATCGTGTTGTTTACGACTTTGAAAATGGTAGGATACCCCCCTTGCACTGCGACTTTTTCATCCGAGTTTGACAAGTATGTTTGATTTAACGTAGACAAACCGTTATCAACGTTTTCCGATTCGATGCTGGATATTATTAGTTGACGTTTAGGTATTTTTTTTCGGAGCAGTTTCGTTAGTTTGTTCCATTTAGGTGCTAAAGCAGTGCAATGCCCGCACCAATCTGCATATATTTTTCCTATGACAAATGTGTTTTTGTGAGGGACTATGGCGGTGGGCTTGGGGGTGGATGGAACATTTCCTAGAAGTTTATCAATGAAGGGATTCATGGGGTATATATATACTATAGAAATCTTTTGTTGATATATAGTATAATGAAAAATATTAATATTGTATTTATCGGATTTTTGATAATTGTCTTTGTAATGGGCATGTATATGTATTCTACAAACAAACTGCACGATTTATTTTTATCTGGAAACAAACTGGAGAACATGGAGAACGGTGAAAAACCATCAGGTTCTGTCGAGAAAAAAACGCCTTGTCCCGATTTGTTGATTCGTCGTGGTAATGTATTGTTGTTGTATAATTCGAATGTCGAAATGATTGAAGGTGTAAATCCGCTCCCTTTTTATAATTTAGACGAATATATCAATTATTTAGAAATTGAACGTAGAAAAGGTCGAGATTGTCCAGTATTGTTTTTACAGCACGAGACGACAACACAAGGAGAAGATGTATATCGTATGAGACCTAACCCATTTCAAATGGAGCCTGGTTTGATGCCATTATCTGCTGCAGCTATGTCGGGCAAATTACCTCCTCGTATTCCAGCTCCAGTGATTGACGCAAATCGTGCATATCCTCCATACAATCAAGGCAATTACGCTGGTTTTGATCCTCATGGATTGATGATTGGTATTTACAATAAACTCGATGAAATCCACGATTCAACGGCTAAAGGTCCTGATGGACAAACGTATAGTGATAATCCAATGGATCCTAATTGGGGAGGCGTTTTGTATACGCAAGGCAAAGTGGATTCAGGAAAATACGATGAGAACAATGTCACGCGACCAGTTTTTCCACAGATGGTCAATACACAATTTATGCCTGGATTGTTCGGTCATCCTCCTCCACCAGGTGAATTACCAGAAGGTATAAAGGAATAAATAAAAATGAATTTCTGTATTTTTCATTTTTATTATGGAGGGGAAACAATTTCGATGGTAATGTGTTGTCGGTATCCTAAGAAAATCTCACTGTTCGACCATACAGCGTAGGTCGTTGATGGTGTTGGTACAGTAGGTGTTCCGCTGATTATTCCGGTTGTGTATGAAAATTTCAAACCTTCTGGGAGTTTTGGGGTTATTCTCCATGAACGCTGGTCAAGTGGGTTGATTCCATATTGACGTGGTTTTATTAACACTGGGGTATTTACGGTAAATGAATATGTGGATTGTTGGTATTTCATGTTATAGTCACTTTGAATGGAATTTGAAAACTGGTTTGCATTGAGTGGTGCAAATGAATAATTGTTCGAGTGAGTGGTTACATTGAAATCCCAGATTCCTTGTGCGTCAGATTGTATTTGGGTTGTTATAGTTTCATTGTTGGTGGTTGTTTCTGTAACAACAACGGTTGAATTCGGTTCGGATGTTCCTGTGATTTTGTTTGGTTGTATATCAGTTGGGGATGGAAACTTGATTACTGACGTATCGAATTGGGCGGATATGCTCGTTGATAGATAGTTATTCGTTTCCACTTGCGTTGCGGTTATAGTAGTGGTTCCATTTCCTATCATTTTTAGTTGGTTGTCATTGATGATAATTGCGACGTTTGGGTTTGAAGTTCTATATGTAAACGCAGTGGATAGATTATTGGATTGTGGTGGAAGTAGTTGAATTGTGGTATGTTCACTGATGGTCGTTGGAATGATGAAATTCGATAATATTGCGGTTACTTTGTTTACTACGAGCGATGCATCGATATACCCTGCAGTATAATTTGAATTTGCTGCCTGGGATACGCTTATATTGGTGTTTCCTGCTCCTACTATAGTGACTTTTCCATTAGAAATGGTCGCTACTGCTGTATTGGAACTATTATAAGAGAAATCTGCTTGACTGTTGGAAGATAGGTCTGTTAGTGTGAATGATGTGTCTACTCCGTATGTTTTTGGAGACGGAACTGAGAAAGTTATTATGGTAGATGTTAACCTGCTAACTGGCGTATTATTTGGATTCAATGAATATAACAAAAATGGTGAATTTATCTGATCGATACCATTTACTTTTGGATATGCCCATATATATACACTATTAACTTGTGTTAATAAATTTTGTAAAGCAGTTTGAAATGACCATACCCCGTTTGATGTATATGTATTTGTAACATTGAATGTAACTCTACTGTGTTGTGCTCCAGATCTTATCGCTCCATTAAGAGTATAACAATTATTTATATTCACAGTTGCTGGAACAGTATATGATAGAGTATTACCACCACAAATACCACCTTGTACGAAACCACCGGTAACAAGTCCAATAGAATAACAATTGTTAACAGATATAACTGGATTCGCTGCAAAATTAGGTGTGTATCCGATATTTCCGCCAATTATACCACCACTATAATTTCCACTAATATCACCGCTATTTGCACAATTTGATACATTATTTGTACCACCGGACGATTGAGCAAATCTAGCTCCAATTATACCACCTCCAGAAACACTAGTTGTACCACTATTTGTACAATTCTGTATTATATTAGTATTACTCGATCCTTTGCAAAAATATTGTTGACATATCCATCCCGAGTTATTAGATAAAATGGAGTTTGTCGATTGTATATTTATGTTTTTAATATTTATACTACTATATCCATTAGCCGCATTAGTTCCATTTTGAATCAATCCGTTATAATTATTAACGCCACTTATAGTAACCATTTTATTTCCACCATCTATGGTTACATAATTACTTCCTATAATAAAATATTTACTTGTACTATTTAATGTTATATTATCACCAAATGTAATTACTACAGGAGACGATAAACTTCCGCCATTGATCGTAATCGGCCAAGTATACAAACTAGTGTTATTCAAATTTACATTTGTCACAGTAGTTGATACAGCTATCGTACTAGTTGCCAGTGTTTTCGTATACTCTTCAATGCTGTCATTAAAATACACAGTTTTGATATCTTCATTCGTGCTTTCCATTACCCAATCACCTCCATATTTCAAATTACCCGTCGCATCATCCGAAGCGCCTACTACCACATTTGTAATGGTCGTCAAAATCTCATAGTAGTGTTTCCAGTTGTCGTATTCCAACGAATTACATGCTAAATAATCCAGATGGCTAACGCCGAAATCCCGAATAATATCCACAAGAAACTGAACATTTTCGCTAAATGGGGTTTCGTTGAAAAAACATTGATTGTTCAGGAACAATTTACTGTTCATACCAGCATTGTGAAATACAAACGCAATTCTCTGAATATTGCTAAATTTCCTCGCCAACAATTCTTTCAATTCATTTCTATCAGAATGGTAATCATATACAATTGGAAATGTGGTTATATTACACCCATCCACAAATTGTTGATACTCTTGAACACTATTGTCAATCAAGAGAACATTTATAATTACAGATGTGTCGATAGTATCATTATAAACTAGTGGAACTATGTCAAATACATCTGACAAAGAAGTTTGCATTGAAGATATATCAAGATAAGGCGATTCGACCTTTATAACCTCTTGCAAATCCGACATACTATAATATATACAAATACCATATTATAACCACGATGTTTACAGTATAAAAACTAATATATAATCTCCATTATATGCGAATTATCTGGTCAAAAATCGAATACATATCTCGGTCATGTGTTATAACTACAATACACTGTTTGTATTTTCGATAATGCCCTATCAACGCAATCACTTCTTTTTTCAAATCCGCGTCCAATGCATTCGTAGGTTCATCTAATATCAATATCTTCGCTGGATTAATCAGTCCGCTTATGATATTCACCACTTGTCGTTGACCTCCCGACAAATTTTCCCCCAGCGACCCGGCGGAGTCATTATGAATATCGATATTGTTGAATAAATTCTTGATTTTCTCGTATTTCATGATTTCCTCTAGGTGCGCTTCACAATGTTCCACGTTTTCACACCCATAATGAATGTTCTCGATGATTTTCTTGTCAAACAATTTTGAATTTTGATTGATATACACCACATTTTGACGAATGTAATTTGGGTCGATTCGCGTGATATCAACATCATCAATATAAATACTTCCCGAAGTAGGTTCATACAACCTCAATATCAATTTCGCAAACGACGATTTCCCCTTCCCCGACAACCCTGTCATACCTATTATTTTGTTTTGGGTATCCACGGTCATCGAAACATTGTCGAGTATCTTTGTTGAATGGGGTTTTTTGTGGTTTGCATAGACGAAATCCACCCCTTTAAACGTGATTTTGTTGAACGCCATTGTGCCTTGTGGTGCATATTTTTTGTCCACTATTTCAAACAAATTTCGTTTGTCTCCCAGCATCACATTGAAATATTCGATGATATACTCGAGTCTGCCTACGAATTCGAGATAATCCGGGATATTTTGAATCGTTGCAAGTGCTCTTTCTCGATAAATCAAAAGCACCGTAAAAAAAGTAATAAACATAGTGGTCGATATCTTTTTGCGGGATTGCAATAGTATCAAATACCATGTGCAAACGAAAATAATCAAATATACCATACCCGTCATTACCATCACGTGGTTCGTGGTATACGACAAAAACTGAACACCTGATTGTATACAATCATCCGTCATCTTTGTAAACCGATTGATTTCTTTCTTGTTTTGACCTCTGCAAATCACCTTGTCGATGTTGTTCAAAATATCAATAATGAATTTTTCGTTCTCGTTCATTTTTATCTCATGTGCGTTTTTTTCGCTCGAAAGAGACCCCCAGAAAAACGCCAGGTAAATCAATACCACCAAATTCGCAATGACAAACCCCGCACCTAACGTCCAGTTTACATAGGAGAAAAACACGGATATCATCAACAAAAACGCAAACGTGGGAATAATCACCGTGATAATATCAAAGAACAACGCATAGCATGAAATCGAAATTCGTGTAATAGGTGTTATGAATTCAACGAAATTAACATGGTTCATGTTCTCGTTGTTAGACAACAAAATAATGCCGAAGATTTCGCGTTTTATCCATTGCGTGAGTTTTGTTAACAATTTGTTTTGGAGAACCTTATAGCCATAGTATATAATCAAAAACACCACGGAAACCACGATAAAATAATTGAAATATTGCATCGTGTTCACATCGTCCCGGGTCTCGACGGATTGTATTATGATTGCACTTATATACGAAATGATGTTGGTTTGTGCTATAGTAATTGCTATGCTCAGTATTATCATGGTGGCGATATTCGTCGATTCTTCTTTCAAAAATCGATTGAGCAAATAATACAATATATTCATTATATATGGGTTGGGTCATATTATTTTTTCTAAATGTATTTTGCAACATCTAAGTAGTTATTGTCATTCCGAATAGTAAAAGTTGTAATTACAAGTCTAAATCTTCTAATTATCAATTCTGTGTATTTAGGCAACACGCAATTTTTTATGTAGTATAATTATACACAGTCATGGAAAACGGACGAATGATGATTTTGCACTCCCTAATAATCGGTATTTTGTTATACCTCTTTATGATTTTTGTGCTTGGACAAAAACAAATTGTGGCTGAGAACCGAAGTATATTATTGGCTGCGTTGACACTAGTTTACATGATTTTATTTGGCCATGGATTACCAACCTCAATAAACAAAGATTTATTTTGACCTTTTCTCATTTACACCGCCTATTTTACATCTTTTCGCATGTCAAGCGCCGAATTTTTCTAAAAATAAATTCAACGACATTGGATACCAATGTAAATAAATTCCTTCACCATATGTCCTACTGCATTCAGTATAATATTGAAACCGCAATTCATTTTTGTTATTAAACTCAGTATAGAATAAATATGCTTCCCTCATTTGTCTATAACTCATTATTTCATCATATTTTTCTTCAAATAATATATTCGCAAAATCATCATCATTAAAATTATATATTCTTATCCCAAACACTCTACCATTAGTATAAATTCCCATGTTTAATATAGTATTATTCAAGTAAATTTTTAAGTTATTTAGTAAAATTATAATGGGCGTTTTACACCGTTGAAGATTTCAATCCGCACTGCGGATGAAACTTCAACTAAGTTACCAGTTACAGTTTGAACCATTCACCCCCGTAGGGGTGCAGTTTCAAATATTCACTGGTATAAATGAGAAAAGGTGTATTACACATCACCCCCGGCGGCGGGGTCTTGAAAAGGAGTCCCGCCTCCCAGGTATGCCACAATGTTTTGCGCACAAGTTTTCGATATTTTGCGCATTTTTCCTTTGCTTTCACATACAACGGTGTCGAGACTTTGTGGATTGTTGCGAAGTGCATCGATTAAATTCGAGAACGTATGGAATTGTTTCATTACAGCGACGGCAGTATGAGAACTGATTCCGGGTATTTGACATAGTATGATTTCGGCGATGTTTTCGGGGGTCACGTTCTCCTTTTTCACTTTTTTGACAACGGAGCAATAAGGTGTTATAGGTTGATTTTGCTGTTGCGGTGGGGTTTGTTCGCCTCCACTAGGTTGATAAAAAAACATTTTCCCTTTTTGTAAATCGCGCTCCATTTTGCAGGCCATCCACAAGACCGTTTCGGCGGTTTCTTGAATCGTGCATGTGCGGTGAACGCTGAATCCTTTGAACATATTCAAACTGGTCATGCACGAATACACTGTCTTTTTTTCTAACAGGGTTCTCAATTGCGAGAACATGCCTTCTATCACATACAAAATATTGTGTTGAGGTAGGCCGCTCGAATAACTAAGGCGATACGATTGTTCTTCATATCGGCCGTCTTTTACAGAAGACAACAAATCTTGCAGTGATTTGCGCTCGATAATGGTAACCGTGATTTCTTCGTCAGTTTGAATAAGTATATCGCCTAGCGGAATCACTTTTTTCGAGAGTTGTATTGTACCTATCGCATTTCCTTCTGTGTTTATCATATGTTCTATTTTTTCATACAAAGCGGTTTCTCTTTCATCTACAACAATGCGCATATTGTATGTGTTAACAATATAATAAGATTGATATTATATTGTTTTGTGTGTAATATCTTTATTTATGGAATGTGGGACTAAAAATAGGTATTGCCCATGAAATGTCATATAGATAGTACAATTAATATACAAATTACCTAAATAATTTCTCTAAAAAATAGTTAATCATTTTTTCTTCATTTTCTGAACAAAATGCATTGTATTTTTCATTATCAAAAATATGTGGTTTTTTATTTTCATGACATATTATTTTGTCATATAATTCAGTATTTGGAACAAGGTCAATATAATTCAAAAAATGTTTTTTATCAATTTTTGTATATTCGTTTATATGTTTATTGCTCCTGTCTTTGTTCAATTCTTCAATAATTAGAAATATATTTCCGAAACGGTCTATGTCTATTTCATTGTCCCAGCTAGAACTAAATGGAAACATATGTTCAATCCAAAAATTATTTTTTAAAAATTGTGTTGGTATTTTACAGACATAATAGTAATACACTAGAATGTTTTCATGTAGTTTTCTAGGTCTGCGTTTATCATATTTATCTTTGCCATTTTCTCTCATTTCATATTCTTTATTTTTTATACTTTCGTTTATTAAATTTTTTAATAATTCTTGCATTATATTTTCAGTAATCTTAGAAGATATCAATTCTGGTGTTTTCAAATAGTCTTTTGCCTTGTTATCTATAAGAGAACCTCCTGTTGTATAGAAGATATTATTATATATTTGATAACTTTCTTTCATATCTTTATTTTTTAAACTATTAACAAAAAAATGATACAATATACATTTTTCAATTGATTTTAATATTTCATCTTCATTTTTATTATTTTTTAAATAACCAATTATCGCAATTATGATTATATACATGTTATTTTTTTTAAGCGAATTTGTTTTTTTACTAGCTGCGTCAAATACTTTTTTATTACTTTTACCTTCTACTAAATTTTCCATAAAAATTTTTGATTTTAATATTTGTAATATATTGATTGCCTTCATTATATAATTCACAAAATCATTTATGTTTTCTGTTGTAGATGTAACTTCAAAACTACCTCTGTACATGGTTTTGAATATTTTAAAAAATAAAGACAATCCGTCGCTATCAGTTTCGTTTATCATGATACATTTGGTATTAGAATAATTTTGAAAACCTATCATAAAATCATAAAAATTCATTGGTTCATTTTCATTATATACATAACATTTTAATATTTCGTTGTTTCTGTCATCATAATATTTCTTTATATTACTTTTTATTTCAAATTCAATATTGCGTAAATCAATAGCAAAATCAGTGATATTGAATAATCTACTTGCTAATGCTTCTTGTTCAGAAAGACTAGAATTGTATTTATTAATTTTTCCAAATACTTCTGCTAATTCTTCAGTATCATAACCACTGAATATATTGACATTTATTTTAGCATTGCCAAATGATTGTTTATTATTCATTTTCATTTCATCGATTAATTTGTCAAACAAAGGTTCAATTTCATCTCTTATCGATTTCAAATGGTCCTTGTATAATTTATCATAACCTTGTTCAGTGAAATATTTACTATATTTAAATATCATTAAATCATTATATGTCATTTTTTTAATTATAGTAATTATTTCATCAACAATTTCAGAAGAGTTTTCCGATTTGATTTCGTTTTCTATTGAATTTTTTATTTTTTCTATTTTTTCAGGAAATAAAACAAATGGTTCATTCAAAAAATGCATAATCGCATTTATTCTATTATTCCCATCTATATTTGACAATTTATTACCATCTTGACCAAATGTAATAGCATGAACCGTGTTATGCGTTTCAAATAAAAATTCTATGTATTTTTTTTCACTAGGATGTTTATCATTTTTTTTTGGTAATATTTCCCATTTGCGTTTTCGTTGATATTTTGGTTTGTAAATTTCTCCTTGTGTTACCTTATGTTTCAAAGTGTCAACTGTCCAATCTTCATTTTTAATATTTTTTGTCGTCATATTTTGTATTATAGTCAAAATATGACGGAATTCTTTAAGTTGTTTACACAATGTGTTTTTTACATTTAAATAAAAATAAAAATAAAAATAAAAATAAAAATAAAAATAAAAATAAAAATAAAAATAAAAATAAAAATAAAAATAAAAATAAAAATAAAAATAAAAATAAAAATAAAAATAAAAATAAAAATAAAAA
>Ga0214923_10000399_pt1 | contig 66849 bp, 60 predicted proteins | sample LL1510_MetaG_FD_177993 | JGI IMG/M metagenome (GOLD analysis project Ga0214923, IMG submission 177993) | Freshwater microbial communities from Lake Lanier, Atlanta, Georgia, United States - LL-1510 | ecosystem: Environmental > Aquatic > Freshwater > Lake | place: USA: Georgia | collected...
TCTGCAGCCGCAGCACCCGTGACCATATTCTTAATAAATTCACGGTGGCCTGGAGCGTCAATAATTTCGAAAGATTGGCCCTTGTATCGGAAACCGATCCGCGTGGTGTCGATCGTGATATTTTGGGCCTGTTCCTCAAGGAAAGCATCGAGAAGGAAGGCATACTCCAAAGGCATCCCTTCTTCTCGCGAGGCTTTTTCTGCGGCCTCCAATTTGCCTTCGGGCAAGGAGCCAGTATCAGCAAGAAGCCTCCCAATCAGAGTCGACTTTCCATGGTCCACATGTCCCACGACCACGATACTGGTTCGCGCTTCCTCGGATCCTCCTGCGGCCCTAGCCCCACCCTGTCTCTTAGGAAAAAAGGCAGGAACATATTCCTTTGGTACAGGCTTGGGTGCCGGAGGCATGACGACTCCCTGGCTCACATGAATCCTTTCGCCCGCAGTTTTTGCATGGCGTTCCGTTCGTGATGATCCTGCGCCCGACCGGCTCTTTCCGAGGTCTTAGTGACCTTCAACTCCTCCACAATGCCCTCCAAGGTATCGACCGAGCTTTCGATCGATTTTGTAATCGGCCAACATCCTAAAGATCGATACCGGCGCCCATTTTGGGAGAAATACATTTTTGGAATCGGAATTCCCTCCCGTCGCACATACTCCCAAATATCTAACTCCGTCCAATCCAGCAAAGGCTGAACTCGAACATGCTCGCCCGGCTTTACCGCTGTGGTGAATTGCCCCCAAAACTCGGGCGGCTGATCGCGATACTCCCACTCGTTATCAGCGGTTCGTGGAGAGAAATACCTCTCCTTGGCACGAGTGGAGTCCTCATCTCTGCGGATTCCAGTAACCAGTGCATCCCATCGGTATTTGGCCAATGCCTGCTGAAGCGCGGCTGACTTTAATTCATGGGTAACCGTCACAGGATCGTGAGTCTCATAACCGATCCCCCTTTTGCGAGCCTCTTCATTGACAATCACGATCAAATCAATCTCGTAGTGCTTTTTTGCCCATTCTCGAAAAGCCAACATTTCTGGAAACTCATAAGTCGTATCGATATGAACCAGCGGGAAAGGGATTTTTCCCGCAAAAGCCTTCTTGGCCAGCCAGATCAGGGTATTGGAATCCTTGCCCATCGACCAAGGCATAGCCATATTCTTAAAATTCGCGAAAGCCTCGCGAAAAATATAAATAGCTTGATCCTCAAGGTTTTGCAAATACGACATAAACGATAGACTTTGTATGGTTTAAGGTTATATTGCAAGCATGATCCTTGGTTTAAGCGGCCAAAAAACTGTCATCAAGGAGGGCCTGCCTGATCTAGAGGGAGTCTCTGCTCCTGAGCGAATGGAGTGGGCGACTCTCAACTATCCCGGGAAAATACTCCTCACGACCTCTTTTGGGGCCCAATCTGCAGCGTTTCTTCATCTGGCTACACAGATGAAAAACGACCTCCCCCTGCTTTTTATCGATACTGGCTACCATTTCCCCGAAACACTCGAGTTTGCCCAAGAATTAACCAAAAAACTGAATTTAAATCTCCAGACAGTCCGACCCCTTCTGACACCAGAGGAGATTGAGCGGAAACATGGAAAACTATGGGAAATGGGCCCCCAAGGTTTGGAAAAGTTTCATGAGATTGTACGTGTCGAACCCTTGCGGCGGGTCATGAACCAGATCGATCCCCACCTCTGGGTTGCAGGATTACGCCGTACCTCAGCCGATTCGAGAAAAGAGCTTTCTGTTGTTTCTCAAAACCAATCTAGGATCAAACTACTTCCAATTCTCGATTGGACTGACCGCCAAGTGGGGGAATATCTTCGCCAACACTCTCTTCCCTACCACCCCCTCTGGTCGAAGGGTTATGTTTCTATTGGGGATCGCGTCACAACCAAGCGATTGGACGAGGTGAATGACCCCGCGCAACTCCGCCACTTCGGATGGAAACGGGAGTGCGGAATTCACGAAAGGGTTTAGTTCGCTCGGAAAAAAGATTTCAATCCCCTTCTCTTCCGCCTAGAGTTACAGGTTATGGCAGGCGAAGTTGTTGAAGTAGAAGGAGTGGTGAAATCGGTGCTCAAAGGCACCCTCTTTCGCGTTGAACTAGTCAATGGTCACACGGTTCTGGCTCATATCTCAGGAAAAATGCGCAAGAATTATATCCGCCTAAACATTGGCAATAAAGTGAAGATGGAAATGTCCCCTTACGACCTCAGCAAAGGCCGGATCACATATCGAATTCCGCCCCCCTCAGCCGACGGCCAACCTGTGGCACCCGTTCCTCTTTAGATCTCCTTCGCTTTACCCTGGGCAACCATTTCCGCGTATGTTTCCCAAGGGACATCTCCGCCCTCATCTCGGGCAATCCTCGCTAAGTCTTTCGATTCAAAATCGATCCCAAATAAACCAAATCTAGGGTCAAAGGTCCCCCACTCGTAATTGTCCGTTAGTGACCAGTGAAAATATCCAATCAGAGGCAGCCCTTCAGCTCTTAGCTTTTGAACCTCTCTAACATGTTGGCGGATAAAATAACTGCGGCTTTGTTGATCGCTTCGAAGCGAACACGCCTCGCCTGGATGACACCTTCGCTCCGCCATTCCATTCTCCGCAATTAAAATAGGCAGGTCAGGGTACTCAGCCGCATACCGCTCGACAAAAAAACGAAGCCCTCTGGGCAAAGCCTTCCAGTCCCACCACTTCGTTGTAAGACTCTGGGTCAACCACTCCCGCAGCCCAACCCGGCCAAGACGCAGATCAGAAAACGTCGGAAGTCGAACCGCGTTTCCGACAAAGGGATCATAGTAATCAAACGAGATATAATCCACAACGGCGTCCTCTCTCCTCTCTCGAACTAAGGGCACCAACCTCGAAAAAGTGCTTTCATGGAGAAATCTTCGGCTTAAGCCGTGTTGAATTTGCTTTATCAACTCTCCTACAGCCTCTGAAAAAAGCCCGTGATGCGGAAAGTCCATTGCTCGATACGCTCTTGTAAATTCCCGATACCGATCGGTCAGATAGGTCAGAATTGGCTCGCTTCCCTCTGTCTGCCTTGCCCCCTCTAAAACATCCAGAAGCATTTTATCCATCCAGTACAGATCACTTGCAAAATTGTTAAAGGTTAACTTGGGCTGCCCCCAATCGGGATGTTCGGCATACAAAGCATGGATCTCACGCCGAACGCGAACATGCGCTTCCATCATAGTTTGCAAGGCTTCGAGAGCAGCCCCCCACCAAGCACGACGTCCCGCAGGAAACGCACCTACATTATAGGTGCAAGCCGCCAACATATTGGGCTCGTTGAGGGTAATAAACCATGTCGGAGGGGCGATTCCCCGATCCACAAGCTTTCGGTTTAGAACCTCCCACAACTTTCGCTCAAACTGACAAAAAAGATGAGGTGTCCGTTCGTCCAACCAAGGATCTGCACCTAGCCACTGAGGAGTTGTAAAATGGCAAAGCGTAATCAGAGGCTCCAGATTACGGGCTCGAAGAGCGGCGATCATATCCACATATCGGTCAATGGCAGTTTCCTGAAAATCCGATGGCGGTGCAGAAGGCTGGATTCGCGTCCAATCAACGCCCAGCCGATAGCCCGTTAACCCCATCATCTCTGCACGATCAAAATCCTCCTCATACCGGTTCCAGAAATCGACCGATCGACCCGAGCGGGCCACCTTTCCTGAGTTTTCCCAGGCCGACCAATTATTCTTCGGCTGCCCCTCTCCGTTGTATCCACCTTCGTGCTGATAAGGGCATGAGGATACTCCCCAAAGAAACTTCTGATCCCTCCAACCCTTGTTCATCGCTTTCGAGCCTGATCTGCCATCACCTCCTGCTGATCACTATTCATCTCAACCGGATCACTATCCGATTCGGCAAGCAGAGTTTTCACGACAACCTCCGCCGCTTTTGGACGTCCCATCTGGCGTGCCGCTTCCCGCATCCTCTGCATACGATCTGGGTCTGCTAACAAACGACCCACCTTGTAACCTAAGGTCGTAATTTCATTACACTTAATGGCCACTCCTTTTTCAAGAAGTTGGTCGCTATTTCTCTCCTCCTGTCCAGGAATCGGATCGTAGATAGCCATCGGGAGGCCGGACGCCATCGCTTCTGCCGAGGTCATTCCTCCGGGTTTGCTAATGAGAAGATCCCCCGCCCCCATCCATTCAGGCATGTCCTCAACATATCCTTTCACAAGAAATTCCACCCCAGTGGCAGGACCACGAGCAACCTCCTGCTCCACACGCTCCTTGGCTTCCGGATTTTTCCCACAAATCACAGCGACTTGTATTTTTTGCGTAACTTGCCTTAAGGATTTGACCACCTGCTCAGCTGGATTCACCCCTAAAGCACCTGCAGTAACCACCACCACAGGACGATCCGTGTGAAGGCCTAACTTTTTTCGTATCGAAGGACGATCCTTTTGACGCCCAAAGCTCGGATCCACGGGGATTCCGCTCACCGTCACCCGCTCCGCGGGAAATCCAAGTAACGTCAGATACGCCTTGGTCTCGTCTAAGGCCACAAAATAACGATGAAAAGCACGTGAAAGCCACATCGCGTGAAAATCATAATCCGTCACCACGATCGATAGCTTGGCCTGAATCACCTTTTTGGTGATTAAGTGAGATATAATCTCAGCGGGCATAAAATGAGTGCAAACCGTGATGTCGGGTTGGAGTTTTGAAATCAGCCGAACAAGAGGCCGAGTATTCAGTCGATCCAACAAAAGACGCATCTTGTCTGTCTTCCATGGCTCATCGCTTGTGTCGTACCACCACCCGAGAAGTGTGGGTGCGTCCTGAGCTAGTGCTAAATACAGTTTGGAATAAAAATCGCGAAACAGCTTATTCGTGAAAGAGAGCGCGTCCACATTCACAACCTCTCCAATCCCGGGAGTATTTCTGCAAACAGTCTCCAAAGCTGCAGCAGCCCTCACATGCCCCGTTCCAGCACTCGCGGAAAGGATAAGGACCTTTTTTAGCTGCTTCACAAAAAGATCCTAGCGCACGAGTCGACTCGCGTAACTCTAAAATGACTTTGGGCGAGCAGCAAAAAGGTCCATCTGGTCTTTCTGGGATTTTGATTTTGAAGAGCCTCCCTTGGGCTTGATCCGGGCAGGTTTCCCCGAGGCGTCGGTCTCTCGCTCTTCCAGCCCCTGCAGTATCTCTTTCGCCCTTTGCAGAACACCTGAGGGTAAACCCGCAAGCCGAGCCACTTGGATTCCGTAACTGCGATCTGCACCGCCTTTCACAATTCGCCTAAGAAAAACGATTCGATCCTTCTCCTCCCTTACATCCACACGAAAGTTCATCACTCCACTCCGGGTCAGCGCCAACTCGGCAAGCTCATGGTAGTGCGTAGCAAACAGGGTCTTGGCTTTCACCTCATCATGCAAATATTCTGCTACTGCCCAAGCGATGCTCAGTCCGTCCAGAGTGCTCGTCCCTCTCCCAATTTCATCTAGAATCACAAGACTATCCTTTGTGGCGTGATGCAAAATCAAGGCCGTCTCATTCATCTCGACCAAGAAGGTACTCTGACCGCGAGCCAGATCGTCCCCTGCTCCAATCCTTGTGAATATTCTATCGAGGAGCGGAAGCTCAGCACTTACAGCAGGCACAAAAGAACCTACCTGCGCCAGAAGGCATAGGAGTGCAACTTGGCGAAGATAAGTGCTTTTCCCAGCCATGTTCGGACCTGTTAGGACCATGAAGCTCCCCTCGTCCCCCCCGATACTCACATCGTTGGGAACAAACGGCTCTGCACCTCCGGCCAGAAGTTGCTCAACGACAGGGTGACGTCCTCCGCAAACCCTTAAAAAACCATCCTCTCTAATTGTAGGGCGTACATAACCCCAGCGTCTGGCAGTAGCCGCAAAACCTGCCAAGACATCCAACATGCCCACGGCAGAAGCAGTACCTTGCAAAGAAGCGCATCGGGACAAAACACGATCCCGTAACTGCACGAACAGTTGACCCTCCCGAAGGATGGACTTCTCCTCAGCTCCTAAAATCTTGGATTCCATCGCCTTCAGTTCGGGTGTCACGAAGCGCTCGGCCGCTGCCAAGGTCTGCTTCCTTTCATACTCTGGAGGAACTTGGTCTAAATTTGTTTTGGTTACCTCAATTCCATAACCCGAAATATTGTTAAACCGTATTTTAAGACTCTTAATTCCCGTCCTATCAATCTCCTTGGCCTGTAAGTCCGCAATCCACTTCCTCCCCTCCCTCATCGCTTTACGGTACTCGTCTAATGCGGAGTCATAGCCATCCCGAATCATTCCCTCTTCTCTCAAAGTCCCTGGAGGTTCATCCGCGACGCCCCGAGCTAGCTCGGCCACAAGCTCCTGCTCTAGTTCGATCGCACGACTTAAGGACTGATTTAAGTTACCAGGTATCTCTGAGCCTCTACGTTGCAGTTCAGGCAGTGCCTCTAAGGTGATTTGAAGAGCGCGGAGGTCGCGCGCATTTCCGGCCCCTCCGGATAGTCGACCCACGATCCTAGCCAAATCACGAACTCCTTTAAGACTCTCCCGAAACTCATCCAAAGCCCCTACATCCTCCAAAAAGCCAGCCACAGCTTGATGTCGATCCTCCACGTCTTTTCTTTTTCGCAAAGGGCGTATAAGCCATGCCCGTAGCTCCCTTGCACCCATCGCAGTGTGAGTCTGGTCAATCGCCCGAAGCACTGAGGTGTTTACCCCATCGGACGCTGAATCCAAAAGTTCCAAGTTTCTTTGCGTGGCGGAATCCAACTGCAGACTTTCCTCTGAGCGAAACGGTTTTGGAACCTGAAGATGACCAATTCCACTCTTCAGAGTTTCCTGAATATATCGAACCAGAGCCCCAGCCGCCCCTAAAGCGGACCCCATTTCCTGACAACCAAAGCCGTCTAAGCTTTGGACCCGAAAATGTTCGCATAACAGCGCCCTCCCTCCATCAACCTCCAATGTCCAATCTGGAATACGCGTAACAAGCGTCTGCGACTCTACCCAACCCGCGATTTCTTGATCCTCTTCAGCGACCAAGATTTCCGCTGGATTCGTCCTACGGATTTCATCCCTAAAGGCGACCTCGTGAATCGGCTCCGACAAACGAAAATCTCCCGTGCTTGCGTCCACAAGAGCGAAGCCCCATTTACCACCTTTACCCTCTCCCCTTCGCACAGCCGCCAGCCAACGAGGAAGTTTGGGTTCTGACACCTCCATTCCCATCGCGCACCCAGGGCTCAAGATTCGGGTAACCGCTCGCTCCACCATTTGACCACTCTTGGCTTCTCCCACCTGTTCACAAATCGCCACACGTCTTCCTGTCGCCAAAACTTTCGTAATGTATCCCTCTGCAGCGTGATAGGGCAACCCACACATCGGAATTGTATTTCGCTTGGTTAAAGTCAGGTTCAGCAACTTCGCCCCATCAACCGCATCCTCAAAAAAAAGCTCATAAAAGTCCCCTAACCGAAAAAACAAAAGCGCATCCTTCGGTACTTGTGCCCTCAGTCCGTGGTACTGCCTCATCATGGGGGTAGAGCCCTCTGCCATACTTCCTTTCTCCCCTACTCGCCTTCCCAGCTCAATCCGCAAGGATGTGGGCTGTGCATAGCCTGAAAATCTTCTAAACTTCTTTTGTGCGAATCATTATCACCGGACTGGTCGGGCAGTATCCATTTGGAGGCGTCATCTGGGACTACCTTCAATACTTGCTCGGCTTCAGGGCCCTTGGACATCAGGTTCTGTACCTTGAAGACTCCGGAGCTTGGCCTTACGACCCAGTAGCAGGGACGATCACGAACAACTGCTCTTTTGCTCTCCAATCACTCCACAAGATATTTACCGATTTCGACTTGGCCGAATCATGGGTCTATCGGAATGGTGCAGACGGAAAGTTTCATGGAGCGGGCGAGAGGATTGCACGCGAGTGGCTTCGGCACGGAGATCTTCTCGTGAATGTCTCGAGCGCAGGGTGGCTGAGGGATTACGACCTCCGAGTCGGTCACCGAATGTTTATTGATGGAGATCCTATGTTTTGCCAAATCGGTCTTCTGGATGGATCGAACCCCCTCTATGCAGGTCGTCTCAGGGATCACGACAGCCATTTCACTTTCGGTTTGTCCGTAGGACAACCTGATTGCCCTGTCCCCCTAGACGGGATTACTTGGCGGCCCACCGTCCAGCCTGTTGCTATCGATCAGTGGCCCGTAGCTCCGGTATCTGCCGATGCTCCATGGACAACGGTGATGAACTGGTCCAGCTATAAACCAAAAGTCTGGGAAGGGCGAACCTACGGACAAAAGAATCTGGAATTCAACAGATTTCGAGATTTGCCCAGAAAAACCACCACCCCGCTTCGACTCGCCATGGGACTAGGTGTGGATGGAGAACGCCCTGGTCAAAAATTGCGTCAACTCGGTTGGGATCTTGTTGAACCCCAAGAGGTCGTTCCAGATCATTCGGCATACCGATCCTTTCTCACCAACTCACGCGGGGAGTGGAGCGTTGCAAAGCACGGATATGTAGAAGGAAAAACCGGTTGGTTTAGCTGCCGAACGGCATGCTACTTGGCTGCTGGCCGACCTGCTGTCGTTCAGGAAACAGGCTGGAGTCGTCATATCCCATCCGGTCGGGGGGTTCTTCCATTTACAACCGTCGAGGAAGCAGCAGAAGGCCTCGCCAGAGTTTCCCGTAACTACTCGGAACACTCCAAAGCTGCTCGGGAAATTGCACTCGAGTTTTTTGAAGCAAAGAAAGTCTGCCAAAGCTTGTTGAGACAAGTTTAACCGCAGCGGATTAAAACCAGTCGGATCAACGAGTCAAAACGAGAAATAGAATTATAAAAAGGGAGCCCCAGAAAAGAGCGCCCAGCCCGATCGAAACAAAAAGGACATAGGAACGATTCTTCTCCTGATCGCTCCCCTTCTTATCCTCCCGATTTGGAGGGATTCTCAATGGGAGCCCCTTACCCCATTACCCATCGCCCAAGATAGTTGGGTTGCGCGGACAATTTTCAACTTCTCATAAATTGCTTTTCTTTGGTTTTTAACCGTACCCTCCATAGTTCCATTTTTTTTGGCTACTTGCTCTGCTGAGTACCCGCGAACCAACAACTGGGCCACCTGCATTTCCCGGCGACTCAAAAGCTGCAGACCGCGCTTGGAGTCGTTTGCGTCGAGAGCACTCTTAGCCGTTGGCGTCTGACTGACCTTACCATCCAGGACTTGGTTTACGCAGTTCAACCACTCATCGGGACCATCGCGAAAATCGAGCAGCCCTTTCGCCCCGCGATCTTTCCACCAGACCGCAGTCAGTGGGGTGAAGTTATCATCAAAAACTATTGGAGCACCCGAACAGTGTTTGGGCAATATACGTCCCTCAGTCGGGGGAATGCGGGTTGAAATAAATACCAGCCGAAAAGAGTAAGCCCCTAGCTCATGAGAATGTGCCACTGGCACCATTCGACAAGGGAGGTTGGCCTCCACCCACTGATAAAAAAGAACCCGTATAAAACTACGGTCTTCCCAAATCGCAAAATACAGAGGCTCCGTATGATTTGGAGTAGAGGATGAGATGCCGCTATCCATAGAAAAAGGCTAAACAACAATTAAGATTGGATTATAATCAGGGATGGCACACTTTTTGTTCATGCTTAACTTTCGTTTGGGAGGACGATTTTCATTCAAATTTCAGGTATTACCCGATTCTTTGTTTGGCATTATTAATCACCACTTTATTGGGACAAACGGCACAGAAAAAGTGACGAGCGGGTTAAATAATTGTCCTATGTACCCCCCCTGCCCATAGATAGGAACTAATCCCGCAAAACAAATCTCCGTAGTGAATCCATGAAAAGCTCCCTACCTAATGCCACCTTCTTCGTCACCGTAAAGTGGGTCGCCCTAACTGCCTTACTTCAGCTTGCTTTGTCTGCCACTTCTCAATGGCTTCATAATGTCTCCCCTGACTGGTCCTCATCCCTTTGGCTTGGATCAGGTGCTGCCCTTGGATGCGTTCTCCTGGGGGGACCATGGATGCTTTTGGGCGTCTACATCGGGTTGGTGGCCTACCATTTCCTCGTTACCGCATCACTCCCTACCTCCACAGCACTACTTTTACCCTTAGCCAATATAGCTGAAACCTCGATTGCGTGGCTCTTTCTTGCGAAGGTTGGTGACAATTTTCATCTTTGGATCAGCAAACAAAGGGATATCGCCATTTTCCTCATTGCAGCCCCTTGGATTCCAACCCTTACCAGTGCCCTAATCGCGCAAACCCTACTATACAGTGCTGGAGTCATTCCCTTATCTCATTTTGAGTGCGAGGTGGTGACGTATGCGCTTGGAAATGCAGGCGGCATCATACTTCTGACACCATTGATGCTTGTTTGGCGGGACATTCGCCATTTTAAATGGCTATCTCGAAAAGGACTTCAAATAGTAGGTCACTCCCTTGTGACCGCCATTTTGGTCGGAACCTTTTACCTGAATCTACCATTCCGCGGGATTATCTTAATCATTCTACTGCCCTTAATCGTTTGGGGAGTTTGGGGAAATGGAATGAAAGGGGCAACCCTTTCATTTTGCATTCTTTCTTTCCTCTTTGTATCTTTAAGAAACGATTATCCTTTTAGGGGCACGCATTTAGCATCGCAGAAAGATCCGATTGCCGGAACCATTCAGCACGAGCGTTTCAGGACATTGGATCTTCAACAACTAAATTTGGAAACAATACCCCGGACAGAAGAAGTCGGTCTCTTGATCTTCTTTTGCATTACCATGTTTCCATTGGGATTGGCCGCAGACACGCTTCGAGCCAGCTTGAAAAAGGAGGAATGGGTGATGAATTCTCTAGATTCCTCCCTTTGGACGTGGAGTTCCGTGAGTGGATATACGATTGATCAGGAGTCCATATCAAAAAAGATATTCAAGGAAACTTCTCTTTTTAACAAAAAGAGCAGGACAGGCCAGATGAAGGTTTTATCCAGAGATCCAAGCTTGCCAGCGTATTTATCCCACTGGGTAATTACCCATTCTTCTGAATCGGGAGAGCCACTCGAAGTAACTGGACTCCTGCACTGCCTCCGTCTGGAAGAAAGGGCTGAAAAAGCCGAAATAAGCGCAGAAATAGCCAAAATGGAGGTCGCCACGATTCGATCCAGAATTAACCCCCACCTCCTGTTTAACTGCCTCACGGGTCTTCGGGCTCTCGTACAACGCAACCCACCTCGGGCACGGGAATTTATCACACTCCTCGCCCAGTTTTTACGCACTGCTGTGGACTCTCAACTAAGCACTCTGATCCCGATCGAAGAAGAATTATCCCTTTGCCGTCAATATCTCGCACTCGAATGCATTCGCGGAAAAGACGTGTTATTCAAAGTCACTGTCCCCTCAAAGATTCAAGCATTCAAAATACCTCCGATGAGTATCCAGACTTTGGTGGAAAATGCGGTAAAACATGGGAATTTTTCACCAAAGAATAAGCTATGGATTCGACTGTCAGCCAAGCTGGACGCCGACAAGAGATTGGTCGTATCGATATCTCAACCTGGAAACTTAAAACCCCGCTCTCTCGAAAAAGTTTCTGCCGGCATGGCTCTCGTGCGACAACACCTTCTAATGGTATATCATCATGAAGCATCCCTTAATCTCCAAGAACAAAGGAAGGGCGTGGTTTCCGCAATCCTAACGCTCCCAGTCGGGGGTAGCCTAGCATGAATCGACTAAACGTAGTGCTGATCGATGACGAACCCCTTTGCCGTCAGGATTTGCGAGACATCCTTTCCTCCTTCCCAGCTAATCTCATCGGCGAGGCAGGCACGCTGACTGAGGCAAAATCTCTCATAGAAAAATTCCGCCCGAATCTCATCCTTTTGGATTTGTCCCTTGGGAGCCAAAACGGATTCGATTTTCTTCGATCGATTTCTTCACCTCCTCTTTGCATCGCAATAACGGCCAACCCTAACCAAGGTGCAACCGCCTTCGAATTCGATTTCGTGGACTACCTCGTGAAGCCGGTCGACAAGGCCCGACTTGAGCAAGCCCTCATACGCGCCGTACGCAGAATCAGCACTGCTGCGATTCAAGATACGCCATCGTTACTCGCTGAAATCTCGCACCAAAAAATTCTTATCCAAGGAAGTGAAATTCAACAGATCGAAGCGATGGGCAACTACGTAATTCTGCACACAACCAAAGGAAAAGGGGTCGTTCGCTCAACACTACGGAACACGCTAACTGTTTTCCCAAAGAATTACTTTCTACAACTTTCGCGAAGTCGATGGGTTGCACGCGATCAAGTTTTAGGTTGGCATCGAAAATCCTCAAAACTTTTTTTGTGTCTACGCAACGAAAACGAAATTCCCGTTTCGCGTCGCCATACTCCATCGGTGATCAAGGCCCTTACGCCCCCCCCCCAGCAACCCAAAGAAAAAGCATAACTAGTTCTTTATTAGGTATATAGAGTAGTAGAAAAGACTGAAAGACTTTTACCAACCGCTCAATAATAAAATTTGAAAGGAAGATGCATTTCCATTAACTGGGGCTACACTCAAGGAATGCATAGGTACAACTCCACTCTTCTCACCGCTATATTCCTGTTTGCTCAGATCAGTGGTGCTGAACTTCATTCGGAAAACTTGCGTCCCAGCGCAGGTTCTCAAGCCACTGCCATGCTGGTTCAAAAACTTCTTCAAGATCACCACTTTGCAGGCAAGCCACTTACCGAGGAGAAAGCTAAGGACTGGATTAAGGCCTACATGGAGTCGCTCGACTACAATCATGCCTTCTTTTTGGATAGCGATTTGGTTGCTTACCAAAACACCTACGCCCCACAGCTTGCTCAACTGACCCAACAGGGAAATACGAGTCCAGCGTTTGAAATCTTTGCGGGGTTCAATGAGCGAGTTCGGGATCGGCTCACTTGGATTAAAAAGCGCCTTCTTCTCCCCTTTGACTTCTCCTCAGAGCAAACCTATGAGATCGACAGAACAAAAGTGGGGTGGCCCAAGGACTCCGTCGCCGCAGATGAACTTTGGGAACGAAGACTCAAGTTTGACATGCTTCGCGAAAAGCTGGCCCCGAAAAGCAAGGTGGCCAAAGAGAAAAAGAAACCCGATGAGGATCCCTTGGTCACGGTCACAAAAAGGTACGATCGCCTTATCAAGAACCTCGAGGAGTACGATAACGAAGAAATCCTTCAACTCTACCTGTCCGCGTTAGCCGGCTTGTACGATCCACACTCCAGTTATATGAGCGCTGACACTCTGGCTGATTTTGCGATCGGAATTAAACTAGCTCTTTGCGGTATTGGTGCCGTTCTGTCTTCGGAAGACGGTTACTGCGTTATTAAAGAACTGGTTCCAGGTGGCCCTGCCGATCTGGATGGCCGTCTGAAGGTAGGGGATAAAATCATCGGAGTCGCCCAAGGCGAAAATGCCTTCGACGACATTGTAGATATGAAGCTACGTAATGCCGTAAAGAAAATCAGAGGGCCCAAAAACACTCTCGTAAGACTTCAGGTCATTCCTGCAGGAAGCAATGCAGGGGAACAACGGGAGATCCAAATCACCCGCGACGAAGTTAAATTAGCAGCCCAACAGGCCACGGCTTCGGTTTACGATATCCCAAAACCCAATGTGTCCTTGCCCGCACCAGAACCTGCATCAACCCCTAAACCACCAGAATCAACATCCGACTCGTGGCTCAGCCAAACTCTTGACAAATTGACAGGCAAAAAGGATCACGATAAGACAACCCCAACCCAATCAACGACTCAAATCCCCCCAGCCATCCCCGATGCTTGGCGAATCGGCGTCATCGATCTGCCAAGCTTCTATGGTGAGGTAGGCGGGGCTGACTCTGCTGCGAGTGGAAATAGCGCAAAACCTCGCTCCACCTCAGAAGATGTGGAAACCCTGCTCAAGAAGCTAAATCAGGCACAAGTCGATGGGGTCATTTTGGATCTACGCAAAAATGGGGGCGGACTCTTGGACGAAGCTGTAACTCTGACTGGTCTTTTCATTGATCAAGGCCCCGTAGTCCAGGTGCGAGACAACAAGGGGACTGTCATCCAGCGAACAGATGACAGCCCTGGTGCTCTATATCAAGGCCCCCTTCTCGTCCTCACGGGACGTCGGAGTGCCTCCGCCTCTGAAATTGCGGCTGGAGCGTTACAAAACTATGGGCGGGCGTTGGTCGTTGGTGAAAAAAGCACCCACGGAAAAGGAACAGTCCAAGCCGTGGTTGAACTTGGCAGGTTTCTTAAACAAGCGAGCGAGAAAGCCCAACCCCAGGCAGGCGCTGTGAAGTTAACCATTCAAAAGTTCTACCTTCCAAACGGTCACTCCACACAAAATCGTGGAGTCATTCCTGACATCTCGATCCCCTCTCCTCTGGACTACATGAAGATTGGTGAATCCGACCTTCCCAATGCCCTTCCCTGGGATGAGATTGGTCCAAGTCGCTATTCCGCTAGTCGCCTCGACCCATCGTTGAAGGAGGTTCTAGAGGAAAAATCCAAGGAACGCATCGCAGCCGATCGAGATATGGAGTTTCTGAAAATAGATATCGAGAAAGTTCGTGCTCGAATTGAATCTGGAAAGATATCCCTCAATGAAACCAGTCGGCTTCTGGAGAAAAAAGCGGATGATACAAGGAATGAGGAGCGAAAGAAAATCGAGGATCGTATTCATAAAAGTTCCGAACCCAAGGCACGCCTTGTCATCGACGACAAAAAGGGTGTGATCCTGTCGGATAAAGACCCGAAAAAGAAAAAACCCACCCTGGAAGATTCAGCAGATGGTGAGTCTGAGGAAATTACTGATGCAGTTGATCTCGCAGAGGCTTACGAGCTGGGCGAAGCTCTCAAAATCATGAGAGATTGGCTTAGCTTCCAGTCCACCCACAACGGAGCTACGATCGCAAAAGATCGGGCCCCCACGACCACAACGATTAAATAATTATGGCGCGCACAGGCTCAACTCAACGATTGGCTTTAGGTTCTCCTGCCCCCAACTTCTCCCTCCCCGATTCCCACGGAAAGAGTTGGTCGCTTCAAGATTGCGCGAAGGGCAAGCCCTTAGTGGTTGTTTTCGCATGTAACCACTGCCCTTATGTCATTCATATACGAGATGCTTTAGGACGCCTCTCAAATGAGTTTCAACCAAAAGGCATCTCCTTTGTTGCAATCAACTCAAACGATGTTGCCCAGTACCCGGATGATGCCCCCGAAAAAATGCCCTCTTTCGCCAAAGCAGGTGGATGGGACTTTCCCTACCTGATCGATTCATCTCAATCGATTGCCCATGCTTGGCATGCCGCGTGCACACCAGATTTCTTCGTTCTCAATGAAAAAGGCATTCTTGTTTACGCAGGTCAGTTCGATTCAACGAGGCCGAAAAGCGAAGCTGTAGCCACCGGGCAAGATCTACGGTCCGTGCTTGAGGCTCTTTTATCTAACCGGCCTATTCCCTCTCCGCAGATTCCGAGCCTTGGCTGCAATATTAAGTGGAAACCAGGCAACGAGCCTAAAAACTAGCCTTCAACACAAAGGCGCTGCACTTACCTCAAATGAGGGGGGAGCAGAATCAGGAAGGTTTGAGCCACAAGGAAACTTGTGATGTAAAAGAAAGCGGCTTCTTCCCAAGGCATCACTCCGCCGATTTTCCACCCTGTGATCTGCTTTTCGTCAAAGAACCAGATTCCTTTTCCGATGGCAAACCAGTCAGCCAAGCATAGATAAGTCCCAATCACAAATGTCGGTACGAAAACCTGCCACGCGTAAGCCCAAAGCATCGGCCCTGCCACAATCCACTGAATGAAGATTACAGGCAGAAACCAGAAAAAGAGGTGCCAAGCGTAGTGCGCCCTGCGATCGCGATTAGGCCACTCTTTCAGCAGGACCCCCACTCCGATCCAACTGACAAAAAGAATGGCCAAGTGTCGAATCACCTGAGGCTCTCCGATCCACCGCGGCATGGGGGCTGACGTAGGAGGTGTTACCCAGCGTAAGAATGCCCAGCTCAGCATCATGACTTCCAGAGACTGGATGACAAAAAATGCGTACTCCTCGATGGGTAGTTTTCCAAGACGAAATCGGATCCGATCAGGAGGAAAATCCCAAATCCCCTTCGCGACTGCCCAGTTGTCCCAAGGAGACGTGAAGGCAATAACAATCCCCAAAATAGCGATCATCACGAAAAGCACCTCCCCAGGCCAAATCCCCTTCCCTGAGGCAAAGAAAAGAAGCAACAGAACAGGCAAGTTAAAGGCTAAATGGAATCCACTATAGGTCATAACCACCTATCGGTTTCCACTCTCCGAGCCCGCAGTGCAAGCCTGATGTTTCCCCCGCCCTGTCTTTTCCGCTAAAACAGAGGGGTGAAAGTTCTGCTCATTGCAGGTCCGACTCATACCCCACTAGATGAGGCACGCTCTATCACAAACCGATCCACGGGTAAAACAGGCCTTGTGATAGCAGAGTTGTTTCAACAAGTAGGGCACGCTGTTTGTCTTTGGCTAGGCGAAGGCAGCTCACACCCTCTCCCGCCGTCCCTGAAACGGGCCGCACAATTTCATACCCTTACCGATCTTGAAGAACTAATCTTAAAAACAGATCTAACAACTTTTGATGCGATTCTTCTGCCTGCAGCGCTTCCGGACTTCGAGCTCCACCAGGCCCTTGGCCCAGATAACAAACCCTTGCCTCAAAATAAATGGCCAGGCTCTCTACCAAAAATCCATCTTGAGCTCCGTCCCAGTTCCCGCGTCTTGCCCACCCTACGATCTAAGTCTCCAAACGCTAAAATCATTGGATGGAAGTGGGAGGCTGGTGTCACCCCACAAGAAGCTGTTAACGCTGCAAAGCAACAGTGTCTGAGCTGTAAAACAAATGCTTCAGTCCTCAACGGACCCGCTTACGGAAAGGGTTACCTTCTGATCCCCGCAGAGGGGGAAAAGGTACCCTGCGCAGATACCAGGACTCTTGGAGAAGCCCTTCTTCGGTTCCTCAACGGCTAACTACAGCTACAAAACGTAAAGGATCGAGTAGAGGAAGATCCAGACAACATCCACAAAGTGCCAGTAGTAGCCAGTCAACTCCTCAAAAGTGTGCGATGGGTTGGGGGCTTGTCCTGAGAACAATTTCATCTGTCGCAAGCCAGCTCGCCATACCGCCATTAAAATTCCGAGTAATCCCAAAAACACGTGCAGGCCGTGAAACCCGGTCATAGTGAAAAAGCAAGAGCCATAAATTCCGTAAGAGTTAAACCACATCCCCTCATGCTTAAGGTGCATCCACTCCCATGCTTGGACACCCAAGAAAATCGTTCCAAAAAGAGCAGTAAGGCCATAACCGATGAGCCCACTTCCTCCTTTTCTCATCCGAACCTCACCCCAGTGATAGGTAACGCTGCTGGCGAGCAGGATCACCGTATTGGCGATCATAACCAAGTTTAGAAATGTAGGCGGGAGTTTGACGCCAATCTCAGGGGCTCCGGGCGGGGGCCAAGCACCAGGACCTTGGGCAATTCGCAAAACAATGTATCCCCCAATTAGCCCCGCGAAAAGCATCGCCTCGGAGGCAAGAAAAACAAGCATCCCAAACTTAGGCAGGGTGAATCGAGGTCCCGCAGAAGACGTCTGAATAGGGTGGGTTGAGGAAAGTGTTGTGGTGCTCATGGGAAGAATCGATTTAGGGTCGAAGTGGCTCTTTGGCGATAATGAAATAAATCCAAAATGCAGTCATCAGAATAGATCCCGCAATTAGAATCAAAAGAATTCGAAGATTAGCTTTTCCTAGGGGAGTCATAATCAGCGGGAGTCTGAAACAAGAAGAATGAGAAGGAGTGGCAGGTATAAAATCGAGCTAAGAAAAAGATTTCTGGCTGTTGCAAGAGACGGCTTCCATGCAAAAAATCCTGCAAAATAAGTGTACCCAAAACCTAGAAGGATCGCTCCAGCTCCATACAACCAACCTGCAGCCCCAAGTGCGACAGGAGCCATCGAGGCGGGCAGAAGAATGACACAGTACAGAACAGAAACTAATCCCGTGATCCTCCCTTGTTCATCCGTACAAGGCAGCATGCGGAACCCGGCCCGCCTATAGTCGTCCCGATAACGCCAAGCGATCGCCATGAAGTGTGGAATTTGCCACAGAAATAAGATGGAGAAGAGAGCCCATCCCTCGAACTCAATTCGACCCCTCCCCGCACTGAACCCGATCAGTGGGGGAATAGCTCCTGGAACAGCACCAACAAAAGTGTTGAAGGAGGTCCACTTTTTCATAGGTGTATAAACAAAAAGATAAAGCGCGAGGGTGGCAGCGGCTAAAAATGCCGCAGGGGCATGAACGCCAAAGTATAGTGTTGCTAACCCCACCCCAGCCATACCTGCCCCGCCCACAAGAGCCTCGTCGGGACTAATCCGACCCGCTGGAAGTGGACGGTTCGCAGTTCGCTGCATTTTTGCATCCAAATCCCTCTCCAACCACTCATTCAAAACGGCGGCTGCAGCGGCAACCAAAGAGGTGCCTAGCAAGGTGAAAACGGTCCGCCATATCTCCATACGCCCCGCAGAGCCACAGTATAAGCCGACAAGGGTCGTAAGGAGGACCAGAAGGCTAAGACGGGCCTTGGCTAGCTCAGACCAGTCCTGAAGCCACGTGCGAAACACGCTCCATGAGGAGCGTTGCTGTACAGCGGAATGAGGCGACATGTTCATCGAGTTAACTCCCTAACCTTACGAAGTCGGAAAGGCTTCTTACGCATCACCACGGGAGTTGGGCTCAAGGTAGTACGCCATGAGGCGAAACCCAATAACCATCCAGCCAATGTCAAACAGGCCCCAAAAAGCACATGGAGTGTTGCGATTTCAGGTAAACGACCTGTCCAAAGTATAGAAATTCCAATCAAAACCTGCGTAACGGCCAGAAACACCCAGCCAACCATTCCCCGACTCCACCAAGACGGGGTCGTTGTGGAACGAACACTCCAGATTGCGCCAGCCAAAATCCCCACTCCTGCCAAAATTCCAATTGAGCGATGTAAAACCTGCCAAAGGATCAAGGTGGTTGTAGTCTGCGGCCAACCCAACTGTGTGCCTCGATACTGGTTGATTGCTTCAAGGACACGACTGTCCCAAAATGCAGGCATCCACTCACCATAGATTTTAGGAAAGTCTGGAATGGATAGAAAACCAGGCCCCTCATGACGCATCAATGCACCCAAAATCGTCTGGGTAAAAACAAGAAATGTCATGGCCCATACCATTTTGGATCGGCTTTTGGCTAAATCATCTCCTCGTCCACATTTTTTCCAAAAACCCGAAAGAACAAGTGCGAGGCTACCTGCAACAAGCAAGTAACCCTGTGCTAAGCATCCGTGGAGTAACCCCAAAACCCAAGAACCTTGAAGAACTCTTTGCCCCCCGAGAACCCCCTGAACGACAACAAGGACAGAGGCTGTGATAGCAAGTTTTCTGGCCAATCCCCTTGGCTGAGTTGCAAAAACCAATCCTGTTACAACAAGGGTGATGAGACCTACCCCAGAAGCAACCAAACGATGGGAGTGCTCGAGAAAAATATGCAAGGAGCGGGTCATTCCAGACCAAGGGTAAAGAAACATGTTGTGTCCAAAGGTTCCAGGCCAATCAGGGACTGCCATACCCGCAACACGGGTTGTTACCTGACCCCCTAGGGTGATGAGGAAAAGGATCGCACCAACCAAAAAACAGGCTGTGCGATAAGCCGCCTTACCCCAGAAACTGACCTCCATTAGCCAACCGGGACTTTTGCGGGCGAGGACTTGGGCGTAGACGCGTCCAGATAATCAGGCTCTGTCTGCATGATGTAATCTCTGGGGTGACCCGGAACGCTGTAATCATATGCCCCTCGGCACACATTAGGTGTTGTGGCAAAGTTTCCGTGTCCTGGAGGAGAGTCCACCGTCCACTCCAAGGTCGTGGCATGCCACGGGTTTTTCCCAGCGGGCTGTCCGTATTTCAGGCTTCGAAAGAAGTTCCAGAAGAAGAGAAGCTGGGAAAACCCAAGCCCGATGGCGGCAAAAGTGATGAACTGGTTAATCGGTTGGAGTGAACGAAGGTGTTCGTACGCCGTTGGATCCGCAATTCTGCGCATCATTCCCCCAAGTCCAACATTATGCATCGGAAAAAAGCAGAGGTTGAAAAATACAAACGTTAAGGCGAAGTGAATTTTTCCAAGTGTCTCATCCAACATGCGCCCAAACATCTTCGGGTACCAAGTGTAGATAGAGGCAAAAATGGCAAAAATACTCCCACCAAAAAGAACGTAGTGGAAATGTGCCACAATGAAGTAGGTGTGATGAACAAAGATGTTCACGGGTGTAGAGGCCATAAAGATTCCGGAAAATCCACCGATCACAAACATGGCAACAAAGGCTAAGGCGTTGAGCATGGCGGTCGTAAAGTGGATCGATCCACCCCAAAGAGTTCCCAACCAGTTAAACGTTTTAATGGCAGAAGGAACTGCGATCACCATGGTCGAAACTCCGAACGCCGCAGAGAGAACAAGATTCATTCCCGAAACAAACATATGGTGCCCCCAGACAATAAATCCGAGAAAACCGATTGCGATCATCGCAAACACCATGGCCTTGTAACCAAAAACCGGCTTGCGACTGAAGATACTCAGCACATCACTCGCCATACCCATGGCAGGAAGAATCATGATGTAGACCTCTGGATGCCCGAAAAACCAGAAAAGATGCTGCCAAAGCAAAGGTTGCCCCCCTTGGGCAGGATTAAAGAAGCTCGTTCCGAAGTTCAGATCAAGAATGAGCATGGCCCCAGCTGCGGAAAGAACAGGAACCGCCAGGAGAAGAAGAAATGCGGTGATGAATAAAGCCCACACAGTGAGAGGTAGGCGGAAAAACCCCAGCCCAGGCGCCCTCATGTTCACAATCGTTGTGATGTAGTTAAAGGCACCCATAATCGACGCCAGGCCGTTCACAAAGATTCCAGCGGCCCAAAGGGTCTGCCCCATTTTAGTTCCGTTGTAAGCGGCGACGCTGCTTAAGGGCGCATAGGCCGTCCAACCCCCCGCCGCTGCTCCGCCGGCGACAAAAAAACCAGCCAACATAATGAATCCAGATGCGACAAAAAACCAGTAGGATAACTCGTTGATTAAGGGAAACGCCATATCCCCTGCCCCAATTTTGAGAGGAATGAGATAGTTTCCAAAAGCACCGATGAGCAGAGGCATGACCACCAAAAACACCATCACCGTGGCATGCATGGTAAAGAGCGCATTGTAAAACTGTGGATTGATAAATGGGAGTGAGATTGGGTTTCCAACATCCCCGTTCGTCATGACCTGGGTGGACGGGAAAGCCAACTGCCAACGCAGTAGGAGTGCCATCGCCCCACCCAACAGAAGAAAGGCCAACGAGGTAAAGAGGTACTGAAGTCCAATAATTTTATGATCTAACGACCACAAATACTTTTTCCATCCTGTGGCTTCTTCATGAACATGACCATGGGATTGACCTACGTGGGTTGCAGCGATTGTGCTCATACTTCTTTCTCCTCTTATTTTTTAACTAGGGATACAGGAACCGGGTTCGATTTCTCAACACTTGCCGTTGGCGCGGGAGTCTTGCTCTTGACCCAAGTTTGATAATCCGCTTCCTCAACAACAGACAACTTTCCGAACATTTTGTAGTGGCCCTGCCCACACAACTGGTTGCAGGCGAGTTGAAAATTTCCCGTCGCCTCAGCCTTCAGCCACACAAAGTCATACACGCGTCCAGGAACCATGTCTTGATACAAGCGAAACTCTGGAACGTAAAACGCATGAATGACATCTTTGGACCCTAGATAGAGCCGAACGGGACGATTGAGTGGAAATACAATGTCATTGTAGGTCGTAAAATCATCTAGCCCTTCAGGATCGGCGGGATCAATACCGAAGGGATTGTCTTTAGCCACTTTTGAGGCAACCATCTTCCCTAGTTTTCCGTCCGGACCAGGGTATCGCACATTCCACCCAAACTGCTCTCCCACCACGGCCACAGGCAGGGCATCGGCAGGAGGAGTGCGCAATCGCATTTGGGTCCACTGCTCATTCCCGTAAATGGCCAACGCCAAGAAGATGAATACAGGAATGGTGGTCCAGATCACCTCAAGCGCATTGTTACCGTGACTGTGAATGGCGGGAATCCCTGGCCGGGCACGATATTTGACTAGGAAATAGATCATGACAGAAAAAACCGCAACTGCCGTAACCCCCGTGAGCCAAAGGATTAGGTAAAATATGAAGTCGATCTCGTGGCCAAACATGTTCACATTTCGGGGTAACCACCAGACGCTGGTCTGGCGAACCTCAGCATGGGCGGCTGAAACCAGGGCCAATAATGAAATCAGAATAACCCTCGTGAAGCATTTAAAAGGTGCAGGCATGAATTGAGTCTCCAACGGATTCGATAGATTTCAACTCCTACCAAGCACTTTTCAATCCCCCACCTGCCCACCCTAAATTTTACTTAAAAATGAGAGGGAAAATGGCATGTAAATACTTCTAATAGTTAAGGTCGTCTGGTTAATACTTCTAATGCTTCCTTGATGAATGCGTAAAGAGTCTCCATTTTCCCCTATCGAGCAATCCGGTAGCCCCCATGCAATTTTATTCCTAACCCAACATGGCCAACATATTTCCCCGCTTCAGCAACTGGTTGCCGATCAAGATCCTTGTATGCCTTACCATCATCGCAATAAGTGTTGTTTCAGGCATGTCCTACTACTTCACTCCGAAATATACTCGGGTGGGTTACCAACCCACCCAACCCGCCGCCTTTGATCACTCTCTTCACGTCAACCAACTCGGGATGGATTGTCGCTACTGCCATACGGGTGTCGAAAAATCCTCTCACTCGAATGTTCCCGGAACGCAAACTTGTATGAACTGTCACACCCAAATTAAATCACAAAGCTCCAAACTCAGTGCAGTTCGGGAGTCATGGAAAACCGGAAATCCCGTGCCTTGGGTTCGGATTCACAAGGCCCCCGATTATGTTTACTTCAACCATGCAGTTCACGTAAACCGAGGAGTCAGTTGTGTGGCTTGTCACGGTCATGTGAATCACATGGAAGTAGTCTATCACGCGAAACCCCACAGCATGGGCTGGTGTTTGGAATGCCATCGCGCCCCAGAAAATCATCTGCGCCCTCTAGATCAAGTCACCAATTTAGACTGGGAACCCCCGACTGGGACGACTCAGCGAGAGATCGGAGAAAAATTCGTTAAGGAGTGGAATGTGAAACCGCCTGTAAGTTGTAGCGGTTGCCATCGATAAAACCATGAAACGCACCCTAATTCATCCATCCCCTGCTCCCAATGGTCGGACCTATTGGCGCAGTTTGGGCGAATACTCTCGAACACCAGACTTTGAAGAGTGGCTGCATCGGGAATTTCCAGCAGGCGCAGCGGAGTGGGAAAACGACCCCCTTTCTCGAAGAAACTTTTTGCGTTTGATGGGTGCCTCGCTTGCCCTGGCCGGACTCAGCCTCACAGGCTGTCGCCGCCCCGAAGCCCATCTTGTTCCCTTCACCCAATCTCCTGAGTGGGTTATACCAGGCAAAAAAATGTCTTTTGCTACGGCTCAACCGAGACGCCGTGGCGCCGTCCCGCTCCTCGCAACCACATTCGATGGTCGACCCATTAAGATGGAAGGAAATCCTCTCCACCCGTTGAGTCTGGGTGCGAGCGATAATTTCTCTCAAGCCTCCATCCTTGATCTTTACGATCCGGCTCGTCGCCAACACCCGACTCGGTCCGGGAAAAAGATCTCCCCTTCCGATTGGGATGCAGAGATTGCGAGAATTCGCGATGAATCCACCTCCACAGCAGGATCCTCCTTAGCAATTCTCGCGGATGAACTTCTCTCCCCCACTCGAGATCGCCTTCGTGCTGAACTTCAAAAACAGTTCCCGCAAGCGACTTGGGCGACATACGAACCCTTAGCACCCGGAAGGGACCTTGAGGCTTCCTCTCTCGTCTTTGGCGATAACACAGAATTTCGACCCAACCTATCCGCCGCCTCGACGGTTCTTTCTTTGGATTGCGATTTTCTTGGTTCAGATGAAGGAGATATTTCGGATACACGTGGCTTTGCCGCTGGTCGCAGAACCCGCAAACCCGGAGACTCCACAAACCGCCTCTATGTCGCGGAGCCGCGCTTCTCCCTCACGGGGACCATGGCAGATCATCGACTTCGACTACGGTCGGGTTCCGTGGGCCCATTCCTCCTGGAACTTGCCCGACAAATTCGAACTGCAAAGCCCAGTGCTGATCTAAATACTCTTCTCAGCCAATCTCCCGACCTACCTCTTCCTGAAGGTGTAGATCCCGCATGGATTCGCGAGTGTGCTGCTGACCTCGTTTCTCATGGAAAGCAGTCACTCATTCTTGTGGGACGACGACTTCCTATTTCCCTGCAAGCTCTCGCTCTTGCTTTGAATGCCACATTGGGGGCGGTTGGTTCCACTCTCATTGTTCAACCTCGTCGATCTATTCCCTCCACAAACATAATTCAGCTGGCCGGTAAGATCAGAAACGGGACAATTCGCACCCTCATTATCTTGGGAGGGGATCCCGTATACAACGCTCCTGCGGACTTGAACTGGCCCGCACTTCAATCTTCTGTGCCAAACACCATTCACTTAGCCAACCTTCCAAACGCCACATCGAAGCAATCCACGTGGTCGATTCCAGGCACCCACTATCTCGAGTCTTGGGGTGATGCGCTCGGCTCGGACGGTTCCTACCTGTCGATCCAGCCGATGATCCAGCCACTATGGGACGGCCAGAGCCAACTCGACCTTCTCTCCAAACTCCTTGGCCAACCCAAACCCATTGGACCTGGACTAATTCGGGACACATTTGCACAACGCACAAATCTCTCGGGCGAAAAACTTGATCAGGCTTGGAATGATTTCGTAAGGGAAGGTTTCCTCGCCGCTTCCACCCCCACACTTGCGCCCCGCACGCCAAACCTTAGCTCAGTGGCAGGTCTTCTTTCGAAAATAGAAAATAGTGCCCCTGAAGATATCTCCTCCCTTGAGTTTAACTTCATCCAATCGGGCGCAGTGGACGATGGTCGATACGCAAACAACGGCTGGATGCAGGAGTGGCCTGATCCCATGACAAAACTGACTTGGGACAACGCGATTCTCATGTCGCAAGACACTGCCAAGTCGCTTGGGCTTAAGAATGAAGTTATAAAAGGAATTCTCGTGGCGGATGTCGTCCAAGCGACACTTGCAGGACGGTCGATCGAAGCCGCGGCGTTGATTGTTCCTGGGCATGCGAATTTCGCTGTCAGCCTCCCCTTGGGATACGGACAGGAAGAATTAGGATCCGTCGCAAAAGGAGTTGGCTTCAATGCCTATTCTCTTCGTACTTCGATGGCTGACTACCAAGGGGCGGGTCTCCAACTGAAAAAACTTGGTAAAACCCGTGAACTTGCGGTTACGCAAGAACATCAGGTTATGGAAGGCCGGGATCTGGTTCGGGAAGCTACCGTATCGGAATTTCAGAAAAATCCAGCTTGGGTCAAAACGGTTGGAATGGACGCTCACATACCAAAGAATCAGAGTTTCTACCCAAATCCAAAACTGGATGGCCAACATCAGTGGGCCATGGTGGTCGACTTGTCCACCTGCACAGGATGCAATGCGTGTGTCACCGCTTGCACGGCAGAGAACAATATTCCCATCGTTGGAAAAGATCAGGTGATAAAAGGCCGAGAAATGCACTGGATTCGTGTGGACCGTTACTTTACCGGCGAACCCGATGCACCCGAGTCCGTTTCACAACCCATCGCCTGCATGCAGTGTGAAAATGCTCCCTGTGAAACTGTTTGTCCTGTGAACGCGACCGTCCACAACGAAGAAGGCCTCAACGTGATGGCATACAATCGTTGTATTGGAACCAGGTACTGCGCGAACAACTGTCCGTACAAAGTCCGTCGCTTCAACTTCTTTGATTACAATCAGAGGGCTTTGGACAAGCTTTATTGGGGACCTTTGGCACCCAAGGGAACGGAGGAGACGATCAAGCTCCAAAAAAATCCCAACGTCACAGTTCGTATGCGGGGGGTGATGGAGAAGTGCACCTTCTGCGTTCAAAGGATTGAAGATGCAAAGATTACCGCAAGGGTGCGTGCCCGAGACTCAGCTGATTTAAAGATCCCCAAAGGAACATTGAAAACCGCTTGCCAACAGGCTTGCCCAGCCGAAGCAATTGTCTTTGGTGACCTGTTAGACGAATCCTCTGAAGTCACACAGCAACGCGCATTGCCACAAAACTACTCGCTTCTGGAATACCTAAATGTTCGCCCCCGCCTTACCTACTTAGGGCGGATACGAAATCCGAATCCTGCCATGCCTGGAGCAAAAACTTCTTACAACACATCTCACGGTCACGGGGATTCACACGCCGAGACAACTCACAACAACCAGGAGTCCTCATCCCATAAAAGCGAGGGCACACACAAATGAGATCCTCCAACTCTTCAGCTCAAGCCGCATTCGCTAAGGCTGCTGACTATTTAGAGAGGCGCCCGCTTGTCTCCAACCATCGACCGCTTTCTTGGATCACCCAACACGTTTGCCAAATTGTCGAAGAACGCGCCCCCAAGTGGTGGTGGATTCTGACTATTACTTTCGGAGCGATGGCCGCCCTGGTTCCGGCAATGCTCACCTATCTTGTCTCTACAGGAGTCGGCGTCTGGGGACTCAATGTTCCGGTGTGCTGGGCTTGGGATATTACTAACTTTGTTTTCTGGATCGGAATCGGTCACGCAGGAACCCTTATCTCCGCAATTCTCTTCCTAACCCGCCAGAAGTGGCGCACCTCCATAAACCGCTCAGCCGAAGCGATGACAATTTTTGCCGTTATCTGCGCAGGAATCTTCCCCGCCTTTCACGTCGGTAGGGTCTGGATGGCATGGTTTCTGGCCCCTGTCCCAAATGCGAATGCGATCTGGCAAAACTTTCGAAGTCCACTCTTATGGGACGTCTTTGCAGTGTCTACCTACTTCACGGTTTCTCTCATTTTCTGGTACCTCGGCCTTATTCCCGACCTTGCATCTCTTCGCGATCGCGCCACAACCCGCCTTCGTCAAATGGCCTATGGCCTTATTGCGTTGGGTTGGCGCGGGTCTAATCGTCACTGGACTCACTACGAAAAGACTTACCTAATTTTAGCAGGCATATCGACTCCGCTCGTACTCTCTGTCCACAGCGTTGTATCCTTCGATTTCGCTACATCGATCGTGCCCGGTTGGCATACGACAATCTTCCCCCCTTACTTCGTGGCGGGCGCGATCTTTGGTGGTTTTGCCATGGTTCTCACACTCCTGATTCCCTTTCGTGAGATTTACAAGCTTCATGATCTTGTGACCGACAAGCACATCGACAATATGTGCAAAATCATTCTTCTGACGGGATCTCTCGTTGGATACGCCTACTCGATGGAGTTTTTCATCGCCTGGTACAGTGGAAACCCATTCGAGATCTATGCTTTCACGAACCGTGCGTTCGGCCCCTACTGGTGGGCGTATTGGGCAATGATCACGTGCAACGTAGCCGCACCCCAACTCTTCTGGTTTAAGTACTGCCGTCAGAATCCGTGGGTTGTTCTCGCGATCGTCATGTTTCCGAATACAGGAATGTGGTTCGAACGTTTCGTAATTATTGTCACCTCCATTCATCGAGACTTCCTCCCCTCTTCCTGGGGTTACTTCTCCCCCACTTGGGTCGATATCACCCTTTTTATCGGGACGATCGGGCTGTTTAATTTTCTCTTCCTCCTCTTTGTTCGATTCCTGCCCATCATTAATATGTTTGAAGTTAAGGGGATCACTCCTCAAGCAGATCCCCACGCTGAGGACCACTCTACATCCTCGAATCACTCTACCCATTCAGACCCATCACTTAGCACCCGAGTTCACGCATGAATCACCCGACAAAAACACTTTATGGATTGGGTGCCGAATTTTCGTCGGCAGCAACCCTCTTGGAGGCGGCGAAAAAGATCTATGCGCATGGATTTAAGAAGTGGGATGTCTATTCCCCATTTCCGATTCACGGAATGGATCATGCGATGGGATTCAAACGATCCCGCGTCTCCCTTTTTTCTCTCATCGGAGGATTTACCGGACTAACCACGGCCTTTGTACTGATTTACTACACCTCTGCGTTGAACTACCCACTCATCGTCCAAGGAAAACCTTACTTTGCCCTCGAACCGTCTCTACCTATCTTTTTTGAACTGACCATCCTCATGACTGCTTTTGGAACTATTTTGGGTCTACTTCTGTTAACTCTCCTTCCCCGTCTCCACCATCCCGTGTTCAATTGGGATCGATTCCAGCGAGCAACGGATGATGGATTTTTTCTTGTTCTCGAGGTCACAGATCCCAAGTTCGATCCCACTACGAGTCGTCAACTACTTCAAGGAATGGGCGGAACTCATATTACCGAAATTTATCAGGACCCCGAAGAAAATCCGCATCCCGCCCGGTCAGAGGGAATCGCATGAAGGGGTTTATCCGCACCTTCCTTGCGATCTTTAGCGCGATTGGCCTGGCTATTGTGGCGATTGCAGGGTTTCGCGGCGATTTCACCCAACGAACCCCAATCGAAATCTTTCCTGATATGGATCGCCAACCAAAGTATAAATCACAAACTCCCATACCCATATTCACAGAGGGTAGGGTTGATCGTGTTCCGCCTTACGGAACAATTCCATTTCATATCGCGACAGATCAGCCGTATCGCCTGACGGGAAAGATGGGAAATATGTGGGGCACCGGAATCCCTGTCACAGTAGATCGGAAGCTACTTGCTCGAGGTCAGGAAAGATATCAAATCAACTGTCAAGTCTGTCACGGAGCAACGGGCGCAGGAAATGGCATCACATCCCAGTATGGGCTTGTCGGAGCAGCGAGTTACCATTTGGACAAATACAGAGAGATGGCGGACGGCGAGATCTTCAACACAATCACACATGGAAAAGGCCAGATGGGGCCCTACCACCACATCGAGGTGGAGGATCGTTGGGCTATCGTTGCCTATATCCGAGCGTTGCAACTTGCCCAAAATGCACCCGCCACACTTCTTCCCCCGGATGTTGCCACAACAGGAAATAAGCCATGAGTCACTCTCCTACTCCTCTTCCTTCAGCGGAAAAGCTACGACTTGAAAGTCTGGGTGTCCTACCTGTCCTGCTTCCTACCGTGGGCATCGTAGGACTCCTTTCCGCCTTTATTTGGGGCTGGATCAGTAACCCCATGCAGTTGGCCTTCTCTTATCTTTTTGCGTTTACTGTTGGATTCACGATCTGTGCGGGGGCCCTGTTCTGGACCCTTTTGCACCATGCTCTCGACGCAGACTGGTCTGTTCTCATGCGACGAATTCTCGAATCGATTGCATCCTGCTTTCCCGTGCTTCTACTTCTATTTTTGCCAATTCTCTTCCTTTTCTCAAAAGAGTTGTGGCACTGGATGACAACAGATCTTTCCACCGATCCTCTCTTGGCTTGGAAGAGGCCCTTCCTGAATGAGCCCTTTTTCTACATTCGGTGCGGATTCTATCTCCTCTTCTTTTCCCTGGCGGGGCTCCTTTACAGAAATCTCTCTATGCGCCAGGACGAAGATGGGGATCCTCGCATCACCTTAAGACTTCGCCACACTGCTTACGGCTTTATTCCTCTCTTCGTTCTCTGCCTAACGTTTGCAGGGTTTGATTGGCTCATGTCGTTGGACCATCACTGGTACTCAACTATGTGGGGCGTTTATCTTTTTGCAGGATGTGCGCAATCCTCGATGGCCATTCTGATTCTAATTACAAATGGCTTGGTGCGAACTGGACACCTCAAAGGTCTATTTACCGTCGAACATAACCATATTATGGGAATGCTCCTTTTTGCTTTCACAACTTTTTGGGGGTACATCTCCTTCAGTCAGTACTTTCTCCAGTGGTACGCCAATATTCCGGAGGAAACATGGTTCTTCGTCTATCGAAACACGGGGAGTTGGTTCTGGTTCTCTATTTTTCTTGTCGTAGGTCACTTCTTCATTCCGTTTCTTCTTCTTTTAACCCAACCCGCAAAGAGAACGAGTTGGAGGCTTTGCACGACTGCGGTTTGGGTCGTGGCTATGCACTGCGTCGATATCTACTGGATTATTATGCCCAACCTACAGTTACAAGAATCACGCCATGCAGGCCATGTGGCAGCAACCACGGGCTTCCATCCCCACCTCTTGGACCTCCTGACTCTTGTGGGTGTACTTGGAATTCTAGGCCATACGATCCTTTGGTTGCTTTCCAAAGGTTCGATCTTTCCAGCACGGGATCCCAGATTGAGGGACAGCTTAGCAGTGACAAACTGGCTATGAGCGAAACATCCACATCCATAAGTCAACGTCGCCACCCCTATCTTCCGGGGCTCTGGTTAGCCGCAGGCTTTTTGGGTCTCGCGAGTATGGCGTTTATCTTGAGGCCTTGGGGCGTGACCCCAGAGTCAGTCACCGAAGCAGTCGCAAAAGTTCGTTTGGAAAAAATATCTAAACTTCGATTGGAACAAGATAAATCAGCAAAATCGTATGGTTGGATAGATAAAACAAAGGGGATTGGTCACATTCCTATCTCAAAGGCGATGGAGATCATTATTGCAGATTTACGAACGAACAAGCCTCACGCCGCCTACCCCATTACAACCATCCAACCCTCCGCCATTACCGCAGCAGGAGCGCCGCTATATCCAGAACTACCTCCTACCGACCCCAATGTGGTTGCAGCAGCAATCAAAGCGGATGGGGGCGCACCCACCACACCAACCACACCTCCTGCAAAAAAACCATGAACGCCCCCCTTTCATCTTTTTCCAAGTCATCCCTTGCATCTCTAATCCTTTTAGTTGGGTCCGTTAGCTGGGCACTTTTAGGTGCTGGTCTCCAAGTCTTGGCAACACTTCAACTCCTCATTCCTTCTCTTGCTTATTTACTGCCCATCCCATGGATTGGATATGGTCATCTCGCGCCACTCACGACTTTTTTATTTACCTATGGGTGGATCACTTCCGGTTTTTTAGGCGTACTCCTTATTTTAATTCCCCGCATCTCAGGAATACCGTTTCGCTATGGAAAGCTTCTCACTAGTGCAGCTCTTCTCTGGCAAATCGCCGTCCTTATCGGCGTTGCTGAGATCCTTTGGAATGGATCTACGGGACTCATCTCTCTTCCATTTTCTCGCTCGGTAACCTGCCTCTTTTTAGCCTCTTTTCTGATTCTTGGAACCGGACTTACCCGTGGATTGGGTCGCTCATGGAAAAGCGGGCCTCTTCTCCCTAGGCTCTATCTTCTGGCGGCACTTCTTGCCCTGCCCTTAGGACTTGGCACAGCAGAACTACTTCTTCGTGGAGGTCTTGCCCCTGGTGCGCTCCAAATTATTGCCCAGCTTACATGGCACTCCTTTCTCCATCATCTGTGGCTCACCCCTTTGGCTCTAGTCCTTCTCTTTCAACTTTTACCCACCCTTACGGGCCGTCCTGTCGGAAGCCTTTCTTTAGGTGTTCTGGCGTGGGGCACCACAATTGGCCTTGGCGGATGGATTGGCATGAGTCTTGCAAGTGAGGGGCCAATACCTTCATGGCTACAAAGTGCTGGAGTTGTCGCAACGATTCTTTTGGCAGTCGCGGTATGGGGTAACGGAACTCTCCTTAAACCCCTTCTTGATGGAAAAATTGAAGAGTGCAGACGCCAAGTTGCCTTGCGATTTTTAGCCGTGAGCCTCTGGTCTTATCTCGTCTCCTATGCATGGCTGGCCTTTCTTGCCATTCCTGGAATCCGTCAAGTCACCACATTCACCATTGTGTCCCAAGCGACTCAATCCCTTCTCCTTTTCTCATTTTATGGAAACGCTCTTGCAGGGGGAATCTACGCCCTGTTACCTGCCTCCAGGCCGCTGGGTTGGCCAAGCCACCCAGCTCTCACCATCCACTTCTGGTTCTCAACTTTAGGAATTGCCTCTGCCGCATCCTGTTATGCCATAGCTGGAATTCTTCAGGGCCTAGCCTTAAACGATCCGGGTGTTCCTATGTCAACCATCGCTAGTTATCTTCGTCCTTTTCTCTCCGTTGCACTGGTGGGACAGATTGCCTGGTGGATTGGGCAACTCTCATTCTCAACACTCTTTTTCGCTTCCCTACTTAAGCTATTTCACTCCGTCGCCCCTGCCGCAATATTTCCACTTCCCCACGGTGAATCAACACCATCCCTAAACCCAGCTCATCATTAAATGAAATCAACTCAAGCGCTTGTCCTAGTCTTTCTAGCCCTTCTTTTTGCTTGGGCAGGACAGATCGCCCTTGGCTATTTCCAGGTCGGCAGACTTGAACCCATTCTAGACGAAGAGACAAATTATACGGTCCCTCCTGTCCCATCAGGACTTGCTCAGACTGGTTTACGTGTTTTTGCCTCGCAAGGATGTCTAGAGTGTCACTCTCTCTCAGTCCGCGGACCTACAGGATCGGCAGATCTTGCGCGTGGATGGGGACCTCGAAGAACAGTTCCAAGAGACTACCTGTTTCGCGAGCCTGCATGGATCGGATCTTCAAGAATCGGCCCAGATCTCTCGAACATTGGAATCCGAATTGCAGATGCAAACGAATTCATGATGCATCTTTGGAATCCTCGATTAAAGAAGGCTTCATCCACTTGCCCGCCACATCCATGGCTTTTTGATCTAAAAGTTGCAGGACCAACAATGGAAAAGGATGCATTACCCGTACCAAGTAAAGAGTGGAAGCAGGTCCTCCCAACCTACCAAGCCAAAGCCCTTGTTGCTTACTTGCAGTCCCTTCACTCGGACTATTCATTGCCAGAGGCACCACTAAAATGAACCCACCCGAACTTCCCTCTTTGTCCCAGGCACCGTCCGAAAGACATGCCCCAATCCCCGGTTGGATCCTCGGCTTAGGGGTCATCCTCTCCTTCTGGGCGGGCGGATATCTGTTTTTTTACAGCGGCGGGTTTCGAGGCGATGTGTACGACGCGGGCCAGATTACATGGGGCCCAGTGAACACAGGTCCAGTGGCACCCCCTGATCCGAAGGTTATAGGAAAGCGCCTCTACACAGCAAATTGCGCCCAGTGCCACCAAGCAAACGGGTTAGGCCAAGCGGGAGTGTACCCCCCATTAGCGGAGTCGGAGTGGGTGACGGGTTCAAAGAATCGCCTCATCGCAATTCTTCACAAGGGAATCGCAGGCGTCATTCACGTTAAGGGAAACGTTTACAACAACAATATGCCAGCTTGGGGTGACGGAGCTCCGGTACCGCTGAAGGATGATCAGATTGCCGCAATTCTTACATATATTCGTAGTGACTGGGGAAATAGTGCCAGCCCAATTCAAACAGATGAGGTGGCAGCAAAACGCAAGGCGTTGGCATCTATGACTACTCCTTGGACGGAGGCAGGCCTTTTAGCCATTCCTGACGATTCAGCCACACCCCCTCCTACAGCCACAGCGAACGCTCCAGCACCTACATCCCCCACACCTACCTCAAAGAAATAGAGCCGTCCTGTAAATCGACTCAGACACTACTCTGTGTAGTTTTACGAGAAATCGACGTTCGCGCATACGAGAACTAAGAAATAAAATAGGTCGATCCAGATGCCAGTAAATCTTACTGGGATGATCTGATTAGCTTTTGAAAATCAGGTTCACTCTGGATCTGTTGAAAAATAGGTTCAATGGCAACTTTCTCCCGTATGGGAAGCCCCCCAAAACGAATAGCCTCTTGTAAAGATTTGTAGAACTCCAATCGATTCCCAGTAGCTATGTAAAACTTAGCCATACCAAGTTTCACTTCAGCATCCTCAGGAGCAATCTTTTCAAGCTTCTTCCCGTAATCGATAGCCAAAGGGACTCGATTTTGGATCGCGAAGTAGTTCACGACATCACGAAGAACATCCACGTTTGTCGCAAATAGAGAAGCCCCTTGGGCCACCAGAGGATCAGCCTTGGCTAGGTTTCCATCTTCAGAGTATTTCCCAAGCAACTCTTGAAAAACCTTCACATCTTTAGATTTTCCATTCCACTGAGATTCCAAAGTGGTAATTTCCTTGGCTAAAGCGATCCGTCTTTCACAATTCATCAAAAGCAGTGCTAGTAATCCATTATTTGGGTCGGCTTTAGAAGCTCTCTCAAGAATATCCCTCAACTCTGGCGCACGTTTCTGTTTGAGGAGCAGGTCGGAAAAGTTATTTAGTGTCTCTGTATTGCCAGGCCACAACTCCAACGCCTGTCGATATGCCTGCTCAGCGGCTTGAGGCATCTTCCGCCACTTGTATATATTTCCACCTGTGTTCCGAAGTTTTGAGAAAGATCTCTGTGCATCAATGTCATCCTCAAAACGAGGGTCATTCTTCAGGTGGTCTATATATTCTCTCCAATAATCCATATCACCCTGAACAAACTCAGGTTTGAGCACAGGAACAGGATCTTTTTTAATTTCATAGCAAAGTCCGTGCGGGACTGCGTTTGGATAAGACCACTCCATCGGAAAACTTTCCTCAACAAAGAAGGGTCGCTGATCTTTATTCCTTTGCCAGATCCACTCTCCTACCAGCGAGTTTAAAACCGTAGGGTCGGAATTAGGGTCAAGTGCAGAAGGGTCCCTTTGCCTTTTTTCGATCGCTGCCTGATAAATTGCCATTATATCTTCCTGCCTTGGCAGCACCAAAGGAGCTTCAGGAAAGTGTTTGTCTCGGCCTAGCCACTTGTCGACCCATCCCCGAGGTGTTGGTCGGTCGGTCGAGTAGTGATTTCGGATATACTGATTATAAAATGCGTCCGCTAAGGCATTTTGTGTAATGATGTAAAGATCGCGACGATCGAAGTTAGGATCTCTTTTGTTTTTCTTAGCCTCAAAGCTCTCTGACAAAATCATATAGGTAGGCACAAAACGACCAGGATCAGTACCTCCGAAAACAAAACTATCCTTGGGAAGATCTGACAGCATATCCCTTCCATACATCCACCCAAACCAGTGATCCCGTTGACTACAAAAGGTTAAATTCTGCCTGAAGCTAAAAGCAGAAATGACAAAACCTAGAATTATTGCAGTAGCTGTTGCGAAAAATGGTTTTTTCACCCACCGTTGAATCGCTAGCCCGGAGCCTAATCCCGCTAGGAGAACGAAAAATGCATGGGAAAATCCCAAGTAAGGCATGTAAAGCAACCAGGCAGCTTCATCAGCACCAGCCTGATCAAAGGCGGGCTGGAGAAATCCAGCCAATAGAAAGCCTAGAGCCACCACCTGAATCCATGTTCTACTAAGACGAGGAAGGCCACCCAAAAAAGCCACGGAAGCAACAAGTGCCAGAATCGATAAAGGAGTGAAATTGGCGACAATTTTGCGCCAGTATAGCTGGGAAAACTTTCCTAATGTTTCCCCAAAGGATGCAGTTGGAGGAGATCCGGGCGGAGGTGCCGGCGGGTCAAGAAGCTCTTGCGGAGCCGCACCCATAGCCCGACCCACAGTTTTAAGAAGCTGGTCTGAAAGTTTACCTGAATACTGGCTGCGATTGACCGAATAAAAGAACCCTTCCTTTGTACTTGTAAAACCCCAGTTCATAGGAGGATTCGTCTCTGATGCCAAAGGCATATAGGAGTAGGGCGATAATCCCATAATCACCGCCAAAAGAACCCACAAACCCGTTCTCCAGTGAGACAATCTTCGCCTAATGATCACCCATAAAACAAGCGCAACTCCCACACACCAAACAAAACGGACTGAGGAGTGCCACGTAGCGGGTTCACCTGAAATACTGCCGAAACCTAAGTAAACAAGTGCCGCTGCACCACAAAGATAAAGAAGACCCTCAGCCAAAAGATCTCGCCGCACTAAAAGCATCACGACGACTGGAAGTGGTGCTAGCGCAATCATCAAATGGTGATTACTCATCCCAAGGGCAAAGAAGAAAGCAGACCATGCCAATCCGTTTGTCCACGCAGGTTCTCTCACCCAACGATAGAGAACCCATATGTAGAACATCACAACCAAGACGTGTAATCCGTATACCTCGGCGATGACCGCCTGCGACCACATCGAAACACTGCATGCGAGTGCCACTGCCCAAGCGATGGCCAAAATCTGAGCAACCCGTTCTCTCACCCCAACCCACCGCAAAGAATTGCAAAGGATAAGCCCGACAATTCCTACTGCTAGGGCTGAACAGAAACCGGAAAAAAGGTTAACCTCCCACGCACCGTTTCCAAATGGGAAAAGCTTAAAAAGATGAGCCCCAATCGTCCAAAGAGGATACCCAGTCGGATGAGGAACCCCCACATGAACAGCCGCTGTCAAAAACTCGCCGGAATCTAAAAGGCCGACATTGGGCTGCGCCGTAAAAAAGTAGATGCACTGAGCTACCAACCAACCGAGCCCAGCTGCAATCCAATCCGCCCGTTCAAAAGGCCATTGCCAGCGCATATTTTTCTCTAAATTGACCTGGTTCAAGGAAATATCCTCCGCACTGATAATTGAAGGACCCTTTTCGCAGCTTCAAGTGCTATCTGGGCAGACATTTTCGAGCTGCCTTCCCTTCGCTCTGTGAAAATGATGGGGACTTCCACAATCTTGAATCCCGCCTGCCATGCGAAGAAGTGAAGCTCGACTTGAAACCCATACCCTTGGGCAGTAAATTTTTCCCAATCCAACTCCTGCAGTACACGACGCCGAATCGCTTTAAACCCGCTTGTCGGATCGGTCATAGGCATACCCGTCAACGCCCGTGCATACCATCCTCCAAAAGTGCTAATCCACAAACGGCTTTGCGGCCAATTCAAGATTCGAATTCCATTTAAGTAGCGGGACCCCACTGCTATGTCCGCCCCGTTAGCAAGTGCATCAAGGAGCGCTGAGATATCTGCGGGATCATGAGAAAGATCTGCATCCATCTCCACAACCGCGTCATAACCCTTTTCGAGAGCCCACTTGAAAGCAGCACGATAGGCAGACCCCAAACCTGCTTTTCCAGGTCTCTCCATAATGAAGACACGCTTTTGAAATAGTGTGTGTGCTTTCACTTTTCCCGAAGTTCCGTCGGGCGACCCATCATCCACAACCAAAACTTCCACGTTTGGAGCATTGGCAAGGACCTCATCTAAAGCAGTCTGAATCATCTCGGCCTCGTTATACGTCGGCAAAATTACCAAGCTTTTCGTCACCCTTATTGACCCACTTCGTTTGTCTTTAGAGATTAACTGCATCTTTTTTTCAGGGTCAACCTCATGCTGCTCAATCTCTTCCCCGTCCCACCACTGTTTCCATCTCACAGGACATGGAACGAATTGCAAATATCCAGAAGCAACTAAAACAAACACCCAACTTATCAGCCCTAACCCTAATGAGATTGAGACCCACAAGGGGGGTAGGAAAGTAAAGGTCACCTCTCTTACTCCCTCCCCTATTCGAACCCCACTAAATGCCAGTGCCACCCGAGTTACATCGGTTTGAAGTCCGTCTACAAAAACTTTCCAGTCGGGATGCCAAGCCTGAGTAAGCGTAATCCATCCCGCCTGACCTTGGGGCAGAACCTTAATCAGGTTCGATCCTACAGCTTGAAAGTTTTCACAATCCAAGATGCGGAACGGGTATCCCTCCTTATTTCGAAACGCGTTGGTTAATTCGACTTCACCATTTTGAGGATTCATCAACCCCGCTAGCGCAGGATCACTCATTTCCACCCCTGAAACTTCAACAGGTAGAAAATAAAGCCGAACGAGGCCCAGATCAGCAGCCGCATATTCCATCTTGCCTGGGGGAATCGAAACATAATTTTGAGCTAAAAATCCAGGAGCCAGTGAATTTGGATTCTCAAGAATCGTAAAGAACTGGTTTTCAAAGACAGTCGGATACTGCTGTTTGAATGCCGTTTGGAGCTGTTCGGGCGTATCCACATCGGTTCGATCAATCAGTATGTATCGAACTCCTTGAAGACTAAGGGACACCCGCATGAGATCGGCACTGGATCCACCAGCATCTTGAATTGCTCTCAATCCCTTTGACATGAAGTAGGCCTGAAAAGCTTCGGTAGAAATTGGCCTTCCCGCCAGTTGCGGTAATTGCGTGTAAAAATAACGACCAGAAAGTGGCAGAATCGATCCAGGCTTCTGCTGGCTTTTCAAAAATGCTGCTGAATCCAGAAAGCATTCGTAGGTTCCCACCTCAAGTCCCGGCTTAAAGAACTTGGCGTAGTAGGGAGTGAAATCGAGAGCAGCAACGATGATGACAACAGCAGGGAGCCAACTTCTCGTCTTTCCAGGACAAAACCGTGTAACGGCGAGTCCCCCAACACCTGCAAGACAAAAGGCTCCCCCAACCTGCCAGAACGACCAAGGAGCACGCACTGTTCCTGCTAAAGGAATTAGCTCAAAGAGTCGAAAACCTGGAAGAAACATATACACCACTAAAACCATTGCGAAGGTCGGCCACTTCCATCGTCCATTAGGCCAGATCAATGCAAGAACAACGATCGGACCTAAGGCACTGATCCAGAAAACGGGCAGAACCCAATCCTGAATTCCCTGAGCCGATTTCAGAAACTCCATAATTCCTCCGAATCCGCTACGTGGCCCTAAGCTGAACCACTGGACGAGAAGAAAGAGAGCGATAAAGATTTTGAGAGGGCCATCTAGATTCGATTCTGACCCCCTCCGACGAACCTCGAGGGCTAAGGCAGTGGCAAGGACAACAATGATCCCCAAGTAGAAGCCACCATCATCCACTGTGAAGTTACCGGGCATCCCTTGCATCAGGAGGCCCCCTCGATCAAACCACGAGAGGGGAGCTTTGATGGAAAAGCTGGATTGCCATCCGAGGAGAGGGTCACTGGAAAAAAGTGTCATTCGACTGGCCTCTCGGAGCCCAGGGAGCTGAGGAAATATGCCTAGGACTAAAAATATGCCTGCGGCCAGAAGACAACCCCTTACTAGGGGCATAGTTTTGTGGGGATATTGGAAGTGAAGCCAAATAGCCAATCCAAGAGCCACCGGAGCAAATACAGCTGTAATTTTATTAAAAGTAAGGCTCATTGCGGCGACCGAGAGCGCCAAAACCACGATTCCCCTTCCCGAGCTACGAGTCGCAATTTCCAATAGTCCCCAACCGATCAGAGGCGGATACGGCATAGAGAAAATAACCGGCATATGCTCGTTTCCTGCGAGGCGGAGGGCCGCCTGTGGTCCAAGGGCGTAAAGGAAAGCAGCAATCCAGCCCGCACGTTCGTCACCAGTAAGACGTCGAATAAAGGCTGCCATCAAAAAACCGGAAACTGCGAGCGAGAGGAACCCTAAAACCTTACAACCTAGAATTGGATTGTTGAAAGCTCCACCCAGAACCATCCAGAACATCGTTAATCCGGTTCCCGCCAAGGGCGCAGTGGGGGCTCCCCCAAGATAGTTGGGCGTCCACCAAGCAAAACCCTTGTTGGCTAGAATCAAGTCCCATAGATCCTTCGCCTTGGCATAGTTAGCCAGAAGCTCTTGATTCGAGGGGCCTACCGCCATCCATCCGAATGAAAGGATTAAGCCCAAGACAAACAGAAGGATGGGCTCGAGGGAAAATATTGCCTTTCCCTTGGTACTCATATTTCCTTAACCAAACGCAAAACCTCACAGGCTACGAATTCAATTTCACGTTTTTCATTTTCAGGGTAAATCGGTAAAGCAAGAGTTTCACGTGAAAATCTTTCAGCCCAAGGGAAATCTCCATCTCGATAACCAAGATCCTGAAAGCATTCCTGCACATGCAGGGGTCGGGGATAATAAACTTCCGTCCCAATTCCTTGGACCTGAAGCAACTCGCGCAATCTATCCCTTTTCTTTTCCGAAACCCTGATAATAAACTGATTGAAGGTATGGCTAGAATGACAACGGAAAGGCCACAATAAATCCCGTTCGACTGCTGATTTTTGGGTTAAAGTCTCATTGCAAATACATTCAAGCGAAGTTGGGCCAGCGTATTTGGAACCGGAAAAAAGACTCAGGTAAGTTTCCGCATTCTCCAAACGTTGTTTAAGCCAGACTGATAGCTCTGGGAGTTTGGCCCGAAGGAATGCGGCCTGTAATTCATGGAGTCGAAAGTTTCCCCCAACCTGTTCATGAAAATATTTTTTCTTGGCGCCATGAACACGTAATTTCCTGAGTTTTTCTGCCAGTTCCAAATCCTGGGTGACCACCATTCCCCCTTCCCCCAAGGCGCCCAAGTTCTTTGTAGGGAAAAACGAAAAACACCCCAAACTACCGATTGTTCCGGCATACTGATTACCCACCTTGGCACCAAGAGATTGCGCGACATCCTCTACCACAGGGATACCAGCACGATTCGCAACCTTAAGAAGAGGTTCCATATCGGCTGCCTGTCCGAAAAGATGTACCGCCATAATGGCTTTAGTCTTGGGACTGACCGCTGCTGCAACAGAAGATATATTAAGATTATAACAGCACGGCGCATTATCTACAAAAACAGGTCGTGCTCCCAGACGACTCACAGATCCGGCTGAGGCAAAAAATGTATAAGCAGGCACTATCACCTCATCCCCTGGCCCGACACCAAGGGCTTGCAAGGCCAGAAGAAGGGCATCTGAACCCGACGATACGCCAACAGCGTATTTAGCTCCTAAAAAGTCAGCAAATTCGTTCTCCAAAGCCTCCACCTCTGGCCCCAAAACAAAGCACCCGCTTGTCATAACCCTTTGAAAGGCCTCTGTAAGCTTACCCTTTAGGTTCTCGTGCTGTTTTTTAAGGCTAAAGATAGGAATTTTCACAGGGCAATTCGTATTTACAAGTTCTTGGACTCTAACGCCTTTTACTCTATACATCAACTTTGTTCGCGAAAAGATGCCCTTGAAAAATTCTACTTCTCGCAAAATATCAACCGCCCAAAGGAGAACACTCCGAAGGAAAACTTTGGCCTTTGGATTAGGCTTGGTGACCCTACTTTGGGCTAGTCTTTATCTGCCTAACCTTCGCACATCGCCTCCTTGGTATGGGGACGAAATTCTCACCTTAGATATCGGGAAAGCCCTTTCTCACGGCGAGTTCGCTAATCGCGCGGTCTACTGCACTTTCAACTCGCCAAACTACAACTACCAACCCGGATTCGCTTGGTGTGTAGGATGGTTTTCCCGCGCGACGCAGGGCGACATCCTCGGTGGACGACTACTATCAACCTTGGTTGGTTTGGCCACAGCGGCAGTGGGATTTGTATTTTTCACACGAAAATTTGGTCTGGCTATCGGTTTTTTTTATTCCTTTCTACTTTTAGGATATGCACAGGCAATCATCCACTACCGGTGGATTTATCCCCACAACGTGGTTGGCCTTTCACTGGTAGCAGCTTCTGGATTTCTTCTCCGCCCCGCGGATTCCCGTAAGGATTGGAAAGTGGGATGGTGCCTGGCAATAGGTGCCACCGCCCACCTTTTGGCGGCACATGCGACGTTTGTGAGTGGCCTCTGCCGTTTGCTCCGACCGAAATCCTGGATTCCCGTCAGCCTGCCTCCCTTGATTATTTTTGGTGGCACCTTCGCGTTACTCAGTATGAAGTTTATGGGTTGGGTGAGCGAGGATTTCCACGCTTTGTTAGAGCAGTACGCCCGTTACAACCAGGAGAATGGGGCCGGGGCGAAACTTCTCGTGAATGTGCTGAACTTTTTTACCCAGGATCTGTTTCACCTGCTGGCAGCCGGAGGATGTCTCCTAGTGTTCACCCGCCGCACCTACCCTCTTGCCATTCTCAGCTTGGGGTTGGTGGTTTTACTCACCCGTAACCGCCAGAACCTTCCCTTGTTTTACTATCAGGCGATGGCCGTACTTCCCCTCCTAGCAGCGACTAGTGCAGTTGGCTACGGCCGTGCTTGGAGCTATCTCGTCCGGCGTTCCTCCCTACTAAGAAAATATCGCCGGGGACTACGCTGGCTTCTCCCTACCGTAGCTTTCGTGATTGCAATTCTACAGTTCCCTATAGTCATCGACGGAAGATTACCAGTTAGAATCACCCCATGGGTGGTCAGTTCCTCTTCCGATTACGAATCTGCCGCCCGCTGGTTGAATCAGAACACTCGCCCACAGGACCTGGTCATCACCTACTGGAATCTGGGTTGGCTTCTGCATGCGAAAACTGCAGACATCCTAACGACGGCCGCTTGGGCTGGCTATCCAGCAGGAGATTACTTCCCCACGCCACCCGACCACGCCCGTTTTCGTTATCCTGCCGATCTTAAACTGGCAAAGTTTTTCGCGATTACAGAACTGGACGAACGCTGGGCTTTTGCTCAAGGACAAGTCATGACCTTTTTACAAGGTTCAGGCGTGCAAACCTGGCCCCTTATTTTTCAAACAGGTTGCATTAAGGTTCTGGCCAACCCGGACTGGAGGCCGGAGTAACGTGCCCCCTCTTCTGGTCTGGGGCAGACAAGGTCTGCTGGCCCAGGCAATTCGGCGAACTTGGACCAACGACGGAACGATTTTGTTTTGGGGTAGACACGATCTACCTGAAACCAGAGAACAACAACACCATAAGATTTGTCGCCTAGCCCCTTGCGCTATCGTCAATGCCTCTGGGTTTACAAACCTAAGACGCGCCGAGGCAGCACCCCACTTGGTGAGAGAACTTCATGTGGAGACCCCAGCTTTTTTGGCGGCAGTTAGTCGGAATCTTGGAATTCCCTTCATTACCACAAGCTCCGACTATGTCTTCTCGGGCCATGGACGGATTGCATGGACTGAAACGGACCCGACGGAGCCGATCAATGCTTATGGTCGAAGCAAACTCGAGGGAGAACGGACCATCCTCGCTTCCAACCCGAACGCGAAAATCATCCGTACAGCAGGACTGTTCGGTCGGGCTCAAGCAGGAAGCAAGATCTCTTTTCCCGAGAGGATCCTGCAACAAGCCCGGTTGGGGCGTGTTCCCGAAGTTCGCTCGGATCTGACTACCTCTATTTGCCATGTGGACGACCTAGCAGCCGACATGCGGAAAGTTCTGAGTAGTTCTTCCAAGGGTATTTTCCATATAGCCCATGCCGGAGGCGCAACTTGGCTACAGATTGCATGCTATACCTTGAAATCTGTAGGTTTATCATCACATATTAAACCGACACAGACCCCTGACTTCCCACGCCCGACATGTTCCACGCTGTCTACCAACCGACCGGAAGTTCTATATGGCCGTTCAAGAGGAAAAACTTGGCAGGAAGCTCTGGGGGAGTTTATGAGAGGCTTCTGCGATGCTTAATAAAGTCTGCTCCCAAATGGTGTCGACCTGCCGCGTCTGCGGGGATGACAAGTTTCACCCGTACTTGGACTTAGGCCAGATTCCCCTAGTCAATCGTTACGTGGAGCGCGGCGATGATCGGCCCGAGCCACGTTTCCCCCTCCGTATCCAAAAATGCGTCCGCTGCCACCTGAGTATGCTTGATTTGGTTGTGGATCCGAGGGTTCTGTACGATAACTACGCCTACCAGAGCTCGATCTCAAAGACTTTCCAAGAACACTGTGGTCGACTAGCCGATCAAGCTGTAAAGCTATATCCCGAACGTTCCCTGCGGGTTTGGGAGATTGCGTCTAACGACGGGTGTATGGGTCTAGAATTCCAACGACGTGGCGCAAAAGTCCTAGGAATCGAGCCAGCGACTAATCTTGCTGCCCTAGCCCGCAGTCGAGGCGTAGATTCCGTGGCGGAATTCTGGAGTGAAAAGGTAGCCCGAGGACTCCAGGCGAATCATCCCGCCCCAGATCTGATCGTGGCCACCAACGTATTTGCCCATGTGGACAACCTACACGACTTCCTAGCGGGCGTCCGGGCGGTTCTACCTCAGCACGGACGCCTAATCGTGGAGGTCCCCTATCTGGTAAGTTTTATCCAGAAAACTGAATTCGACACAGCCTACCACGAACATCTCTCCTATTTTCTGCTCCACCCAATTCGGGAAGTCGCCCGAAGAGCTGGCCTCGAGCTTATCGACGTGGATTTACTTGAGATCCACGGGGGTTCGATCCGCGCGCATATCGGCCATGGAAATCCGGATCCAAAAGTCCAAAAACTCCTACTTGAAGAGGAGCGCCTGGGTTTTTATGACGACAAGATTTACAACGAATTTTCAAAACATGTTCAACAAATCCGGGAGGAGTTGGTATCCTTTTTGACAGGCCTAAGACAAAGGGGCAGGACCATCTCGGCTTTTGGAGCCTCAGCCAAGGGGAACGTCCTTTTGAACTACTGCCAACTTTCCACCGAGACGTTCGAATACGTAGCGGATGACACCCTCGCGAAACAGGGAAAACTCTATCCTGGGCTCCGACTTCCAATCGTTTCTCGAGATACTCTGATTCGATCGCCGACGGATTATTTGGTTGTTTTGGCTTGGAACTTCTACGAGGAGATTAAGACATCGCTAGCCGGATACATGGCGGGCGGTGGACGATTAGTCTGCCCCCTACCCACCCTGAGAATCAACTAAAGTACGGCCTCCGGCTTCTCATCCCATGGAAAGCCCTCGATATCACAGTCCCACTGCATCCTTCCCTCGTCATGAGGCGAATAAGTCTCGCTTGTGAGATATAGCATTTTTGACTCGAACGCACCCTCCACACGGTAGCCATGAGCCAAGCCAGCAGGAATCCGCAAAGCCCCCTCTGCCCCCTCCTTCCACCAGATCGAGAGCCCCTCAAACGGACTTTGCGTCTGGAGAAGAACAATTCGGAAGGATCCCGATATTGGAATAAAAAGATCGTCCTGTTTTTTATGAAAATGAAATGCTTTAGTTACCCCAGGAAGAGTCTTGGACATCGAAATTTGCTTCGGAACGATGTTTCGAAGAGGATCAATTCTCCAGATTTCTGCAAACCAGCCTCTCGCATCGGTATGAATTTGGAGGGGCGTCCAAACCGCACCGAGTGCGGCGAAGCCCTCCCCTGGTCTAGCCACGACGTGGCGGTGCGATATAACTTTGATTGGATCCATGAAAAAGAGTCTTAGCACGCGCCGTCTCCTTTGTCCCGTCTGCAGAAACCCAAGACTGACCAAGATGCACTCACCAGATAGTCATCTTTGGAGGAGTTGCGCCCGATGTCGCACGTGGGTACTAATCCCGAAAGATAAAGCGGAGGCCTATCCTGCGGATTACTACGGGGGCCCTGCAGCCAAGTTTTCGGGTTGGGCCCAGAATTTTCGCACTCGCTACCACCGTGACCGAGCACGCCTCGTCCAGAAGAGACTAAATCAAAGGAACGGCAAGATTTACGACGTGGGTTGTGGAGATGGTCTGTTTTTAAAAGAAGCATCCCGGCTCGGATTGCGAATTACAGGATTCGAGCCCGAACCGATGCCAAGAAGGCAGGCAGAAAAACGCCTAGGGAAAAGCTTGGACCAAAGACTTTTCGCTTCGCTGAAATCGGGAAAGGCATCGGCCATCACCTGTTGGCAGGTCATTGAACATCTTGACGATCCTGCCTACTTTCTTCGCACATGCCGCCACAACTTGGCCGACGGGGGACTCCTTACCCTATCCACAGTAAATATAGACTCCCTCCAGGCAAAATGTTTCGGCGGCAAATGGCTCCATCTAGACCCCCCGCGTCACCTCTGGATTGGCAACCTTCATAGGGTGATTCAGCTAGTGAAAGATTCAGGTTTTGAGGTAGAAAAGGTTCGCTACAACAGCTCGGAATTTGGACCGGTAGGATGGGTCGACAGTCTTTTCAATTTGGTGGACACAAAAAGAGACCGGTTGCTTATCTCTCTAAAACAAGGATGTCGTGAGCCTCTGGACTGGATTGCCTACATTCTTTCTTTCGCCTTGGCTCCAGTGGCTCTCATACTTTCTCTTTTGGAGGCCGGACTTAACAAGCCGGCCACATTCGAAATTTACGCACGCCTTAAAAAGGACCGAGCACGCCGCCAAGGAGGATAACGTAAAGCCGCCCTCATAGTGTGCCACGCGTACCGAAAAAGATTTCCCGGAGCCACCGAGGAACTTTCGATTTCATAGCGGACCGGGCATGGGACTTCGGCCACCCGAAAGCCACGGGCCACGGCAAAACTCATGATGTCACTTGCAAAGGCGTGGCTTGAGTGGAACTCTTCCAATGGTGCTTGCACTAAAAGCCGACGCGAATAAGCCCGCAGGCCACTGTGCCACTCTCCAAAACACGTCCCAAACCAGAGGTTTTGCCCGAAGGTCAAAACTCGATTCCCAAAATACCGATAGTAGGGCATCCCACCGGACAGAGCTTCCTGTCGGGTGCGAATTCGATTTCCCTGAATGAGATCGTACCAACCTCGTTCCACAAACCCTGCCAAAAGATCGATAATTGAGGGTTCGTACTGATAATCGGCATGCAACTCTACTACTACATCTGCACCTGCCGAAATGGCCTGTTTCATTAAATAACGAAGGTTCCCTCCGTAGTTAAGATTTTTATTATGCCGAACTACCTCCAGCCCCAGCTCCTTAGCTACCTGACTCGTCCTGTCGGAACTGGAATCATCCCCAACAAGGATATTAGACTTAAGATTATCCGGAATGGCCTGAACAGTTTTAGCTAAAGTTTTTTCAGCATTATAGGCTAAGAGCATTATAACTGTTTTCATTTCTTAGCGCTCTTGAATGAAAGTGATTCGATTAAAGCAATCCACCAATCGATTGAATTCGACACAAAACGAAAAATCCTTTTCCAATAAATCAAGCATCGGAATCTTCATAAGTCTCTTACAGTAGCGAAGGAACCCTAGGACTAAATCCTAAAAAGAGCCCCCTTCAGAGGATTGCCCTTATCCATAGTTCAAGGCAGTTTCTGCATATGGCAACATCCAACGGCGCTAAGTTCATCGTCCAAGGGGGAAACCCGATCCAAGGCGAGATCGAACCTCAAGGGAATAAGAACGAAGCCATGCCCCTTATGGCCGCTGCCTGTATGACTGATCAATCGGTCGTCCTACAGAATATCCCGCAAATTGAAGATGTTCGACTGATGGAAAAAATCCTTAACGATCTCGGTTTATCCACTTCAGAATCCGACTCATGCTCCACACGGCGCACGCTAACTCTTCAGGCCAAGGCCAATCCTAAGTCGACCATCCATCCAGAACTAGGCTCACGTCTGCGAGGATCTGTTACTTTGGCTGGCCCCCTCCTAGCCCGAACAGGCGAAGTCACCCTGCCCCGCCCTGGTGGCGATCGAATCGGCCGTCGTCGCCTCGATACCCATCTTCAAATCTTTACCGCCCTAGGCGCAAAGATCTGTGAGTCGAAAAATGGATTACAAATTCAGGCAAAAAAGCTCCGCGGGGCCGACATACTCCTCGATGAAGCTTCCGTGACTGCTACAGAAAATGGCCTCTGCGCTGCCTCCCTAGCAGAAGGAACCACGGTCATTCATAACGCAGCCAGTGAGCCCCATGTTCAGGCCTTGGCAAATCTCCTCAATGCCATGGGTGCGCAGATTCATGGAATCGGCACGAACACACTTACCATTCATGGAGTCAAAGCACTCAGAAGCGCAACCCACAGAATCGGACCTGACTATCTTGAAGCTGGATCCTTCCTCGCTCTTGCCGCTGTGACAGGAGGAGCACTTACGCTTCGCAATACTGCCCCACAACATATGCGAATGATTCTCCAGACCTTTGCACGCTTAGGGATTCGAACTGAAATCAAGGGCGAAGATATTTATGTGCCAAAAAAACAGTCACTCGAAGTCGAAAAAGAGTTCGGGGGTGCTGTCCCGCACATTGCGGACGCTCCATGGCCTGGATTTCCAGCCGATATGACCTCTGTGGCCCTTGTCACAGCAACACAGTGCAAGGGCACGGTTCTGATTCACGAAAAGCTGTTCGAATCGCGCCTCTTCTTCGTGGACGGGCTGCTTGAAATGGGCGCCCGTATCATCCTGTGTGATCCTCATCGGGCCGTTATCCTGGGATCCGATAAACTTAGAGCAGCTAAACTTGCCAGCCCCGACATCCGCGCCGGAATGGCCCTTCTGATCGCAGCGCTCTGCGCTGAGGGTGAATCAGAAATCCGCAACATCACCCAGATCGACCGTGGTTTTAGCCGAATTGAAGAGCGACTTCAGTCCCTAGGTGCACAGATTCAGAGACAGTAAGACTTCTATCCGCCCTTTTTCAGTTCGGAGGAAACTTTTTGCTCAAGCTCCATAAAGGATCTTCCGACCAAACTATCCTTAGCAGGACGCAGAATACGCTTAGCCTCTGCCAGCGAGCTTTTTGCCACAGAGACTTGCCCTTCGGCTAGGGCTGACTCAACGAATGGCACAACCAGTCCGTAGTACAGATTCCCGCCTGCCTGCCCTTTAAATTCACGCAGGGTTTTTCGAAAGGCTGTTTCCGCTTCGCCCCAGTTCCCCGACTCGATTTTTTCGCCTACCTCTGCAGCCGCAGAGCCGATCCCCAAATCGAATCTACGAGTTCGGTTCTGAACTAGTATCTGCCTCGATAGACTTTTTACCTCCTGATCATCTCCCCTTGCCTTAGCTAACTCCAAAAGTTTTTCCTGACCTACAACACGAAGATCCGCGAATGTGGCAAACCGCTTTGTGAAGCGTGTCCAAAAGTCCATCATCACTTCTGGAGAGGCTTTCCTCTCCCCCAATAGCTCCCCCTGTAGGTACCAAGCGGGAAGAAACTCAGGTTGAACTGACAAAGCAGCTTCCAGCCAACGACTCGCATCATCACGAACGACAGTTCCAGAGAGGTCGGTGCAAAGCTTAGCTTGCTGGAAGCCAACGGATCTCTCACGGCTTTTCGCAAGAAAGATTAGTTCGGTGTCCGAGATGGGTTTCCATGTTTGAGGATCGACCGCATTGCCAACAGGATAGTTTTGCGACTCATATCTTCCGCAATCCGTCTCCCAATGCCCTGGAGAATCCATATATCCAAACCATGCATGGCCACCATCATCCCCTTGCCCTGAAAAGTAGAGTGTGGGCAACCCCTTAGCCTTGCCAGTCATCGCAGCAAAGTAAGCCTGATCCACACAGATTCCACCTCGGGATTTGATTTCGGAGAAAAGATAGGTGCCGTAAGGCCACATCAGCTGATTCGACTCATATCGAGGTATATCATAACGAATTGAACTGAAGACTTTTGAATAGCCACTTCGACTCGCAGTGACGTTCTTTCGCGCCCACTCCATCTCAGAATCTATCAAGGGATGATCCACGATGAACTTCATCTCACTTACAGTGAAATCCCTGAGGTCGCTCAGATACTTGCGAGCCACCTGAAGTTCGGTCATCTGGTGCATTCGTCGCACAGGATCGACTTTCTCCAAAGGAACCAACTTGCGAGACACCTGATGATGAGGCCAGTTCTTGGGGAAAGGCTGATCAAAAACGAGGGCGATAGCCACAGCAAGACAGGGGAGCTCCTTGATGGCTTCGGGATGAGCCATCTGAATTTGCAGAAGAATTTGGACCGCCGCCGTCGCGTTGTCTTCGGGTCTAAGATTCTCAAGAAATAACCGCCGCAGTAGCGAGTTATCTCCAAGTGCTCGAAACGCAACTACCTCATCTTGCGAAAAGTCTGGTCGGACATATTCAAGCCATTGCCATATTCGGAAATTATCCGCTTCGATAGAGTCAGATTTCAGGTCGTTCGGCTTTTTCTTTGAGAGATCCTCTTGGAGGTGAGATTTTAAGTTTTCACGTTCGGCTATCCAAGTTGCGGGGTCGGGGTGCTCTTGCCACCATGATGATGCTTGAGCACTGAAAACAGATAATCCGATGCAAAGAGCGAGAAGATGTTCTCTCGACATCAAAAATCATCCCAAAGGGATAGAAATCCGTTTTCGCGATTTGAATCTATGTATTTCGCGATAGCCAACCTCTTTTACAAACTGAAGAGCACGATCGAATTCATAACCCACCTCCTTAGGGGCATGCGCATCGGAAGAAATGAGGATTGGAATATTTCTTCTGAATGCCTCCTCCAAAAAAACCTTGGATGGATAGATCTCCATTACCTCTTTGCGCAAACCAGCGGTGCTGACTTCCATTGCGATTCCTGCCGCCTCAATCGCATCGAGAGTTTCTTTGTAGTAAGGCCGAAGATCTCCTTTGGGGCGATGACCGAATTTTTTCACTAAATCAAGGTGAGCCATAAAATCAAACAGACCACTCCCCGCTGCTTGGGTCATGGCCTTGAAATATTTGGTCCACACTTCCTCCACCGGCTGATCATTCCATCGGGCTAACTTCAGCGGATTATCCACATCCCAATCGGGAGTGATGTAGTGAACTGATCCGATGAAGTAGTCGAAATCGGCCTTTTTAGCCAACTCCCGAATCCACCCCTCTTTTCCTGGGATAAAGTCACACTCGAGTCCGAGGCGTATGGGCAAATGAGGAAATTCTGCCCGAGCTTCCTCTACGAGGCGGACATATTCAGGAAAATCAATCAGATCCATGCGCCAGTCATCGAACTTAGAGGGCATGGGGTTGTGCTCAGAAAAGCCAATCTCCCCAAGCCCCTTGCGAACGGCTTCCGCTGCATATTCACGCGGGTGACCCGTCGCATGACCACACAGCGGCGTGTGCATGTGGTAGTCAAAAAGCATCTCGTAGTACTATCTCCTTCACGAAGATCCCCAAAGCGTGATTTTGCACCCACCCACCCTCAATGCCTACGGACTAGCGAATTATATTATATAAATAGCTGATTTTCAATGTCTTGCGATTCTCGTAAGCGCAGATATAATTAGTTGGAGCATAATGTTTTACGACTTTATTTCATGGGGGTGAAGTGCTGGATCTACAGAAGTGTGCGTTGCGATTTAGTGAGGCTTTTGGCATTGTCTAAAGATGCCCGTGGTTAACCTCTCCCCCGCAAAGTTGAAATCAGCCCTTACTCGCTTTCGGCGTGTTCGTGTTCTTGTTGTCGGGGATTTAATGTTAGACGAGTTTATTTATGGACGGGTTTCACGCATTTCCCCCGAAGCCCCCGTACCTGTAGTTCACGTGGAGCGAGAGCAGGCATACCCAGGCGGTGCCGCAAACGTTGCACGCAATCTTGCCGCTCTTGGAATTCATGCCGAGTTAAGTGGCGGAATCGGACAAGATGCCGCGGGTCAGCGACTTTTGGGTCTATTGCGACATGGCAAAATTGGAACCTCCGGGGTCTGCCGATCTAATAAGTTTCCTACCATTTTAAAAACCCGGATTCTTGCACGCCAACAGCAGGTTGTGAGAGTTGACCGAGAGGAACCCACTCACTTAACCGATAAGGAGCGGGATGCTGTTTTACGAAAAGCACTCCACGTTCTCCCTCGCTGTCATGCTGTAGTTTTGGAGGATTATGGAAAGGGACTGTTTGATCAAACATTCGTGAATACCCTGCTTCTCGCGGCACAAAAAAAGGGAATTCCGACCGCTGTGGATCCCAATATCCACAATCCTTTAGATTGGAATGGGGCAACCCTTGTTAAACCAAACCGTATTGAAGCTTTTGGAGCACTGGGTCAACCCGACTCGAGCCGTCCTCAGGATTGGATCGCTGCAGGTGAAGAGCTCCTACTCCGATGGTCCTGCCGATACTTACTTCTCACTTTGGGTGAACATGGAATGATCCTGTTCCGCCATCACCACGCCCCCCTGCGCATTCCGAGTCGTGCTCGGGAGGTCTATGACGTGTCAGGCGCAGGCGATACCGTGATCTCCCTTCTTGCTGCTGGACTCGCGACTGGATTGCCAGGTCATATCACGGCTGAACTAGCCAACTTGGGAGCAGGTATTGTTGTCGGAAAGCTTGGCACAGCCACCGTCACAGCAGCAGAACTCATCGATGCCGCACGACATCATGGGTAAATACGCCGTATTTCTTGATCGCGACGATACGTTAATCGAAAACGTCCCCTACTTAGGCGACCCAAAGCTTGTTAAGCTGATGCCAGGAGCTTCCTCGGCAATTGAGGATCTTCGACGCGCAAACTTCCTGCTGATTGTCATCTCAAATCAATCAGGTGTAGGTCGTGGTCTAATCACAAAAGAACAGGTCCGGTCAGTCGACAGAAGGATGGAAGAGCTTCTAGTAGGGAAAAACATCTTTGCCACATACGAACACTGTTTTGCAGTCCCAGGCGATCCTTACGACGATCGACGAAAACCCTCACCGAAGATGATCCAACAAGCCGCTTCAGATCTACAGATCGACTTAAAGAGATCTTTTATGATCGGAAACCGTTTATGTGATATTCAGGCGGGAAACTCAGCGGGTTGCAAAACGGTCTTGCTCAGTCTTCACGTACCCAAGAATGAAATGCATGAGGCAAGCCGACTTGCCAGCTTTGTGGCTTCAGATTGGCCCAAAGCCAAGAATTGGATTCTTGAACAGGCTTCAAAACATAAATGAAAAAGCCACGAGTTGTCGCAGTGATACCAGCCCGTAAAGCGTCCACCCGCTTTCCGAACAAGCCTCTCGCACCCATTTTAGGCAAACCCCTCATTCAGTGGGTTTGGGAAGGAGCCAAAGAGTCCACCTTAATTACCAAGGTGATTGTAGCGACTGATGACGAGTCCATTTGCAAAACAGCACAAGATTTTGGAGCGGATGTTGTAATGACCCGCGTGGACCATATTTCAGGAACAGATCGGGTTGCAGAGGTTGCTTTAAAAGAGAAAGCGGACTGGTTTATCAATCTTCAAGGCGACGAGCCCCTTATCCGAGGACTCATTTTAGACGAAATCGTTAAGGGTCTTCGACCTGAATATGGAATGGCCACGATCGCTACCCCCTTACGCAATCAGGAGGAACTGCATCAGCCTGATATCGTGAAAGTGTCCATCGATTCAAATGGCAAGGCCTTGGGATTTTGCCGCACTGTTGACGAGAAAGAGAAAAACCAGTGGAGCCATCAGCACGTCGGTCTTTATGCGTACTCTCCTGAGACTCTTCAGCGCCTAGTAAAACTCCCGCCCTCGGAGGGCGAAAAAAGAGAGCGGCTCGAGCAGTTGCGAGCCTTAGAGAACGGGATTGCGATTCAAGTCCTGAAGCTTAACTTCAGATCCATTGGTGTGGACACGCCGGGGGACGTGCCACGCGCGGAACGAGCCCTGGCAGACCGCGCCATAACTATCTCCAAATGAAATACATATTTATCACTGGTGGCGTGATCAGCTCCTTAGGTAAGGGACTCACAGCGGCTGCCTTAGGAACGATTCTCGAGCGACGCGGTCTGAAGGTTGGTCTAATGAAGTTTGATCCTTACTTGAATGTCGACCCAGGCACGATGAGCCCTTACCAACACGGGGAGGTTTATGTGCTCGAAGATGGCGCAGAGACCGATCTAGACCTAGGACACTATGAGAGGTTCACATCTTGTCACTTAACCCGTCGTCACAACCTTACGGCAGGACAAGTTTATGAGGAGGTCCTTCGGAAAGAACGAAGGGGCGACTATCTAGGAAAAACCGTCCAGGTCATTCCCCACGTAACTGACGAAATTAAGAATCGCTTGCGTCACATGGGGCAGCATGAGAATTGCGACATCCTGATCACCGAGATAGGTGGAACCACTGGTGATATCGAGGGACTCCCTTTCCTTGAAGCCTTGCGACAGTTCTCACTTGAAACAGGTCCTGGGCACTGTCTCTTTATTCACGTCACGCTCGTCCCCTTCATCAAAGCGGCGGGAGAGTTAAAGTCCAAACCTACCCAACAAAGCGTAGCGAAACTACGGGAAATAGGAATTCAGCCCCAAATCCTGGTTTGCCGTAGCGAACATCCCGTTGACCATGAAACCCGCCAAAAGATCTCCAACTTTTGCAATGTCTCTGTCGAAGCGGTGATCGAAGAGCAGGACGTCAAGCACACGATCTACGAAGTACCCTTGATGCTTCACCGTGAGCGGCTCGATGAACTTGTTCTTAATCATTTAGGAATCAAAGCACCGCCTGCGGAGCTTCGGGATTGGGAAAAAATGGTAGGACGTATGATCTCCCCCAAACACAGAGCCCGAATCGCAATAGTCGGAAAATATCTCGGCGTGCCAGATGCCTACAAAAGCGTAACCGAAGCCCTTTTTCATGCTGCATCTGGTGAAGACGTGGGGGTGGATCTAGTGAAAGTGGACGCTGAGGAAATTGAGAAACAGGGAGCGGATGCATTCCTGGCAGGAGTCGATGGGATTCTTGTACCTGGAGGATTTGGGGAGCGCGGGATTGAGGGAAAAATCGCCTCAGCCAAGTATGCTCGGGAAAAGAAAATCCCCTATCTTGGCCTCTGTCTTGGAATGCAGGTAGCCGTGATCGAATTTGCCCGAAACGTTGCGGGCCTAAAAAAGGCCCACAGTTCCGAATTTCAGCCGAACGAGAAGGAGGCGGTCATTTCACTTCTTCCCGGCCAAGATGCAAATGGGGCCAAAGGGGGAACGATGAGGCTGGGAAGCTATCTCTGCCAATTGTCACTTGGATCAACCGCCCAAAAGGCTTATGCAGTGCCCGAGATCCAGGAAAGACATCGCCACCGTTTTGAATTCAACAATGCATATCGACCAAGCCTAGAAAAGGCTGGTTTAAAAATCAGTGGCGTCCATCCAAAGGGAGTTTTGGTTGAGATCATCGAGATCCCAGACCATCCTTGGTTTGTGGCATGTCAGTTCCATCCAGAGTTTCGCTCCAAACCAGATGTACCCCATCCCCTCTTTCGCGGCTTTACCCAAGCGGCCCAACATCATGCTAAAAAGAAATAAGTTTCTCCTTATCGGCGGACCCTGTGTGCTGGAGTCACGCAAAACATCACTCTTGATTGGGAAAACCTTACGTGATTTGGCTCACTCTTTGGGCTGGGATTACGTCTTTAAAGCCAGCTACGACAAAGCAAATCGGACATCCCTCTCCTCGCCTCGAGGTCCAGGTTATGCAAAAGGCTTAAAGGAACTAGCTGCCTTGAAAAGAATTCTCAAGGTTCCCGTTCTCACGGATGTACACACCTCAGATGAGGCAAGGGCGGCTGCTAAGGTTGTAGATATTCTGCAAATCCCAGCATTCCTTTGTCGACAAACGGATCTGCTTCTCGCTGCAGCAAGGACAGGGAAAGCTGTGAGTGTCAAAAAGGGGCAATTTCTTGCACCACAGGCTGTTTCAGCTGTAATGGAAAAACTTCGTCGTGGGGGTTGTCGAAAAGCTTGGATCACCGAACGAGGCACCACCTTTGGCCACGGAGATCTGGTTGTAGATATGCGGGGATTAGTAACTATGCGAAAACAAGGTCATAAGGTTATTTTTGATGCCACCCACTCAGTCCAGAAGCCCTCTGGTGGGCAAGTGACGAAAGGCGAAGCACAGTTTATCCCTGCCCTTGCTCGAGCTGCAGCAGCGGTGGGGATCGACGGACTCTTTATTGAGGTTCATCCAAATCCAAAAAAGGCACTTTCGGATAAAGAAAGTATGCTTCCTCTTTCGCAAGCACGTCCCCTTTTTCAACAAATCAATCGTATCCTTTATGCCGTATCCTAAAGCCTTCCTACCCTTTCTTTGCATAGTTGCAGTTTATCCAGCCGTAGCTGGTAATGGCCCCGAGTTTCCAATCGGATCCGTGATTCAGAACTTTGCTCTTCCACAAGCTGACGCAAATGGAAAAAAAACAGCTATGGTGAACGGGAAACGAGCTACGGTTGTAAGCCCAAATCAGCTCAAAATCGAAGATCTAAACGTCGAACTCTTTAACTCAGAGGGAAAAGTTGAGACTACGATTACCGCCACTCGAAGTGACTTTTGGAGAAAAGAAAATCGCCTGACTACTGACAGCGGTATTCTTGTCAAACGCCCAACGCTTATAATCTCCTCCAACGGGATTGACTGGAATGTGGCTGACTCAAGCGGAACTCTATACAATCGAGTCAGAGTCGTGCTCTCCAATTCAAACCCATGAAGTCTTTTTTTACCTCCATGCTATTGTTCGCGCTTATGGCTCAAGCCCAAGATACCCCTACTCCCCTCCCCACAGCCCCTTCGTCCCCAACCGGATCTACTGTCATTGAGAGTGATTCACTCGATCTTAATCTGGGTAAAAAGCTGGGCAAAAAGCAGGGAATCTTTCGCGGAAATGTAAAAGTAGAAGAACCACGTTTTACAATGACGGCAAAAGAAATGACTGTCTTCTTTGCTGATAATGACGCGGTTGAGTCTCTTGAGGCTCGGGAGGATGTCGTTATCAAGCGCAAGGATGGCTCCTCCGAGACCTCAAGCGAAAAAGCCCTCTACGATATGACGGACAAAAAGTTGACCCTCCTCAAGGTGGCTCGTCAGCCAAAAGTCATATCGAAGGACAAGACTGTGTTTGCAGATAAGATCATTCTCTTCCCGGAAGATGACAAAATGACTACGGAGGGAGCAAGCCGGGTCATGCTTCAGAAGGCACCCTGAGCACCCCTTCTCAGCCGGCACCTCCTGCACAAGGGGAACCGATTCTTTCCTGTGAAGGTTTAGTCAAAAGATATGGCGAGAGGAACGTCGTCAATGGGGTAAACCTCAATATTCGTGCTGGTGAAGTTGTGGGACTTCTTGGTCCCAACGGTGCAGGAAAAACTACCAGCTTCTATATGTTAGTTGGCCTTGTTCGACCTACGGCTGGGTCGATTCAGTTTTCTGGCGAGGATGTGACAGGAATGCCAATGTACCGCAGAGCCCGCAGAGGAATTGGATACCTTCCGCAAGAGGAGTCAATTTTTCGACGCCTAACTGTGGAAGAGAACCTCATGGCAATTCTGGAAACACTTCCCATCACCGATCAGGAACGCAAAGAGCGTTGCCACGAGCTTCTGGTTGAACTGGGTTTGGACGCGCTAATTAAAAGCCATGCAATTCAACTATCAGGTGGTGAAAAGCGCCGACTAGCGATTGCTCGCTGTCTTGTCACACGCCCAAGTTTACTTCTATTGGACGAGCCCTTCAGTGGTGTAGATCCATTGGCAGTCTACGACATTCAGCAGATTATTCTGACTATGCGTCGCAAGGGCATTGCCGTCCTGATCACCGATCATAATGTTCGGGAGACCTTATCAATCGTGAGCAGGGCTTACCTTATTTGCGAAGGAAAAGTCGAAAGCGAGGGAAATGCAGAGTTTCTTATCAACGACCCAGTTGCCCGAGGGCTTTATCTTGGCCCCCGATTTTCAATGTGAGGCCATTCCCGTCAGACAGAACGATTCAAACAGCGTCGGAAAGGATCGATTCCAAGACGGCTTCGGGATCAGTGCTGTTCAAAATCGGACGCCCGATCACAACTCGGCTTGCTCCGTCTGCAATCGCCTCGAAAGGTGACTTTGCACGCGCTTGGTCATCTGCTTGTGCACCTGGCAACCGGACTCCAGGCGTCACAATTTCCGCATTCGGTCCCCAAGAGGATCTGGTTTTTTTGGCCTCATGGGGGCTGCAAACAACCCCATACAAGCCCGACTGCTTCGCTAACTCAGACAGTTGCTCTACCGTCGCTTCGACACCCTTTCCCCATCCAGAAGCAAGAACGGCTTGCTCGCTTAAACTGGTTAAAAGGGTAACTCCAAGAACTCGGGTCTCCTTCGGAGCAAGGGACACAGCCGCCTCCATCATATCTTTTCCACCCGAGGCGTGGATCGTTAGAAAAAGGGGCTTCCAGCGAGCCACGGCCCGAACAGCCTGCCCAACGGTTTTTGGTATATCATGGAATTTCAGATCCAAAAATATTGGAACCTCCAATCGATGCAGTCCTGCAAGAACCTCTTCCCCTGCCCTAAGAAAAAGCTGTAAGCCGACCTTAAATGTTCCGACTTTACCTCGAAATCGTTTGGCCCAACCTAACGCCTCGTCAGCGGAATCCACATCAAGAGCGAGAATGATTTGGTCTGATTTCACCCTAACCATCTAATCGGGAATCTTCCTTCATGACAACTCGTGCTTATGCCAAAATCAATCTAGACCTTCGATTGGGTCGTCGTAGACCTGATGGCTTTCACCCTATTGATACATTTTTTATCAAAGTTGATCTCTTCGACACTTTAGACGCCGAGCTCACAAGTGACGGCCAATGCACACTCGTTGTCGAGGGCGACTCCAAACTATCTCATGGGAGTGACAACCTTGTGCTTCGGGCGGCTCAATCGCTTCAAAAGTATGCAGCAAAGGGTCTCGGGGTTCGTTTGCACTTAAAAAAGGCAATTCCTCAGGGAGCAGGATTAGGAGGCGGAAGTAGTGACGCTGCCTCCACACTCTTGCTTCTTCGAAATCTTTGGTCGATTTCGTGCACAGATGAGGAGCTCTCGCGATTAGGGGGTGAATTAGGAAGCGATGTACCCTTTTTTCTCCAACCCTATGCCGCTCGTGCAACGGGTCGCGGGGAAATCATCCAACCCGTGCACCTAAAAGATCTTCCTTGGGCAATCCTAATTCATCCTGGTTTCCCATCCCCAACAGCCGCTGCTTACGCAGCATACGCCAAGTCGCCCATCCCAAGTTCTGAAGGCCCCCCTCTTCACCTCACCCAAGGGGACGGCTCTAAGTTAACCCTTTATCCACGAAATGACCTAGAGGGACCTGTGGAAAACAAATTCATCTGGATTCGTTCGGCTCGGGAGTGGTTGCAAAAACAATCCGGCGTACTTGCAGCGCGAATGAGTGGAAGCGGATCTACTGTCTTCGGTCTATGGCAAACTCAGAAAGAGGTAGACCGAGTTGTCTCCCTGGCAAAAAGTTACTTTGGAAATCAAGCGTGGATTCAATCCGCTCGCCTCAAGAGCGGTGCTGATTGAGGCTATCGCAGCTTGTGAGCGATCCGAGATTTAATCCGAGCAGACCGGTTATGATGGATGGCCTTGCCTTTTGCGGCGCGATCGAGACGGCGCTGAAGTTCTGGAAAGAGCTTGGCTGCCTCATCCTTTTTTCCTGCGGTGATGAGAGCCACAACTTTTTTTTGGGCCAGACGAGCATGATCCAGAAGAAGACGGTTCACAGCACGACGACGCAAAGCCCCACGGGCTTGTTTTGCAGCAGAAGCAGTATTGGCCATAAGGTTCAAGAATGCCCGAAACCCATCCCCCGCGTCAATCCATGAACTTCCTCCGCCTAGGCTTCGCCCTACTCCTTTGGCCAGGACTAGTCGCTACCCTACTTTTCTTTGGAAAACTCTTTAGAAACATAACTCAGACACCAGGCTTCCCTTGGGTTGGTGTCATGGTTTTTGCGGGGGGTTTCATCCTCGCGTGCGTTGCATTTTTTGCCCTCCCCAGGCCCCGTGGGATTTATGTCTTAGGACACGAACTCACTCACGCCCTAGCCGTCTGGATGAGCGGTGGCAAGGTTCACTCCCTCCAAGCAAGTTCCAAGGGCGGAAAAGTCCTCTCCGATCGGGTCTCCCCATGGATCAGCCTAGCTCCCTATATTTTTCCTTTTTATCCAATGATCGCGGGAATTCTGTGGCTTGCAGGAACCCGGATTTGGCCGGAATTACAACAGTTTCCCCTTCCGGTCTTGGGACTATGGGGGGCCATTTGGGGGTACCACTTCGCCTTCACGTTCGACCTTTTTCCGACACGTCAACCCGACTTCCTGATCTATGGAAGAGTTTTCTCCCTGACCTTGATTCTTCTTGGAAATACTTTCCTTATTGGAGGGCTACTCTGGTCAACGTTTCGACCCTCCCCTTTGGGTGATACCTTGCTTCATCTTGGAGGCGATTGGGCATGGACTTACACCTCCATTGCCCACTGGCTTTCGGGCCTGCTCTTGCGCTACCTACCTCATTCCGCCTAAAACACTAGCTCCGTGCTTGTTCAAGACCTTATCAACGAGAAGAATCTAATCGCAGACCTTTCTGCTAAAGACAGGAATTCAGCCTATAGAATTATGCTACAAACCCTTGCTGATAATGGGTTTATCAAGAAAGATATAATAGAGTCCTGCCTGGAATGTCTGCTGGCCAGGGAGGCTAAAATGACTACCGCGATGGGGGGTGGGTTTGGCCTCCCCCACGCCACGATACCAAAACTAACAAAACCATGCTTTTTGCTCGCTCGAAGCCCTCAAGGTATCGATTGCGAGGCAGTAGACGGCAAGTTAGTGAATCTTTTTTTTCTGATTCTTACCCCTCCAGACCAAACTCAGCTACATCTTCAGACACTGGCTACTGTGGCAAAGTTTTTTAATCGTCGAGGCATCAAATCAAAGCTCCTACAAGCTGCCGGTACACCCGAAATCCTAGCCCTTCTTCAAACCCCGTAATGTCACTTCGAGCTGAACTCGAGGCCCGTGTTCAAAACTGGGCTCAAACACACTTTCCCCAGATCGGCTCAGGCCCATGGGTTCGGCCTTGTACGGATCCTCGACACGGACACTTTCAAACTCATCTGCCAATGGTCGCGGCCAAACAGGTAGGGGAAAACCCCCGAGATATCGCCTCCCGTTTGGCCAAAGAGTGTGCCCCACCGCCAAATTGGGAAACCCCAGAGGTTGCGGGAAGCGGCTTTGTAAATTACAAGGTTCAGCCCCCAGCTGTGGCCCAGGCAATAGAAAGCTTAAGAAAAGATCCATCCCTGGGAGTTTCTATATCTAAAAAGCCGGAAACCATCGTCATCGATTTCAGCTCTCCAAATATCGCAAAAGCCATGCATGTGGGGCACATTCGCTCAACCCTTCTAGGGGATACCTTATCACGACTCCTTACCCGATGTGGTCATAAGGTGATTCGAATTAACCATTTGGGCGACTGGGGAACGCAATTTGGCAAACTCCTTCTTGCCTATCGAAAGGCAGGTAGGCCGCCCCTGGATCCATCCCGCTCGATTGAACAACTAGAGGAGTTTTATAAGAAAGGACACGAAGAGTCAGAGGCTGATCCAGCCAAGATGGAGTTGGCACGAGCCGAACTGGCTGCCCTTCAATCAGGCGAACCGGAACGGACTCAAGATTGGAAACACTTTTGCCAACGATCTTCAGAACACTTCCAAGAAATCTATCGCCGCCTAGGGGTAACTTTTGATCTCGAAAAAGGTGAAAGCTCCTATCAGTCGCAGCTTTCGAGTGTGGTAGACGAGTTACTTAGAAACGGAATCGCCGAACAGAGCCAAGGCGCCGTCGTAGTTAAGAATCCAAAGATATCAGAGGAACCTTTCTTGATACGTAAATCAGATGGGGCTTTTCTTTATGGAACGACCGATCTTGCAGCCCTTCAGTCTCGTATTACTGAACTTCATGCAGACCGAATCATTTACGTGACTGATGGGCGGCAACAACTTCACTTTCAATGGCTTTTCGACACTGCGATTCGATGGGGCAAAACTGTTCCTCTGGAGCATGTTTGGTTTGGCTCCATACTTGGAGCCGACCGAAAGCCCCTGAAAAGCCGAGATGGCTCCCCCATTAAATTGGTCGATCTACTGAACGAGGCTAAGGAGCGTGCAAAGAAAATCCTTCTCGAGAAACGTCCGGATCTTGACGAAAAGGCACTTGAGACAAAATCCGAACTCCTCGGCATTGCGAGCCTCAAGTACGCGGACCAGATGCCAGGTCGTAATCTCGACTATGTTTTTACTTGGGAGAAACTGCTGGCTTTTGATGGCAATACTGCGCCTTACATTCTAAACGCCTATGTTCGCTCCCGCTCAATTCTTAGAAAAGCTGGTGTGAATACCCCCCCATCTCACAAGATTCATCTTGAAGAACCCGCGGAAGAGGAGCTTTCACGTCACTTACTCCGTTTTAGTGATGTGATTGAACTAGCCGCATCCGATCGCAAGCCCCACCACCTTTGTGGATACCTATTCGAAACCGCAGGTCTATTCCATCGGTTTTTCGAAAACTGTCCTGTCCTCCAAGCCAAGACTCAAATATTACAGGAGTCACGCCTCACACTAACAGGACTGACAGGAGACGTGTTGCGAGACGGGTTAAATCTTCTTGGAATATCGACCCTTGAAGAGATGTGACAACTATAGGTTCTTGATGAGTTGAGCTAAACACTGACTCGATCCGCGTCACCCCAAAGGCTTTCTAATCGATAAAAGTTACGCCGCGTAGAGTGCATGATGTGTACTAAAACGTCCCCATAGTCCAAAATCATCCACTGACTGGCAGCTTGTCCAGTAGAACGAAATACCCTCCGACCCGCACTCTCCACCCCTCGCTCAATTTCGCCCGCGATGGCTTTGATCTGAGGCTCGTTTTCTGCTGAAACAATCACAAAAAAATCCGAAGGACCACCCACCTTGCGAAGATCGAGGACAACAGGGTCAATAGCCTTCTTATTCAGCGCCAAAATTGACGCAAGCTTGGCTAATTCTAACCCCTCGGGAATCATCGGTAGGACCGACTTTCACATATACACTTCTCCAAATCTTCTAAAACCATTCCTCGAATCGATAGCCCCCTGATAACTCTTTGCCTAATTTCAGTCGATGAGAGATCAAAACGGACGGGCAGAATTGTCATGCGGATTCCACGCCTCGGCTTGGGAGTTTCAGGTCTTGGAAAAACCAAGAAATGGACCCAGCGCGCTAAACGACGAAAGTCTTTCCACTGAGGAAGTGCCCTCCACTGATCGGAGCCCATGATCCAGAAGAGGGCCCCATGGGGAACCTGCCTTTTCCAGTAAGCAGCCGTATCCACAGAGTAAGAAACCCCAGAACGCTTGATTTCCCAATCCGACACCTGAGCCCACTTCTGACCTAAAAGTCCTTTTTTTAACCAGCTTAAACGCTCTTTTGCACTCGCTTTAGGTTGAAGCGACTTAAGCGGGGAATGGGCACATGGAAGATAGACAACTTTGTCTAAACGAAGACTCTCCCAGGCGGTTCGCCCAATGAGAAAGTGGCCCAAATGAAAAGGATCGAACGATCCCCCAAATAATCCAATTCGTTGGCTCAGAATATGCTCCGGTCTACCTGGATCTTGTCATTGGGCTTGAGGCGAATGTCACGCCCCTGATCGGCTTGGATTTCTTTTGCGTTAAACTCCTGCGTTTGTCCACCCTGGGTTAAGCGAACACGCCGCCGGTTGGCAAAATCTGTAAATCCACCACATGCGGCAACTGCCCCCAACGCCGTAAGATCTTTTGTGTAAGGCACCCGTTGAGGCATCCTCACCTCCCCTGTCACATCCACAAACCTTTGCTCCTTTAGGTCCACGGTGACGTTAGGGTTGGTAAATATTTCCTCCTTTAGATAGGTCGACTCAATCAACTTTTTCAGCTCTACCGTCGTATTGTTGGCTGCAACAAGACTACCAATATGGGGCATCGAAATTTTACCGCTCTCATCAATCTTGACCTCAAAAATACCCTGATCTTGCGTGGGCACACCTGTAAGACGAATGATCAACGTGTCGCCCCCACGCAATAGGTCACTTGTATCAATATTAGTGCCCACAGTCGTTGCCGCAGGAGTAACCATCGAATCGTTTACTGGCTTTGAAGTCGATAGACCAGCACCTACACCGGGTGCATTCGTAGCAAGGATTGTCTGAGAGGCTGTTCCGACTTGGATGGATTGAGACAAGGAGGGTAACGGCGCCACAACCAGCGCGACGATCCATAGGGCAATTTGGACCTGATGCATCAGAACCTGTCCTCACCCTGGGGAGGTCGTACAAAAGTGATTTTTGGAGCCTCTTGAGTTTCTAAATTAGGCTCCTCAATAGTTTGACCCTCGGTCTCATTTTCAGGCACCACCAGCGCTGAGGTAGCTGCCCTACTGGTTGGCTGTTTGCCCCTAGGGCCCCTTGGAGTGCGCTTTTTGTAGCCATACTGAGTCGAATAACCGGCGTAGTAGTAGTAGTTGTCATCCGTCTTGATATTCACGTTATTTAATATGACACCAAAGAGCTTCCCTCCAACGTCCTCGATGACTCGCTTTGCCCTTTGGGATACATTTCGCGGATAGCGGCGATGTTGAATCAGGAGAAGCGTGACATCAACCTCCTGACTAATCACGGATGCATCACTGATTCCCAGTACAGGAGGCGAATCCACAAGAATTACATCATAGTTAGGACGGCAAGTTTCCAGTAAGGAGGAAAATCTTGCGCGACTGAAACCACCCAAATCCTCTGGGCCCAGACTTCCGGCAGTCAATACCTCGAGATTAGGCACAGAAGTCGTTTGAATGAGTTCATCCAAAGAAGCCTGACCAGCAAGATACTCCCCAAGGCCCAGTGTATTTTCGATTTGCAATGCATTATGGACGTTTGGCCTGCGTATATCGCCATCGATCAAAAGAACCTTCATTCCACTTTGCGCACATACCCATGCCAGATTAAACGTGGTCGTTGATTTTCCCTCACCTGGTCCACCGCTAAGAACAGTGATCGTACGGGCGATTGAGCGTGCCCCAGTCAAATTTAGCTTCGCGCAAAGAATTCGATACCCCTCCGCAAATCGCGAATTTGGATCGTCTTGGGATAGGAACTTCGCTCCCTTCGGAATTACTGCCAGAACACTGATTCCCAAATATCTCTCAACGTCATCCATCGTCTTGATACTCGTATCCAAGTACTCAATGAAGAATGCCAAGCTCAACCCCAACACCAGACCCACCACCATACTTAGGGCCAGATTTAGCTTCAGGTTGGGCTTTACGGGACGAACTCCCGGTTCAGCACGATTCACTACCTGCACGGGCCTTGTTTCAATCCGTGACTCAACCGACTGCTGACGATACCGAGACATTAAAACCTCCAAGAGTTGGCTCTGAGTTTCAAAGTCACGTCTTGCTTCGTTGTACGGCGCTAAGCGATCAGTCCTGTCCGCCCTCAACTGACCACGCAACTCAGTCACCTCCTTCTCGAGGCTCTCCACACGGGCTTGGGCCACACTCAGGTCAATCGACAAAGCCCTTCGAATTCCCGTCACAAGTTTATTGAGCTGATCTCGGCGCTCTGCCACAGCCTTGATCGCAGCTTGCATCTCCGGATGCTTTTTTCCATACCCCTGCTTCTGCATCGAAGCCACGTTTTGGAGCGCCTGCAAATACTGTTGCTTGGTTGATGCTGTCGTGCTGTCCTCAAGTTGAAGAGCAGGCAAAGTGGATTCGAGCTGCTCAATTGTTAAATCCGCGACTTTCTCAAGACGGACTTTCCGAGAGATCATATCCGAACGCAATTCACTCAGCGCCGCCTCTTTCCTCTGAATCTCCATATCGGATAGGGTGGTGGATTGGACTTGAGCACTCGCACCAGGAAGTTCGTCAATTTTCAGATCCCTTCGGAGAGACTCGACTTTGGCAGCGGCTTCACTAACCAACTTTTTCTGCTTTTGCACTTCCCCATCCAGAACTTTCAAACCCGAATCACTTCTTCCGGTAATTTCACTACGACGAAACTCCTCATACGAATCCGTAATTGTGTTCGCATACAAAGCCGCTTCCTCGGGTTGAGTGCTTTGACACACGACTTCGATAAGCTTGGTGTTTCGAAACGGTCTGACCTCCAGATAGCTCTTTCTGAAAATCATAAAGGCCTGATCGTCGCTGATGGATCCCTCGGGCAACTCCATCGCCTTGCAGAGACGCGATGCCACTCCCAGTTTTGTGATGACTGGGTAAAGGACTTTTTTACTTTGAATCAGTTCGAATTCGGTCTGAAAGAATACGGGATCGAAAGCTTCAAAGGAGGTTTGAAAAACCTGCAAATCACGGTTCTCTTTTTCAACGCGTAAAACGGCAGAAGATTCATAGATTTTAGGCTGCAACTTTGTGACGACGAATCCTGTCGCCATAACAAGCATTAAGATGGTTACGGAAGTAGGCCAACGATTCCGGATAACACGCCATAAGTCGTTGACGTGGAAAGAGGCTTCCCCTGCATTTTGGGTCGCTGAACCATACCCATAGGGTGGTGGGGTTTCGCTAAACTCGCTCACAACCCCAAACTACTCGGGTTCGGAAACTTTCGCAATCAGTAGGTACCGCGCACCCCTATGTAGACAACGTTCCGATTGTAACTGCCTCCGTTGGAATTGTCTTCATCAAAATAGGATTGATAGGTGCTAAAAGTATAACCCAACTCTGCCGATAAGTATGGATAAAAGGCATAAGACAATTTGCAGTTATAATTCGCAACGGTTTGCTGACCACTTCCTTGATAAGTCTGATAAATCCTAAGGCTTTGATCTTTATCATATTGTGGCGTGTAAACCGCTAGTTGAACGCTTAATGATTGGACAAGTTTCAGCTTCTCAGTGAAAGCATGGTCTGAACTAAGGCTGAAGTTATAGGATTCTGAATCGGAAGCTGACTGTTGAGTCGACTGCTGGATCTGTATCGAAAATCCAGCCGATAAGGAGTTTTGCTGCCCGTAGTTCCAAGTCGAGCTTAACGATACAAACGGATAGACGCCGATCTCCTGTTCTCCACTATCGAGCCCCCCTGCACTGATGACCCCAGGATTTTGGGGAGCAGTGACGTTATCATTTGTTCCGAAGCTGTCATTCAGCTGAATACCCGCGCGACCTGTAAAAAATAGTGTCGGAAGAAAGGTATGATCCGCGCCCAAGGTAAAAGCGACTTGCTGATTGTCCCGGAAACTCTGGTCGTTCTGGTAGTCAAACAATTGATAGTCCACAGTAAATGTCCCAATCGTTTCAGGGGTGAAATCCAACCGAAACTGCTGAAACGCCCCGTTATTCATATAGTTGGACTGCGAGGCACTGCCGGACTGAATAGTGCCCGTATTGTTATAGCTCGCGGGACCGTCAGAATTCACAACTTGGTTGTTCCAGCGAGTGACCATGGAAAGCCGGTCCGTAAGACGGTAGTCCGCTTTGATTGTTC